>Ga0194131_10001357_pt1 | contig 42032 bp, 32 predicted proteins | sample TA2KigO120mmetaG_FD_148631 | JGI IMG/M metagenome (GOLD analysis project Ga0194131, IMG submission 148631) | Freshwater microbial communities from Lake Tanganyika, Tanzania - TA2015053 Kigoma Offshore 120m | ecosystem: Environmental > Aquatic > Freshwater > Lake | place: Tanzania: Lake...
TTTAAAGTCGAAGAGCATGTCATTCGCAGCGTCAGTGACGTAGGTCGCATCAGCTTGGGAGACTTTGGTGTCTCGTGAAGTATTCACCCTCGCTGACGCTTCGAGTTACAACGTTCTCGACAAGTCGGTTGTAAGACGTGTCGGCCACGATTCTGTGCAACCGTTTCTTGCTGGGCGTTTCTTGCTGGGCGTTTCTTGCTGGGCGTTTCGGCAGCACTGTGCAAGTTGCTTCCAAGCGAGCGTTGCACATCTCCCAACGGGTCGTCATCGGCGGAGTCGGAACGCCGTTGTTTAACGAGCAGCAGGGGACGATCGAATTCTGGGTTCTCAAGCAAAGGGACCAACGTCTGACTCCAATCAAGCTCCCCAGCCTGTGCAAGAACCGCGTACTTACGATCGCGCTTCCAAACAACCTGAAGTTGGACGATTGGCCCCAAATTGCTCTGATCTGGGGGCCGCACCGCGGCGATGCAGAGAGGACGATCACCGATACCTACATTGATGGTCGCAATTCGGCCTTCTACCGCAGCGAGAATTGGGACGGTTGCAGCATTGATTGCCTCTCGTCGGGGCCAAAGACTGCCAAGCGTCTGATGAAGTTTGTCAGCCGAGCCGTTGCCGTGACCGCCTTCGCCGTCGACGAAGTGCGTGTTTCCAGCATCGCTCGCTATGCCGATTGGAACGTGATTTTTGGGCCGCAGCAGACGTTTAATCCCGTCCGTTTCAATCCATCGACCGAATCGTTTCAGCCTGATCCTCAAACGCTGTGGTTGATGCACTTCGATGAGGATTTCAAAGCCAGCGTGCCTGCGGTGTCGCCGGAGGCGAGACTGGCCGAGTAGCGGAGTTCTCCGGAGCACTCGCCCTCGCTGTCGCTTCAGGTTAGTTTGGATGCTTATGTTTACCGGACCTGAAATCGAAGCGGTCTTCGCCGAATTGGGGATCACGCACGTCGTGTGGATTCCCGATACGGCGATTGGTCCTTGGGAAGCCTCGCTGGCCGGCTCGTCGCGGCTGCGTCTGATTCGCGTTTGCCGGGAAGGTGAGGCGTGGCCGTTGGCGGCTGGGTTGCATCTGGGAGGTCAGATTCCGCTGGTGGTGATGCAGACGACCGGTTTGTTTGAATCGGGGGACGCGTTGCGGAATGTGTTGTTCGACATGAAGCTGCCGATCTACTCGCTGATCGGTGTTCGGAATTGGCTGGCGCCACAATCGCGAGACTCGGCCAAAACGTTTGCCGAGCCGATCCTCAATGCCTGGGGACTGGACCGGCAATGGATCGTCGAGCCGGCGGACAAGCCAAAGCTCGCCGAGCATTTTTGCCGCTGCCGTTTGGCCGGTGTTCCTGGCATCACGTTGCTGGCAGAGGGAGCACCGTGATGCCGACGCGGAATGACCGATCCTCAGGCATGTCTGTCGTCGAGGCTCTGCGAGTCGTCGCCGATCTGTGCTGTGGACAGCAGATTGTCGTGACGAATCAAGGCTCAGCCCGCATCTGGCCGAAGCTGCGTCGTCGTCCGCTCGATGTTCATTACAACCCGTCGACGATGAGCGGTGCGATCCCGCTGGCACTCGGCCTGGCGTTGGCTCAGCGACATCGCGAAGTGCTGGCGATTTCCGGCGATGGTTCATTGCTGATGAGTTTGGGATCGCTGGTGACGGTTGTCGGCAGCGGTGCGACCAATCTGACGATCGTGCTGCTCGACAACGGACTCTACGAAGTCACCGGCGGACAAGAGACTCCCGCCGCGCGTATGGCTATCGATTACGCCGGCATCGCGCGTGCCGCCGGATTTCCAACGTCGCTGGAATTCCGCGATCTCTCGGATTGGCGGGCACGCGCGGCGGATGTTCTCACCTTGCCCGGCCCGCGTTTCATTCGCCTGGTCGTGAGTGCGGCACCGGCCGAATATCTGACTGGCAGCACGCCGCCGCTGCCCGAGCAATTGGCCGGGTTAAAAACGTCGCTAGAAATCGCGTAGCTGAAGTCGCCAGCCTTCAGATGGAATTCAGGAACTGAACTCTGGCGAGTTCAGCTGCAGTGGATGGACACAATGAATGCACTCGAACGAATTCGCGTCGGTTTCATCGGTGCCGGTGGCATTTGTGAGCAACGTCATCTGCCGAGCCTCGCGAAGATGCCGGGGGTTGAGCTGGTCGCGGTCTGCAATCGCTCGCCGGAGAGCAGTCGTCGCGTGCAGGAAAAATGGGATTTCACTCGCACCGCCGACGATTGGCAGCAGATCGTCGAGGCCAGTGACATCGACGCGGTCTTCATCGGCACTTGGCCCTACCGGCACTGCGAGCTATCGCAAGCAACGCTGGCGGCAGAGAAGCATGTCTTTTGTCAGGCGCGAATGTGCATGGACGATACCGAGGCGCTCGAAATGGTGGCCGCCTCGAACGCTCATCCGCAGCAAGTGGCGATGGTGTGCCCCTCGCCGTTTCGGGTTCGTTGGGAGCGCACAGTTCGCGAACTGCTTGCCTCGGAGCGTTTTGGACGGTTGTTGTCGGTGACGGTGATCTCGGCCAACGGAGCGAATCGCAATCCGGTCGAAATCAGTTGGCGTGAGCGGCGCGATCTGTCGGGACTCAACATCCTGCAAGTCGGCATTTACGCCGAGACGTTGAACGCATGGTGTGGCGACTACTCGTCGTTGACGGCGACGACATCGGTCTCGCTCAACAAACGGGACGCTCTTGGTCGGACGATCGAAATCGACGTTCCGCAAACGGTGTCGATTACCGGCACGCTCAGTGGCGGAGTTCCCTGCGCCGAGTTTCATACGGGGCTCGCCGCCGGATTCGAACGAGCCGAGATTCTGCTGTGCGGTTCTGCCGCCACTTGCCGAGTCGATCTGCAGACGCAACAAGTCGAACTGCACTCGGCCAACTCGTCCACTGGCGAAGTGATCGACGCAGTTGGCGACGACTGGCAGGTCGAATCCGAGTTCCTCGCCGCCGTCCGAGCCGCTCGCCGCGGCCAGTCTTGGCAGGTAAGTCCAAGTTTTACCGAAGCCGCCCGGTACATGCGGAAGATGCAGGCGATTCACGATTCCGCTCGCGATGCACGGCAGGTCAATCTTTCGACATGGAGTTCACGATGCCTCGAATCCTGATCGCGGAATGCAAACAAGAAGTTTCATCGTTCAATCCAGTGCCCAGCCGTTTCGAGGACTTTCGCGTCGTGCGCGGAGCTGCGTTGCTCGATCATCATCGAGGCGGCGGCGAGGAGGTCGGTGGAGCGCTGAGCGTCTTCGACGCAGACCAACGCGTCCAACTTGTGCCTGCGTGCGGGGCAAGTTCCAACACTTCCGGAGGAGTTTTGTCGGCCGCTAGTTTTGAGCGGCTCAGCCGGGATTTTCTCGGCGGCCTGTCCGATGTCGGCCCGGTGGATGCCGCCTTCTTTTCGCTGCACGGAGCGATGCAGGCGGAGAACGAGGACGACCCGGAAGGATTTCTGTTGCGGGAAGCTCGACGGTTGCTCGGTGAGCAGATTCCTTTCGTGGTGTCGCTCGATCTGCATGGCATCCTGACCGACCGGATGCTGGAACACAGCGACGCAGTTGTGGCGTATCACACTTATCCGCACGTCGATTTTTTTCAGACCGGCGTGCGAGCCGCCTCGCTGCTGTTGAAGATTCTGACGCGCGGCGTTCGGCCGGTAACGGCGCGTGTGAAGATTCCCGCGCTCGTGCGCGGCGACGAACTGATCACAGAAACCGGCTCGATTCGCGAGTGCATCCAGTTGGCTCAGCAGATCGAGGCGAGTGACGCGGGACTTTCGGCGGGAGTCATGTGGGGCAATCCGTTCACAGATGTCCCCGAACTTCGGACAAACAGCTTCGTCGTGATGGATGGGGACGAGTCGGCGGCTCGGACGCAGGCGATCGAACTCGCCAATCGCTTCTGGCGGCATCACGAAAAGATGCAGGTGCCGTTGACGAGTCTCGCCAACGCGGTCCGTTTGGCCGGTGAGGTCCGATCAGGAACCCTCGTGATGATGGACGCCGCCGACGCGACCAGTTCTGGCGCGTCGGGGGACAGTAACGCGATCGTGCGTGAGTTGCGGCAGCAGAACTATCGCGGCCGAGTGCTTGCTCCGGTCGTCGATCCGTCGGCGGTACGTCAGGCGTTTGCAGCCGGAATCGGCGCGACGATTCGGACAACTGTCGGGGGAGCGTTTGATTCGGCGCGGTTTCAGCCGTTGCCGATTGAGGCTCAGGTGCGACTGCTGTCCGACGGCATATTCCGAAGCGAGTCGTTCGGCTGGCCGTGGGACGCTGGCCCGACGGCTGTGTTGCAAGCGGACAACGTGACGCTGGTCGTCGGTACGCGGCCAGTCAGTCTGTTCGATCGCTCGTGGTTCTACGCAAACGGCCAAGACCCTCGGCGTTTCGACGTCGTGGTCGTGAAATCGCCCCACTGCGAGCCGCACATGTTCGCGAACTGGTGCGCGAAGCTGATCAACGTCGACGCACCAGGATCAACCAGCGCGAACCTGCGAAGCCTAGGCCACACGCGATGTGCTCGGCCAATCTTCCCGCTGGATGGTGCGGTTGATTTTCATTCCGTAGCACAGGTGTTTCGCAGGTGACACGTGAATTCGCAGCATCGGACTGTTCTGACGCTGACTTCACTCCTCAAAGCTCACTGGCATGGGACTGCTGCCGATGCCGGCTGCCTGGGTGTTGACTTCGGTTTCAGGCTGCCGATGACAGGACCGATTTCCGATCTCCTTGAAATTATTCGACGCCACCATTGTCCAAACCGAACAGGGTCAAAGCTTTCGGCAGATCGCTGTTGCCGGTAACAGCGATGAGTCCATCAGGAGCGATTCCACCAGGTCGCGAGAATCTTAAAACAGAGCGGTCACTGGTTTGCCAAGGCTGATCGGGTACGGGCGATTGAGCTGGTCGTAGATGGTGGATTCCGGAGCGAAGCCGAAGGCGTGATGAATCGTGGCCATGAAGTCATCGGGAGTGACTGGCAGGTCCTTGACGTAGGCTCCGACGCGGTCGCTTGCGCCGTAAGCTTGACCACCGCGAATGCCACCACCCGCCAGAAGCTGGGTATAGCACGGTGCCCAATGATCTCGTCCGGCGGTGGCGTTGATGCGCGGTGTGCGGCCGAATTCACCCGCGACACACACCAGCGTTTCGTCCAGCATTCCGCGCTGCTGCAGGTCTTCGAGCAAAGCTGAGAACGACCGATCGAACGACGGGCAGCAATACTGATGCTTGAGCATTGCCTCCCCCTTGAGTTGGCCGTCGATGCCGCAGACGTCGTCGGGGGTTCCGTGGTTGTCCCACAGATTGAATTGGCAACCCTTCTCATCAAAGAAGGTCCAGAAAACATTAACCACTCGGACACCCGATTCGACCAGCCGCCTTGCCAGCAGAAAACTCTGACCGTATTCGTTGCGTCCGTAACGGTCTCGTAGAGTGGCTGGTTCGTGGCTGAGATCGAAGGCTCGGTTCGCATTGCTGGAACTCATCAAGTTAAACGCCTTGTCGTAGTGTCCGGAGAGCAACGTCTCGGCGGAGGCTGGCTGAATCGCGGCCGCCGAACCGCTCACTTTGCCGAGCATTCGACGGCGAGCTTCGAATCGAGCCTGGTTGATTCCCTCGTGATACCGAATGGCATCGAGCTTCACCTCGCGATCCGAGAGCGAACCTTTCTTTTCCTTGTCGAGCATCAGCGGATCAAAGGCCGCACCGAGAAATCCAGCCGACTGTCCCTTGTACGGCGGTCCGCCGGTCGTGAATGGTCTCGGCAAGATCACCCAGGGAGGGAGTTCGCCGCAGTCCCCTCGCAGGCGATGCAGGATCGCACCCAGCGCGGGATGATCGTGCCGCGACACATGCACCGCACCCGGCTGAGCCGGCAATTGTCCGAGCAACGACCGCGCAATGGCCGTGTCGTGCCCATTGTCGTCATGCGTCATGGACCGAATGACCGCCAGCTTGTCCGCATGTCGCGCGACTTGTGGAATCAGCTCGCCAAACCGGATTCCTGGGACGTTGGTGTCGATCCCCTGGAAAACGCTGCGAATGCCGTCCGGTGCATCCGGTTTCAAGTCCCACAAATCATTCTGCGACGGTCCACCGCACAGAAAGATGAAAATGCAATGCTTGGCAGTTGCCGTCGCCGACAACTCGGTTTCCGCGGGCAAATCGCTGGGCAACGACAAACCGAACAATCCCAGGGAGCTGAGTCGCAACAACTCGCGACGGCTCACACAACGGTCGCTTCGATGAGCGGTGACCAGTGAAATCATTTGACAACCCTCGGTCAAAAAATCAATTGTTCGTCAAATCAATTCTCGGATTGGCAACCCCTCATCCAGCAGGTGCTGCGGGCGACCTTGAGGATCGGTCAGCGCGGTGCGATGCGGGTCGATGCCGAGGTTGTGGTAGATCGTGGCGAAGACTTCTTTGTAATGGACCGGCCGAGCAATCGCAGTGCTGGCGGTGCGGTCGGTTTCGCCGAGTGCGATTCCGCCGCGCAGGCCGCCGCCAGCGAGGATCGCCGGGCCGACTTGTGGCCAGTGATGCCGTCCGCCGCTCTTAGGATCGACACGCGGTGTGCGGCCGAATTCGCCCCAAGCCACGATCGTGACGTCGTTCAATTGACCACGCTCTTGAAGATCGGTGATGAGTGCCGACAAGCCGTGATCGACGATCGGCAGCACGTGTCGCATGCGCGGAAAATTATCAGAGTGAGTGTCAAAGTCGCTGATCGACAGGCTGACGCAGCGGACTCCGGCGTCGATCAGCCGCCTCGCGAGCAGAAACTTTTGTGTGGCTGGGGCCGCGTCGGACGTGTAATTTGGCACGCCAGACGTTGATCGCAACGTGTACCGTTCCACGACTCGCGGGTCTTCTTTGGAAAAATCGAGCGCGTCGGCGAAGCGGCCAGACGTCAGGATACCGACCGCTTGCTGCGTGAAACGATCCATCGCGGTCATCATGCCGGCAGCATCGACTTCGCGGCGGAACGAATCGAACTGAGCCAACAGGTTCGTCCGGTCACTGAGTCGATCGACGTCGATCGCACCGTCGAGCTTCAGGCTGATTGAGTGATTCGCACCTAAGCGAGCCAGTTCGTTCTTCATGCCCGGTTCGAGTTCCCGCGCGAACATCTGCGAGATGTCCGGCCGGAACGGTTGATAGGCCGGTCCAAGAAATCCCGGGCGAGCACTGTTCCGCACCAACGCGCGCCCTTGCATCAGATCCACGAACGAAGGAGCCGCATCGCTGGTCGAGCCATGCAGCTTTGAGATCACCGAACCCAAAGCCGGGCGGCCACCAAGCGATTGCAATTCCTTGGCGACGAATCCGGACTGGCATTGAAACGCATCGTGAGCACCCGCCGATCCGACCAAGGACCGCACGAAGGCGACTCGATCTGCGATGCTTGCCAGCTTTGGCAGCAGTTCACAAATCTGGAGACCTGAAATGGCCGTCGCGATCGGCTGAAAGTCGCCCCGAATCTCGACTGGAGCCTGCGGTTTGAGGTCAATCATGTCGAGTTGCGGCGGACCACCGTCAAGATGGATGAACACAACTCCCTTCGACGAATGCCGCGATCCCAATATTTCTTCCGCCCGCAACCAATGCGCCAGCGACACCACCGCTCCACCAAACGCCCCGGCTTGCAAAAAAACACGCCGGTTTAGCCCGCTGTCCGAAGCCTGTTTTGATCGTGATTCAAATTCCATGAACGTTTCCCCGCCAAATCAACATCGGCTAAATCGATGTATACTCTAACGTCGATTCCCAGTTCTTCACTCAGGAAATGTGCCGCTTACGTCGCCGTGGAAAACTTTTCAGCGTGCCGGCACGAGGCGTGATCCCGCATACGCCGCAGGCAACATCACGGGAAGGCTCACGATCCAAAACCAAAGGGGGGGCGGAAGCATGAGATTGTTCGCGATGCCAGCCAGCGTCAGTAATCCGCCGAGGACAACGCCGTGTCGAATCGTCGCCCGGGCGGCCAGCCGCGCCGCGACCCAGCCGCCAGCGACGCTGCCGAGAATCCAACCGATTAGCACGACGAAGAATGCCCCAACAGGCGCAGTTGCGAGCAGGGTGCGAATCGTTTCGCGGTCGGTGACGCCTTCCGCGGACTTCGCCAGGTCAGGATAAAAAACACGGCCGTTGATGGTTTCGATCACCATCATGACGACGCTCGCGGCAACGAATCCGACAAAGACGGCGGCAATACTCCTAAGAGCGGATCGCATCAAACCTCCTCGTGTTGGCATGGCAGACGAATGGCACGTCCTGACCTACGGGAAGTGCCCGGCGAAGTGCCAGCATAGCCTGAATCAACAACCGAGTCACATTCGGAATGGCTTGCCGCAAGCCCTTGCCGATGGTCAGGGGGGCTTACTCGGCCATTAGACTTGCCACAGGATGTGCTCGAAGTCGGGTGGAGGGACGGTCAGTTCGAGCGTCATCTCTCGCGGGGCGCGGTCGCAGCTTTGCCCCAGCGCAAACAACTCGACGAAAAACTTGAGCACGCTGCCAGGCTGAACGTCGAGCACGGATAACAAAATGCCGAGTTCGAAGACTTGGCCGATCGCGGCTTCACCCGCGGACGATCCAGCGTCATTTAACCTGACGGACAGCGTGGCTTGACCGAAGCCAGTGACAGTGAGTTCCAATCCTTCCGGTTCAACGAATCGAATTCGCAATTCATCAATGCCGGAGCGTTCAAAGTCTTCGCCTGCGCGGCGGGCTGTTTCGACTCGCAACAGCAGGCGAGTTTGATCGAAGCCCATGTGAATGCGCCGAATGACGCCGTCGGTCACTTGAGCCATCGTGCCGCGCTGACTGCCGGAATTGTAAATGCCAGCGCTGATCCACTCAAAAAACGTGGCGCGACCATCAACTCTTACGGGCAGAAACCCGGTCGGCAGTGTGTGCAGTCGGCGATGTCCGTTGCGTTTGATCGGCACATTTAGATTTGCGGGTGCTGGCTCGCCCAGCAAGGAATAAATGTTCTGCAAGTGCGTTCGAAAGAGACGGTCAAAGAGCGTGTCCTGAGCCGAACCAAATTCTGGGCCGTACCACCAGAACCAATCGCTCCCTTCGGCGATGAAGAGTTCTTGCCAGGCTTGTTTGAGCTTTTCCGGAGTCACAGACGACTTTGCCTGTGCCAGTTGGAGTTGTTCCCGAGCGTCGTGCAGCAGATCCCAGGCCGTGCGGTCTTCGTGGTGGCCGATCCAGATCGCAAAGTTGTGCGAGATCCAACTGCCGGCGAACAATCGATCGATGCGGTCGGTCGCGGGATGCTCTCGGAGATGGTCGACGATGCGCACCGGATCGATCGATCCGCGTCGAGCGGCTTCTTGGTACAGCGTGCGGAGGAACGTGACGCCGCCGTCGTGGTAGTACTCCCAGCAGTTTTCGCCGTCGAGAATGATTGGGACCAGCGTCGGTTTCCCTCCGTTGATGGGTTGAGTAACGCGGCCGATCTCTTCAACTCGGCCAAGAAAATCCATCGCGGCCATGACGTAGTCGGCTCGCTGATATTGAAAACCGATCAGGTCGGACAGGCTGTGATCTCGGAAGATCATCTGCAACTGCTTATCGCCATCGGCCGCGAGCCACGGGCGATACAGCAACTCCGGGTGACGCAGATGCCCGTGCGGATCGCGGCTGACTGTGTCTCCGGTCGAGGCCATCAAAATCTCTTCGTCGGTCGCGATCCATTCGATGCCGACGTCAGCGATCGCTCCGATGATCTCTTGTGCGACCGAGCCTTCGGACGGCCACATCCCGCGCGGCTTCTCGCCGAAGAGTTCTGTGTGAAACACGACGGCACGGCGGAGTTGTTCGGCTGCATCTTCGCGGTAGCTGTCGAGATGCTGAGGGAGTTCGCAACCAGGCATCGCCTGCCGAGCCAAACGCTTGTCCCATAACAGCGGCAGAATCGGGTGATAAAACGGCGTGGTAGTCAGTTCGACTTGCCCACCTGCGGCGAGTTGCCGATGCAGCGGGATGATCTGCCGCAGCACCTCCAGTTGCTTGTCGAGCAGCCAGGCCTTGTCTGCTTCGGAGTACGACTGCCCTTTGTGTTTGAACTCCCGCAGGTCGGGATCGACCTCGAACAGAATCGGGTGCATCCAGGCCAGGTTGCTCCAGACTTGCAGGTCGCGCAGATCGCGAGTCGTGAACCTCGGCAAGGCTGATTCTAAGGAGTCGGTTCCGACGCGCCGCTTCAAGAACAGTTCGTGATAACGCGGCGACGGGCGGATCATGCTGTCGCCGTTGGCCATGAAAAAATGGTCGAGCAAATAGAGCGCGTCGGCTTTCGACAGTCCATCGGCTGGCATCCGCGAAACGTCCAAGTGCCGATCGCTGCCGCTGCCATCGGTGTATCTCAGCAACTGCACCAGCAAACTGGGAACGAGATTGACCGTGCAGCGAAACTCGGGCACTTCTTGAATGTGCCGAGCCATCCCCCAGTAATCTTTGGTTCCGTGCAATCGCACCCACGGGAATTCATTCTCGCCGGTGAGGTCGTTCGGATAATACGGCTGATGCTGATGCCAAAAGAACGCCAACGAAACCGGCCGCATGAATGCTCCGTCTGCAAAGATGTTGAGGCGGAAGTTTAGCTCATGCGAGCAACTTCTCCACGACACGACCGGCGACATCGGTCAGACGAAAATCGCGGCCTTGATAGCGGAAAGTCAGTCGTTCGTGATTCAGGCCGAGCAAATGCAGCAGCGTGGCATGCAGATCGTTGACGTGGACTGGGTCTTCAAGCACCCGCGCTCCCAGATCATCGGTCTTGCCGACCGTGACTCCGGGCCGGACGCCGCCGCCTGCAAGCCACACCGTGTAGGCGTCCTTTTGGTGATCGCGACCAGGATTGCCCGCTTGGTCGTTCTCGTCGGAGCCTTGCAACATCGGCGTGCGACCGAACTCGGCACCCCAGACGATCAGCGTTTCGTCGAGCATTCCGCGTTGCCGAAGATCACGAATCAGCGCGGCGATTGGCTGATCGACTTGCCGGCATTTGTTCGGCAGAGCTTCAAACACGTTGCCGTGATGGTCCCAGCCCTCGTCCATCAGTTGCACGAATCGCACGCCGCGTTCGACCAGCCTCCGAGCCAGCAGGCAGTTGTTCGCGAACGACGCTTTTCCCGGAGTCGCTCCGTACATTTCCAAGGTCGACTTGGTCTCGCCCGACAGTTCCATCAGTTCGGGCACGGAAGTCTGCATCCGAAATGCGAGTTCGTACTGCGCGATGCGAGTCGCGATTTCTGGATCACCGACCTCAGCCAACTGCCTCTGATTAAGTGACTGTACGGCCTCGATGATGCGTCGCCGGCCAGTGGAATCGATGCCTTCCGGGTTCGTGAGAAACAGCACCGGTTCCCCTTGCGCTCGGAACTCGACCCCTTGATGCACGCTCGGCAAAAAACCGTTTCCCCACAGCGCGTTGCCGGCACCGGCGAGTGCTCCGGTCATCATCACCACGAACGTCGGCAGATTGTGATTCGCACTCCCCAACCCATAGCTGATCCACGACCCGATGCTCGGCCGGCCAAAGCGGCCAAAGCCGGAATGAAAAAATAACTGCGAGGGACCGTGATTGATCAGTTCGGTCTGCAGCGACTTTACGACCGCGATCTCATCGGCCACCGAACTCAAATGCGGCAGCAACTCGGACAACTCGATGCCGCTGTCGCCGTGTTTCGCGAACCGAAAGCGCGTTCCCAGCAACGACGGATGTCCGCGCAGAAACGCGAACCGCTGCCCTTCGAGCAGGTGATTCGGACACGGCTGCCGATCGTGCTTTTGCAACTCCGGTTTGAAGTCAAAGAGGTCCAACTGCGATGGTGCACCGACCATGTGCAAGAAGATGACCTGCTTGGCTCGCGCGACGAGATGTGGCAACGGGTGGCTCGTCGAATTGGCCGCGCTGGCATCACGGTTCAGCAAGCTCGACAGCGCAAAGCCTCCCAAGCCGACGCTTGACCGGCCCAACAGCACGCGACGTGTCATGGAAGTGAGATTCGGCTTCCGCATACGATGCCTCGTAATCCCGGAGCGCAAGACTAGTCCACAGAGGCAGCGTAGCACTCGTCGGTCTTGTGCGGGAGCGACCAAGAACGCATCGCATGAACGCGACGTCCTTTGACGACAGGTTTTGTACTGGGTTGGCCGAACCCATCCGCCTCGCATGCGTGTTGGAGGCCTCGGCCGCGAAGCCCGGCAACGTGCATCCGCAGGCGTCTTTTGCGGATTTGACGTTTGCGGATTTCGTAGGTTCGGCCGCTGTCGCTTCGCCGGCTCTGGCCCGTGCGGCTGAGATTGGAGTCGGCCAGGCGGTTTTTCAAGCCATTGAGGCGACGCGTGCGGTGGTCTCGTCGAACACAAATCTTGGGATCGTGTTGTTGATCGCGCCGCTGGCCGCAGTCCCGTTGAATCGGCCCCTGCGAGAGGGGATCGGGGATGTGCTCGATCGTTTGACTCCAGACGATGCGGTCTGGGTCTATCGTGCGATTCGCTTGGCTCAGCCGGGAGGTCTCGGCACGGCCGACGATCAAGACATTGCCAATGAACCCACGGAATCGTTGCTACAGGTGATGAAGCTGGCTGCCGATCGCGACGGCGTGGCGGCACAGTATGCGAATGGTTTTTCCTGGGTATTGGACGAGGGATTGCCGTTCTTGGCTTCGGTGGGTGAAAACTTCGGGCGACACTGGGAAGCAGCGATCATCGAATTGCACTTGCGACTGTTGGCCGAACATCACGACACGTTGATCATTCGTAAGTGCGGCGCGTCGGTCGCGGCGGAAGCCTCGCGGCTGGCCCGTCGATGTTTGAATGAACTGGTTGAGCTACCTCTCGAATCGAAAGAGCGGACTCGCCGGATCGGCGAATTCGACCAGTGGTTGCGAGGAGATAATCACCGCCGCAATCCCGGCACAACCGCCGATCTTGTCGCCGCGTGCCTCTTCGCCGCGATTCGAGAGCGGGCAATCGAGATCCTGATACCTTGAACGCAGCGTGGTCTGCTCAATGTTGGTTGACGCGCCTGAGCAAGAACAGCCCGACGATCATCACCAGAATATTCGCACTCCAGATCGCCCAGACGGGATTGGCTGTTCCCATGTTCGAAAGATTTCGAGCCAGCAAAACCAGCGGGTAATAGCCTAGCAGGATCGGCAGAAAGCAGACCATGAAGTTCGTCAGGAACTGTCTTTTGGCCTGCAACACGGCGTACGGACTGCCCACCAGGACGAAGAAGAAGCAACTGCACGCCATCGCGAATCGGAATTGCACCTCGGTCCTTTGGTCATTGTAGAGTTTGCGATTGCGACGCAGTCGATTGTCCAACTGAGTCAGCAAGCCGTCTTGAAGCACTTTGAAATCTCCGGTGGCAAGCGCGAATGCGGCTTCGATCTCGCGTCGGCACTGCAAGTCCTGGTGTTGAGCCTCCAGTGAATCGAGTTCGTTGTGCAACTCACGGACATTGATATGCCGCGCTTTCGGAGCTCGGTTTCCAATCTGCAATGGAAAGTAATGTTCGAATTCCTCCGCCCAACTTCGCCCTTGTCCAGGGACATCGAGTTGCACACGTGAGAACCGCACCAAGACTTGTTGTTTCTCCAGATCGAACCGAGTGAGTTCCGCCTCTTGGGCCTGAGCCGTCAGTCGGTGCATCCCCTTGGGAGCGAATCGAAAGGTTGGTCGAATCAGTTTGCCATCGGGGCCCACATCGCGAACCGAGATGGAATATCCATCGATCGTCATTTGGTTTTGAGACCTCAGCATGTCGAGCACGATGTCCTTCATGCCTGCGGCGACAATGTGTTTGATTTTCGACTCGGCCCAAGGAATGACTTGATCGGTCAACAACAATGAGCCGACACTCAGCACGCCTCCCAGAAATAGCGAGGGGGCCAACAGCGACAGGACGTTGATCCCGGCTGCCTTGGCGGCGGTAATTTCCTGATCTCCTGCCATCCGGCCATAGACTACGCACACACTCAGCAGCAGTGTGGCTGGAATGGTGTACGGCACGAGGCTGGGAATCAGATACGGCAGCACTTGCACGACTTGCAGTGGCCCCAGTCCACGCTCGGTGATTTGCTGAAACACTCCCAGAAAGCCCAGCAGCACCGTCAAGATGCCAAGCACGAACACGAACACGCGCAACAACTCAGCCAGAATGTAACGCTGTAACAATCGCATCGAAGTCTCCGCCCTCCCGCGCGGCCGTATAGGCCAGTCCCGGCAGCAGGGTCAAGGCGGGTTCGCGGTATCCGCTGCCGATCGTCAGACTTGCTCGTTGCGTCCGCCGCCGCTGGAGCGTGCCGGCTCTGGTTGTTAGCCTTATCGGCGTCGAGTTTTCTCTCATTCTCGTCCCAGGAGACATGTCATGGTCGCGACTGCTGAAGCTAAATTTGCTCCGCCGAAAATTCGGCAAACCAACATGCTGATCAACGGCAAGTGGACCGAATCCCGCAGCGGCAAGCGGTTCAAGACAATCAATCCGGTGAACGAAACTGTGATCGCCGAAGTGGCCGAGGGTGATCCCGCCGACGTCGATGCCGCAGTGAAAGCCGCGCGAGCCGCATTTGAAACCGGCCCGTGGTCCAAGATGGATGCTCGCGACCGAGGCCGCTTGATGAACAAGCTCGCCGACTTGATGGAAGCCAATCTCGATGAACTCGCCGCGCTCGAATCGCTTGACAACGGCAAGCCGATTAGCGACGCGCGCGCCGCCGACTTGCCCCTGTCGATCGACTGCATCCGCTACTATGCCGGCTGGGCCGACAAGCTCACGGGGGACACGATTCCGATTCGGGGCAACTATTTCTGCTACACGCGCCGCGAACCGGTCGGCGTCGTTGGTCAAATCATTCCGTGGAACTTCCCGCTGCTGATGGCGGCCTGGAAGTGGGGACCGGCTCTGGCCACCGGCTGTACGATCCTCATGAAGCCGGCCGAGCAAACGCCGCTCACCTGTTTGCGACTCGCCGAACTGGCGCAAGAGGCGGGCATCCCCGATGGAGTCATCAACGTCATCCCCGGTTACGGAGCGACCGGGGCCGCGATGGTGAAGCATCCGGGCATCGACAAGATCGCCTTCACTGGCCACTACGAGACCGCACAGAAAATCATGGTCGATGCCGCCAGCACGCTAAAGCGACTGACGTTTGAACTGGGCGGCAAGAGTCCCAACGTCGTCTTCGCAGACGCCGATCTCGACGCTGCTGTTGCTGGGGCGGAGTTCGGTTTGTTCTTCAATCAAGGCCAATGCTGCTGCGCCGGCAGCCGGCTGTTCGTCGAGCAATCGGTCCACGACAAATTTGTCGACAAGATGCTGACCAGTGCAAAGGCCCGACGGCTCGGCGACCCATTCGATCCGAACACGACGCAAGGTCCGCAGGTCGATGCGGACCAGTTCAACAAAATCATGTCGTACATCGACAAGGGTAAATCGGAAGGTGCGAAGTGTCTGACCGGGGGCAGCCGATTCGGCAACAAGGGCTACTTCATCGAACCGACCATCTTCACCGGAGTCACCGACGAGATGGCGATCGCGAAGGACGAAATCTTCGGACCCGTGATGAGCATCCTGCCGTTCCAAGGGATGGACGAGATCATCACTCGCGCGAACAGCACGCACTACGGCTTGGCCGCCGCCGTCTGGACGAAGGACGTGCAGAAAGCTCACCGTTTCGCCGCCAGCGTCCGAGCCGGCACGGTTTGGGTGAACTGCTACGACGTTTTCGATGCCGCCGCCCCGTTCGGCGGCTTCAAGATGAGCGGCATCGGCCGAGAACTCGGAGCCGCCGCGCTTGCCAACTACACCGAATCAAAAACGGTGACGGTGAACTTGGGGTGAGAGAGGCTGACGACCAACCAGTACCGCCAGCGCGAGCAAGCGGCCGCTCCCAAGCGACTGCGGTACCGCGATCGCTGGCAGCATCTCCGATTTCAATCGAAAATCGCAGAGAGTAGGGGCGCTCGTCGCGCTAATTGAGTCGCGGTAATCCGATTCTGACGCTCAAGCCGCGGGATTGATTCAGCGACAGCAGTCGGCGGGACATGCTTGCCTTCTATCACGCGTCGCGGACGTCCGAGGGCCGAATAGGTAGAATCATGCCTCACAAAATCATCAAGGCCAATGCGGTTCGACTCCGGACTCGTTGCTTCGAATCCGCACCACGGCGTTCATGAACTTGTGCAACATGATTCTGTCATCGAGAAATCGAATCAAATGCGACTGTTGATCGTCACACCGGCGCCGAAGGGGTCTCGCCAAGGGAATCGCATCACGGCGAATCGCTGGGCGCAGCTGTTGCGGCAACTGGGGCATCATGTCACGACCGCCGAGGCTTTCCGTGATCAGCCTTGTGATGTGCTGATCGGTCTGCACGCTCGCAAGAGCGCCGCGTCGATTCGGCGTTATCGAGCAAAGCATCCTGACGGAAGATTGGTCGTGGTGCTGACCGGGACCGACTTGTACCACGACTTACCGCAGAGCCGCGCCGCACAGTGCTCGATCGAGCTGGCCGATCGGCTGGTCGTGTTGCAAGCTCGAGCTGTCGATGCGCTGCCGCGCGGATTGAGGGCCAAAGCGAGAGTCATCGTTCAATCGGCAGTCGGCCCAACGTCGCGTCCATGTTTTCCAAAAAAGGACGTCTTTGAAGTGTGTGTCGTGGGGCACTTGCGGCCGGTTAAAGATCCGTTCCGTACGGCTTTGGCCGCGCGGCATCTGCCTCCGGAATCGCAGATCAGCGTCTTACATTTAGGTGCGGCGCTTGATCCGAAGATGGAACGCCGAGCGCGTGAAGAAATGCTGCGCAATCCGCGATATCGCTGGTTAGGTGATTTGCCGCACGCACGTGCCCTGCGCGTGCTGGCTCGCAGCCGAGTGTTGGTCAACAGTTCGACGATGGAGGGGGGTGCGAATGCCATTTGCGAAGCGTTGGCGTGCGGTGTGCCTGTGCTCTCGTCGCGAATCGCGGGATCCATTGGATTATTGGAGGAAGATTACCTGGGCTACTTTGAAGTCGGCGACACATTGGAATTGGCGACCTTGTTGAGTCGCTTTGAAAGGGATGCCGTATTTCGAGAGCGGCTGAAGTCCCGTTGCCGGAGTCTCGCTCGGATTGTGGAACCGAAACGCGAAAGAGAGGCGTGGCGGCAATTGCTGTCGGAACTGTGACGCCAAGCGTTCGTGGTTTGGTGCAAGTTCGCAATCGGTTCAATCAAGCTGAACCCGCTTCGTCTACCAGGTGCGATGTGCGTACTCATCGGCCGTCTCGCTTGCGAAGTCGTCGACATTCATTCCACGGAAATCAGGTTCGCGATGGTCGAATTGCAACGGCCGTCATTCTTTCGGAGCGAATCTGAGACTGACTCGATTGGCTGAATTGATCGGTTGGCTCTGCGGATTTACGGTGACCATCTGAATTCTTTTCCCGCTCGGACCGGCGAATTGAAATATGCAGCTTCTTTCCGCAATGCTTGAAGCATAAGATCTCGCCCCAAATTAAGTCCGGGTTGCGGTCTCTTGGAGAGTTCCTCCGAACCAGTGCCTTTCGTTTGATCGGTTCATTGCCTTGACCACTCTCGCGAACGCCACAGAGTTCTTTGAGCAACTTCAGCAGAGCAAGCTGCTGACGGATGCGCAGTTTGACAGTGCGCTCGAGACGCTGGGAGAACTTTGCGAAAGTGACGCGATGACCGTCGCAAAGGCGCTCGTCAAATCTGGAATCCTGACGCGATTGCACGCGCAGTGTTTGCTGGAGGGACGGACTCGCGGATTCTTTATCAATCATTATCGCATTGACGAACTGCTCGGATCAGGCGGTATGGGTTGGGCCTATATCGCTCGCGATCAGAGGACGGGCGAAGAAGTTGCCCTGAAGATGTTGTGCGAGCAGAACTCTGAAGATGCCGGTCTGGTGACTCGGTTCAAATTGGAAGCGATGGCCGGCCAGCGGTTAAACCATCACGCCATTATTCGCACGCGCGAAGTCGGAAAGTCGGTCGGCTTGTATGGGCAAGTGCATTACATGGTGATGGATTTGGTTCGAGGAGTTGGCGTCGATGAGTTCGTGGCCCTGGGAGGTCCGATTGCTTGGCCCGTCGCTTGTCACATCGCGCAGCATGTGGCGGCGGGTTTGCAACACGCGCATCGCAACGGGTTGATCCATCGTGATCTCAAGCCTTCCAACGTGTTGGTGGATGAATTCAGCAATGCCCATATTCTGGACTTCGGCTTATCGGTGGCCTCGAAGTCAGTGTTTGATGATGAGTATTCGCTCGCGATGATCTTCGGTCAGGATTGCCTGGGGACCGCCGACTACATCGCCCCAGAGCAAGCTCGCGACAGTTTCCAAGTCGATGGTCGAGCCGATCTTTACAGCTTGGGAGCGACGATGTACTTCATGCTCAGCGGACATGTCTTGTTTCCCGAATGTGAAAAACGTTCGGATAAGATCGACGCACATTGGAATCGGGAGCCTCTGCCGCTTGGCGAGCTGGTTCCCGGACTGCCGGACGAAGTTGCTCAGATTGTTCACAAATTGCTGGCCAAGGATCGAGAGCGGAGATTTGCCACAGCTCGTGATGTTGCGATGGTGTTGAAGCCGTTCGCCGAAGCGAAGCGAGTGACGTTCAATTTTCAGCAGGTGTTGGATCGTCGTTACGCAATTGCTCGGCAACGTGAACGACTCTGGGACGAACGAGCCAAGCGTGCCGCTGCGGCCAGCAGCCTCTCGGTCTGTTCGGTTGATTCCAAGGCGGTTCAGTCCACGCAGGCTCAGATGGAAACGGTCATTCGCAAAGACACGAAGTTGGGCAAGCTGTCTGGCGGCTCGATGAAGACTCCGTAACGATGCTCGTCCAGAGGAATCGCCAATTGCTGCGGAGGAAGGATTCGCCATGCGTGCTTGTTGGGCCTGTCTGTGTGCCGTCGGATTGCTGCTGATCGCCGCCGCATTCGCACCGGATGGGATGTGCCGAGTCACGCTGACACTGACCGATGCGGAGACGGGTCGCCCCTTGCCAGGAGTCGTGCGGATCACTCGCATTGAGGGAGATCAGCGATTGGTTCTGAAACCGTCAGGTCTGGACTCGCGTGGTTGGGGACTCCTCGCCAAGCAGCCCGATATCGCTGACTGGTTCGTTGTGCCACAGGTCACGACGGTCGACTTGCCGCGACAGGCCGTGACCCTCGAAGCGTTTTCGGGACTCGAAACGAGGATTGTGAAAGTCGAATTGGATCTCTCCAACGGCGACTCGCGCGACGTGTCGATTCCGCTGAAGCGATTCCGCAGATCTCACGAAGAAGGCTGGCGTTCGGCCAACACGCACCTGCACTTGATGAAGCTGACTCGCGGGGAGTCCGACCGCTACTTGCGAGACTTTCCGGCGGCCGATGGTTTGGATGTGCTGTTCGTCTCGCATCTGAAACGAGCCGGCGTGGATCAGGACTACATCACGAACCAGTACCCGACTGGTCGGCTCAAGTTCTTGGAGACGCGCGGCGTGCTGGTCTCCAACGGCGAAGAGCATCGGCACAACTTCGGTGCCGGAGGTGAGGGTTACGGTCACGTGATGTTGCTGGGCCTGAAGGAACTCGTGCAGCCCGTCAGCATCGGCGAAGGAATCGCAAAGACGCCCCCTGATTTTCCGCCGCTCGCGATGGGACTGGATAATGCTCACCAGCAGGCTGGCACGGCGATCTGGTGCCACAACAACTGGGGCTTTGAGGACGTCGCCAGCTGGCTGGCCGGACGATTGGATGCGCAGAACATTTTTGACGGCAGCAGTCACGGAAGTATTGCTGACAGCTTCTACCATTACCTGAACGCGGGTCTGAAAGTCCCGTTCTCGACCGGCACCGATTGGTTTATCGACGATTTCGCTCGGGTGTACGCCGAAGTCGAGGGAGACCTCACCCCGGAATCGTGGCTAGCCGCGCTGCGCGCCGGACGGACCTTCATCACCAACGGTCCGCTGCTGGAGTTTCGCGTCAACAACTTGCGAATCGGCGACACGCTCGATTTGGCCCAGTTGGGCGAAGTCACCGTCACGGCCAGCGCGGTCGGTCGAAGTAATTTTGAATTGCTGGAGATCGTTCAAAACGGGCAAGTGATCGCGAGCGAATCATCGGCCGCGTCGAATGGTCACTTCACCGCGACAATTCGTAAGCCGATCAAGGTCACTGAGCCGGGTTGGCTGGCCGCTCGGGTCAGCACTGCGAACAAAAACGAGTATGGCCGCATGCTGTTCGGCCACACGTCGGCCGTGTACGTCACGATTAGCGGACGTACGATTCGCCGCGCCGCCGATGTGGCTTGGCTACGTCACGAAGTCGAGGCCGCTCGCGCGACGATCATCGAAAAAGCTCAGTTCGATACCGCTGACCAGAGAATGAAAGTGCTTGGCTTGTACGACCAAGCCCTCCGCACGTTAGCGGAATAAGTTGAGCGTGAAGACAAACGGCTCGCGAGTTACACGGCACAGATCGAAATCTCCGAGCAGCTCACTCGCCGAAATCGGTTCGCGAGTCGGCCTCAAGCCACACGACCACGCCAACAGGCCGATGAGGTTTTCAGCCGTCACTCCTTGATTTCGCAGAGTCGCCAGCCGTGTGTCTCCGTGACGCTTCGCCAACCGGCGGCCATCTGTTCCGATGACCAGCGGCACGTGAGCAAACTTCGGCGGTGCCCAGCCGAATGCGGAATACAGTTCCATTTGCCGAAAGGTGCTCGGCAGCAGGTCGTCGCCGCGCAGCACTTCGGTCACGCCCATCGCATGATCGTCACAGACGACGGCCAGTTGATATGCCGCCGAGCCGTCCATTTTGCCGACGACAAAGTCCCCCAGATCGTGTCGCACGTTCGCTTGTTGCAGGCCAGCCACCCGGTCGCTGAATTCAAGCGTTTGGTCGGTCGTGCGAAACCGCCAGGCGAACGGTTGATCCCCCAGCGCGACGGCATCACTCGCCGAACGTCCCGCGCAGGTTCCCGGATAGATCATCCCTTCGTGCTCGATGTGTGGCGCGCTGGCGGCAGCTTCGATGTCGGTTCGGGTGCAGGTACACGGATAAACTCGCTCATCTCGCTGCAATCGGGTCAATGCCTCGTGGTACAAGTCGATTCGTTCTGTCTGCACGTAGGGCGTGTGCGGGCCGCCGCATTCGGGGCCCTCGTCCCAATTCAGCCCCAGCCAACGCAAGTCTTCGATCGCTTGTTGCGCTGCCCCCGCTTTCACACGTGGTGAGTCGAGATCTTCGATCCGCAGGATCAGCCGGCCTCCACGCGAGCGAATTGACAACCACGCCAACAAGTACGTCCGCGCATTGCCGACATGCTGGGCTCCCGTCGGCGACGGGGCGAGACGACCGACCAGCGGAGTGAGCGATGAGGACATCATCAAAATCGCACCGGTACGCCTCGATCTGCCAGAAAATGTTTTGTTTCGGCGATCGTGTACTCGCCGTAGTGAAAGATGCTGGCGGCAAGCGCGGCGCTTGCGTGCCCTTTTGTGACCGCCTCGAATAGATGCTGCGGGCTGCCAGCCCCGCCACTGGCGACGACCGGAATGCTGACCGCGTCGGCAACCGCGCGAGTGATCTCCAGGTCGTAGCCGTCCTTTGTGCCGTCGGCGTCCATGCAGGTCAGTACGATCTCGCCCGCTCCGAGCCGTTCGACTTCGCGTGCCCAGGCGACCGCTTCGAGGCCCGTCGGAATTCGACCGCCGCTGATGTGGACGTCCCAAAACTCGCGGTCGTCCTTCCGCACACGCTTCGGGTCGATGTTCACGACCGTCGCACAACTGCCAAATTTGCGTGCTGTCTCGGTGATCAGTTCCGGTGTTCTCACGGCAGCCGAATTGATGCTGACCTTCTCGGCTCCGGCTTGAATCAGTTGCGTGACATCGTCGATTGTGCGGATGCCGCCGCCGACAGTGAACGGCATGAAAATCGTGTCGGAGACTCGCCGCACAACATCGAGCATGATCTGTCGCGCTTCGTGGCTGGCGGTGATGTCGAGGAAGACGAGTTCGTCCGCCCCTTGCTCCTCGTACCGAGCGGCAACCTCGACCGGATCACCCGCGTCGCGCAGTTGCAGAAAGTTGACCCCTTTGACGACTCGCCCAGCGTGAACGTCGAGGCACGGAATAATTCGTTTGGCAAGCATGATTGGTCTGTTTCGTGGATCACAGGATGGCCGTCTTCGGCCGTCGTGCGGTGTCGCAAAACTGGGCCGGCCGAGGGAGGCCATCCTACTCATTCCGCAACCAACTGTACCGCGTCAACGATTACGTAACCGTCGGTACCCACATTGCAGATGACAACCTTTGCGGGCTGCGAAGGATCGAAGGAGAATGTGCCGAGCGAGCGGAAGCCCTCTTTGGTCTCTTTCTTCTGGTCGAGGATCACGGACTTCTCGCCGTCGGCCGACGTGATCGTGATCGGAACGTTGGTCGCGCGGTTGGCGTTCACGGTGTAGGCGATGCGGACGTCGAATTTGCCCGGCTTCGAAATCTTGAACGAGAACTCCGCGAGGCAGTCTCCCTTGGCGGTGTTGTTGTCATGCAGGTAGTCCGATCCGACAAAACCGCTGGTGGAGTTGCTTTGTGTCCACGAACCGGTCAGCTTGGCTTCGGTGTTGTCGATGACTAGGCCGGGGAGCTTTGTCGCGTCGATGCCGGGGACTCGTTTCGGGCCGGTCCAGTCGAGGACTTGTTGGTCGGCGAGCAGACGCTCGCGCAGTTTCGCGTACGGGATGTCCTGCACGGCGCTGTTGGCGTCGATCGCCATCGAGGCGGCGGTCGCGGTCGATTGACCGAGCACCATGAAGACCGGCTCCATGCGGATCGACCCGTAGGAAATGTGCGAGGCCGCGAGGCACACCGGCACCAGCAGGTTTGAGCACTCTGACTTCTTTGGGACGAGACTGCGGTACGAGATCGGATACGGGCTGAAACCGCCGACCTGTACGTCTCCTTCGTTCCAGGCTCGGCCGTCCTTCGCGTACCGCTGCGTGTTGTGCGAGTCCATCGTGTACGCGGCGAGGCCGACGGAGTCATCGGCGACGACGCGGCCCTGGCAGTTGTGCTGCGTCATGATGTAGTCAGAGATCATCCGCCGAGCTTCGCGGACGTAAAGCTGATGCGGCCAGTTGCCGTTGTCGGTGAACTCGTCCTTTGCCATGCCAAGCCGTTGGAAGTGCGACCGCACGGACTCGGGAACTCGCGGGTGGTTTGCCAACGACCACAGCAGACCACTGGTGTAGCTAATGTGCTCTTTGTAGATCCGCTCGCGAGTCGCGTAGTCGCCATTCGGGTAGTCATAGTTGGCACCGATAAAGTCGGTGCTGATCGCGAAGTTGTTGTTCGTGTCGGTCTTGCGATTCGGCATGAAGATCGGGTTCCACGGAATGCGTGTGTCCCCCGCCTCGCAGTTACGAAAGAGCAACTCCCAACGCTTCTCGTCGTAGTCGGCGGGCTTCGGCCAGGCTCGACGGTTCTCGGCCACGTCGGTGGTGCAGAGCCGCAAGTTATAGGTCTGCACACGACGGTCTTCGGCCCCTTCTTCGCCGGGAGCACCCGCTTGAATCAGCGGCAGCAGACCGCTCGTCGGATCGCCTGGCTTTACGAAAGGATCGACAGCTTTAATGAATTGATGGTGCGTAGCGTTTTTGGTTTGCACTCCATTGAGCGTTTCACCGTACTTCGCATTTGCCTCGCGACCGACGTGGTACGAGACCCCGGCCTTTGCCAGCAGATCGCCTTCGTAGGTCGCATCGATGAACATCGAGCCGGTAAAGGTCAATCCACTCTCCAGTTGAATGCTGAGAATTCGCTCGCCGGCTTTGACGACTCCGTTCTTCAGATTGAGTCGGCCGGTAACGACTGGCACCTTGGCCTCCTTGAGCATATCGCGATAAATCGCCTCAGCGACATGCGGCTCGAAGGTCCACATTTCCGTTTCGCCTGCTGGCCGATTGCTGCGGTAGTTTTCGCGCTTCTCCCACTTCCAAGAGTCTTCCTTGGCGTAGTGCGCGGCGACGGCTCGATAGAAGCCACGCGACAACCCGCCGATCGCCGCCTTGTTGCCGATGTCCGTCGCTCCGAGTCCACCGGAAGTCAATCCGCCGAGATGCTTTGACGACTCGATGAGCACGACCGACTTCTTCATCTTCGCAGCCTGCACAGCGGCAATGATACCGCCCGAGGTTCCTCCGTAGACCACGATGTCGTACGGCGGACTTCTTGTAGCCACGTCTTGAGCACGGGCAACGCGGGGACCACCGAAGACAATCAAACTCGAACCCAATATCATCATCCAAAACGAACGCATGCTTGAAGTTCTCCGGCGACGACAATCGCATCGACATTGCAGGGAGCGAAGTCTCCATGAGACAGATTCATCCGCACGCTTTGTGGCTCGGCCATGTCGGAGACGTCCGCGAATGGCGTGCGGTATTCGATGCGGGCATTCAAGCAATCGTTGACCTTGCGGGCAACGAATCCCCGGCAGATCCCCCGCGAGATTTGATCTACCACCGCTTTCCGCTCGTCGACGGAGCAGGCAATCCCGATTGGTTGCTGAAGCTGGCTTGTCGCACGGTTGCGGACTTGCTGGTTGCCAATGTTTTCGTACTGGTTTATTGCAGCGCAGGTATGAGCCGCTCACCAGCCATTGCCGCAGCTGCGATCGCGGTCGCAACAAAACAACCGCTTGATCAAATACTCGCAGCAGTGCAGTTGGCAGGTGATGTTGATGTTTCGCCAGGACTCTGGAAATCGATCAACAGTTGCACGCTCTTTTCAGATCGAAACGCGGGATAGTGCATTCCGAAGAAGTACCATCGACGACAGTGGTTCAGAATCACGGGGGTGGTTTTGGCCACAAGAAACAGAAGAAGACGCAAGGAGGATCGCTCCTCAATGCGTCTTCTCGTGTTCTTTGTGGCTGGTCAGCAGACGTCTAGTTTTGGCGGGTGCCCGGTTTGACCGGCAGCGCGGTACGAATCGGATTCTGACCCGCACCTTTGAAGCTGGGACCGGTAGGAGGCTTGGTCGAAATGGGCTCATCGTCGTCGTCGTCGTCGTCATCATCATCATCATCAGCAGCAGCAGCAGGGTTAGTTTTCACCGTTGTGGCCTTGGCCGTGGTCACCGGAGCGACCTTCGTGCTGGCTGTGGCTGTGCTGCTACTGCCATCCGGAGCCTTCCAGGCGGCAACTGACCAGTGGTCGTAGGTGTCGACGACGCCAACTCCGAGATCATCGAGCCAGCTTCGGAACGCTTTGGTCGTCACCGCTTCGTTGGGGATGACTCGTTGCAGCACGAAGCGGCGGTTGGTTGCGACATAGGCAAAGAACTTGCCGTTGCCGAGTCGGTCGTTGTCGGACAGCAATCGAAGCAGTGCGGTACGTGGCACGTCGGCCGATGATTTCGGCAACTGGTCGAGCCATGCCATCAGCCAGATCGACGAGCCGTCTTGGCTGAGCACAGCGGTCATCGAGAGGTTCCATTCCTCTTTGTTCTGGATCGCCTTGAACTCGAAGTCGTAGCGGCTCTCGATCTTTTTGGTTTCTAGCCCCATCGCCTTGAGCAGATTGCCAAGCTGCTCCTCGGTGATCGAACCGGGCCTGGGCGCGACCTTAGGTGTCGTAACTTTCGCCGTGCTGGTAGTTGTCGGTTTCGGAGTGGAGTCTTGTGCCGGCAGCGACGGCACGCCCAGGAACGTCCACGCTGCCATGACGGCGACAGCTCCAGCCCAAAATCCATTTCCCAGAGAGATCTTCATCGCGAGACACTCCTTTGTCGCAATTTGCCACGCCCCCCGTGGCATAAGTAACAGTGGCACAAATTGCCGCTGGACGTCTCGCCGCGAATCCATTGCGGCTTTGGCCGTCAAGCTGAGGCAAATAGTTGATCTAGACAGATTTGGGACCACGTCTCGAACTGATCGCGATCACGTACCAGTTCGGCGGGCGTGGCAAAGCCTGTCTGGATTATCGACTGTTCGCGCGGGCGAACTTGGGGCGCGTCCAGGTCAAAAATGTGAACGATGCCCAAATGAACTTTGCCAACTTCGGTCAAGTCGTCGTTGATCAGCCCGACACAGCGATGTCGATAGCCGGCCTCCAGGAAGACTTCTTCTTCGATTTCGCGTCGCATCCCTTCGAGGTACGACGAGCTGCCGGCGTTTTCGTCGATCGAGCTGATGTGCCCACCGATCCCGACCGACCGCTTGCCGAGCAACCGCGATTCTCCCTGCCCTTTGTCGCGGCGGTACGAAAAAATCTGATCGTCGCAGCGGAAGATGCAGTAAGGGATGAGTTGCTTAAAGCTGGGGTCTTGCTCCATCTTGTCCCGCGGCCGGTAACTGGTGTAGGCGGGATCGAGCAGCGTTTTCAAATAACGCTCTGTGTCGGGATTGAATCCCTGAAAATAACCGACTTCGTGAAATAGGAGTGTCGGGACAACGAGCACTTGCTCGACGACGGTGGCGGTGGCAGTCATGAATCCTCCAGGTGGGGCTTCGGGAATTCCGAAAACGACCACAGGAGTTTGACGTGACCATCGCCTGCCGTGAAGTTCACCGTGGTTGTTGAACGACAAGCTGGTCTTTGTTGAATGACAAAACTAGGAAGTCTTGATTCGACCCACTGGGTAGATTCACTGAAAACGTCCTTGTGGTCGCATCAAAACGCCAATACCTGCCGCTGGACTCGTGGCGGTCATCCCGAGCGATGGCCTGATACGCGCAGGTGACATCATCGTGCAAATCGAAATCGATCCGACCTCGGGACGGCGGAAATGGATACCCGTCGGGCCTCAAGACCATCTGGCTCTGGGACGGCGGGAGCGATCGCACATTTCCAGATCACATCGGCATCGCAAGCGTGACCTGTTGGAGTAAGTGATCGCAGTCCGCGGGGTGCTTCGTCCACGCTTGAGAGTGATGTGTCCTTGGAGCCTTGGCATACGGACGGGCGAGTCCACTGATAGGTCCATTCACGGACGCGAGCGATCCATGTCCAAACTCGAATCGCGAACGGGTCGCCCACCACTTCCGACCAAAAGCCTTGCCGATGCGAGTGGTATTCGGGAGACGCGATCCCTACGTGCGAAATCCGCTTGCGTGAAAACGCCAGGTCCGCCTGAATTCTCGCACAAGTGTCCTTTCCCGAACGGTATTCGCAGGCGAAGACGACGATCGCCAGCTTCGCTGCAGAAACACCTGCCAGATCACAAACGTCCTAGAGCGTGAATCCACAATGTGCATTCCCGCGCAAAGCTTCTGTTGAAAGCATTGCATCGGCGCGATCCATCGCCGGCAAGAATCGGTGGCTGATTCGTGGCGGGTCAAGACCACGATATGCCTTTTTCTTTCGGGGATCATCTCCAAAGCGACCTCCTCGAAATCGGCGTTCCTCAAGAGACGGGCTTGGCGCTTAAGATCGAGGTTGCTTTGCTCACGTACGACCGGCGGATGGCCGGTCGAAGTGGATACCACGATGACATTTATCGGCTGGCTATTTTCGATTCTCGGCTACGGGCTGACGCTGTTGTTGTTGCCTGTCGTGTTGCTGATCAAGAAACGCCAGCCGGTGTCGAGCGTGGCTTGGATGCTGTCCATCGTGTTCATTCCAATCGGTGGGGCTGTGCTGTTCCTGGTGTTTGGGATCAATCGAGTTGAGCGGCGCAAAGCGTCAAAGCAGCGTTCAACGGAACAACTCGCGGAGCAGCGTCCACAACGATTGGAATGTCCTCGGGTACCGTGCGACGATGATCGAGTGGAGACCCGCCGGTTGATGCGATTGGCTCAGAGGCTGACCGGCACTTGGCCAACCTACGGCAACGACATCGAATTATTGACGGACACGAATCGTACGCTGGGTTTGATCGAACAGGCGTTGCTCGGTGCGCGCGAGTCGATCCATCTCGAGTACTACATTTGGCAGCCCGACCGTACCGGAACGCGACTTCGAGACTTGTTAATCCGCAAAGCTCGCGAAGGGGTACGTGTGCGATTCCTGTACGACGGGTTTGGTTCGTTCTGGCTGACGAATCGTTTCTTGCGACCGATGCGCGAGGCAGGGATTCGGACTGCGACCTTCTTGCCCGGCCAGTCGTTTCGTGAGCGGTGGTCTCTGAACTTGCGGAATCATCGCAAGATCGTCGTGGTTGATGGCCGCGTGGCGTTCACCGGCGGCATGAACATTGGCGACGAGTACCTCGGTCGCAGTTCGGCGATTGGCTTTTGGCGAGACGCTCACTTGCGAGTCGTCGGCCCGGAAGTACGGCAACACCAGTTAGTCTTTGCCGAGGACTGGTTCTTCGCGACCGGCGAGGTTCTGCCCGATGCCGAGTCGTTTCCGCCGTCGAAAGCTGCCGGCGGGGTAATGGCTCAGACGGTCAGCGGCGGTCCCGAAGAAGAGACGTCGATCTTTCACGCCTTGATGCTGGAGGCCATCAACCAAGCTCAGGACCGAGTGCAGTTGGTGACGTCGTACTTTGCTCCACCCGGCGCGATCATCAGCGCGCTGGAGAACGCAGCCCTTCGCGGGGTTCACGTACGGTTACTACTGTCGGGGCGGATGAATCATTACTTGACCTTGCTAGCCGGCCGTGCAACTTACGATTCATTACTGCGAGCGGGAGTTGAAATCTCGGAATACCAGCGGGGGTTGTTGCATTCGAAGACGCTGACCATTGACGGGCATTGGTCGCTCGTCGGTTCGGCAAATGTCGATTGTCGCAGCTTGTATCTGAACTTTGAGGCGGGCGTGTTGCTGTACGATGAACGTCTCGCGGAGCAACTCGAGCAGCAGTTTGAGCGGGACGCTCAAGACTCGAACCGAATAATCCCAGAGACTTGGAGTCGTCGTCCGTGGTATCACGTCATGGGCGAGAACTTCTGCCGCTTGTTTACGCCGGCCTTGTGAGAACGCAACATGTTCGGGATTACGGCAAACTTGTTCGGCTGGATCGCCGTGATCACTTTGGCGACGTTAGTCGTCAGCGGAATCGCGCTGCCGTGGCTGCTGACTCGATTGCCGGAGGATTATTTTCTTGAGATCGACCGCCCGGTTCGTCCGACGTGGCCTCAGCAGCGCGGATTGTATTGGGTGTGCCGTCTGCTGAAGAATCTGCTGGGAGTCGTGCTGTTGCTGGCGGGAATCGTGATGCTGGTCACTCCCGGCCAGGGGATTCTGACGATCTTGGCCGGGCTTTGGCTGATAGACCTGCCCGGGAAACGCCGTTGTGAACGACGATTGATTGGCCGCCCGAAAGTACTGGCATCGGTCAACTGGATTCGTCGGAGAGCCGGGAAGCCACCGTTTCAAGTTGCCGCCGAGCAGGAGAAAATCGCCTCATGATGCGATTGGTCTCGTACAACATTCACAAGGGGATCGGCGGTACTGACCGACGTTACGACCTCGGCCGCATCATCGAGGTACTGGTCGCGTTGGAGGCTGATTTCCTTTGCCTGCAAGAAGTGACGATCGACCTGCCGCGCACCAGTCGCCACGATCAAGCCGACATTCTAACGGAACGATTTCGACCGATGTTCGCCACGTTTCAGCAAAACGTACATTGGAAAGTTGGTGGCTACGGCAACTTGGTGCTGTCTCGTTGGCCGTTGCTTGAACACCATCGCATCTCGTTGCAGTTTGGCCAGAAGAAGCCACGCGGCGCGCAGTTGATCGTGGCCGAGACTCCTTCGGGCCCGCTACGTGTGACCAACTGGCATTTGGGACTAAGCGAAGGTGAACGTCATTGGCAGGTGCATCGACTGCTGACTCACCCGATGTTCCATTCGACTGCCGAACACCCAACATTACTATGCGGCGACTTCAACGACTGGCGAAACACGCTGGGGCGCGCGCTGCTGCTCCCGAAGGGATTCACCCAAGCAACGTCTCCAGTCGGCCGGTTCCGCTCATTCCCTGCGGCGATGCCCGTGATGTCGCTCGACAAAGTATTTCACTGCGAGAACATTGCCATCAAGTCGGCACATCTCAGCAACACACGCCAATCGCGACGCGCGTCCGACCACCTGCCACTTGTGGTCGATTTTCGAATGATTTGGTGAATCGACTCGTCGCTCTTAGCGGAATCGCAATTCCGCACCCACGGTGATTCCTTGCCAAACCATCTGCTGAAATCCGGCGTCAACCACGATCGCGGCTGGATTCCCGGAGCCATTGTCGTTGTAGAAGATGTTGTTTGACGGTCGAGAAATGCCACCTGCCACTGTGATTTGATAGCTGCCGAACAGCGAGAGGTTTTCCCGCAGATTCAGCTTGCCGTACCAAGAGAAGTCTCCGATCGGAGCAAAGTGCGACCCGCTTTGTGTCGTTTCGACAACGGGGTCTCCGGGGCTTCGCAATCGTTCCGTACGGACCATCGCGTCGAAGTTGTTGATGCCGAACGCAACCTTCGGTTCAAAACCTAGCGTGGCCCATCGAGTGACAATCTCGAATCGCAAACCGAGTTGCGGGGCATAGATTCGATTTCTGGCGTCGGAGTCAATCTCGCTGACCAACGGTGGAACCAACAACCCTTGCTGAAAAAACGTGCCACGTTGGGCGAGCTGCTCATTGAGATTGATGAACCGAAAACCAGCCATCGGCCGCACAACTAATCCCTGCTCGTAGGGCGATTTCGCTACCCAGTTGGCTTCAGCGCCGGACAACAGGCTTGTCTGAGATATCTGAAATGAACTGTCGTAAAGGAACAGGTTATTACTTGGCAGTCCGTTGAGCAGCGTACTGGTTGCGTATTGAACCTGAAGTTGCGGTGCGAGTACCGGGGCCGGCGGTACATCCAAAAACTGTCCACTCCGAGCATGGCTGAAGGTGAAGTAGTTGGCTTCCAACGATCCGGCATTTGTGTTTAATCCCACCGTACCGCGAAAACCTTGGGCGTTTCGGAAGCGCAAGGCAGCTGTCGTCGGAACTTGAGCCGTCCCGGGCTGTCCAGCAATCGTCACTTGAAATGGTTTCGAAGGGTCCACAACACCGGCCACCGCAGAACCGAGCAGTTGGTTCCCCGGTCCGTCAAAATCCCATTGCAGGTACTCGGTCCGCAGCCACATCGATTTGGCGGCGGCAGTCAGAAATCGATCGACCGGCGTGTCTTCGTAATCAAAACCGTTATCGCCTGAGATTCTTTCCGTCACCAACCCGTCGGGACCAGCACCATACTGCGGTTCGCCAACGAAAGGGCCATCGGCGTAATTGTCGTAGGCTGGCACTCCCCAAGCAGGCCAGTTGTACGAGGCGTCGTAGGGGGCGGGAGCGTAAATCCGCGACGGCGCGATTGTCCCAGGAGAGGGTTGGGCTTGCGCCGTTCCCGACGCTAGCAAGCTCCAAACTCCAAGGACGCAGAATGCGAGGCGGCTGCGCATAATCCTCTTCCTGCCTGAACGACAAAACTCGAAATCCTGGCGGTGAAACCTACCCACAACCATGACGGCATGGTGGGATGTACCAGCAGTATCGGTCGTGACAATCAGAGAACTTGGGCGAATTCTTCCAGTCGAATCGTCAGGAAGATCGAGATGCCCTTACGGAGGCTTGGCTCTGGCAATTTCTGCTGAACAGGCTGAGATGCAAAAGAAAAAGACCCTCAACGGGAAGGTGCCGCAGACTTGGATGGCTGTTGACGTGCTGAGGGCTGATTACAGAGTGGGTCAGGCTGTAATCAGAAAGACCAGTCAATCATTCAAGTCAGAACGGTCCATATTGCCCGTTGAGGGCCTCGGCTGGGTCGTTTGATAGGGAATTCAGGAAGCATCCTGCGTACCAAGAATTGAATTTGATCGGCGCTGATCGGAATTCGTTGTAACTTGATTGAGAGAAATTGTTTGATGTTCGTGCGAGTTGAGACTTCGGCGCTCAATACCTACGATATCGGCGCTCATTTGCGAGTTTTTCAGCGCCGAGAATTCCAAATATGAAACCACGCCAATGGTCCGATAAGGCCCTAGTAGCGGTCTCCGCCAGTTTGGTACTGGTGTACTGTGTCATTGTGCTCGCTTATGTCGCCACCGTCCCAGACCTTCGCTTTCGAGTATTGCTTCGTGACGCGCTGGGCGAACAGACGGAGTCCGGCATTTTGCTTCGGGATGTGCCGGGCATTCGTTGCCGTGGTGATCAGCCGGTGGTCGGAGATGTTCTTCTTCGAATCGGGGAGCAGCCAATCCGATCGTTTAACGACTTCGCGAGAAGTCTGCGCCAAGTTCATCGTGCTCAGGTTTCGCGCGAAGGGCTACTTAACGCAGGAGTTGACCCTTCACTGGTTCGAGAATCGCTTCCAAAGCTTGTGGAAATCGAGACTGGCGAACGGCTGATCGAAGTGGAGTTCCGACATCACGGAGCGTCTCAGACCAGTTGGGTGTTTGTGCAATCGCTGCCTTTAGATGAGGTGTTGCCCACACTTGTTTGGTTCTTGTTGCAGTTAGGAATCACTGCCGTCGGAGCACTGGCGGTCTGGCATCGGCCATTCGATCGGCCGGCGCGACTGTTCTTCGCCATGTGTGTGGTGACTTTGGGAGCATTCGTGGGCGGTTTTCATTGGTGGATCATCGCCAGTTCGTTGGCGCTGAATATTCCATTCGTGGGCTGTGCCTTGTTCGTCCCGGTCGTTTCGCTGCACTTTTTCCTGATATACCCGCGGCGGATTTGGCCGCTGACTCAGTTTCCTCGTGCTGCACTGGCGGGTCTGTACGTCGTTCCGACGGTGACTTTTGTTTGGATGGTTGGCGTACTGGGGTATGTGCAGTGGTTCACTCCGAGTGATTCCGTGGCGACTGCTGAGATCGTCCTCCAGTCTCTCGCGACACTCCATGATGCGATCTACGTGTACCTGACGTTTGCGTCGGGCTGCTTTCTGGTGATGCTCGCGGCATTGGCCCAGGGGTATTTGCGGACCACGAATCCGGTCGAGCGGAATCAGTTGAAGTGGATGTTTTGGGGTGGTGTGTCCGCAGTGCTACCAGTCGGTTACACGCTCTATCTAGCGCTGTTCGACCGGGTGGAGTTTGCCTTGGGGCGAGCTAAGTTTGCGATGTTCCTGGCCAGCTTGTCATTCATGCTGGCGTACGCAGTGGCGATTCTGCGATTTAAGCTCATGCTGATTGACCAGATCGTCAGCAAAGGAATGCGGTACTATTCGGCCAGTTTTGGGCTGACCGCGGCATTTGCTGGATTGATCTCGGTTGGCGGTTTGACCTCCAATTCTTGGAATGCGGGAGGGCCGGCGTTTCCAGAGCGACAGCAAGTCTTGTTATTGGGAGCTGTGTTAGCGGTTGCCGTCACGATGTTGTTGTGGGGGCGAGACCGATTGCAACAACTCATCGATCTGCGTTTTTATCGTGAGAAATATCAACTTGACAAAGCCCTGCAACGAATTAACCGAGCCGTGGAGAGGGTTGTCGACCGGGAGACTTTGGCACTTCGGATGATCGGCTCCTGCCGCGAAGTTCTGCGGGCGGAGCGAATCGCGGTTTATCTACGAGAAGTGGAGAGTTCCACGTTTCAACTGATTGCAGTCGAAGGGGCTTCCGATCTCCCCGCGCAGATCGTAGCGGACGACGAGTTGATGCAGACGTTGCACTCGGAATCGGCAATTGCGAGATCGATGAATCCACTGATGAGCGTGCCGTCCTCGGCACAGCAAATCATGCGCAGTTTGCGAGCGGAGTTGTTGTACGCCTTTGTAAGCGACGGCGAGTTGGCGGGAGCGGTTGCACTCGGACCAAAGCAAAACGGAACGCCCTACACGGCCGAAGACCTGACGTTTCTCAACGCGTTGGGCCAGATTACGAGCGTCGCGTTGCACAGCGTCAAGGTGCATCAAGACATCTCGCGTCTGAACGAGGAGATGCAACTTAAAGTTGAAAAGATTGACGAGCAAAAGCGTGTGATCAACATGCTTCAACAGGAAATTCGGACAACTCAAGCAGGGGATGCGATCCCCAAGCCTGAATCGGCGGCCAATGATTTCGAGCGAGGTCACATCAAAGGGAGCAGTCCAGCGATTCACCAAGTGCTGGATACGGTTCGCAAGGTGGCGCAGAGCGAATCGTCCGTCTTGATCACGGGGCCGAGTGGTACCGGCAAGGAATTGCTCGCGCACGCGATTCATGTCAACAGTTCGCGTAAAAACGGAACAATGGTCAGTGTGCATTGCGCAGCGTTGTCTCCGAGCTTGTTGGAAAGTGAACTCTTTGGGCACGTCAAAGGAGCCTTCACGGGAGCGCACAAGGATCGGGTCGGACGATTTGAGTCTGCTCACGGGGGGACTCTGTTTTTGGACGAAATCGGTGACATTTCGTTGGAGACGCAAATCAAGTTGCTGCGAGTTCTGCAAACTCGACAATTCGAACCGGTTGGCGGAACGCGTACAGTGCAAGTCGATGTTCGGCTGATCGCGGCGACGAATCAAGATTTGAAGAAACTGATCGTGGAAGGGAAATTTCGAGAGGATTTGTTTTACCGCTTAAACGTCATCAGCATTGTTTTGCCCACCCTTGCGGAGCGCAAGGAGGACATTCATGAGTTGTCGTTGCACTTCTTGAAACGGACCTCCCAACGATTAGGGAAGCCTCTTTCGCAGATTGACGACGATGCGCTCGACGCACTGAAACTCTACTACTGGCCGGGCAATATCCGCGAACTCGAAAATGTCATCGAACGCGCCGTCGTACTGGCGGACAGAGGGAGCATCACATTGCGCGATTTGCCGCGAGAAGTGTTCGAACGGCGAATGCCAACGCCCAAAGGATCTGTGTCACGGCCAAGCGTCGATCCGAGGTCGCTGCGTGGCACGATTCGCGAGGTTGTTGAGGAGCCGGCGATGGTCAGCGCGAATGTGCTCGCCAGTGGTGGGCTCGACGAGACCGCCGAACGAAGAGCCTTGGAGGACGCACTGCGATCTGCCAATGGCAACAAGGCAGAGGCGGCGCGATTCCTCGGGATTCCACGCAGCACATTATTTAGCAAATTGCGCAAATACCGTATTAACAAGCCGCGTTAGGTGTGATCTGTTTCCGCAGGAAGGACGATGTGATGAGCCGAGTCACCGGCGCAAGACTCTCGCTGGTTAGCTTGATGGTCGCGATTACCTCGACCATTTCGAATGCCGATGACTGGGGGACGGTCAAGGGCCGCTTCGTTTTTGATGGAACGCTGCCAGAGCGGCCGAAGTTGGTACTCAACAAAGACGTTGAGTTCTGCGGCAAGCATGAGCCACGCACGGAAAAGCTGGTGGTGCATGCAGCCGATCGAGGAATTGCAAACGTCGTGATTTGGCTCGACATCAAACCGGCCGAGAAGATTGCGATTCACCCGTCGTTCGAGAAATCTGCCTCAGCCAAGATCAAGCTGTCGAATAAGGGTTGTCGCTTCGATCCTCATATCTGTGTGCTGCGAACCGGGCAGACGCTTTTGATTGAGAACGCAGACCAGGTCGATCACAACACGGCCGCGGGTTTAGATCGCAACGCGCCATTCAACGATTTGACCCCGGCTGGTAGGTCGGTCGAACGACCGCGTTTCGCGCAGACCGAGAAGTTGCCGGCTCAAGTGCAGTGCTCGATTCATCCGTGGATGGTCGGCTGGCTGGTCGTGAAGGATCACCCGTATGTCGCCGTCACCGACGAGCATGGCCGCTTCGAGATGAATCATCTACCTGTTGGCGAGCACACGCTTGTCGTGTGGCACGAGTTGCCGGGATTCGTGCAAGAAGTGACTCGGAACGGCCAGTCAGAAAGCTGGAAACGCGGCAAAGTCACAGTGCGAGTTGCTGCCGGCGAAACCGAGTTTGGCGAGACGCGTGTGTCCGCAGACGCATTGAAGTGATTGCCGCGCTTGCTGAAGCTTGACGAAAGTCTCACTTCTTCGCCGCCAGATCCTTGATGCGGACGTTGCGGAATGCGACAGCATCACCGTGGCCTGCGAAGCCAAAATAGCCTTTCGTACGGCTCATGCCTTCATGTGGCTTGCCACCCATAAATTCCTTCACCTCTTTAAGATCGCAATCGAGGATGGCTGTGCCGTTGAGTATGACCTTGATTGTCGAGCCTTTGACGGTGACTTCCTGGGCATTCCACTCACCGTTCGGTTTCTGGAAGCCGCGTTTGGCGGCGACCATGCCGTAAGCGGAACCATGCACTTGTCGCGGGTCGAGCTTGCCTTTGAGCTTGTCGTAGTTCTCGTCGAGCACTTGCAATTCGCACATCCCGACGTACGCCGTGTCTCCTTGGCCGGGATATCGAATCGCAAGTCCGTTGTTTCCGCCGGGTGGGACTTTAAATTCCAGTCGCACGACGAAGTCGCTGTATTCTGCTTCTGTGAAGATCGTGCCTCCCTTGCCCGCTTTGCAGAAGATGGCACCCTCTGAAATTTCGTAGTTGTCGACGGGGCCTTTCCACCCGGCGAAGTCCTTGCCGTTGAAGATGCTGACGAAGCCATCCTTCTTTTCTGCGTCCGAAAGTTCCGCCGCCAAGAGTCCGCAGACCGAGCCAATCAACGTCACCGACAACAACGAACCCAATCCAAGCCAGGCAGCTAAGCGACGCATCAGAAACTCCCCTCGAGTGAATGTGTGAACGAAAAATTGGCCGCCGTTCGGCGTTAACGAGTGGTCAAGATATCTTGCCGGCATGACGTCGCAAGCGTGAGGGGTCGGATTCGTCAGGCCGATTCCCCGTTCACGAACCACGGCGACGAAACCATGTCATGCCCGCGAACATTCGAGTTGGCATCGTGAGTTGTTGTTCTTCGGACCGAGCCGGAACAATGACGGGCGGGGTTTGGCTGGTGAGTTTCGGCCGGAATACCACTGCCAACAACAACGGCAGATACCACAGCACGTAAGTCCCGCCCTGCTGCGGATACCACAACTGCGTGCCGACGACGATGGCTGTCGAATGTCCGAGTAAATGTTCGAGATTTTTTTGTCGCGGCAGAAATGTGAGGATCAGCAACATGACAATGAAAGCGACCATCACCGGAATACGATATTCGCCGGAGTAGGAACTCCAAAAGCCGGCCGCATCTCCGCCGAGCGTGAGGCTGCTCCAGTCGATTGAGCCGCGGATTTGTTTCGTGAAAGAGTGGGAATCGGCGGAAGTCAGCAGCAAGCTGGCGGCCAACACTGCGGCCACAGCTCCCAACGCCGCCACAAAACGGCCAGCACCTTGCTTGCCATAAAACACCGCCCACAGTGGCAAGAGAAACAACGGAAATAACAAGGTTCCGCACGCCAAGCCCATCAATCCGCCGGCAATTAGCGGACTGCGATAAGCCACGAACGCCCACACGATCAGCGCTGCGGGCAGCACATGATTCACTTTGCCGACGTCGATTGCTGTACAGGGCAACAACAAATACAGCGTGGCCATCGCCAGTCCCGAATTCACATCGCCAAACAGTCGCTTACCGAGAAACCACAATCCCAATACGACGGCTAAATGCGCCAGGACGGACGTCGCTCGCGCGGCATTCTGTTCGACAAGCCAACGATGTTCCCGATCCGACGATCGGCCCGACACGGCAATGTCTGATGCGGCCACGACCGGAGCCGCAAACACACGGGTCGTCGGACCTGCCGAATCTTCGTCGGTCTTGGGGAGTTCCTGGCTTGTATCCTGTCGTTTCCTCAGTTCATCAGCCCGGCGAACCGTCTCCAATGTGCCTTGTGGCGGAGGTTCCGTCAGGGCTTTGCTGATCAGCAAAACGAACACCGAAACCGTCAAGAACGCCATGCCCGCTGAGTTGAGATTTTGCTCGAGCAACGGCCGACGCTTCCAAAGACTGTCGCCGAAGAGCCTCAACAGCAGGCAGCCCGTCACGACGAACAGCCAAGCGTACCCGTAGTCTTTGCCTTGCTGCACGAGCAACAAGCCTGGAGCGATCGACAGCAATAACCCGACGTCGAGGTTTCGTAACGAGAAGATTCGGTGGAATCGAAAAAAGACCGCCACGATCAACAGCAGAGACAGATAAAACCAAGTGGCATCGCTCACCGAGTATCCGTACTGGCGAAGAATGGTGTCCATAGGCGATGACTGGCGGAGTTTGCTCAGGTGGAACCAACCAGCTTGTTTGCGAGCAGGCTAGCTTCGTTCCGCAACGGACAAGACTCGACGCCAGGTACTCCTGAGAAAAGGCATCGCGCGGGCGATCCAACACCCGGTAGACGATGAATTTGTTTCGGCGCGGCTCTTCGCCGTGCTTCCATCCTCCGATGGAATGATCTGACTGGGGATCATTGAATCGCAGGCCCGAGACAGGGTCGGCGGGTCCGGCAGTGACCACGAAAAACCGACACAGAATACGCTGCTCGACCGAGTGTTCCAACAAAAAAATGAGTATCAGTCCGTTTTCGACAGTTCGGGCCATTGCCCAGTCAAACGGATCTTGGCCACGGTAATCCGACCGTAATCATTACAACCGACCTAACGGAGATCGCCGCTACAACGACTCGTTCACGCGACTCAACCCCTTGGCAGGCAACGTCGCCCGTCACGAAGCGTCATCGCGAATTCGCCCCCTCGGTACGTTCATACCAGCGGTAACCCTTCAATAGCTGACCTTGAAAATAATGGGGTAAGGTTGCTTGTGTGAGTGGCTGGCCGCGACGTTTCAGATCATCCACGGGGAGCTTCGCACCACCCCAGATCACCACAATTGTACGAGGCTTGTGGTTCGCGACGGGCGCTGTGCGAGGGTTGGCTGCTCCTGATTCCACGGTGTTTGCGGCAGATGTTTGCGAGGGCTTCAACAGAACTGTTTCCCAACTCTCCGCTTCCTGCAAAGTAACACCGCGCCACAGGCTCCGCAGGAAGAACTGCAGTCGTGCTGGAGACGAGTTCTCGGTGATCAACCAACAGTGGTCCGGCGCGGGTTCCGTGATAAGTTGGCGACGAAATGCCAGGAGTTCGCGTTCGTCGTCAGCCAGCCGTCTTCGCGAGAAAACTCCATTGGTCGTATCGGTCAGCGCTACGAGTGCGACGCACGACAACAACAACCTGCGACTGTGAGCTTCCGACTTCGCGAGTCTTCGGATCACTATCAAACCAGCCCCAATGGCAATCGCTGCTGTCACCACGCATGCAGCGATCCACGTCGCCGTCACTGGATTGGGAAGTCGGGTCGTCCACTGGGGCGCGAAGTAAACTCCCAGCGTCGCGAGTGTCGCCGTCACGACAGTTCCAATGCCAAGTTCCCGCCGCAACACGGCTTCCAAACCCCAGGCCGCAAAGAACAACATCGGTAACAATAAAAATCCCGGCCAGCTGACGGAGTCCGTCCAGGCACCGTGATGCTCGGGCCAAGTGACTCGCCAACTCAACCATCCGACAATCGCCCAAGCGACCAGGAGCCATGCCGATTCCGTACCGAGGCCACGTTGCTCACGCATGCGGCGACGAGTCATCTGCACCACGCCGATCACCAGGAATCCCAACCACGCGCCGATCATCTGCCACAAGGCTTGAACTGATTCGACAGCGCTCGTTTCGACGGGCCAAAGTCTGCGAAACCAGAATGAACTTCCGGCGAACATGGGCCGGGCAATTCGGTCCGAAGACAGTGACTGCCATCCGGCGACGATGGCCACGGCAATCGTCGTGACCAAAACGAAGTTCAACACAGCGATCGACAATTTCCAGAGTCGTTGCCGAACTGCTCGTTTCAAAGTGCTTCGTGCTGACAAATTCTCTCGTGAAAAGGCTGAGGACAAATTGATCGCCAGCAACACTCCCAGGCAGGCCAGAGCCAATTCACCACCAGATAACCAACACGCTGCCAGTGTCAGGCTGCTCGCCAGCAGGGGCCAAGAGATCAATGGCTGGCCGGCCGTTTGATGGGACAGCATCGTTCGGAATGACAACGCCGCAAATCCCAACGGAATTGCAGCGGGAGGCAATGATTCACTCAGGACAAGGAATTCTCGATGCCCGCAGGCTAGGCACACGACCAGCAGCGCGTAACGACTCCCGCCAACTTTTTTGGCGAGACAACTCAAACACAACAGCAGGAATGAGGAACTCAGATACGATACCAGCAACAGTCGACTCTCCGGCGATAACAGCTCGACTTGCAGCCCCAAAGCGGTCGCCAACATCGGCAACGGAAACATCGGAGTGGAACTTTCTGCGGCATTGCGTGAGGCAATGACGAACCAATCCATCGGCCGCATACCAGCCGCGACATCGAATGCGAGCAAACCCTGCCGGCAGGTGGCTTCATCCAGCGTGCGATTCCAAAATCCCAGCAAACCGGGCAGAAATACCAGCAGGATCACGAGCGGTTGCACCACCGAAGCGCGGCGAACCGCCGGTAACAATTCTCTCGCCGGCTCGCGAACAAGCTCCATCAGCCGCGCATCATTGACGACTTCCACCGACGGCCTCCATCACGCACGGGTGACACCAAAACTTAGTCAACTCGCGTTCGACGTTGTCTGCGAACGCTTCCAAGCGATGATGTCCTCCAGAATCGAATCCAGACTCAAATGAGGTGCCGATCCGATTGTCCGCTTGAGACGGCTGACATCCGGAACTCGGCGGCGCACATCCTCAAAGTCATCGCCATACGCCTTGCTGTACGGCAAATACTCGATGCGTACGGCGGGATCGACCTTGGCGATCACTGCTTCGGCGAGCTGACGGATCGACCACGGCTTGTCGCTGCCGATGTTGAAGACCTGTCCCTGAGCCGACGGGGTCCTCATCAGACTCATGATTGAGGCGACGACCTCGCGTACATGCGCGAAACACCGGACTTGGCCACCGTCGTCATAAACGATCACGGGACCGCCAATCAGCGCCTGATCGACAAAACGAGGAATCACCATCCCGTAATGACCGACCTGCCGCGGCCCAACGACGTTGAAGAATCGACCGATTACCACCGGCAACCCGTGTTTGCGGAAGTATGCTAACGCGAGGAATTCATCAATCGCCTTCGAGCAGCCATAGGCCCATCTCGGCCGAGACGTTGGTCCCAGATGCAAATCATCTTCTTCGGTCCACTGCTCTTTCGGATTTTTACCGTACACCTCGCTGGTGGAGGCTAAAAAGAACGGCTTGCCCCCCCCTTGCACCGCCAACTGCAACAGCGCTTCCGTCGGATAAATGTTGGTCTCAATGGTCCGCACCGGATCGTCCGCGACCAGTTTGACTCCGACCGCAGCCGCCAGGTGATAAATCGAGTCCGCGTCGCGAACGAGTTCGGCCAGCAACATTTGGTCGGTGATCGAGCCAGTGCAAATCGTCAGACGCGGATGCCCGACCAATCCTTTGAGGTTTTCGGACCGTCCTGTGGACAGATTGTCGAGCACCGTGACGTGATGACCGGCCGCCAACAGCTCCTCGGTCAAATGGCTCCCGATGAAACCTGCTCCCCCCGTCACCAAACATCTCGACATGCAGTCCCTTTCGCGGATTCGCGTCTCGCACCCTCAGGTCAGTCGTCTGACAGAGCCGTCATCACGAATGACCCCGACAAATTAGCCGAGCCATCGCGGATGCGACAGCCTCGATCTGCGTAACCACGGCTGTTTGGTTTGACGGCCTTTGCAACTTGAGGCACTGCCGTGCTGGTGTCACCTTGGTCGCAAGAACATGCTCAATTCGTGAAACAGCGGAAAGGAGAAGCGTCAAAAAGGTTTGACGCGACGAGCCTCTTACCCCGCCCGTCCCCTGTTGCAATTGGAAAATCGGCACGACTGAACCTCCTGATGTCCTTGAGTGTTGCAGTCGAAGTTCGGTTGTAACGATTGTGCCGATTATGGGGATGGTATCGGTTGTAAGGCCAAACGACTGGCTTCAACCCCTCTCTTGGTCGAGGAGACGAGCGTGCATGGCAGACGACTGCGTTTTGCCACCATCGGCGGCCTAAGAGCCGCCAATTCCTGGTGACCTGAGAGACCACCAGAAACAGAGCCGTTTAATTGGTCGGGCTGATCTCCTGGGCAATTTGACGGCTCGTTTCG
>Ga0194131_10001363_pt1 | contig 41936 bp, 40 predicted proteins | sample TA2KigO120mmetaG_FD_148631 | JGI IMG/M metagenome (GOLD analysis project Ga0194131, IMG submission 148631) | Freshwater microbial communities from Lake Tanganyika, Tanzania - TA2015053 Kigoma Offshore 120m | ecosystem: Environmental > Aquatic > Freshwater > Lake | place: Tanzania: Lake...
CCAGATACAAGTCAAGAAAAAACTCGCCCAATGGGCGAATCCCAATACCCCAAAACTTCCTGAAAACCCTACAGTTTCTGAAACCCGCGTGGGCTTAGAGCGGAGTTATGGCTTTTTGGCCGCTGCGCGCTTCGAGCCATCCTCGACAATCTCGACACGCAGCGCCGGGAAGATCTTTCGAACTGAAAGAACCAGTTCATCGAATGTCGTGACATGACCTGTTCCAACATTGAATACCGTTACAGGCGGCATTGGTACGGTCATGGCCTGCTCCACCGCGCGCCCAACGTCCTTGGCATAGATGCGCTCCAAAGGACTTGTCTGACTGAGATCGATGTTCGCGACGTCGCCGCGCCTGCCACTTGTCAGCAGAGTGTGAGTGATTGCGCCGCTCGCCGCGCCTCCCAGGAAATGCCCCAAACCAAAGACGTGGGCCAGCCGTACCACTAGCAGATCGAAACCATATTGGCGCTGGTAGGCTTCGAGCACCAACTCTTGAACGGCTTTGGAATATCCATAGGGCGTGGTCTCCCCCCTTGGGGAGTCCTCCGCCACCGTGAGAGTCCGCTCGAAGCGACGATCGTAAACACTGAGTGTGCTGACATGTACGACTCGCCTCACTCCGGTAAGTCGAGCGGCCTCGGCAACATTAATTGTTCCCTGAATGTTAACCGTAAACGCCCAGTGCGGATTCGCAGCGACCCGCCCAGCAATAATGGCCGCCGTGTGTAGCACCTTATCGATCTTGTGTTCCTGAATCGTTTGCGTCAAGCAGGGTAAGTCTAGGATATCGCCCCGAACCGACAAATAGTCCACGGCGCCGAGTTTGTCCTTCAAGAACCGTTCTCGGGGCTCGAAATCGAAGAACACCAGACGTTCACCGCGCTGGGCCGCAAATTCCCCGAAGGAAGTGCCGATCAGTCCGCTTCCTGTTATCAGCGTCGTCATAGGGAGTTGAACTCAGTCCACAAGCAGAGGCCGTACATCCGACCGTAGCCTCTTCTCCGGTCCAAGATCAACGCCCTTGCACCCGCACGATGGGTTTCACGACCGTTCGTTCGTTGGAAGGCCATACGGCGCGGACTGGAAACTGACTGGAGCAATTCGGGGGGTGGTGCTTCCTAGCTTGACTTATTCGCCTTCGGCCCAGCCACGCTTGATATAACAAATAGGGTCGCTTTACCTTTGCGTTTCAGACCAGCAGCGACCAGTTACGGCAGCGGTTCGGCTCTGAGGAGTTGCTTAGCTAACCCTCAAGAGACTGTGTCGTATCGCGAAAAAACAAACATTGTCATTCCGCGGTCTTCCGAGGAGTCTCGCCTTTTCAGCCACATGCGAAGGAGAGATTTCTCGCCTCTTGCTTGAAATGACAACTGCGACAAAGTCTCTAGGGGAGAGGGACCTAAAGCTCGTCGGCGCAAAGAGTGCAAAGATGGAACTTAGGTTCTTTGTAATAGCTCGCGCGCTGCTATTTGGTTGTCGTCGCGCTCATAGGCGGCGATGATAGCTTGGACCAAATGGTGGCGCGCGACGTCTTTTTCCGTGAAGTGCACGAAGCTGATGCCGTGCACGCCTTTCAAAATTCTCGCGGCTTCTTTCAAGCCAGAGGGTTTTCCTGCCGGTAGATCGACCTGCGTGGCGTCGCCGGTGATGACCGCCTTCGAGCCATAACCTAACCTCGTTAGAAACATCTTCATTTGCTCTGGTGTGGTGTTCTGCGCTTCGTCGAGAATGACGAACGAGTCATTCAACGTGCGGCCGCGCATGAACGCCAGCGGTGCCACTTCGATGGTGCCGCGCTCGACCATTTTGCGGGCGCGGTCGAAGTCGACCATGTCGTGCAAGGCGTCGTAGAGTGGGCGTAAATACGGATTCACTTTTTCCGCCAAGTCGCCCGGGAGAAATCCTAGTTTCTCGCCGGCCTCTACAGCGGGGCGCGTGAGAATAATTCTTACATAGTTATTCTTCATCAACTCCGCCACCGCCATGGCCATCGCCAAATAAGTTTTACCGGTGCCAGCAGGGCCGATGCCGAAGACGATGTCGTAGCGGCGAATCGCTTCGATGTAGGCTTTCTGTGCGATACTTTTCGGTGTGATCGTGCGCTTGTGCGCAGAGATGTAGATCGTATCGAGAAAAATATCTTGCAGGCGGGCGCGGCTGTCGCCGCTCAAGATTCGGATCGCGTAGTCGACGTCGCTGGCGTAAACCGGATAGCCTTTTTCCAGCAAGTTGTAGAGTTGGCGCAAGATTTGGCTGACAAGCTCGACCTGCGGCGGGTCGCCTTCGACCTCGATGGACGAGCCGCGGGCGCGGATTTTTACGCCTAGGGTGTGCTGCAAGATTTTGATGTGTTGATCGTGCTGCCCCAGTAAATCGCGAAACAGACGGGGATCGTTAAAATCGAGCTGATTGACGCCGATCTCGGTGACGCCTTCGCCAAAAAGTCTTTTCTCGTCTTTCACTCGGTTTCTCCTATGAGCTGGAGGACGATTTCACGGTTGCGCGCGCGGTTATCGAAATCGATCAGAATGACCTGCTGCCATGTGCCGAGCATGGGCCGGCCATTTCGCACCGGGATCGAGACCGACGGGCCAAAGAGCGACGCGCGCAGATGCGAGAAGCCGTTGTCGTCGCCCCAGCGGTCGTCATGATGATATTTTCGATTGGACGGAATCAGCTTTTCGACGAACTCTTTGAGGTCCTGCACGAGGCCGGGCTCGTATTCAATGGTCGTCAGCGCCGCGGTGGAGCCGGTGACAAACAGCGTGATCAGGCCGTTTTGCAGACGGGATTTTTTCAGCGAGTCGCGAACCTTCGCGGTGAGATCGACGATGTCACAGAAGCCGGAAGTATTTTCGGTGATCTTCTCGGTGTGAATCATTGCGCCTGGCGAATTAGCTCCTCGGCTCGCTTTAACGCTTCGTTGAGCTTTGTCGGGTCTTTGCCGCCGGCCTGAGCGAAATCGGGCCGCCCGCCACCGCCGCCGCCGACGATGCGCGCCAGCTCTTTGATGATGTTGCCGGCGTGAAATTTTTTCGTCAGTTCTTTGGAGACAGAGGAAACCAGGCTCACGGTGTCGCCGCTGGCGGCCGCTAGCACGACCACTCCCGCCCCGAGCTTATCTTTCAACTGATCGGAAATGTCGCGCAGCTGTTTGGCGTCGGTGCCTTCCAGCGCGGCGATCAGAACGTTGGCGCCGTTGATCGATTGCTTTTTCGCCAGCAGTTCGGGGATCTGATCTTTTTCCAATTGACCGCGCAGCTTCTCGATTTCGCGCTCCAACTCTTTTTGGCGGTCGAGGAGCCGCTTCACTTTGTCGATGGCGTCGTCGGCGCTACCGCGGACGAGGTTGCCGATTTCCGTCAGGCGCGCTTCGTAGGCGCGGATCAATTCCAGCGCGCCCTCGCCGGTGAAGGCCTCGACGCGGCGCACGCCGGCAGCGACGCCGCCCTCGGAGTGCAACTTGAACAGACCGATCTCGCCGGAGCGGCCGACATGGGTGCCGCCGCACAGCTCGGTGGAGAAGTCGCCGATCTTCACGACGCGCACGCGGTCGCCGTATTTGTCGCCGAAAAAAGCCAGTGCGCCGCGCTTGATCGCTTCGGCGTAGGCCAACTCGTCTATATTAACACCGGCGTCCTCACGAATATGGCTATTGACCTGGTTTTCGATCGCCGCCAGCTTTTCATCCGCGATGGCGCCGGTGTGATTGAAATCGAAACGCAGCCGGTCCGGCGTCACCAGCGAACCGGCCTGGCGCACATGTTGGCCCAACTCGCGGCGCAGCACGGCGTGCAAAATATGGGTGGCCGAATGATTCAGCTTGGTGCGCTGGCGCTGTTTGCGGTCGACCGTGAGTTGAACTTTATCACCGACTTGCACGCGGCCTTTTTTCACACGCCCGCGATGCGCTGTGAGCTGGGGCGTCGGATGGTGGGTATCGATGACCTCGACGAGATCGCCGCGCGCAGTGGCAATTGCGCCGCGGTCGCCGACCTGGCCGCCGGACTCACCGTAGAAAGGGGTCTCGGCGGTTAACAATTCGATCTCGTCGCCCTCGCCGGCCTCCTGAATACCACCGTTGTTTGAATAAATCGCCAACACCTGCGACTCGCCTTCCAAGCGATCGTAGCCGATGAAGCAGACCGGGCGGTCGAGCTGGATCTTGGCTTCCATGCTGACGGTTTCGCGCGCCTCGCGGCCGCGGGCGCGCTGCTCTTCCATCAGTTTTTCAAAGCCGGCTTGATCGACGCTCATGCCTTCGCCGCGCAGAATGTCTTCCGTCAAATCGAGCGGAAAGCCATAGGTGTCGTAGAGGCGGAAGGCGACGTCGCCGGACAGAACGTTTTTCCTGTCGCCCTTGAGCTTGGCGGTCGCGTCGTCGAGCAGCACCAAGCCTTTTTCTAGAGTCTCGCCGAAACGTTCCTCTTCGATGCGAATCACTTCGCCGATGCGCTGCTGCTCGCTACGTAATTCCGGATAGGCATCGCCCATCACTTGAATCACCGTGCCGGCCACTTGATAGAGGAAGGGGTCTTTCAAACCGATCAAGCGGCCGTGGCGCGCGGCACGACGCAAGAGCCGGCGCAAGACGTAGCCGCGGCCTTCGTTGCTCGGCGTGACGCCGTCGGCGATCAAGAAGCTCACGGCGCGGGCATGGTCGTCGATGACGCGATAGGAAATATCGGCAACCGGATCGACCCCATATTTTTTGCCGGTGAGGCGCTCGGTGGTGGCGGTCAACTGGCGCATGGAGTCGATGTCGTAATTGGACAGAACCTTCTGCAGCACGGCGGTGATACGCTCCATGCCCATGCCGGTGTCGACATGTTTCGACGGCAGTTCTTCCAGCTCGCGATTTTCTTTGCGGTTGTATTGAATGAAAACCAGATTCCACAATTCGATATAACGAGCGCAGTCACCGTTGACGCGGCACTCGTGCCCCGCCGGGCCTTGCCAGTCGCAGGCGGCCGGGCCGCGGTCTAGGTGAATCTCGCTGCATGGGCCGCAGGGGCCGGTCTCGCCCATCTCCCAGAAGTTTTCTTTTTCGCCGAAGCGGCTGACGCGTTCCTTGGGCAGACCGCTGATCTTGAACCAAAGCTGCTCGGCAGCGTCGTCGTTTAAGTAAACCGTCGCGTAAAGCTTGTCCTTGGGCAGACCCCATTCGTCGGTCAAGAGTTTCCAGGCCCACTCGATCGCTTCGGCCTTGTAGTAATCGCCGAAGGACCAGTTGCCGAGCATTTCAAAAAACGTGTGGTGATAAGTGTCGCGGCCGACCGCTTCCAAATCGTTGTGCTTGCCGCTGATGCGCAGACATTTTTGCGAGCTGGCGGCGCGCACGTAGGGCAGCCGCTCTTGGCCGAGAAAAACGTTCTTGAACTGCACCATGCCGGCGTTGGTGAAGAGCAGCGTCGGATCTTTCTCCGGCACGAGAGATGAGCTGCGCACCACGGTGTGGCCCTGCTTGACGAAATAGTCGAGAAACGATTTGCGTATTGCTGCGGCAGTGATCATTTATTAATCCGCTTCCAGCGAAAATTTCAGCACTTCGTAAATCACTTGGCTGCTGTAGCCGCGCCGCAGCAAAAACGCGGCGGCGCGCTGCAGCTGTTTGGCATCCTTCAAATCGAGATTGCGGTAATGGCGCGCGATCAGCCGCTTGGCGTTGCGCTTTTCTTCGCCGGCGCTGAAGGCTTCGACGACCGCGTCGCGGATCACTGCCGGCTTGATGCCTTTAGTGCGCAGCTCGTTCTCGATGCGTTTGGGGCCATAGCCGCGCGAGGTGACTTTCGCCGCCGTCCAACTGCGCGCGAAGTTGCCGTCATTCAAATAGTTCAACTCACGCAGCCGCGCGACGCTCCGGTCGATGGCGTGGTCGTCGTAGCCCCTCTGGCGCAGATGGCTACGCAGCTCCGCTTCGCTGCGCGGCCGGTGGCCGAGATAGCGCAGCGCCCGTTGAAAAGCGTCCTGCGCTGGTGGTTGGGAAGGTGAACTCGGCGATCGAGCGGCGATCAAAACGCTTTCCTTACTTGGCCTTTACCTTTTCCTTTTTGTCCGCTGGCGCCGCAGCTTCGGACGTCGACGAGGTTTCCGGCCGCTTGATGCCGAGCTTGTCGAGGGCTTTGTTCATGATATCCACTGCGGTGTCGGGATGGTCTCGGAGAAACTGCTTGGCGGCTTCGCGTCCCTGGCCGATGCGCTCACTGCCATAAGAGTACCACGCGCCGCTCTTTTCGACGATGCCCATTTCGCTGCCCAGGTCGACGATCTCGCCGTCGCGGGAAATGCCGGTGCCGTAGAGAATGTCGAACTCCGCTTCTTTGAACGGCGGTGCCATTTTGTTCTTGACGACTTTGACGCGGGTGCGGCCGCCGATCACGTTGTCGCCATCTTTCAAAGCGCCGGTGCGGCGAATGTCCATTCTCACCGAGGCGTAAAATTTTAACGCATTGCCGCCGGTGGTGGTCTCCGGGTTGCCGAACATGACGCCGATCTTCATGCGAATCTGGTTGATGAAAATAACCACGGTATTCGAGCGCGAAATCGTGCCGGTCAATTTGCGCAGCGCCTGCGACATGAGGCGCGCTTGCAGGCCCATGTGGGCGTCGCCCATCTCGCCCTCGATTTCCGCCTTCGGTACCAGGGCCGCGACCGAGTCGATGACCAACACGTCGATGGCGCCGCTGCGCACCAGGGTCTCGGCGATTTCCAGCGCCTGCTCGCCATGGTCGGGCTGGGAGATCAAAAGATCGTCGGTCTTGACGCCAAGCTTCTTGGCGTAGACCAGGTCGAGGGCATGCTCGGCGTCGATGTACGCCCCCATGCCGCCTTTCTTTTGCGCTTCGGCGACGATGTGCAAAGCCAAGGTCGTCTTACCGGAGGACTCTGGGCCGTAGATTTCGACCACCCGGCCGCACGGGACGCCGCCGATGCCCAAGGCGATATCGAGGCCAAGAGAGCCGGTGGAAATCACGGCCTGGTCTTTGGCTATGCCGCCTTCGCCCAGCTTCATGATCGCGCCCTTGCCGAACTGTCTTTCGATTTGGCTGACAGCGAGGTCGATCGCCTTTTCTCGATTTGCGTCCATCAATGCACTCCTTAAGGTTGCGAGCCGAGCTGTATGACTTTTAACTTACGATACTCGGCGCCCTGCGGCTTTAAGATACTTTGAAACAGAACTATTTCATTCACTTCGGACTGGCCGAAATCTACGCTGCGCCAGTTGGCCAATGCGACCGGTAAATCTTTTGGCGCGCGATCCGATTGGCGCCAACGACCGATGGTCAGGTGGGGTGTGAAGCTTCGTTTCTCAGGCTCAAAGCCGAGCGGCAACAAGCATGCTTGAACCTTAGCGGCCAATGCTACCAGCGCGTCGCTTGCCAGTCCCACCCAAATGATACGCGGCCGTTTTACATCCAGAAATACCCCTAAACCTTTAGCATTAATGGTGCAACGCGGAAAGGGGCGAACGACGGGCGTCAGAGCGGCCCCCAGGTCGTCCACTTGGCTCTCCGGGATATCGCCCAAAAATTTCACTGTCAAATGAATATTGCCCGGCGCGACCCAGCGGACGTTGGTGAGACGCGGGCGGAGCCGGTCGATGGCAGCATCAATGTTTTGAATGATAGAGGGGGCGAGCTCGACGGCGATGAAGGCGCGAATCACAACGGCATCGTTCATCCGAGCAAGGTCGTGCGCAGCCAGTTCAATGCCGCTTGGGATGTGCCCTGAATGATGCGCTCGCGGTCGCCGGTGAATTGAAAGGTGCGGGCATCGTGGAAGTTGCCCATCGAGATGCTCATCCACACCGTGCCGACCGGTTTGTCCGGTGTGCCACCGCTGGGGCCGGCGATGCCGGTGACGCTGAGCGCAATGCTGGCGCCGGTTTGCTCGCGGATGCCCTGGGACATTTCCAGCGCGGTTTCGCGGCTGACGGCGCCGTGCTTATCCAGGGTCTCCGGTTGCACGCCTAGGAAGCGCTTTTTAGCGTCGTTGGCATAGGTCACGGCGCCGCCGAAATAGTAGTTTGAGCTACCCGGCACGCTGGTGATGCGATGGCTGATGTAGCCCCCTGTGCAGGATTCCGCCAGGGCAAGCGTCTGGCGGGTTTCCATCAGCAGCTGGCCGACCACTTCTTCGAGCGGGGTGTCACCCTCGGCGTAGATGTAACCGCCCAGCAGATTGAGAATCTGGTCGTGTAGTCGGACAAAATTCAGACCGCGATGTTCGCCGCTGGTTACGGCCAAGCGCAGGGAGAGGTCGGGATAGTGGGCGCGAAACGACAGTTTGGCTTCGTTGCCGAGATTGACCGAGTGGAGCAGATCGTCGAGCTTAGATTCGGTCAAACCGTAAAGCTTGAAGGTACAGGCGAGTGCCTGGTGCTGGGCGGTTTGCTGCTGGCGAATCCATGGCAGGATAGTCTCGGTCATCATGGCGCTCATTTCGCGAGGCACACCCGATAGCCAGACAAGCTGTTTGCCGCCGCCGATATCGACGCGAAAGCCCGGCGCGGTGCCGGCCGGATTGGGAATAATCGTCGACCCTTCCGGGAAGAGTGCCTGCTTAAGATTGTTTTCGGTCCAGTCAATTTTGCGCGAGGCGAAACGTTGTCTAAGCCCGTCGGCGGCGGCGGTGTCCTCTTTCAGTTTGCGGCCGATGAACTGGGCGACAATCTCCGTCGTGAGGTCGTCGGCCGTGGGGCCGAGGCCCCCGGTGCCAATGACTAGGTCGCCCAGGTCGCGCGCCGTGCGCAGCGCCCAGAGCAATCTCTCGCGGTCGTCGCCGACTTTGAGCACAGCAGGCACGCTAATGCCAAGGGCGGCCAGCCGGCTCGCAATGGCGGTCGAATTTGTGTCAACGACGCGGCCCGTCATCAATTCGTCGCCCGTGCTGAGCACCACCACCCGTTCGATCATAGGATTTCCCAATACAGCAACAAACGCAGAGCGACATACGTGTAGATACCGGCCATGACATCGTCCAGGATAATGCCCGTGCCGCCCGGCAGTTTCTCCAAATGGCTTATGGGCACTATCTTAACGATGTCAAAGAAGCGAAACAACAACAACGCTACGATCAAGACCGGAAGGGTCAGCGGTGCCGCGAAGTTAGCGACTAGAAATCCCAGGATCTCGTCGATGACAATCGCGCCGGGGTCTTTGGCTTTGAGAAAATGTGCCCCCCTTGTCGCCAGTGGAATAGCAGCGGCTATGGCGAGCAAGAGCAGGAGTCCAGCAAAGAATGGCGCAGAGCCAGCCAGGTGATTGAGTCCCAGGGAAGGGAGTAAGGCAAGGAGCGTCCCCACCGTACCGGGCATCCAGCGCGCATAGCCAACGCCCGCGCCGGTGACCACGAAAATAGTTAGTTTCCGTTCAAGCTCAACGAGTCGCAAAGGCGGCGATCTTTCTTACGAAGATGGCCGAGGTTCTATAGTGCTAGGGTCGAAAAAGGGAACTAGGATCGCGGCCCCGAGGATAGTTCCACAAGAAAGGTGCGGGTCTGGCTTTCGAATAGCTTGCGCAGGCCGGGTTCGATCTGTTCGTCGGCTGGGAAGTGGACGCCGAGCGGATCGACGTATTGGTTGTCCTTATAAAGTTCGAAGTGCAGATGCGGACCGGTGCTCCGGCCGGTCGAACCGACAAAGCCAATGACCTGGCCTTTTGTAACGGTCGTGCCAACCGTGACTCCGTCGGCGAAACTATCGAGGTGAGCATAACGGCTCATGTAAACGGGGTCGTGCTTGAGGTCGATGGTTTTGCCGTAGCCACCGTTCCATCCTGCCTCGGCAATGACTCCATCGCCGATTGCACGCACGGGCGTGCCACGGGCGGCGGCGAAGTCAACCCCGGTATGCGCCGTATTCACGCGCAGCAAGGGATTGAAGCGGTTGTCGGAAAAATGCGAGGTGATGCTGGCGAACTCCAACGGGAAGCGGAGAAATGAACGGGCCAGGCTCCGTCCCTCCAAATTGAAGTAGTTCCCCTGGCCTTTGGCGCGCTCAAAATAGATAGCGGTGAACTTTTGACCGGCATTGATCAGCTCTGCCGCCATGATACGGAGCGACGCTTTTGCATCTTGGCCTTTGCGGCTACGCTTTTCGTATAGTATCCTAAAACTGTCGCCGCTGCGCACTTCTTTTTCCAGGTCAACATCCCAGGTGAAGATATCGGTTAGTTGGGACAAGAGGGTCGGGTGAATTCCGGCCCTTCTGCCGTCTTCCATGATGGAGGTACTCACCGTTGCACTGGCGGTCTTTAGCTCCACATCAAAAGGCTTCTCGCGCCGTTGGAAGAGGACGCCGCGGATGCCCCGTTCCCAGGTCATCGTGGCCGATTCGTTCAAATCGACTTCCATGGCTTTAAGCTGCCGGTGGTTGGCGCGGGTGAATTGCGGCGAGAAGAAAAGATGGACCTCGCGGCCCGCGGGGATGCGGTGGACCCCGAAGTTCTGCTGAATGGAGCGATTCCAGAACAGCCGTTCGCTCGGGTGCAGGTTGTAGCGGCCGAGCACCTCTATGAGGGTTTCGCTTCCTTGGGTTGTATACAACACTCGCTCGCGGCGCTCGCTCAAGTCGATGGGCGGCAAGTTCGGCTGGCGGAGTAGAGCGGAGCGGGCCTGGACCCTGGTGAGCCGCTTTACGGGAGAGGCGACCGCGGTCGGCGCCGCCGGCTTTGCCTTTGCCGTTGGTGTCGGGGCTTCCTTGCGCAAGGGCTTCTGCTTGGCGGCGTTGCTATCGGCCGGTTTGGCAGCAAACATGGCGCTGATCAGCCACAGCCAAACCAAGCTCAGGAAAAGCTTCGACAACGCCGATTGGCGCCTGATGGCGGCCACGGCGTTTCGCCGAATCTTTTGGTCGATTTGTGACTGCATAGTAAAGAAATCTTACAACCAATAGACCGCTTCACCCCATCTGTCAACCGAAAAATTGAAAAAACACGAATCAATGCGCCCAGTTGGCAACTGAAGCCAGGATTTGTCAGTTGTCGTCGTATACGAGAAGCTTTCTGACGGCAATTTCCAGGAAGAAGAGTAGGAAGGCTAACATGATCAGGGGTTGGCGCACCGGTGTGAAGCTCTTGCTTTCTTGGCTGCGAGCGGCCACATCGGCAGCTTGCGGGTTCATCTTGCCGCCGGTTGCCTCGGCAAGGCGAGTCAAGAGATCGACATTGGCGTCGGCCCGCGGGCGCTCGCTGGCTAGATCGTAAGGCTGGCTATAGCTTAGGGCAGGGTATGCGATTTGGCGCGCGTTACGATTTTCCGTGACATCGATGCGGTATTCTCCCGGCGTAGTGATCGGTAACGCTGCTTGGTAGTGGCCGGTCGCCAGTCGTACCAATACACCTTCCTGCCTACCGCCTTTGCCCGACAGGGTGAAACGAAATTGACTGTCGGCGCTGGCTTCTTCGAAAACCAGAAGGTCTAAGACCGCTTGGCTCGCGAGCAAACTCACCCGCGCCTCATGCTGCGGCACAGGCTCTTCATTGGGCAACGGCCTCAGCCACTCGAACACCCGCTCCCAGAAACTGGTCAAGCCACCCCAAGCTATCCAACCCCGGGTCCAACGGCCTTCCATATCGGTGGTCAGGGCGACAGAGCGGCCCCGACCATAGCGCCAGGAGGCGAGCAGCGGAGCGCGGCGGTCGTCCCGCGGAATCAGCAGATCGAGCTGAGCGCCGGATTTCAGTTCGGTCTCCATGTAACCCAAGACCGCTGGATAGGCTCTGGCACCGAGCGGGCCGAGCAATTCTGAATTGCGGTTTGCCACCGGGTTGAAACTGCCCGGACCGACAGGATCGTCGCGGGTGTTTTCCTGGAGCTGCTGCAAGACGATCTGCGGCAGGCTCGTCGGGTCAAGGGTGTGGTGAAAGGCACCGCCGCCGTATTGGGCGATCCGTTTCATGATCCGAATGTCGGCTTCAGCGCCGATGGCGACGGCGGAAACGGTCACTTTCATCTCGCCTTTCATGACGTTGACCAGGTCGACGAGCTCGCCCTGGCTGCCCCGGGTCTCACCGTCGCTGATGAGGATAATGTGACGCCGACCGACGTTGGCCCGCTCAATCTGCCGTTTGGCCTCTAGGAGGGCGGGATAGAAATAGGTCTGCCCGCCGGGATTCAGCCGGTCGATCTGACCTTCGAAAACCCGGCGCACCCGGCCGACCGTGTCGACCGGGGTGACTACGAAGGCACTGACATCGAAGCCGACGACACCGACCAGGTCATTGTCCTTGAGTTGGCGGACCACCGCTTTGGCGGCTTCGCGGGCATAAAGAATGCGGTTCTCCTCGCGCATGCTGCCCGATTTGTCGATGACTAAAATGACCGCGCGGTTCTTCTCTTCTCGTTTAGGCTCCTTCGGTTCCACCGGCAGCATCGCCTCGATAGGCGTGCGCCGGTAGCTGTTGGGCGAAAAGCTCGCTTCGGAGCCGACCATGAGAAAACCGTTGCCGTCGGCGGTGTGGCGCTCGACGGCGGCCAGGTAGTTGGCCGAGAAGCGGTCGCGCTCGACGTTATTAAAGATAACCGCCTTGTAGCCGGCCGGCGCCGGCGCGCCGTCGGGCGCGCGCGAGGTGACATCGAAGCCGCGGCGCTTGAGAATTTCTTCTAGATAGCGTCCGCCGCCAGCATGACCGTTGATGAGCAGGACCTTAGCTTTATTGCGGATCGTCACCGAGGCGACGGCCTGATTATCTTGCGGAAAGCGATCCGCTTCGCTCGGACGGGCCGTGAAGCTGGCCCGGTAGGAGGCTAACGTCCCCTCCGGCAGGGTCGCCTGGTAGGTAAACATCTGGCTGCCTGGTGCTAGTCTCAACTGCTCGGTCCGAAATGTCTGTCCGTCGCGTGTCAAGGTCAACGTCCCTTCAACCGGGCGGTCATTGTGATTTTCCAAAACTACCTTGAGGTTGAGCGCTTCGGCGGCGTTGCCGAAGCTCGGGGCGATGAGCTTGCTCACCGAGACGTTTTCGATGGCGGCGCGTTGGGCGCGGACCACCGGCAAAATCTTGATGCCTGCGGCGGCCGCTGCCGGTAGGAGCCGCTGCACATCGCCCTGGGTCTCCCAGCCATCGGTAAATAAGTATAAGCTGCGCGGCGCCGCCGGCAGGGCGATCAGGCGGCTCAGCAAATTTTCGAGATTAGTCTTGTCCGGCTGTGCGGCGTTTGCAGTGGCGCTGTCGTTAATGGCTTCGCGCCAATTACCCGCTTCTTTGACATCGCCGCCGAGCAGAAAAACCCGTTCGTTGCTTTTGGGTGCAAAGTCTTTCTCGGCAGTCTCGACCATCCAGCGCCGGGTGCTGGCCGGAATGCTGCGCGAGACGTCAAAGGCGAAGACGCGCTCCTCCCGGGTCGAGCTGCGGCTGACCGACTGCGGGTCGGCCAGGGTCAGCACGACTAAAATCAAAATAATGCTGCGCCACAGCACGACCCAGAAGCGCTGCTGGCGAAAGCGCAGCCAGACGAGCGGCAAGGCGAGCAAGAGCCAAAAGTAAAAGGGCTTGGCGAAAATCAGGTTATCGTAAAATTGTGCAAACATGACGCTAGCGCAGCTTGAGCCGCGGGTTGATAAACCATTCTAGCAATAAAAGCGCGAGCGCCGCGAGCAGCAGATAGGGCCAATAGGAAGAAAGCGCCGGCAAGCGAGCGTTGTCTTGCTCAGCGCCGGCAATGTCGATAACCGCCGGCGAGCGCAGGTCGGATTCGCCGCTATCCTGCAAGTTAACCGCGATCATTTCCTGCTCGCTGCCGCGCGCGACCCGGTAAATGCCCTGGTAGTAGGTCTGGGTAAAGACGGCCTGCTCTCTTCCGGTCAAAGTTTGTTTGCCTTTGGGCGTGACGATGGTTTTGGCATCGCCGCTGGTGCCGAGCGTGAGAGATTCGCCGGTGGCGCGGCCGTCGGCGCCGCCTTCTTTAAAAAACCAGTCGATCAGATTCAAAGTGAAAATCGACATTGGCAGGTTGTCGCGCCCCAAATAAGGGAAGGGATCGAAACCGAGAATCAACTGGCGCGTGCTGGTGCGATCGATCGCCAGGGCGATGGGGCCCTGGGAGATTTCCACCACCGGATTGGCCGGGGTCTTGGGCTTTAACGGGCGCGCATAGGCCGGCCGGAACAGAGCAAAATTGACATAGCGGGTCAATACATGGGGCTCGCGCCAACCGGAGATGGTGGGGCGCGTCACGGAGGATTGTTGCTCCACCAGGCTGTTGGCGTCGGGGGGCAAGATAAGCAGCGCCGGCGTGCGCGGCAGGGTCGCCGGCGCGGCGAAGTGAAAAATTTCCAGCCCGTAGCCGATGCGTGCGGTTTTTTCGTAATCCGCCGGCGCGATGATATCGAGACTCACCCCGGGAATATTGCGCAAGCTGGCGAACTCCTCGGGCCGCGGCGTTACCGCGAGCATACGCAAAGCCGTCGCGGCGTTGCCGGCGGCGAAACGGCGGTTATCGAGCGCCAGCGCGTCGCGATTTTCAATTTCGGCTTCGTAGTAGGCATGGGCCGGCAAACCAGCGATGCTCGCCGAGGCGGTGGCGCCGGCGCCGACCACCAGGTCGCGCTGGCCGACCACTTTGCCGGCGGCGCGCACGACCACTTTGAGGCGCTCTTCTTTGGGCGAAAAATTGCTGACTTCAATATTCGCAGAGGTGCTGGCGTTGGCCAACGCGGTGCGGCGCACGCCGAAGGACGTCAAGGCGAAATTGTTCTTATTATTAGAGGACCCGACGCTGGCCACCCGCACGATGCTGTTTTGGCCGCGCGACGGATGGTCGCTGACCAGGTAGACCCGCTGGTATTTGTTTTCTTGAGCGAGCCGGCCGAGGACAGTCTTATAGTCGATTGGCGGGTCGCCAAGATCGTACGGTTCCAGGGCGGTGATCAGCGCGGCGGCTTCGCTGGGCGCGAGCGGATTGGCGCGCACGCGCTGGAGCCTTGGCGTGGTGAGATAAACGTCAACCTGGCCGTCGTTGGCAACCTCGCCGAGCAACGCCCGCGCTTTGGCCTGGGCCAGGGTGAAGCGGGTGGTTTCGCCTTCGCGCGTCTGCATGCTCGCCGAGTTATCGATGACGATCGCGACATTGCTGGGCAAACTGGTGAACACTGGCTCCGCCAAAGCCAGAATCAGCAGCGTGAGCAGCAGCAGTTGGAGAAAAAACACCGGCGGCAAACGCAAGCGGCCCCAGGGTTTGATGTTGGGAGAGGCCGCCGACTCGCTGATCAACAATAAACTGGAAAACAGCACGCGCCGGGGCTTGCGCCGGATCAAATAGGGCACCAGCAAGAGCGGCAGCGCCAAGAGACCGTAGAGAGCAACTGGGTTGAGAAACTCCATGGCGCTATTTGAAAAGGCCGATCTTGGGCAGGGTCGCTAACACAAAGTCACCCAGGTCTCTGTCAGTAACGTACAGTGAGTAATGAATGCCGCTCTGATGGCAGAAGCTGCGGATCTCCGAGTTATGGTGCGCCAGGCGCTCTTGATAATTTTTGCTGCGCTTACTGTCCCATTGCTGGCGCAGGGTTGCGCCGCTTTCGCTGTCGACCAATTCCAACGTGCCGCTCCCGAAGTTCGGTGCCAGCTCCTGGCGCGACAACACTTGAATCGCGGCGATGTCGAGATTGAATGCGCGCAACAGATTCAGACCGCTTTGATAGGCCGACGGTGGCATTAAGAAATCCGACACTAAGATCGCTTTGCCGGGACGGTGGATGCGCTGCAGGTGCGCCCCCAACGATCCCGCTAAATCCAACGTCCCGCTCGGCGCCGCTTGGCTGGCAAACTGGACGCAATCGGCCATGCGCCGCCGGCCGCGATAGAAGGGCGACGCATGGGCGGCGGAGTTTCCTTGCAGCAGATGCAGCTTAACGTGATCGTGATTGGCCAGGACGACGTAGGAGAGCGCTGCCGCGATGTGGCTGGCGGGGCGAAATTTTTGTGCGACGGAAGGAAAGCTCATCGACGCGCTGGCGTCGATGAAAACATAGGCGAACAGGTCGACTTCTTCGCGGAACACCTTGACGTAAAGCCGATCGCTGCGCGCATAGATACCCCAATCGAGATAACGCAAATCGTCGCCTGGGGCGTAGCGGCGATAGTCGGCAAATTCCAAACTGGTGCCGCGCCGCGGCGAAGAGTAGCTGCCCGGATGGCTGCCGAGAAACTCCTTGCGCGTGCGCAGGCGCAGGGCTTCGAGCTGGGCCAAGAATTTCGTGGTGAAGGGCTCGGGAAGCATGAATGATTAGACGTCCGAGACGGCGTATTGGATCGGATCGCGCAAACCGGCGGCTTGGAAGCCTTTTATGCGCAGCTGACAGCTATCACAGCGGCCGCAGGCGCGCGCGTCAGCTTGCGGGTCGTAGCAGCTCCAGGTGAGAGCGTAGTCGACGCCGAGCGCTGCGCCGGCGCGAATGATCTCGGCTTTGCTCATATGCAAAAGCGGCGCGTGAATGCGCAGCTTAGTTTTTCCCTCGACGCCGGCTTTGGTGGCGAGGTTGGCCATCTTTTCGAAGGCGCGGATATATTCCTCGCGACAATCGGGGTAGCCGCTGTAGTCGAGCTGATTGGCGCCGAAAAAAATATCCTGCGCTTCAACGCGCTCTGCCAGCGCCAGCGCGAACGAGAGAAAAATCGTGTTACGCGCCGGCACGTAGGTTGATGGAATGCCTTGGGAGATTTCCTGGTGCGATCTGTCTTTGGGCACGGCGATCTCATCGGTGAGCGCCGAGCCGCCGATCGCGCGCAGATCGAAGTCGATGACCACGTGATTTTGGATGCCGAAGAAAGCGGTTACTTTATTCGCCGCTTCGAGCTCGCGCACATGACGCTGGCCGTAGCGAAAGCTCAGGGCGTGGAGCGCGAAGCCCTGCTGTTTGGCCATGGCTGCCACCGTGGCTGAGTCAAGGCCGCCGCTCAGTAAGATAACGGCGTCTTTGCCCATCATGAATTAAGATTTGGGAACTTTGGTGCCTTCCATGGGGTAGCGTTTTTGGTACCAGCCGACGATTCCTTCGTCGAGCACTTTCATGTTGCGGTAGCCTTTTTCGTGAAGCATGCCATAGGCCAAACTGGCCAGGTGATGGGGGCAAGCTCAATACAAGACCAGCGGCCGATCTTTGGGCATGCTGGCCAGATAATAGTTGAACTCGCCGATGGGCGCTGAGACCGCGCCCAGGATATGCACTTCGCGAAACTCTTCTGCGCTGCGCACATCGATGATCACCGGTTTCTTGCCGGCTTTGATATCGGCCACTAGCTCGTCGACGGAGATAAACTCCGCCTTGATTTCGTCGGGCAATTTTTGCTGGACGTACTCCGGATACTTTGACGGATCGGCGGCGCTGAACGACGGCGACAACGCACACGCCGCGAGCGCGGCGAACGTCAGGAGAAAGAGATGTAGGCGGCCTGCCATCATCACCGAGTTTCGGTAAATTTGTACTCGCTATTCTGTGCCAGCGTCTCCAGCGCGATGGTGCCGGTCATGCGCTGGCCTTTGATCACCCAGGTCGGATAGCTCTGCACACCGGCGGTCTTGCACGCTTCGGCGACGGGTCCCTTCGGTCCTGCCGGGCTGCACTCCACGTAGGGCAGGCGCTTGGCCGATGCGCCGAACATTTCTTTTTGGTCTTTACAGTGCGGGCACCACGAGGCGCCGTAAAATTTTGCTTCGATCTTGGTCAAATGGTCGGCGAGGCCGCGGATCCAGGGATCTTCGATGGTCGGTGCCTTGCCCCAATAGCCGGCAAAGTGCAGATGCAAAGCAACGATGGCAACGAGCGCGACGCCGGCGGTTTTGCCGAGCCATGGGCCCCAGCTGGAATCGCGCATGCGCTCGGGCTTCTGCATGGTGACAACGACGAAGATCGCCGCCATCAGACCGAGCGAAGCTAAACAATAGGGGCAGGCTGCTCTTAGTTGGAAGAACGAGATGAAAGTCAGATAGAGGCTAAAGAGCAAGCCGAAAAACGCTAGCGCCCAGGAAATCTGCCACTGCGATTGAGTGCGCTTGTTCCAGGCGACGGCGGCGATCAGCGCGTAGGTCAAGAAGCCCCACAGCGACGTCGGTATTCCAAACAATCTGGACCACTCGCTGTTCAACACGACGTCGCAATCGCTGCCAGCGGTGCAAAATGCCACGAGCTTTTCTTGCCACGCCGAGTAGGTGAGATAGGCGCTCAACGCCATGCCGACACAAGCGAGACCGAAGACAAGCCAATTGGGCCCATCCTTCACCGCGTTGACCGCGGGCGCCGATCGGGCGTTGGCGTTTTTGCTTTTGGCTGGTTGAGCCATGGAATCCGCTCCTTAAAATCTCAATCGTTGGTCGCTATCAGGCTGCGAAATCCAGAGTTTAGCGATTAATTTGTGATTTGTGTAGAGGCGAGACGTCGGACAAGCTCGGGTTGGCCTGCGAACTTTGGCGGTGTCGGGTTACTCCTTTACCAGCGCGCGTAGATCTTGTTTCAATCGCAGCAGGGCATCCGGCTCGCGGCTATCGTAGTAGCCACGGATCGTCGCCGTGCTATCAACCAGAACAAAGCGCGGGCTGTGGAGAATAACCGTATCGGTGCCGTCTTGCTTCAACGGCGCCGCGCTCAAGCGAAAGCCGCCTTGAACCAGATTGGATATCTGCTCTTTGTCCCCCGTGAGAAATAGCCAGCGTTCGGCGTCGGCTTTGAAGCGCGCTGCGTAGGCCTGCAGCACCGCCGGTGTGTCCTTGGTCGGATCGACGGAGAAAGAGACCAGTCGGAGGTTGGTCACGTCGGCAAGCTCCGATTGCAGCTTGGCCATCTCTGCGCTTTGCAGCGGACAGGTGTCGGTGCAAGTGGTGTAGATAAAATCGGCGATCCAAACTTTGCCCTGCAGGTTAGCGAGCGCGATTGGCTTGCCGCTGCGCTCGGTGAGGGTGAAGTCGGGTACGACGTTGTGGCGATTCAACCCCTCAAGCGGTTGTTGACCGGGCAGTTGATTCCAGCCGGCGACGCGCTTGGGCGCGAAGTTAAGCCACAGGAGGGTCCCCAGCCCGATCGCTAGCGTCGTCACGAAGAACCCCAATAGTAAGAGGCGCGTTTTAGATAGAGGCATGGCTATGACTCGAAAATATTAGCGGCAAATGCGGGCTTTGTGTAGAGGGCTCGTGGGCAAAGGATAATGGAGTCATTTACCGCTGCGTTGTGCATTGGACGCGGACGGCGGTGGGGGCGCGAGGATTATTCGGCAAGGTGAAAATCCGATATCTTGGCAGCGCTCGTAGAGGGAAAGAGGATCACGGCTCTAAACTATTTCTTGGAGGGGCGATGGCGGATTTCCTGAGCGCAAAGGAAATTTTCGATTGGCAGCCCTACAATCTGCCCGGCAATAGCGCCGCGCAGATGGCGCGGGCGCGCCAGCGCATGATCGACCAGGGGCAATGGCACGACGGCCAAATCCTTGGCCGACGCGGCGCTGTGGGCTGTGTGTCTTTAGAAATCACCCAGCGCTGCAATCTCGATTGCACTTACTGCTATCTCTCGGAGACTTCGGAAGCGCTCAAAGATATTCCGCTTGAGGAAGTGTTTCGCCGCATCGATCTGATTCGCACCCACTATGGCGAAAACACCGACGTGCAAATCTCCGGAGGCGATCCCACAGTGCGCAAGCGCGAAGAACTGGCGGCGATCGTGCGCTACGCGCGCGCAAGCGGGTTGCGGCCGTCGCTATTTACTAACGGCATTCGTGCCTCGCGCGAGTTGCTGTCGCAATTGTGTGACGCCGGGCTGATCGACGTCGCCTTTCACGTCGACCTCACCCAGGAACGCAAAGGCTATACAACCGAAAGGAGTCTCAACGCGGTGCGTAAGGAATATGTCGATCGCGCCCGCGGCTTGCCCTTGTCGGTGTTTTTCAACACCACGGTCTATCCTGGCAATTTTCACGAAGTGCCGGAGTTGGTGCAGTTTTTTGTCGCGCACAGCGACGTGGTTCGGTTGTGCTCCTTCCAGGTCGGAGCAGATACCGGGCGTGGCTTAGAGCGCGAGCGGGTGACCGTCAACCCCTACACAGTCATGCAAGCGATTCAAATGGGTGCTGGATGTGCGCTAAATTTTGGCGCAGTCAGCGCCGGCCACGCGCGCTGCAATCGTGTCGCCTACGGTTTGGTGATCAACGGTAAAGTCTTCGACTTTCTCGCCGACGGCGAATCCGCCGGCAAAGTGATCGCCAATACCGCTCACGTGGTGTTCGATCGGCAAGACAAAGCCAAAACGGTTTGGCGCATGACGCGGGCCATCGCAGCGCGCCCAGACTTGGCGGCGGGCTTCCTTCATCGTGCCGTCTCGTTTGCCTGGAAGGCGGGCGCCGATTTGATCGCCGCCCGCGGCCGCATCGGTAAGCTGACATTTTTTATTCACAATTTCATGGACGCAGACCGGCTCGAGCGGGAGCGCTGCGAGGCCTGTTCGTTTATGGTGATGACGCCCGACGGTCCCATGTCGATGTGCGTGCACAACGCCAAGCGCGATCGCTATCTATTGGTCGCCGCGCAAGTGAAGCGGGGCGACAAGACCGTGTACTGGAATCCTGTCACCGGCCAGACCCAAGAGCACAGGCCAGGGCACCTCGATGTGTCGTTGAGCCGGAAGAACGCCCGCGGGCGGGCGAAAAAATTTGTCGAACCAGTCAGGATTGCCGGCGAAGCCGGCCAATCTCGCGCAAAAAGCGCAGACGCCGCAGAAGATACTCTATGACGAAGATTTTTTTGAGCTGGGGCTTTTTGTTTCTTGTCGGTTGTGCCGCCGTGCCGCGGCCCAGTTTGGTCGAACCCGCGGCTGGCGATCCGCCTTATTCGGCTTGGCAGCGCGTCTTGGAGCGGCACGTTGACAACCAGGGGCGGGTTAACTTCGCCGCGGTGGCGCGTGAGCGCGCGGAGCTCGACCGCTTCGTGGCCTGGGTGTACGACAACGGGCCGAACAATCGGCTGGAAAAATTTCCAACGAAGAATCACGTGTTGGCGTACCACTTGAATGCGTACAACGCGCTGGCGATGCATAAGGTCATTGAGAAGGGCATACCAGAAACTTTGGCGGGGCTGCGCAAAATCGCCTTTTTCTTTTTCGGAAAGGTGCAGGTGGGCGGTGAGCCGATGAGCCTGTACGCCTATGAAAGAGATATCATCCGGCCGTTGGGCGATCCGCGTATCCATGTCGCTTTGAACTGCATGTCGGTGGGCTGCCCGCGGTTGCCGCGCGAGCCGTTTTTGCCCGAGCGCCTCGAGGAGCAGCTCGAGCGCGAAGCCAAACTTTTCTTCAACGAGGCGCGCAACGTGCAGGTGGACGACAGCCAGCGAACCGCGAAATATTCTGAGATCCTCGATTTTTACACGGTCGACTTTCTCCTCAAGGCGCCGTCGTTGACCGCCTACGTCAATCGCTACCGCGACACTCCCGTACCGGAAAATTACGCGGTTGGCTTTGTCCCCTACGATTGGACGATCAACCGGCAGCCGGGAAATTAAATCATCGATCGCGGCTTGAAGTTTTAAAGTCGACCCAGCCGAAGTCGGTCAAGACCACGATGCGCTCGGTGCTGCGGCTCTTTTTTGTTGCACTTTTGGCTGCGTCCGCGCTTGGCAAGTTGCTCGATATGCCGGGCTTCTACGCCATCGTGGGCAGCTATCAAGCATTGCCAGAAGAATGGACTCCTTTCGCGGCGTGGGCGTTGACCCTCGTCGAGCTCGCTTTGGCGCTCTGGTTACTCAGCGAAAAATCGCTGCGCCGAGCGGCGCTGGCGACCTGCGCCATCCATGCATTCTATTTCGTTTGGTTGTCGGTAACGTTGCTGCGGGGATTGGATTTGCCGAACTGCGGATGTTTCGGCGTGTACTGGGCGCGGCCGCTGCGCTGGCACACGCCGCTTGAGGACTTGGTGCTGTTTGTTCTGGCGTTCTTACTCTTGCGCCGAACAGCTGACCGAGAAAATAGTTAGTGCCTTTTTAACGAAATTTCTGCTGACTCAAGGTCGGCTCGTAAAGTAACTGGATGACGACGCCATCCGGGTCGGCGCAGTAGAAAGACGCGCTGCCGTCGCGGTGAATCTTGAAGGGGTGGACGATCTTGACACCGTGGGCGATGAAGTCTTTTTCTAGCTCTTTGACCCGCTCGATGCTCTCGACGACAAAGCCGATGTGATCGAGCTGCCTTTCGGCGGCGTTCTCCGCATAGTCAGCAGTGACCTCATGAATCGCGATGTTGTCGCAGCCAGAGGACAAGTAAACGTTCTGCGGGTCGGGCTCCCAAACGATCTCCATGCCGAATAGTTCCCGATAAAAACGCTTCGAGCGCGCCACGTCCTTTACTTTGAGAGCGACGTGACGCATTCCCTGAATACCGGCGATCTTGGTCATAGGGCGATTATACTGCCGCTCTTGCGTCGAGAAAACATAAGCGGGATAGTTTTTTTCATGAAAGAAGCCCTTTGGTGGCACGCCGACACGGACGGCAAGATTCTGTGCACGCTTTGCCCGCGCTTTTGCCGCCTGGGCGAGGGCCAAGCGGGCTTTTGTTATATTCGCAAGAACGTTGGCGGCAAGCTCTATTCTCTCGGTTACGGCACTGCCACCGGCTTTGCGGTCGATCCCATCGAGAAAAAGCCGCTCAATCATTTCCTGCCTGGCAGTGAGATTCTCAGTTTCGGCACGGCCGGCTGCAACCTCGGTTGCCGCTTTTGTCAGAACTGGAACATCAGCAAGGCCAAGCTCGATGAAGCCGAGAGTCGAGCGGTAACGCCTGAGATTGTCGTTCAGTTGGCGCAGAGAAATCGCGTGCCGAGCATTGCCTTTACTTATAACGATCCAGTCATCTGGGGTGAGTTTGTCATCGACATTTCACGGTTAGCGCGAGAAACCGGCCTGAAGAGCGTCATGGTGACGGCAGGCTACATTACGCCGGAAGCCCGCCCAGACGTGTTTCGCTATGTCGATGCGGCGAACGTCGATCTGAAAGCTTTCACCGAGCGTTTCTACCGTAAGGTAACGTTTTCCCACCTCGATCCGGTGCTCGATACGCTCAAGTGGTTGAAAAACGAAACGGATATTTGGTTTGAGATTACCAATTTGCTGATTCCCGGCGAAAACGACGATGTCGATGAAACCAAACGGTTATGCGATTGGGTGGTGGAGAATCTAGGCGATTCGGTGCCGCTTCACTTCACGGCGTTTCATCCCGACTTCAAACTCACCGACCGGCCGCGCACCCCGGCGGCAACACTGACATGCGCGCGGCGAATTGCCCAAGCGGCGGGCGTTCGTTATAGCTACGTCGGTAATGTCCATGACGACGAAGGACAGACAACCTATTGTCCCTCTTGCCGGCGCGCTTTGATTCGCCGCTTGTGGCACGATCTGCTTGAGTATCACCTCGCCGGCAATCGCTGCCCTTGTGGCGCGGCGATTGCCGGTCGGTTTTCTGTGGATACTGCGGCTCTCGCTCGTTCGGTGCGCAGGCCGCGCCGAGTCTGACCGTAAACGTTCACTGATCTGCCCGTTCGTTTCGCTCCCCATTCTCTAGCGAAATCGCTGTTTTTGTGTTTAATAAGAAATTCCACATCATTTCGTAGAAGTTCCGGATTCATGGCCAAAGCGAAAAAGACCAGCGGTAATAGCGCCCATCCGCATCTGACTATCCTTGAGGATATCAGCACGCTGATTACGCATTCGCAGGACCTGCAGGAGACCCTCGATAGTATTGTCGCCACGGTCGCCGATCGGATGCAGACCGAGGTCTGTTCGCTGTATATCTACGACGCGCAGAAAAAACGGCTGACGCTGTGGGCCACGCGAGGCCTCGATGAGGAATCGATCGGCAAAGTAACCATGGGCACGGGCGAGGGTCTGACCGGTCTTGTCATCGAGCACATGAAACCGGTGGCGGTGATCGATGCCCTGAAGCACCCGCGCTACAAATATTTTCCGGAAACCCACGAAGAGCACTTCCATTCGTTTTTGGGCGTGCCGCTTTTCGAGCAAAAAAAACCAATCGGGGTTTTGGTCGTGCAGACTTCGCGACGGCGCAAGTTTGCGCAGGATGAAATTCGCTTGTTGACAACGATCTCGGCGCAGGTGTCGAGCATCATCGTGCAGGCGCGGCTCGCGGACTCGCTCAAGACCAAGGAACAGGAGCGCAAGGAGTACCAAAAGCGCATGGTCGACGCCATGCGTCGGCTGCGCTCCTACGAGGGCCGGCGCAGAGAGAAGAAGCCGTCGAAGACGCAGCAGGGCTGGCGCGGCCGTTTGATGGGGCTGGCGGCGTCGCCGGGCTTTGGCCGTGGGCCAGCGTACGTGCTTGAGCCGCGCATGGAGCTGAGCGCGATTCCGAAAAGAAAAGCGAAGGATAGCGAGCGCGAGATGGAGCGCTTTCGCGCGGCGGTGGAACGGGGCATCGAGCATATCAACGTCGTCAAGAACCGCATGGCCAATTTGATCTCTAAAGAAGAGGGCGCGATCTTCGACGTTTATCGTCTGATCTTGGAAGACCCGGCGATCATTCAAGGCATCGAAGCGCAGATTCGCAAAGAAGGGCACACAGCTGAGTATGCCGTGCGCGTCGTTTTCGAAGGTTATCTGCAAACGATTGCCAAGATCGACGACGATTATCTGCGCGAACGCACCATCGACGTGAAAGACGCGGCGCAACGCCTATTGGAAAATCTTTCGGGTACGGCGCCCGGCTCGATTGATGTTCCAGATTACGCGGTGCTGGTGGCTCAGGATCTCTCGCCGGCGGATCTGAGCATGCTGGAAGGCGACAAGTTCAAAGGCATTGTTTTGGCCACGGGTGGCGTCACTTCACATGCGTCGATCTTGGCCAAGTCGTTCGAGATCCCCAGCGTGGTCGCCATCGATGGCTTGATGGAGTCGGTGCATCAGGGCGATTTGCTGATCGTCGATGGCAACTCGGGCGGCGTTTATGTCAATCCCGGTCAGGAAGTGATCCGCGAATACGATCGTCTGGAACGCGATTACGAAAAGCTCAACCGCGAACTGGGGGAGCTGAAGGACTTGCCGGCGGAAACGTCGGACGGCCGCCGCGTTTCACTTTACGCCAACGTCGGGCTGCTGAGCGATGTTGCCTTTGCCGCATTACACGGCGCCCAGGGCGTCGGCCTCTATCGCACGGAGATACCGTTTCTCGCGCATCGCGATTTCCCCAGCGAAGAAGAGCAATACTTGCTCTACAAGCGGGTGGTCGAGGGCATGGGCGACCGGCCGGTGACCATTCGCACATTGGATATCGGAGCTGACAAATATCCGACCTACATGCGCAGCATCGGAACCGAGCCCAATCCGTTTTTGGGTTGGCGGTCGATTCGCATTTCGCTCGAGGTCGAAGAGATTTTCAAAACCCAACTGCGGGCGATTCTACGCGTCGGCGACTTGGGGCGGGTGCGCTTGCTAATTCCAATGATCTCGAGCCTCGAAGAGATCACCAAAGTCAAAGAACTCCTGAACGAAGCCAAAGACGAGTTGAGCCGCGAAGGGACACCGTTCGACCGGCAAATGGAGATCGGCGTCATGGTGGAAGTTCCCTCCGCTGTGCAGCTAGCGGACCGGTTCCTCCGCGAAGTCGATTTTTTGAGCATCGGCACCAACGATCTGATCCAATACATCCTGGCTGTCGACCGGAGCAATCGCAAAGTCGCCGATCTTTACGAGCCGCTGCATCCGGCGGTGCTGGCAGCGTTGAAATCGACGATTGATGCCGGGCGGCGCGAAGGCAAGCGCGTCGGCATGTGCGGCGAAATGGCCGGCGATCCGATGTGTGCGATTTTGCTCCTCGGCATGGGCTTGGAAGAGTTCAGCATGGGCTCCCTTTATATTCCGGTTATCAAGCGGGCGATCCGCTCGATATCCTACCAGGCCGCTAAATCCGCAGCTTCCATCGTCCTGCAAATGGACACCGTCGGTGAGATAAAGCGCTATCTTTTCGAGCAGATGCGTGAGCTGGGCATGGTCGAGTTGCTGGAAATGTACCATTAGTATTTGGGTCGAGATTGACATCAGAAGCTCGAGCGGTTATAAGTCTAGTACGAACGATCGTTCGAAAAACTGCACCGAGAATCTTTTGAAAGGACTTTGCACATGAAAAAAATCTCGACATTTGAAGATTGGGTTGACTATTTCCACAGCTGGCAGAAGGACATCGGCTACGATCAGGCGCTTTTGGGCGACTATAAGTTTGAGACTAAACTGAGCGACCTGCACTCCAACGAAATCGAGTTTGGCGATTTCAAGGGGCAGCAGAAATGGCAGCGCATCACGCAGATTCCCAATCAGTCGATCCGCGATGCGCTGATGAACTTGATCATCTACCAGGGCGATACGGAATTTGCCTCCGTCGAACAGCAGAAAAATCTCCTCGACACCGCACCGACGGAGTACGACAAGAAAGCGCTGACTCGCGTCAACAGCGAGGAAATGCGCCATGGCTGGCAGATGTGCTACCTGCTGGTCAATTATTTCGGCGACTCTGGCAAGCTCGAAGCGCGAAAACTGCTGGAGCGGCGCGCCTTTCGTGGCGACCGGCTGCTCGGCTCGTTCAATGCGCCCGTGAACAACTGGCTCGACTTTTTCACCTACACCGAGTTCGTCGACCGCGACGGCAAGTATCAGCTCACCATGCTGAGCCATTCCTCATTCGCGCCCCTGGCGCAGAGCGTGATCGCGATGCTCAAAGAAGAACATTTTCATATGTTCACCGGCCACACGGGGCTCACGCGCATTCTGCGCGCGCAGAAAATCCCGGTGCCGATCGTGCAGAAATATTTCAACAAATGGCTGTCGACGGCTTACGATCTTTTCGGCACTGACCATTCCTCCTCGGCGCACTGGGCCTACACTTGGGGATTGAAAGGCCGCTATAACGAGCACGAAGCCGGCGTCGATGCAGACAAAGCCAAGCTCAACGATCTGTCGCGCGAGCTTTACATGAAAGAGTCGCAGCAGCTGATCGATCAGTTGAATCAGCTCGTGCCCGCGGGGCAGGCGAAGATTAAAACGCCCGACCTGAAGTTCAATCGCTCCATCGGCGAGCATGTCGGCAAGACCTACAGCGTCACGGGTGAGCTATTGTCGCCCGAGGACTACAAAAAGCACCGCGAAGAAACGCTGCCCACCGCTGAGGATGAAAAGGTTCTCGCGGATATCATGAAGAACAAGGATTGGGTGGCGCAGATTCAACTGAACTAACATCGAGTTTGTGCTTGTCGCCCAGGAGTTTCTGGGCTAGAGATAGGGTTCAAGCAGTTCCAGCCGTTCAAGCCGTATCGGACGTTCCAATCGTAATCAGCTCGCAACGGCCCAACGGCTTGAACAGTTGGAAACTGTTTCTAAGGAGTGAGCGGTGAAGCAGACTTGTCTTGTCTGTCTGAATATCGATTGTAAGTCGCGCGGTGCTGAAGGGTTGATGAAAGAGCTCGAAAGTCGCATCAAAGCCAAAGGCCTCAATGATGTCGAGGTGAAACAGTACATGTGTTTTGGCGCCTGCCAGGAAGGGCCGAACGTGGTCGTTTATCCGGAAAAAAGTTGGTATGCCCACGTCAAGACCGAAGACTTGGACGACATCGTCGCGCACCTGGCTGGCGGACCGCATGTGCAGCGGCTCGACACCATAGACTCGTCTCTCAAGGATTTGATTTATCAGCTTCTCGACACGGGAGTGTTCTAAGCGATGGAAGGGATCCTCTTTCCCAAAGGCGTGCCCGAAGGGCGCGAATCGTTACAGCAGTACCGCAGCCGCGGCGGCTACGAAGCGCTGGTGAAAGCTGTCAAAGGAGCCCCCGAGGATGTCGTCAAGATCGTTGCCGATTCCGGTCTACGCGGCCACGGCGGCGCCGGTTTTCCGGCGGGGAAAAAGTGGCAATTCACTCGCGACGCACCGGAGCAGCCGCGTTATCTGGTGATGAATGGCGGCGAGGACGAGCCCGGCAGCCGCAAAGATCGTATCCTTTTAGAAAACGTTCCCCATCTCGTTATCGAAGGCGCGGTGCTCGGCGCCTTCGCGATTGGCGCATCCAAGGCTTATCTCTACATCAACGCCAAGTACGAAGCGGCGACGCAAATCGTCAAAGAAGCGTTAGCCGAAGCGAAAGCGGCCGGTTATTGGGGCGAGAAAATTTGCGGCAGCAACTTTAGCTGTGACATCGAGTTGGTCGCCGCGCCGCACAACTACGTTGCCGGTGAAGACACCGCAGTCATCGAAGTCATCGAGGGCAAACAACCCAAGCCGCGGCAAAAACCGCCGTTCCCGGTCACCGTTGGTTTGTTCGGCAAGCCGACTTCGGTGAACAACGTCGAGACCCTCGCCAACGTGCCGCGCATTCTCTTGAAAGGCGCTGCGTGGTACCGCGGCTTTGGCACCGCCGACTGCCCCGGCACCATGTTGTTCTCGTTGAACGAAACTGAAGAAGTTAATAAGCCAGGCATCTATGAGCTGCCGTTTGGCACGCCGCTACGATATTTGATCGAAGAATGCGGCGGCGGCATGAAAGCCGGGCACAAGATCAAAGCGATCATGCCGGCGTCGCCGTCGTCGGCCTATCTCAAGCCCGACAAACTCGATACGCCGCTCGAACCCAACGCTATGCGCGACGCCGGCTCGGCGCTCGGCTGCGGCGTCGTGCATATCGTGCGCGAGGGAACTTCGATCGTTGACGAGCTAGTGCGCGTCACAGATTTCTTTGCTGTCGAGTCCTGCGGTCAGTGCCCCGCGTGCCAGATGGAAACCAAAAGCCTCGCCATGCTGATGAAAAAAGTGCAACAGGGCCAAGGCAACGCCGCCATGCTCGAACAGTTCGGCAAGCTGATCGCCTTCAACAAAGGCAAAGGCTTTTGTAATTTGATCGGCATGCCGGGTCCGCCGATCGAGAGCGCGTTGAAACTCTTCCCGGAAGATTTCCAGGCGCGCATGGCTTCCTAACCCATTCTTCCTGAGGGCGTAAAGAAGGGGATGTCGCAAAACGGCATCCCTTTTTGTTTCTAGGGCGTGGTTCCATGCTACCGTTTGACCCTTTCGTGCAGCGCTTGATAGTATCCGCTCGTCTTGCGCATGAGGGAGCCATCATGAAGCGATTTGTTGCGATCGTAGTTTGCCTATTTCTTGGCACGTCGCTAGCCACTGCGAACAATCACGATGCGTTCATGGAAGGCGCCAAGAAGGAGCGTGAGCTGACGCTCTATACTTCGATGACCGTCGACCAGGCGCAGCGCCTCAACAACGCCTTTACCGCCAAGTATCCCTTCCTGCAAATCAACATGTTTCGCGCCGTGGGCGAGCGCCTGCTGACGAAAATTATGACCGAGGCGCAAGCGGGACGATTCGGATTCGACGTCGTGCAATCGGCGGAGACCCAGGGTTACTTTCTGAAAAAGCGCGGCCTTTTGGGGCGCTACCAATCCCCCGAAGTAAAAAATCTGCAAAAGGGTTTTGCCGATCCAGAGGGCTACTGGGCGGCGATCTACATGATGCCCAACGTGATCGCCTACAACACGCGCATGGTGAAGCGCAACGAAGTCCCGGTGTCCGACGACGATCTGTTGAATCCCAAATGGCGCGGCAAGATCGGCATGGACGGCACCAAGCCCGAATGGTTTTCTTGGAAGCTGCGGCGCATGGGACAAGAAAAAGGGCTGGCGTATATGAAGAAACTCGGCGCGCAGGAGTTTCGCCTATACTCCGGTTTGACCATCATCACCGGATTGCTTGCTGCCGGCGAATTTCCGCTGGTGCTGAACACGTACGTGCACAATGCCGAAGACGCCAAGCGCAAAGGCGCGCCGGTCGAATGGGTGGCACAGGATCCCGTATTTACCAAATTCCAACCCATCGGCGTCGGCTCAAAAGCGCCCCATCCGAACGCAGCCAAGTTGTTTGTCGATTTCATGCTGAGCGACGAAGGGCAAAAGATCATTGCTTCCTTCGGCCGCGTGCCGACGCGGCGCGGCGTGCCGACCACCGTGCAAGGTCTAGAGAAATTGAATTTCGTCATTGACGAGTTCAGCGCCGGTGACGATTTCAACAAGAGCTATGAGCAGTTCCGCAATATCTTCGGCACTGCGAAATAGTAGAAGTACCGGCGATCGCATAAGTCAAAGAATGCTTCGACAAGCTCAGCATGAACGGATTGTTTTTGAGCGATTTTAGACTTAGTTCCGTTTGTCCTTAGCTTGTCGAAGGACTCCGAAATTGCCTTCGCACGACACCAAGTTGGTGGGAGAAATAACAATGTCACCAGCAGGAATCACACAGAGCTATCTCGACGGGCTCAAGTCTAACGATCTGCTTCTCAAGTTCACCTGGGAAGAGTGGCTGGCGATCGCGCCGCCCTACAGCGACGGCAAATGTACCAGCAAAGATGTTGTCGCGCGCTATCAACGCAACGGTTACGAGTGGGACATGCACGGCACGCTGTTTACGCCGGAGAAAGAAACCGACGCGAAGCGTGCTTTCGTTTTCTTCCACGGCGGCGCGGGCAGTGAAAAAATCATGGACCTGACACCCGACGGACGACCGGGACTGGCGCGAGCGCTGGCAGCGCAGGGATTCAAGGTATTGACCCTCACCTATCCCGGCCACTATCCGCCCGGCGGCGTGTGGCAAGTGCCGATTCCCGAGCGCATGCCGATCTACTTGATGGACCGTCAACTGAGCAGCGAAGAGATCGCCGACCGCAATCTCAAATGCACTTTTAACGTGATTCTCCAAGGGGCAGGCGCGTTGACCGATGAGCATTTAGCGGGTCGTGATATCATCGCTTTCGGCCATTCCACCGGCGGCCCGATGGCCGCGCATCTCACGCGCTTCAGCAAGAAGACCAAAGTCATCGGCATCGTCGGCTTCGGCAGCGGCGGGCCAGACGGCTGGCGCAAAGAGTGGCGCGACACAACTGGCGCGGAAAAATATCGCGAAATCCCCATCGACCACATATCGCGGCGCTCGCCGGACTCGTTTAAAAATTCCGGCTACGTCGATCCCGAAGATTTGACGCCGTGGGGCGGCGCCGACGACTACATTCGGCTGGTCAGCCCACTGCGCTCGCAGATGAAAACGAGTCTCTGCGATAACCAGCACAACGCCGCAGTCGGCATTCTCGAAGAGTATTCCAAGCGCACGGGGCTTCCGCGTGACGAATACTTCGATCACTTACAAGAACCTGATGCCAATTGGCTAAAATCAATTCGCGTCTTACTTGTCGTCGGTGAAGATGACAAAGGCCATTGGGTTTGCGGCGGCGCGCCGTTGGAAAACAAGCGTGAGATTTTCATGGGGCGCAAGTATGCCGCAACCACGCGCGGCGCCCATGTCGTGCTCCTGCCGCGCTACGGGCATGTCGGCTACGCGGAACTTCATAACGAGAAGATCGCTTATCTTTGGTTGTGGGCGTTTAAAAACAATTACTTTGATTGAAACAGGATCTCATGCTGAGCAAAGCGAAGCATCTGCTTTTGTCGCGTAGAGCAGATTCTTCGCCTTCAGCTAAGAATGACAATGGCGAGATAGCCTTCAAGCAGGAGAATTCACCATGCATTCAAATTAACAGTGGCGTTGGCGGCATTCGTGTTAGCGTTGCCACTTCGGTCGTCTTTTGCCGCTCAAGCCAAGCCGATGTCGCAAGTTGTTTATCCGCAAGCGCTAAGCGAACAGATTGGGTCGACGATATGAGTCTGCGGCGCAAGTTAGAGCTACAACTGGTTTTTGCGCTGGTGATTCCCAATCTGCTATTCGCTGCGCAGCCAACCGCCAAATCGAGCAGGCCGCTAGCAAAAGCCCGTGTCAGCCAATCGGCGATCAGCAGCCGCTCGGCCGTGCTTTGGATTGCCCACGAGCAGGGCATCTTCGCCAAGCACGGCGTCGACGTCGAACGATTTATTTATGCGAAGTAGCTCGTTCGGGTTCTCGGTCGACAACCGCCCGGCAAGGAGATGACTATGGAAGAGCCGAGATTCTTCTCTGCCGATTCCCACGTCAACGAACCGCCTGAATGCTGGGAGCGGATTCCCAAGGGCCTGCGCAGCCATGGGCCGCACTTCGTCAAGGACCCGCAGGGAAAAAAGGGCTTGTACATGGTCTTTGACGGCCATGAGCCCGATCCCGTCGGTATGACTTTCACCGCCGGCCTCAACAAAGAAGCTGGCGGCGTGCGCCGAGTGATCGAGAACTTTACCTGGGAAAGTTGGCGCGGGCCTTGGGATCCGGTGGCGCGTTTGCGAGACATGGATATCGACGGCGTTAAAATCGAAGTGCTCTACCCGAGCATGGCGCGCAATTTTTATAGCTTAAAGGGCGAAGAAACGCCGCTGCAAAAAGCTGGACTGCAAGCTTACAACGACTGGATGACCGACTACTGCAAGACGGCGCCCAAGCGCTTGATCGGCCTCGGTTTGCTTTCTGCGCTCGACGTCGAGTGGTCCATGGCGGAAATGAAACGCTGTGCCAAGCTCGGCCTCAAGGGTATTGTGCTACCGTCCGGTCTGCCCGAAGGCCTGTGCTATGGCGATGAAGCCTATGATCCACTCTGGCAGCTCGCTCAGGACATGAATTATCCGATCCACTTTCACATCAATATTCTCCAAGGCCGCGATCGCATGGCGGCGCGCTTGAAAGTGATCTCCAAGCTGCAACAGGGGCGCAACGCCTTGCGGCGGACGATCCTCGAACCGTTGAATCTACTCACCGACCTCGTCTTCGGCGGTGTGCTCAATCGTTTTCCCAAGCTGCCCTTCGTGTTGGCGGAATACGATCTTGCCTGGATTCAACCTTTCATTAATAAAATGGACGGCTCGTTGATCCGCGCGCGCTCGGAGTCGCCCGATTCGCCGACGATTGAATCGCTGCCGAGCGAATCTGTGCGGCGGCAAGTCTATGTGACGTTCCAAGACGACCGCGCCGGCGTCCTGGCGGCGGACACGCTCCGCATGCTCGACAACTACATGTGGGCGAGCGACTACCCGCACGGCGGCGCCACCTGGCCGCACTCGAAGGAGATCAATAAAGCGCAGTTTCAGGGCCTCGCGCCGGATGTCGAAGACAAACTCGTCTGGGGCAACGCGGCGAAGTTTTACGGTGTGGCTTAGGAATTCGGAGTGTCTCGCGCAAAGCATGTCCTGAGCAACGTCGAAGGGGCGCAAGGGGCGCAAAGTTGGGAGTAAGATGATTCACCACGAAGACACGAAGTTCGGAAAAAGATAATTTATCTTCTTATCCTACCTTCGTGCTCTTCGTGTCGTGGTGAAATAGTATTTGTGCTGCTACGGTAAATCATCGCGGAGGAAGAAATGGCTTCAACAGTTCTCATCACCGGTGCCAACGGTTTCATTGGGTCACACGTCACGTTGTTACTGGAATTCCTCGGCCACAAAATTGTTCCCATCGATGTCATGCCGCGCTCGCCGGATCTTTCGCTGCTTGGCATCAAATCGGCCAGTCATATCATGAACGTGACCGATACAGGGGCATTTCGCGCACTGTGCGAGAAAGAGCGGCCGACCCATGTTTTTCATGCCGCTCATCCGCCGCGCGACGAGACGCCGACGGTGTTGGATTATTGCTATAAGGCGATGACCAATATTTTGGAGGCAGCGAAGGATCTAAAGTTTCAGCGCGTCGTCTATTCCAGCTCGGCATCGATCTATGGCCAACTGCAAAAGCCCGACGGTAGCCTGGTCAAAGAAGATGACGCGGTGACGATTTATCCGACTTACTTCTATCGCGCCGCTAAGACCGTCTCCGAATGGATGGGCAACTTCTACAAAGAAAAATACGGCGTCGACTTCGTCGCGCTGCGCTACTCATCGGTCTACGGCCCCGGCCTGTACCGCAGCATTCCTTTGGAATTGAAGCGAGGTATCTTCGGTCAAACCTGTCGGCCGTTTCTGACCCGGCCGGTCGACGATCTGATTTATGTCGACGACGTTGCCGATGGTGTAAGCCGCGCGCTGTTTACTGCCGGCCCGCTGAGCAAGGCCTACAATATCGGCCTCGACAAAGCCTACGTCAGCGAAGATTTGAAAAAGGCGATTCAAAAGGCGTTGCCTAACCTCGAATTCGAAATCGGCGCGCATCCCAACGCGGCCGAAGTGGCGCCGCACCGGCTGCGCAATCCATTGGATATCTCGCTGGCACGAAAAGAGCTCGGCTGGCAGCCGAAAATCTATCTGGAAGAAGGTATCGCGAAACTGGCCAAGTGGCTGGTCGATCACAAACCGCAACTGCGTTTGTGAGAAGATTCACTATTTTTTCTTGGCCGCTTTCTTCTTCGCTTTGGTCTTTGCGGGTTTGGCGGGAAGCTTCTGGACTTCGGCGAACGTTGCGGCAAAAAACCCCGAAAGTTTCTCGGTGTCGCCAGGGATCGCCGGTGGAATGATCCACCAATCTTTCATCCCTTTGCCGGTCCCCATCGGATCGAAGGTATTCGCTGACCGGAGATCGCTGAACTGGTTCTTTAGATCGCCCGGCAAACGAATCACGACGTTGTCCTCGTGCAGCCCAACAAAGAAATTGCCCTTGACGAAGCAACATGGGTAGCCGAAAATTTTTCGCGGTTGCGCGTCGGTATGTTGCGGCAAGGCCAACGTAAATCTCTCGACTAAGTCTGGAGATGATTTTTCCCAAGCCATACCCCCCTCCAGCGAGTCAGGTGAGCACGTAACCGCATCAAAATCCGTCTTCACTTTTCTTTCCCACCCACTCCCGCGTCCAGCTGGTTTCGATTTGCGATTGTGGTTGACAAGTGCTCCTGCTCGCCAATAGCATCGGCTACCATAAAACCGATTGGGAGGACAATCACGGTGAATCTCAGAGTGCTGGTTGTGACCGCGTGCTCGATGCTGTTCGGTTTCCTTAGCGCTGTGCCTTTGCAGGCTGCCAGTGCGCCCATGACAACCGCTCAGCTCGCCCTCTACCAGGGTGCTGATCGCGAGAAGATCCTGATCGAGGGCGCCAGGAAGGAAGGGGCTTTCACTCTCTACGGCTCGCATAGCTGGTATCGCACGATGGCGAAGGAGTTCGAGAAAAAGTATCCGTTCTTGAAGATCACCGAGTACCGAACGGACGGACGCAATTTAATCAAGCGTGCCGTCGAGGAAGCCAAAGCCGGACAGTACCTCGCTGACGTCATCGCCACCACCGGTGAACAGATGGATGTGATGAGACGCGACGGGCTTTTTCTTGAACATTGGACGCCCGACGCGCGCTTCTATCCCGACGACGTCAAAACTAAAAGCAAAAACGGCTTTCACTACGTGGGACATTACGAGACCTACGCCAGTTTGGGATTCAACACAACGGTGATTTCGCCTGCCGAAGCGCCCAAGACCATGCAAGATTTGTTGAATCCCAAATGGAAAGGCAAAATGTCCATCGTCAACACGACAACGGGCACCCGTTGGATCGGCAACACGGTGGAGAATTTCGGGCGAGAGTTTCTCGAAAAACTCGCTGAGCAAGATATCAAAGTGCAGAACATGGCGGGTGCGGCCCTGGCAGGCCTGGTGGTTTCTGGCGAAGTGCCAATGTCACCAACGATCTTTGACGCCAACGTCACCCAAGCCAAACAAAAAGGCGCGCCGGTCGACTGGCGTGGGTTAGAACCGGTGGTCACCACCGTCGCGTACTCAGGTTTGATGATCAAGGCACCGCACCCGCACGCGGCACTGCTCTTCATCGATTGGATTCACTCGAAGGAAGGTCAGCAGATAATGATGAAGGGTGGGCTTTGGTCACCGCGCGAGGACATCGGGTCGGTCACGCAGAAGTTTAAGAAATCCTACATCGATGAAAAGTACGGCGTCGAAGAAGCGGAAAAGAAGTATGCGGAGTGGGATGGGTTGATGCAGAAACTGTTCATGAGAAAGCGCTAGGGGCGACCGGCCGGTCGCCCGCTTTGGATCGACGAGCATCCAACGGCCAAGGAACAGATACAACATGTAATAGTTTAAGCTTCACCCGCGGAGGATCGCATGAGCAGCAAATACCACTGGTTGATTGCTTGGGTTGTTTGCATCTTGGTTGTTCCGAGCCCGGTTCGCGCCGCCCAGGAGGTGACCCTCGGCTACGCCAACATCAGTGCACGCGTGAGCCCGCTCTGGATCGCCCGGGAGAAAGGCTTCTTCACCAAGCACGGCGTACCGCTACAAGCGGTCTTCTTGCCGCACGCCTCTGCACTGTTCGCCACTCTGGCCGCTGGACAGGTTCAAGTCGCCAACAGCGGTGGCAGCACGGCCTTGGGCGCCGTCGCCGGCGGTCTCGATTTGAAAGTCATCGGCACGTTCACCAGCCGCATTCCGTTTGACATTGTGGCCCGCCCGACGATCAAAGAAGCGAAAGACCTGCGCGGCAAGCGATTGGGCATTCAAGGCATTGGCGGAACCATCTGGATGGCCGGCCTGCTGGGCTTGGAATACTTGGGGCTCGACCCAGGCCTCGATCAGGTCCAAGTCGTTGCCGCCGGCGAACAAACTTTGCTCACCCAAGCCCTCGAAAAAAACACAGTTGACGCCATCGTCGTTGACAGTGCCTTTAGCAACATGCTCAAAGGGCGCGGCTATTCGGTGCTCGTCGAGCTTTCCAAAACCAACATTCCATTCGTCAGCAACGGCATCATCACCCGGGGCAGTTATCTACAGCAACAGCCCGACGCTGTGAGAAACATCGTGAAAGGCTGGATGGAAGGTGTCGCCTTCGCGCTGAGTCCCAAAACCAAGCCCGCCGTGATCGCCACCATCATGCGCTATTTGAAAATCAACGACCCCGAACTCGCCGAGCGCGGTTATCAAGACTTACAGCAGGCCACCGACCGCAAGCCCTTCCCCTCCCTCGAAGGTCTACGCAACGTGCAGCGCCTGATGGCGCAGCGTAACCCGGCGGTCGGCAATTTGAAAATCGAAAACCTGATCGACGCCAGAATTATGCGCGAGCTCGATGAAAGCGGCTTCATCGATCAGCTCTACGCGGCCTATGGAGTGAAGTAGGCGAACGCACGCGCCCCGCCGATGTGAGGTCTTTGCCGATGGGAGGCTTCGCCACTCCCGCGGTTGCACGGCTGCAAGCCAACGTCCCTGCGCGAGACTTTTTTGCTCATTTGAGAGTTTAGCTTCTGTGTAGTACACTTTCGTATTACGTATCAGGGAGCGTTTATGGCTTTAAGTGTGCGGTTGGATGACAAAACGGAATCGTTGATCGGGCGTCTTGCGAGAAAGAGGCGGCAAACCAAATCGGAGGTCATTCGCGACGCCGTCGGGGTTCTCGCCAAGCAAGAAGAAAGAGGCTCGGAACGGACACGTCCCTACGATCGCGTAGCCCACCTGATAGGCTGTGTCAAAGGCGGACCGCGGGACCTATCGGTGCGCAGCGGCGACAAGTTTCGCGAACTGCTTCTCGATCGGCGCCGGAGCCGGCGATGATCCTCGTGGATACCGGACCGCTGGTTGCGTTAATTCACCAAGATGATGATCATCACGAAATCTGTAAGAAAACGTTCACCTTATTAAACGATTCGCTTGGCACCGTCTGGCCGGTGATCACAGAAGCGATGCACCTCCTCAGCTTCTCACGCACGGGGCAAATCGCTCTCTGGGACATGATCGAATCTGGAGCGGTTGAGCTTTTATCCCTTGGCACCGAGGACATCGCCCGGATGAAAGAATTGATGCATAAGTATCGCGACCTGCCGATGGACTTGGCCGACGCGGCGCTGGTGCGTGTTGCCGAGCGCGAGAGACTGCGTCGCGTTTTTACCATCGACCGCCGCGATTTCCTGATCTATCGCCCATCGCGAATCGGGCGGTTCACTATTTTACCGTCGCGTCCGTAGGCCAACCGCGGTTCAACACCGGCACAGGCCGGGCTGTCCATTTTCGTGGAGTTAGAACTTGCCCTAACCGCCCAACAGTTTCATCATGCGCTCGACCACGTCCGGCGGCTGGGAGATAACTTCTTTGGCGAGCTTTGCCAGCTCCTCGCCGCTGATCGCGTCGACCGTCCAGCGGCGTTTTTTCAGATCTTGCAACAATGCGGGATCTTTAAGGGAGCGGTTATAAGCATCGCGTAGCATTTCCACGCGGTCGGGCGGTATGCCCGGTGTGCCAACCAGCGGCCGGCCGAAGACCGCCGGCGCGAGCAGCACGTTGGCGACCCGCCGCGTTGCCTCGGGGGTCTTGAGTTGGTCCATCAGCTCGTAGATCGACGGCACATCGGGGACCAGAGGGTCGCGCTTCTTGCCGGTTTGCAGAATCGGCCGGACAACGCTTTTTTTGTGCCAGGTTAGAAACGGCTCGCGGGCGAAGTAGGTGCTGATGGTCAGGTTGCGGCAATGCAGCTCGCCGCGCTCGATGCCGAGGTCGATCTCGCCGCCGCCGGGATAGCCGGCAACGATGTTAAACTTGATCCCCAGACCATCGTCGAGAAACTTCGGCATGTAATAGCCGGAAGTGCTGGTTCCGGTGGCGCCGCACTTGGGCGGCTGCGCTGCTTTGCGCACGTCCTCGATGGTTTGATAGGGCGTGTCGGTGCGCATGATGAGGATAAACTCGGTCTGCTCCGGCGTGCCGAGCCAGGTGAACTTGGACCAGTCAAACTTCACTTCGGGGCGCCGGGCCAGCTGGTCGAAGTACATCGACGGGCCGAAGGTGCCAAGGGTCAAACCATCCGGCTTCGCCACGGAATAGACGTAGTTGGCTGCGATGACTCCTCCCGCGCCGGTCATGTTCTGTACGATGAAGTTGGGATTGCCCGGGATGTACTTGCCCATGTGCTGGGCGAAGATGCGCGCCCAAAGATCGTAAGCATCGCCGGCCAGATTGCCGACGATGATCCGGATCGTCTTCCCTTGATAAAAGGGCGCCTGAGCTTGCAGGGTCGTTGCCGACACGAGCAGAAGCAACAAAGTAAAGACGCAGCGTTTCATGACAACCTCCAAGCTTCCAGCGAACCGTTACGGTTAGTTAGCTCATTAAAAGCAATTGATCGCTGAGAAGTCAAAGAGTCTCTGTGCAAAGACCTCGTCGGAGCGAAAATGATCACCTAAACAGGACCTCCCAGAGCGTCATTCCGGCATGGATTGCCGGAATCCAGGTTCCCATGGACGGCATCCGGAGACAATCCATGTCGACCTGGATTCCAGCACTGGAATGACGACGGAGGACAGCGTGTTCTACTTTTCATCTTGTGTGGCGCGCGTAGGCTCATGAATCACTGCGTTGGGAGTCTGGGAACCGGTTATGATGGTTTTTATTGACAGCAGATGGCAGAGATGTTACTCGGGGCTGGCGAGTCATCTGACTGTCCCGGAGCGTGGCGAAACCGGAGTTCTTCTGTGACCGAGGGGCGTATGGCTTGGCATAAAATATCGTGTTTCCCGCGAATCGGCTTTTGTGCGTTGCTGCTGGTGGCGGCCATGAGCAGTGTCGCTTCCGCGCAGTCTTCCTTTTATCAAGGCAAAACCATCATCATCCTCGAGAGCAGCGCGCCCGGCGGGGTTGGCAGCATGCGCACCAAGGCGCTGGTGCCTTTTCTGCAAAAATACATCCCGGGAAATCCTACGGTCGTGATGCAGCATATGGACGGCGCCGGCGGGAAAAGGGCGGCGAACCATTTATTTAAGTCGGTGAAACCGGATGGCCTCACCATCGGCCGGATGTCGACGCCGTTCGTGATGCAGCCGATCCTCGGTGAGAGCGGCATTCTCTACGACATCGATAAAGTCAGCTATCTGGGCACGAGCTATAGCGGCGGCTATCACGTGTTTTTTACCCGCAAGGAGTCGGGCCTCGACAGCCTGGAGAAACTGCGTGCGGCGTCGGGTTTGAGAATCGGTTCTCAATCGGTGGGACATCTGATCTATATTTCAGGCCGAATGTTTGCGTATCTGATCGGTTTGAAGCAGCCGCGCTTCGTCACCGGCTACACTTCACCGGAGCTGGACGTCGCCATCGAGCAGGGCGAGCTCGATACGCGCTCGACGGTGGCCGACGCGCTGCTGCACGAAAAACCTGAATGGGTCGACAAGAATCTCATGAATTTTCACAGCATTATCGAAGTGCCGAAGGGACGAAAGCACAGTCACGCGCGGTTCACTGAGCTGCCTGACATTGAGAGCTTCGCCAAGGTGGCGATGGACAGGAAAATCGTCACGATGTACCGCGCCTTCATCGGCAGCGGTAATCCGTTTATCTTGCCTCCTGGAACGCCGAAAGACCGGGTGCAGATTTTGCAAGACGCAATGCGCAAGATTTATCGCGACGCCGAGTTCCACAAAGAATACACGAAACTCACGGGCCTCAAAGCCGAACCGCAGATGCCGGAGGAGCTGGAGAAAACGGTCAAAGAAATGCCGCGCGATCGCGAAGCGGTGGACCTGTTCAAAAAGCTCACCGGGCCCGATCCGTTGCCGCAGAGATAGCAGCAGACGGCGGTGCGCATCACCCCCCTCGCCGGCAATTGGGGCACTTGCAAGAAGGCCGGTAGTTGATCATGAAAGGCAGCCATTGGTCACCGCGCGACGAAATTGGCTCGCTCACGCAGAAATTTGAGACGTCCTACGTTGCCGAGAAGTACAGCGATAGACAAGCCTGCGGGGATTGCCCTACTCTATTTTCTCTTCTGATAATGCTGTTCTACGACAAACAACAGACCTAGTACAAAAAATATGGCCGCCCGAGGTTCCGGCACTGTTGTGGGAGCCGGCTCCAACGATTGCGCAAGTCCTGCGCTGTCGAGAAAAATCGAAACCACCCGCACGGCAGATGGGGTAAGGCTAAGTGTTGCCGAAAATGAACCGGCGTTGCTGCCGGTTCGATTGGGCGGACTATCCAGAGACACGTCAAGTGGCGTGGCAACCAAATTTCCATCGACGACGTAATTGATCCCAACCCTGGCAAGCGCGGAATCGCTTGTAGGATCGCTTGCCGATGTATCCATCATCCAAGAAAAGTTAATCGCGATTGGCACGACGACTGTGCTGGTTCCACTATTCACGAGTATAAACCCTCCGGCGTCGTTAGCCTGCGAAAAAGCCGAAACCGCCGCTGTTCCCACCAGACCAACAGAGTTTCCGTTCGTCGAAAGTATTCCCTGCACTCTATTCGCCGCGGGAAAACTTAAGGCCGAGGCGGTCATGGCCGTACTCCCCGAACTGCCGAACGGATCAACGAAAGCGAAAGTGGTGAAAGGATCACTATCGCTATCTTCGACTGAGGCCAACAGTTGCAATGATGCACCTGCTGGCGAAGACACTATAAGCGTAGCGTCGAGCGATGTATTGTACATTGCGCCAGCAATAGCTTGCAAAGATATGGCGACTGCAAGTACACATAGAAAACCTGCTATCCGAACACATTCCCATCGTGCTGATTGTCTCATGTTCTGCAACCTTCCCTTAACTACGAAATCCATGGCGGTACAGGTGGCATGTCCCTATGGCGCGGGGCATGGTCTCAGGACTGCGCCATGCGTTCCTCCACCTGTAGACAACTGCCACGTTGCCCTAGTTGCCGCGGAGTTCACGGAAAAATTCTGGACGAACTGATTAAGGAATTGTGCATCGGTTACCTTTTCTGGATTCGTTAAAGGAGACTTGATGCATTGAGAAAAATAATTTTGAGGCGTTGCGAGCGCGGTGTAGCGCCAGAAAGAACGTCCGTTAACGATTCTAATGTCGTCAAGACGTTCCCCGGATGAGCCTGTTTGCGATAACTGTGCGATCGACCCGCTAGTACCGGAGCTAAGGTTATTCGAGTAATAAACGCTTGGTGGCGAGGATGGTCAAGTCGTTGAAACCAAACTCCATACAACCGTGAGCTATGATCAAAGCGTGTGGAAATAGGAAATAGGTAGGCGTACCCTTTCGCGAATCTAAAAACGAAAGGCTGCCTGTTGGCGCAGGCAGGAAAGGATACGCCGATGAGAGAAAAGCACACTGAGG
>Ga0194131_10001364_pt1 | contig 41910 bp, 43 predicted proteins | sample TA2KigO120mmetaG_FD_148631 | JGI IMG/M metagenome (GOLD analysis project Ga0194131, IMG submission 148631) | Freshwater microbial communities from Lake Tanganyika, Tanzania - TA2015053 Kigoma Offshore 120m | ecosystem: Environmental > Aquatic > Freshwater > Lake | place: Tanzania: Lake...
TGGCAGACTTGGCGACGGGTTTGCTGATAAAGCGGAGGTTGTCCATGCCGCCTTGCATGGCGGGCGCGGCCTCCGCTGGCGGCGCAGGCTGCTCCCCCGGCTCTGCTGGGCGAACCTCGGCGGGTTTGGTTTGGGGAGCCGAAGTCGGGGATGGGGCGGGGGTGGCCGCAGGGGATGGGGTCTGGGAGATGGGAGATGGGGTGGGAGCTTTGGACACCAGCGCACCAGTCGAGTCCATCGTGCCAGCGGCAATCTCCCGCAAGTCTCTGACCGTGTGCTCGATGGTTTGATACACCGACTCGTCCCACCGTTTCCAGTTAATGTCCCGAGGGCGGCGGGCATTGTGCTGATTGATGGCTTCCTTGGATTTGGCCTTGGCAATCGCTTCCGCCTCTTCGAGTGACTTCCCAGCACGGAGCGCGTCGCGTAGGTCATACATCGCACCCTCACGCCAGCGGTAGTCAATGTTGCCGGAGCCGGCCGCAAGCCCGCGGCCGCCTTCCGTCTCCGAGGCAACGCCCGAAGCTCTCTGGGCCATTCGGGACAAGTAAAGTTCAGCGTCTTTGGAGAACGTGTAGGCGGCGGGAGCGGGTTGCGCTGGAGCCGCAGGGGATGGGGCGGGGGCGGCCGCAGAAGATGGGGTCTGGGAGATGGGAGATGGGGTGGGGGCGGCGGTTGGCGGCACGTAGAGGTCGCCTTCGCGGGTCCAGCCTGCGGGGAGCTTGATGCGGTAGGCGTCAACGGCTGCGGTGGAGACGGGCAATTCGTTAATCACCGCCTCTTCGATAGCGTTTCGATGCAGGGAAAGCTCCTGCCTTCCACTGACCAAACCTTGGGCCAAGGCATACCGCATTGCCGCGCCTCGTAGTTGTCTTTGTTCTGTCTCCGACTTGGTTCCAAAATCATTTAACCACTCCTCCGGCGTCATCTGCTCCACCGGCTTTGGGGTCGGGGTGGGTGCGGGCGCGGGTTCGGGCGTGGTCCAGCGGTCGGAGGTTCTTGGCATCTCGCCGCCGAGGCCGTAGTCCAGTTCGGTCGGGGCGGGTTCGACGGCGGGCTGAACCGGAGTTTGCTTGGGCGTCTGTTGGCGAGTGGCGAGCCACCGCGTGTAATCTTCTTGCAGTTTCCTCTGTTCTGCCTCCGGTAGTTTTCGCGCTTGCTCGATCGTAATTCCGCGCTCAGCAAGAAATTCATTCTGAGTGGCTCTCGCTTCATCTATCGCCCTCAAAATATCGGCACCTAGACCGGTCCCGTGGCCGTTCACATCGCCCTCGGGCGCTGGCGCGGGTGCGGGGGTGAACTCCTCGACGGTCAGGTCGGTGACGGGGCCTTTGGTGGCGAGGATGGCGTTGATGGTGTCCAAGGGCGTGCCGGCGGGGAACTCGATCTCCGTGGGGCGACCCGAGGCGTCGGTGAAGCGGACGGTGCGGGCGGGCTCGGGAGGAGGGGTGAAGGTGGGAGCGTCTTGGGTCTGGGGTCTAGGGGCCGGGGTCGGGGGGATGGGTTCTTGGGTCGTGGTTGTTGGTTCTTGGGTCGGGGGGCGGTTGGCGAGGTCGCTCACGCCTTTAACGGCGGTCACGGGGCCGGCGACGAGGGCTCCGGCGAGGGCGGCTTCGGTGGCTTCCTCGATGGCTTGGGCCATGGTCATGTCGGGCCGGTAACTCATCCGCGCCACGGCCGCCTGGCCGACTTGGTCCCAGAACTCCTCGGCGCCTTCGTGCACGCTCTCGCGCGCGACCGACCGCGCCAACTGCTTGAACGTGCCCGTGCGGACCGCGTTCTGAAGCCCCTCGATGCCGGTCGCGCCAAAGCCGCGCGTGATCAGCCCGGTCACGACACCGCTCGCCAAGGCAGGGGCGAACGCCTTCACGCGGGCTTGCTCGCGGGTCAAGTTGGGCGCGGCCTTGAGATAGGCTTGCTCGGCCTCGTCGGACGTGCTAACGAAACTCTGGGCCGCCGCGGCCAAGGCGCTTGCGGGCAAGCCGACCGGGGCGACGGCAAGGCTGGGCAGCATCGAAGTCGCGCCCGCGGCGACGGTCCGGGCGAGTTCGGGCCCTTGCACCTCGCGGCCGAGTTCCTCCCACTCTTGGGCCTTGGCCTGGGCGATGTCGGCCGCGCCTTGGAAATGGCGCGAGACGGCGCGGGCGGTGTCGGGCGCGAGCCTGGAGAGCAAGCCACTCGGAGTTAACACGTTGAAGGGGTAGTCCGGGTTGGTGCCGAGTTCGAGCAGGCGGTTGCCTTGCTGGCCGAGTTGCGCGAAGCCTTTGGCGAGTCCGATGCCGGATTGCGACCAGAAGCCGCCTTGCTGAAGCGGTTCGGGCGCGAGCGGCTCGGGCAGCTTGCTCGGGGGATACTGGCGGTCGAGCGCGGCGCCCTCGGCGCGGGCTTGGGCCACCTCGACGGCGAGGCGGTCGCGCGCGAGCGCCCGGGGGTCGGGTTGCGGCTCGGGCTCAGGCGCGGGCGCGGGCGCGGGCTGGCCGAACTTGCGCCGGAGCACGCCGAGGATGTCCTCGCGCGACATGGAATCGGGAAACTCCACGTCGCCGACACCCCGCACTTGCACGGTGATGGGCATTAACGCACCTCTTCGAGATCGTTGGTCTGGGGGTTGAACCTGAACTTCTTGGCGCCCGTCTGAGCGGGGGCGGTCGGGGCCGGAGCGCGGAAGCTGTCGCGCTCCTTCTCGAGCTTCTTGCGATGAGCGCTTGCGGCGTCGAAGGCTTGGCGGAGCGAGTCGTCGGACGGACGGGCGCGATACTTGGCGAGGGCCTCGCTCTCGGCGGCGAGGGCCTTGTAGTAAGCGCTTTCGAGCGCGGCGGGCGGCTTGGGGGCGGGCTCGGTCTTGGGCTCGGGTTTCTTGATGTATTGCACGCCACCGCGGGATGTCCGCACTGTGAAGTAGCCTGGGATCTCAGGGCCTTGGTCGGGGTCCGCACCTTGCTCCCAGCCGGCGGGGAGAATCTGCCTGCCGCGAACGACGAAGGCCGCGCCGGTGATTGGATGGGTGAAGGTGCCGGTGGTGAGGTCTCCATTGCTGTCGTCGAGCAACATGCGGCTCAGGTCGGCGGGGTTCACGCCTCGGGCGGCGTCGGGGTTGTCTTGCAAGGCGGCGGCGTAGGCTTCGAGCGGTTGCATGGAGCGGAGCGGGGCCGACCCGGTGCCGGGTTGATACCCTGCGGCGTAGCGGGCGAGGGATTGGGCGAAGCCGGGCATGGCGGCTTGGCTCGCGGCGATGCGAGCCTCGCGCTCGGATTCGAGCAGGTGACGGCTCATGTCGAGGTTCGCCCGGCGCTCGGCGTCTAGCCGGATGCTCTGGGCTTCCTTGCCGCGGACGAGGCCCTTGAGCGAGTCGAGGTTCAGGGGCGTGGAGACGTCCTTGGAGACGCCGTGGGCGACCTCGGCGTATTCCTGAAGGGCCTTGAACTCGCGTGCGCGGTCGCGCTCGGCTTCCTGCCGCTTGGCAATGGCGTCAAAGGCCGCGCTCAAGCCGCGCGGACCGCTGGTCGTGTCGTAGTCAGGCATGGTCGTGCGGGGCTGAAGGGTTCACGGCTGCTTAATACTCGAATTCACCGGCGAAGCTCGAGGGCGTGGGTCTGGTATCGGCTCATGGGAGTCCTCCGATGCCGCCGCCTTTGGGCGACGTGAACCACGACAGCCCATTGTCGAACGTGCCGCCGCGCCCTTGGTTGCCGAAGAGCGAGCCCCAGTCCACGGTGGTCGCGCCTCTCATCAGCGATCCGAGATAACCCTGTTGCGTATTGTGGCCGGCGATGTTGGCCGCGTTCTGGGCCGAATACCCGGCAAGCCCGCTCTGGTAAGCCGCGGGGTTGACGCCGGGGCTGACCATCGAGGATTCCGGCAGGAGGTAACTCTGGGGCGGGGCGGTGCGTCCGCTGGACCGGCCGAGCACCTGGATGAATGGGTCGCCATAGATGGCCGCGCGCTGGCTGGCCACGCTTGAGGCGAACTGCTGGCGCTCGCGCCGGCGACGTTCGGCCTCGGATCCAAGCTGCATGGCCTCGGTGAACACGTCGGTGGTGCCGTAACCCAGCCCGCGGTCGGCTTGCCCGGCGCGGACGGCTTGCTGCACCTCGCGCGTGAGCGACGGGCCGAGCGCATAGCCGAGGTCGAGGTCGCCCTGGGCATCGGCGGCAAGGCGGTCGAGGATGGCTGTGGAGGCGGGGTCGTAAGCGCGGAGCGCGGCGAAAGCCTGCGGGCCGAGCTCGCGCACGTCTTTAAGCGACTGGTCGCGGGCGACACGTTCGAGCGCCGAGATGCGGGGCTGGGCGCGCTCGGCGAGGTCGAGCAGACCGGGCGCGGCGGCGACGTTCTCGGTGTAGGTTTCCTCGACGGGTTCGGTAACCAACTGGCGCTCGTAACGATACCGCAACGGGGTCCCAAAATGAATTTGGTCGACCTGCGATTGCGGATCCAAGACGGGCACGAACTTTTCGACCTGGCGCTGCACGGTGCGGGTGCGCTGCTGGGACGAGGCGGGGCGGCCGAAGAAGCGGTCCCAGTCGATGCGGGACCGCAGCGCGGCGATCTCGGGGTCGAACTGCTCGCGGAGCGAGACCTTTTGAGGCAGGAACTCGAGCTCGGCGGCCATGGCGTCGCGGGTCATGGCGCCGAAGTTGGGCGGCGCGGGCATGTCGGGGTTGAAGGCGCCGGCGGCCCCGGCGATGCCGACGCCTGCGGATGTGACAGCGGCGAGGGTGGCGATGGTTTCAAGGCCCATAAGCGATTCCTTTCACAAAGCAGTTTTCAACCAGACGAAAGCCTTGGCGGCCAAGCAGCCGGGCGCTCGGACATTCTGGCGGGACACTGACGTGCAACGTCCGCGCGCCGAGATGAACCGCGGCTTTCTGCATTACGCCGAGCAATCGCAGTTGGATTTTGGCCCGTGTGGCGGGAGAAAGTTTGGGGTGGCTGTGCCAGACAATTTCCACGGCCTTGACATGGGACACGTCGGTGAGGCTGGCGACCAAGGCGACGGCGACAAGGCCGACCAGTTGGTTATTCTGCCACGCGCCCCAGGCGTAAAAGACATTCTGCGCGCTGGCCTGTTGCAACCGCGCCCGCACCGTGACGGGATTGAACGACTCGCCCCGGCGACCGAAGTCCATTTCGTCCCAGCACGCCTTGAGCAACGTCACCGCATTGTCCACGTCGGCCGGGGCCAGTGCTTTGATTTTGACGGTCGGGTTCATTCGATCAGCCTCGCCCGGCAGCCGCCGCAGACCCACTGGCCGAACGGGAGCAGCTTGCCGCAACCCATGCAGCTCTCCGTCGCCTCGGGGCGCGGTCTCGGGTCGGACCTGCGAATCACAGGCCGGCGCTTCTTGCGCGAGCGGTTCATAGGGCATCGGGTTCAAAGGGTGTAAGTTCGGACCGTCATGCGGAAGGTGTTGGCGGTCGCGGTGGGCAGGAAGGAGATGGCTTTGGGGTCGCTCATATTACCAGCCACGGTAGGCGTAGCAGCGGAGTTTCCAGTCAGCGGCAGCAATCAGGTCCAAGGCAGGTGTGGCATTCAAAACGTAGGGGGCATAAGTGCCAAACATATAGCGCAGCGTGCAGGTGGTGGCGTTGGAGGAAGCCTCCGAAAACACCCCATTGCCGTTGTGAGTTTGGGGCAGCAGCACCTCATCATTCTGCGCGTAGCCGTCGCTGCCCGTTTGATTTACAAGCGTCCAGCGGAATATGTCAGGCTTGAGACCGAGCTTGTGGGTCTCACTCTTGGAGCTGTTGGCGAGGGTGAAGGACTGGTCGGCGCTGCTCTTGAACTGGCCCCGGAACATGTAGCTGGTTATGCTGGTGATGGCACCGCCAGACACGACCGATTCACCCACGAAGACGCGCTGTTTAGTGGTTGCCGTCGCTCCGTCGCCAAGATACATTTGCATCTCATTGATAAGGAACGTGTGTGCGCCGCTGGCAATGCTGGCCGCGTCGTCGTTTACGTAGGTGGGCCGGGTGGTGGTGTAGCCGTAGGTCAGGGCGGCGGTCGATGCATCGCGGTCAACAAACAGGTAATACGTATTGTCTGACGCAGGCAACGTCCACGCGCTGCTGGTGTTGGCGGTGTAACGGGCGATGTAGTCCACCGCACCATTGGCATCATGCCCGGCGGCAAAGGCGACCACGAGCGGGCTGGTGGAGGTGGCCAACAAGCTGATGTTCTGACCGGAGTAGCTTAGAATGACTGGATGTCCATTGGTGTCCACCGGGCCGGTGAGCGCGGTCTGCCGCACGGACACGGTGGCGCGCGCGCTTGATGGGGTGACGGGGCTGAGAAGTTGAAAGTTGGTGCCGTCGAACGTCACGCAAACCCATTGACCGGCCTTGATGTCGCCGTTGTCGAGGGTGCCGTTGTAACTCTTGACAATGGTGGGAGGGCTGGCGAGGCCGGAGACTTGCAGCGTGGCCGCGCCCGTGTTGACGGTGTTGGCCTTGAAGATGACGGGCACGCCGGTCAGGTCCGCGTAGGCGCGGACGGCGGGCGTGGGCGTGATGGCATAAGAGTCCGTGCTGCCGGAATCCGCGCCGAAGACCACGGCGCCATTGCCGGAAGGCTGGACCATCTGGAACTGTGTGCCGTCATAGCGCACCCAGACGAGCTGGCCGGTGCGGATGTCGCCGGCCGAGAGGGCGTTTGCGCCTTGCTTCGTGAGCGCCTTGGTGCCGGCGATGCCGGAGACGGCCACGGTCACGGCGGCGGTGTTCGTGTTGGCGGCGACGTAGGCGAACTCTTGGCCGGCCACGAGGGAAGTGGGCAAGATGGTGGCGCTGGCGGCCGCGGCGAGGACATGGGCGTTGGCCGTGCCGGAGTCGGTGGCGTAGAACCACGGACCGTAAGCGCCCTTGACGGCGGTGACGGCCGAGTTGGTGATCTGCGAGGTGTCGGCGGTGCCCGAGAGCGCGAGCGTGGGCAGGCCGAGCGCGTTGAGCTTGGCGTTGGTGATCTCCTCAAGCCGCGTGAAGATCTTCCGGGCGGTGATGGTGATGCTAAGAGCCATGGTGGTTGGTTACGCGGCGAGCACGCCGGGTTTGCGACCGCTGGCGGTGGCGGCGAGCTGGATGCTGTTGACCTCGACCCGCCCGGCGGTTCCGGTGATCTTCACCTGAATCCACGCCCCGCCCTCGTTGATCGGGAAGTTCTCGGTCATCTCCTGGTGCTGGTCGAAGTTGATGCCGGCGGTGCCGAGGGTGGTGCCGGTGACGTTGTCGGGCACAACGCTGTAGTCCTGCCTGCGGGCGGTCGCCCAGTCGAGGCTGGCGTTGGTCTCGACCCAGGCGGCGGTCCCGGCGGTGTCGTAAGTCGTGCGGCTTCGGGTGCGACCGCTCACGGCGGCGAAGGACTCGTTCACGCCATCGGTCAGGGTGGTGATGCTGTAAGTGGGCGCCCAGGTCTGGAGGCTCACGAGACATTCGCGGAAACGCTTGCGGTCGGCCGGGCCGCGATAACCGCGCGTGATGAGTTCGGTCTGCACCGCTTGCTGGGTGTAACGGATGCCGGACATGCCGTAGTCCACGTAAGCCCACGAGTTGGTGCCGTAGAAGCCCGTGGTTGAGGCGGCGCCGCCATTGATGAGCACGGTGGGGTTGGCGCCGTTGGTGGCGAGGAACCTCACGCCCCAGCTCTTCTGTTGCGGGGTGGTGTTGGGCGCAAGCCAGGGGTTGCTGCCGGACTGGTTGAAGCCGGGCTGGTTGAGCCGGTCGATCCAGATGTTGTCGCGCGCGTAACCGCCCGAGACACCCCAGCGGCCGAAACCGGCGATCGGGCCGAGATTCGTGCTGAAGCCCGTGTTCACGAGGACCGTCGTGCCGCCGTTGACCTGCAAGGTGTCGTTGTTGGTCGGCGTGACTTCGTGCACGTAGACATCGGCGTAGTAAGCCGCCGGGGTCTTGTCGAGAATGTCGTCTTTGAACCCCTCCTCGTAGAGCCGGAGATAGCCGAAGCGGTCGAAGTAACCGAGGCGCAGCTTGTCCTGGTAGGTGAACGTGACCCAGCGATGGATGTTGAGGCCGTTGCGGGTGTCGGAAGTCTGGCGCTGGTCGAAGCCGCACCACGCCTGGTTCTGCGTGTCGTAAACGAGGACGGCGTTGTTGACGCCCTTGAAGAGCACTTTCTTGAGGCTGGCGGTCGAGGCGGTCTCGGCGGTGCCGTTGAGCGTCACGCTCGCGCCTTGCGCGGTGAACACGTTGTCGCCGTAGACCGTCTCGGTGCCGTTGGTCAGGCTGGTGTCGGCGCTGCTGCCCTGGGCGTAGCGATACTCGGCGCCCGAGGTGACGTTGACCGTGAGCGTGCCGCCGGCGCTGTAACTGCCGCTCACGAGTTCGGCGTCGAGCAGCTCGGCGTTGTCGAGCGGCACGGCCATGTAGAGCTTGCCGTCCCAGTAAGCGGCGACCGCGCCCGAGCCGCCGTTGCGACCGGCGGCGTAAGGCCAGTTGACGCGGTCCATGGTGCGCTCCATCGGGGCGCTCAGGATGGCTTGCGTGCTCTGGATCTGGTTCAACTCGGTGAGCTTGAGCGTCACGATCCCCTTCTCGGAAAGCCAGGCGAGGTCGTTGCCCATGCGCACGACGCTCCACGGGCTGACGCAACCGTATTCGTTCGTCACGTCGCCGAGGCGGACGGAGGAGAGGTCGCCGTAGACGTTATCGACGCGGAGGATGCTCTGGTCCTTGAACATGATGAGCGTGGTGTCGGTGAACGGGGCGATGGCCACGAGCGCGTCGTTGTTGCCCTTGTTGATCTTGAACTCGCTGAGCACGGGCGTGTAACGGGTGTAGTCGAGCAGGTCGCTCACGGCCACCTCGTCGCGGTCCTTGATGACAAGCAGCCGGTTCTTGTAGTAGAGCCCGAACGAACTGTTGGAGATGGCTTGCGTGCCCGTGCCCGAGGCGGTCTGGGCGATGGCCTTGAAGCCCTCGTCGAGCGAGGTGCAGACCAGCGGCGCTTCGTCGGCCCCGCGCAGGAGCACGAGCACGTTCATGCACTGGACGAACTGCACGCAGGTCGAGGCCGAGAGCGCGGCGGCGCCCGAGGGCAGGGTGGTGGTGAGCAGCTTGCCGTCGTTGTTCGGGCGCAGGGCGTAGATGGCGGGCGAGCCGCCGGTCGTGCCGGCCACGACGATCCATTCGAGCCCGTCGTCCGGGTTGGCGAACACGGCGGCGCAATACGTCTCGGTGAAGGTCGTCTGGCCGCCGTCGGGCATCCACTGGCAGATGGCGTCTCCAAGCCGGGGCTCGGCGCGCTTGTTGCGGAAGCGCATGTTGACCGCGCGCGCGACCATGCCGGGGCGGAGATGAGGCGCGTAAGTGCGCTCGTCCACGCCGATGAACTCGGCGTCGCCCTCGACGCCCCAGGGGGCGTCCTGCTGGCCGATGGGAGTCTGGTTCTTCACGTCTTGCGGGTGAGTTCCTGCACCTTGGCGTCGAGCGCCTGGTGGGTTTTCCAGAGCTGGGCCATCTCGGAAATCTTGGCCTTCACGTCGTCGTTCTTGGCGGCCTCGACGCCGGCGATGACGGTCTCGAGCAACTCGTTCTTGGCGGTGGCGTCCTGCAAGGCGCGGGCAGCCTTGACGGTCTTGAGGCGGGCGACCCAGCCGAGCACGCCGGACACGGCGAGCAGCGCCATGTTGACGAAAGGCGCGGTGGGCGTGGGGTTGACCGCGGTGTTGACCGTGCGGACCGTCTCGATCGCGCCGGTGAGGGCGGGGGCGACGGTGGTCACGACGTTGGTCACGTAGTTCGTGAGCGTGACGGCGGGCTGGACCTGCACGAGCACGTTGGTGACGAGGACGGGCCCGGCCGGGGTGGTGTTGGTGAGCACGACGGTGGTCGTGTTGGTCTGGGCGGGGAGGACGCGGACTTGCTCGACCACGTTGGTGGTGGTGACGAACGGGTGTTTGAGCGCGGCGAACGTGCCGCAACCCGAGCCGGACAGGGCGACGGCGATGAGCAGGACCCAGAGCGCGATGAGCACGATGAGCGCGGCGATCTCGGCGCGGTTCCAGTTCTTCCCGTTCTTGAGTTTGAAGCGGAAGGGCATGGCTGGGTTCATTTGGTCGCCGGAAGATATTTGACCAGCCAGCCGCCGACCGTGGCGAGGAGGACGATGGCCCCGGCGAGCTTCCACCGGAACTCCTTGAGTTCATCCAGCTTGCTGGTGATGCGGCCAAACTCGAGCTTGTCGTCCATCTCGTGCTTGACCTGCCATGTGAGGCTGGCGTTGAGGTTGGCGGCGTTGGTGATCTGCTGCTCGTGGATTTCCTTCACGTTGCGCTCGACGCGGCGCAAGGTGTCGGTGTTGTTGCCGATGGCGAGTTCAAACCGCGCCACCACGGCGTCCAGCGAGTCGGGGTTGATTTGGTCGCTCATGATTTGCGCCACAAAAGGCTTGTCACATACACGGTGTTTCCAGCGTCCGCAGTCTGCCATTGCCATGTCAGGTCGAGGGTCTGCGCGGCTGTGGTGTCCACCTCGAGCGTGCCGGTGTAGAAGTTGGGCGTCACCGACTCAACCCATGTCCCGCGCCAAGTGCCGTTTGTGCCCGCCGCCTCGCACATGACCTGGTTGTCCACAAAGGCAATCACAACAGCCGAAAGGTTGGCCGGCGGGGTGAAGGCTGCCGTCACAATCGTGCCTCCTGCCGTCTTCACCCGGATCGTCACCGTGCCGGGCACCGCGGTGGTGGTCAGTAAAACCACCAACCGCAGCCCCAAGGTGCCGTAAAGAGGAAGGCCGTTCGCCGGGACGATGTTTGTGCCGTAGTTCAGCGATCCGATCAGGCTGGTCTCGGTCGTCGTGTTTCCCACCGTGACTCCGCTCGTCTCGAAGCCGAACGGCACCGTGCTCTGTGGCGAAACGTCGCCGACCTGCCCGTAGCTCGATCCGTTGGCGTTGCGGTAGATGGCCGAGATCTCCGCAAGCGATAGCGGCCGCTTCCAGATGGCGAACTCGTCCACGTCACCCTCGCTTCCGGTGCCGGTGTAGTTGCCGACCCCGATGTCCTTGGGGTCCGTGGTGGTGGCAATGGCCGTGATGCCCGAGGCGGTCGACACCGCCGTGGTGTTCACGTAAAGCGTCACCTTGGCGTTGGGCTGGTCGTAGACGGCAGTCAGCAAATACCACGTGCCGAGGGTCAGGTTCGTCGTGTGGTCGTAGTTGTTGGTCCAGTCCGTGCCGGAGGTGGACACGCGAAAGCGGAAGCGCAAGTTGCCGCCCGTCGATCGCACGATGGCTTCGTAGAACGCCACGCCGCCTCCCAGGAGGCCGCCCACGCCGAAGTGCTCGCCCGAGACGATCACGTTGGGCTTGACCCACGCCTGCAAGGTCATCGAGCCGGGGCAGTTGATCTCGGTGGTGACGGCCTTGGAAAGAAAACTTTGTGTGCCCTCGCAGCGAATTGCTTTGGCGCCCACCTTGCCCGTGATGGCCGTGACGTTGCCATACTGGAAGAGGTTTCCCACAAGGCCCGTCGAGTCAACCCGCGGGTCGGCGGATTCGTCGAGCTTGTAGTAGCAAAGCAAGCCGTCGTCAGGCCCCTTGGCCATCTGCGCGTCCACATAGTTCGCGTTGGCCAAACCCGTGCCGGTGGTGGGTTCGGTGTTCGGGAGTCCGCCCAAAATGAAGCTGCTCACGGTGTGGGGTCCTTGGGGTTGTGGCCCGGCTTGTCGAGCCCCAGCTTGCGCCAGAGCCAGCCGGGAGCCTTCTTGTCGGGCTTGGGCGCGGACTTCGCTTCGGGCTTCGGCTCCGCGCCGGAGCAGAAGCCCTTGATCGCCTTGGTGCCAATGAAGGCGCTCATGCCGCGGTCGTGTAGTAGAACCTCATGCTCACATCCACCGCCGCGCTCGAGGCGACGGTGAAGGCCGTGTTGACCGCCTCCGACGTGAACCACGCACCGCCGCCGGGGATGGGGTCCTTGATGACGCCGCCGTTGGCGCCGAGGAAGTAGCGGGCCACGGTGGTGGCGTTGTCGGTGAGGGTGATGGTGGTCGCGCCCGCGACCATGATTTCGTAGGCGAAGATGCGGTGCTTCTGCGCGGCGACCGCCGCGATGTTGATGAGCGTGCCGCCGGCCGCGGAGTTCGCGGCGACCTCGGTGTAGGCGGTGACACTCGTCTGCATACCGAGGACGCTGAGCGTGGTGGAGCGGCCCTTGACCGTGATGGTGCCGGCCGTCCACGCCGAGATGCGGCACCGGAGATAGTGCAGGCCGGTGGTGTTGACGTAGTAAAGGCCGTCGGCGGTCGCGGTGGTGGCCGCCGAGCCGGAGGTCATGTTGATGGCGAGCACCGAGACGTAGTTCGTCTCGTCCACGCTTCCCTCGAAGGTGATGGTGGCGGTGGTGATGCCCTTGACTTGCACGAGGCACGCGCTCGCGCCCTCGACGGTGAGCACCGTGCCGTTGCCCGTGGCCACGGCCGCGTCTTGAAACGTGCATTCACTGTTGCGACCCGCCGCCCTGACTGTCGGTTGTGACATAGCCTTGTGTCCTCTTCTAGTCGTTGTTGTTGGTTGTCTTCAGAGTCTAATACGTGCCCACGGCGACCCGGCCGCCTTGGGACTGGTAGTTGTAAAGTTTCTGCGCCTCGACGGTCAGCGCGTCGGCGGCCATCTGGTCCATAAGCGCGGCGCGGTCGGGCTGGCCGTCCATGCGAAGCGCGTCGGCCACGGTGCCGTAGGCAAGGTAGTTCTGGAAGATGAGCGGGATCTGCGCCTTGACCCACTTGTCGGGATGCGTGGTCGGGCTCTGTCCGGCCGAGGTGGCGCTCACGCACGTCCAGTAATTCTTGGTGGTGCCGACGGTGAAGAGCACCTGGTCGTCCACGGCGTAGGTCGAAGTGCTGGAGTAGTCAGACCCGAGCAACACCGGCCGGCGCGGCCGGTAGGTGATCCAGACCACGGGCGTGCTCGAGACGAGGTGAACGCCGTCGTCCACCAGCTCGAAGTCATACTCGGTGTAAGTGCGCGTGAGCCGCGGGTTGCCGCTCGTGCAGCGCAACACCTCGGCGATGGGCTCGATGTAAGGCGTGGCGGTGATGGTGCCGGTCGCCGGGCTGGAAGGCGCGTTGCTGACGGTGAAGGTGAACACGGTTCCGCTCGTGACCGTGACAGTGTAGCGGCCATTGTAAGCCGACTCGTTGGCCCCGGCGATGAGCACGCGGTCGCCCGTGGCGAGCAGATGGTTGATGGCCGTGATGCAGGTCGCGGTGGTCGAACTGCGCGTGAGAGCGGAGACACTGATCGCGGCAGCGGTCTGGTCGAGCGCGATGGAGCGCTCGAACTCGCGCAGGAGACCCCAGTAGGTCGCGTTGGTCGGCACGTTGTTGGTGCTCGCGGTGTGGCACTGGTAACGCTGGCCGGTCGTGGGATAATAGACCTGCTGGCCAACGGTGTAAGCCGTGGTCGAGCTGTAATCCGACCCGCCGTAGCTCGCGGCGCAGAGCGCCCAATAGGCGGAGTTCTCCACGTCCGAACTGTCGGCCGGGGTTTGGTTGGAGTTGGACCGCAACGCCTGGTAATAACCGTTCGCGCTCGTGTAATACACCTCGTCGCCCGGGGCGTAGGTGGTCGAGGAGTTCCATTCGCGCCGGAACTTGCGCCACTCGGAGCGCTTGATCTCGGGCCAGTATTCGGCCTCCCACGCGAGCGCGAGGCGGCGGTCGATCAAGCCGCGCAGCCGGACCGCGAGCGCCGAGTCGAGATTGTCATAGCTCTCGCCATAGAGGTCCACCGCCGTCCTCAACACCGTGCTGTAGTCCGTGGTGTTCATGCGGCGTTGGTGGTCGCGGCGGGATAGACCTTGTGAAAGCGCGAGGGGTTGGTGGGGGTGAAGGTGACGCCGGCGGGCTGAAACCCGACCTGCTGGGGCTTGATGCCCCTGGCATGGATCCGGGCGCCCTCGTTGTCGCGCCAGAACTCCTTGAGGAACTGCTTGTCCTTCCAGCAACGATAGCCGAGGCGCTTGCCCCAGTAGTGATAGGCGTATTGGTCGACCTCGAGCACGGGGCGGCCGAGGCCCTTGAGACTGCGGCGGTCGCCGAGGGCGTGCTGGGCGCGGGCGACCTTCTGCTGGCGGAGCCGGGCCATGGCGTGCTGGGCGGTGTGCTCGTTCTTGAGGCAGCGGTTGAGCTTCTCAATCATCTCGCCGGTGAAATTGGCCGTGCTGTTGAGGGTGCTCATGGCTGCCTCGGATGCCGCCCGCCGGGCGGAAGGGCCCCGGCGCGCCTGGGTCGTGCGCGCCGGGGCCGTGGTGGGCTCCGCTTACGAGGCCACGCCGGTGCGGAGCGCGGCCAGGTCGGTGATGGCCAGGTAGACCTCGAGCGAGCCGGCGGTCACGCTGGTGAGCGCGCCCGCGCCCGCGGTCACGATGAGGTCGATCGTGTTGGCGGCGTTGTAGGTGACGGGCTTGGTCGCAATGGCGTTCTCGACATACGCGGCCGTCTTGATGGTGGTGCTGGCGAACAGGCGGTCGTCGTCGCCGTCATCGCCGATGATGGCCACGAGCGTGCCGGGCGCGAACGTGAACGCAGTGGCCACGTTGACCACGCAGCGCTCGACGCGGAAACCCGCGGAGAAGGTGCTGCTGGTGGCGCCGAGCGCGTTGCCGGGGAAGATCGCCTGCAACGTGCCGGAGGTCATGGTGGCGACGCCGGTGTAGTCCACGACGATCTTGTGGGTGAAGCCGTGCCGAGCGATTTCATTCTCGGAGAACGGCGTGATGGTGAGTCCTGTGAGGTTTGCCATAGGTCAGGGTTGGGTATGGGTTGGAGTGGTGAGTTGTGTCCTGCCGTGGCTTACGGTTTGAACTTGCCGAACGCGCGGGGGTTGTCGACGCGCAGACCGGCGATGGCGCGGCACAGGATGCGGGGACCGCCGCCCAGGTCGGGCAGGCGCTCCATGGTGGGCATGCGCTGGAAGTGCAGCGCGAGCTTGTCGAAGTCGCACACGTAGCCGCGGTCGGTGTCCGTGGTCGCGCCTCCGATGAAGTTCGAGCTCACGACTTCCATCGAGCCGTAGTCGCCGTTGTAGATGGTGCAGGTGTTGGTCACCGTCTCGCTGGCGCCGTCGTAGTTGAAGCTGCGAACCTTGGTGTTCGTGCTCGTGGTGTTGGCGACGGTGCGGGCCATGTCGGTGAAGCGCCGGCGCAGGACCGAGCCGCAGACGAGCACGTGGTCACCGTTGAACCCGTTGGAGTCGAAGATCGCGGTGAGCATGCCCTGGATGTCCGTGTCCTCGGTCAAGCTGGCCGTGGCCGTGGTGTTGACCTGTGTGGACGGGGTGCGGAAGTTGGAGTTGACGCTGTAGAGCGTCGGCCCCGCCGTGGAGATCCACGTGTCCATGGCGCACGTGAGGTTCGCCTTGGATCCGTCATCCTCCTGCGCGTCGGCGCCGCCCAACAGGGTGGCCTCGATGTCGCGCTTGAGCTCGACGATGGACTTGCGTGTGGCCTCGACGATTTCGCCGCCGGACCCGAGGCCGGCCACGTCGCTCACGTCCTGCGCGAGGGTGGAGACCTTGGCGGTGCGGTCGAAGATCTGGAGGCGGTTCTTGAGGCGCGCGCGGTTGGCCACGGCGTTCTCGAACTCGCTGATGTCCTTGCCGTCGACACTGCCCGTCACCTTGACGTCGGCGAAGTTGTCGGCAAGCCACTCGAACAGCACGTTGGTGGCCTTGCCGACTTTCTTGATTCGGCTCGTGAACGGCGTCTGGCGCACGTCCGCGAAGGAGATGAGGTCGGCAAGATCCTCACGTTTTCCGATTTGGGTTGCTTCGGTCAGCTGCATAATGAACTTTCTCTGTTTGCGCCGCGCTCGGTAGACCTATAGGTCACCGCAAGAGCGGCATGGTTTTGAGCACCGCGCTCAGCCCGTCATCGTCGCCCGACCTCAACCGCTGCATGGCAGCGGCCTTTTCCGAATCAGAACTGTGGGGCCTTGGGGCCGCGCCCGCGCCTGGAGGCTTGGGCACCGGCTTGGAGGCGCCGTTGAGCCGCGCCGTGGCTGCGGCCGTGTCGTCCGCCTTGAGGGCGAGCAACCCGCGCACGAAGATGGCGCCGGCCATTTTCCAATGGGCGAGCCGCTTGATCTCCGGCAGCGTTTCGAGCACGGCGTTGAACTGCTGGAACTCCGCGCTCTTGTTGTCCTTGAGCCACGGGAACTGGGCCTCGGCCTTGCGGTTGAAGTCCGCCTCGGTGCGTTTCCACGTGTCGCGCGCCTGCCGCTCCTCGAACGAAGCCTTGGCGCGGAGCGCGTTGGCGTCGTCCCGTGCGGCTTCGAGCGCGGCCCGCAAGGTCTCCGGTTCGTAATCCGGCACCTGCACCTTGGCCTGGTTGAACCACTCGGCGGTGCGCTCGGGGTCCTGGTTGAGTTCCCTGAGTTTCTCGCGCACCGTGGCCAGCGCGCGCTCGGCGATCTCGCGGTCCTTGACCCACGGTTCATCACCGCGGGGGGCTGGACTGGATTCTGCCGGCGGCTTGGCCGCCTTGAGGTCTTCGAGCTCCTTTCGCGCCGTCTCCAGCGCTTCCTCGGCCGCCTTGCGCCGGGCCACTTCCTTGCCGATGCGGCGCTCGAACTTGTCGGCGCCCTTGGGCTCGTCGTGATCCGGGCCGGGCTCCGAGTCGCCCTGCTCCTGGTCCTGATTCAGTTTTGAAGGATCGTCCGTCGATTCGGCGACTTCGCCCGGTTGCCCGGTGTCCGTCGTTTCGCCCCCTGCGTCTGCCTGCGGGGCCGCGTCGCCTTCCGGCTTGGCGATGCCCAGCAAGCGGGCCAGGGCGCCCGTCAACTGCGCTTTCTGCGTTGCGTCTGCCGCAGCGTTTTGAGCCGGCTGCGCGGCCACCGTGGTTTCGGCTTGCGCCGGGGCTTGTCCACCGCCCCCTTGAGAGTTCATTCGGGTCAGCGCGTTTGGAGGAGCCGCGCAGACGCTCCATGGGCCAGTGTTCACGCGCCTCGCGGCGCACCGCCCAACACAGAACGGCGGTGATTGCGCCTGATGAAAAGCACGAGGCGGGCGTGGTGTAAACAGACCTCCTTCTACAACCGTCCAAAACCGACCAAAACAGGCCAAACTTTCTTGAAGAAGAACTGCGGTTACTACACCGGAAGGCCGATGATCTGGGCGACAACGACTTTTCTGAAGCGCCGGCCCTTGCCGCGACCGACGACAGCGGGGCGGAGCTGGCCATCGCGGGCGGCGGCTTCCTGGCGGAACGTCTCGATGCTCCATCCCGTGGCGGCAAGCACCTGGGCCCGGCGCAACAGGAACGGCAGACGTTGAAACTCGGCGGCGGTCATGGGTTGGTGCCGCGGGCTTTGTCGCGGAGGGTGGTGAGGGCGCGCCAGAACTCGCGCACGCCGCCGACCTTGCCGGCGAGCTGGAGTTTCTCATCGCCGCCCACGCGCTCGTCCTCGATCGCGTCGAGCAGTTGGTCAAGCACGGCGTCCTTGACGGCGGCGAGCGCGCGCCACTGGGGCGATTCATCGGGCAGCGAGGCGAGGGCCTCGAGCACGAGGCGTTCGGTCTGGGGGTTCATGGTCAGGAGGGGTTGGGGGTGGAGTCGGTCGGGGCGGGTTCGGCGGCCTCGGCGTGGAGCTGGTCGCGGTGGACCCAGACGCGGACGCCATCGGCGACGCGGACGGCGCGGTGAAAGCCCGGGACGTCTGCCGGCTCGATCGCGGTGATCTCGAAGGCGGGCCCTTCGCGCTGCTGGTAGAACCATCGGGCCGTCGGGGTCGGGGTCATGAGGTGTTGCGTGTATATTGCACAACCGCGGCAGGGTGTCGTATATTCAACTGTTATGCGCCTCGCCGTTGCGCGTGTTCGTGTCCATCTGCCAGCGGTTCTTCACTTCGAGCATCACCGGCGAGTGTGTCCGCTTTTCGTTGAGATGGTCATCTTTACGCCAGCCATCCTTGACCGGCTTCGTTTGCCCGACGATGCGCCAGCCTGTCCCTCGCAGACTCGCGCCGGATTCGGTTTGGAGCGTGTAGGTTATCAGACGTTGCCCGCCCATCGCCCGCCACGCCCGCCAGCAGGCTTGGTAGAGCATCGAACACGCGCCTTTCGGGGCGGTTTCGATTGTGCAGACCCGCAGCACTTCGGCCGTCCATCCGTCCATCAGCGTTGCCGAGAGCGGATTGCCCACTATTGCCACTCCGACCAGCTTCCCGTCGCACGCCAGGCCACACGACCACTTGCCGCCGTTGCGGGCCGTTCGCCCATTGTGCCGGTGGTAGGCTGCCACGAAGTCGTTGGCTTTCCTCAGAGTCATCGGCACGAGGTATGGTTTTCCAGATTCGACCGGCGCATAACCAGGCGCTGCACTGAACGCCTGCCCCGCTTCTCCGTTTCGGGGCGGCGCTTCAAGTCCTGGCAGCGTTGTGTCGGCGTGAGTCATGGTCGGGCAGGCGTCAGTGAGCTTTCTCGTTAGACGGCTTCATAAAGCCTTTGGTAATTCGCACGGTCGCTCACCCGGAGCGTTAGCCGTCAGCGTTCGCTCTCGATTTGCGCGAGCAGGCGAGCCAGGTCGCCAGTGGTGAATTTGCACGATTGCATTACGACTACGGTTTTACCTACGATTCGATACGGCAGGTTTCCACTCGCAGGCACAGCTTCCTCGGTGGTTTTCTTGTCCTCGATCCACGCTCGCTGTTCGGCGATTGTCCGGAGCCGGGCCCCAGAGAAGACTTGGGCGGCCTGTGCCGGTGTCAAATTTCGCACGTCCATTTCGAGGGTTTCGCCGCCTGACACAAGCAGCGTCACCGGCGCGCTCGCGTGCTTCTTTTGGAGTTCGTAGGGCAGCCGGCGCAGGCGGCGGACGCCGGGGGAGTCATTTAGAAGCAGGTTGGGGTAGAGTTGTTGCCGCCCGATCTGTTCAAAGCGATAGACGGTTTCGGGCGATATGTCTTTGCATTGGTCGCAGATTTGATCCACGAAGTCGGGATTCTCGTCGATGTTTTGGGCGATGAGCTGGCCCGCCTTGAACCAGCATTCGACGCCTTTGTTGATGAGGCCGATGATTTCCACGATGTCTGCATTGTTGCGTTTAAGTGTGTTCATAGAGTCGTGAGATGTTTTTCTATTTGTGCCGCCGCGTTTGTGGTTTTGAAGAAGAGGTTTTTGCCAGACCAGTAGCGGTTGCGGGCGCGGTGATGATCCCTGCACCGAAGCGAGCAGTATTTTCTTGATTTGGATTGCGATACGATTTCCTTGCCGCAGTATAGGCATTGGCTTTTGTAGCTTTCGACAGTCCATTCGGCGGCGCACCGATTCCGACAGACATAGCCGCCACACATACTTTCTTCTTTTACTTTGCCGCCACAAACCTCGCATGGCTTTAGGTCTTTTAGTATCCACGGAATGCCTTCGCCTTCCAGGCATTCGTCACTGCATACGCAGTGCGAGTATGTGCGTGCTTGGAATGGTTTTCCGCAACCCGTGCAAGTTCGGGTTTTGGATGGAGCGCAAATCACTGGAGCGAATGGGGGCGTGGTCATAGCGGGCGGTGGGAGGAGGTGCCGAGGCGGCGGTCGAGGTCGGTGTGGAGGTTGGCGGCGTCGCGCTCGGCGAGTTCGGCGCGGATCGTGGCGGTGGCTTCGTTCCATGAGATGCCGGGCGAGGTGTTGGCGGGGCCGCGGGCGCCGCAGGAGGCGCACATGACGGCGCCCACGCTCGGGTTCACATGGGGAAGGTCCGGCGGGGGCTCGGGCAGGAAAGCCGAGGACTCGCCGCAGAAGGGGCAGGGGTTGAGTTTCATGCTAGACTCCGGTGTTGGAACGGGACGGGAAACTTGCAAACCCGGATAAACACGGATGCCAAGGGCTTGCGGAAGCGGATTTCGGTCTCTGAATCCGTGTCCATCTGTGTTTATCCGTGGTTGAACTGTGGTTTCCAGGTTCATGGTGTGATCTCCATCGCGGCGCGGACGAACTCGGCGCCGAGGGGCGCGACAATCGCGTTGCCATAGCCTCTCAGCAGGGCGACGCGACCGGGGAAGGCCGTGGCGAGCAGGAAACTTGCAACCACGGATGGACACGGATAAACACGGATGCCAAGGGCTTGCGGAAGCGGATTTCGGCCTCTGAATCCGTGTCCATCTGTGTTTATCCGTGGTTGAACTGTGGTTTCTAGGTTCATGGGTCGTTGGATTCGGGCGGGAGCCATTCGTCGGGCTGGGCGGGTGGGGGCGAGGCGGGTTTGATGCGTTCGCCTTTGTTGGCTTGCTCGTGGCCGTGGCGGACTTTCCAGGCGTGCCAGTCCTCGAAGCGGAACTGGTTTTTGTGGAAGAGCAGCTCGATCTTGCCGGTGGCGCCGTCACGGTTTTTGGCCACGAAACCGTTGATGCGCTGCGGAAGTTCGCTCCACTCGACCTGCCGGGTTCCGCCGGAGGTGTAGTGGTCGAAGATGAGGTCGGTGTCGTCGGGCGGCGGGTCCTCGCCCTTGCGCGGGCGCTTGCGCTCGGGGAAGTAGAGGAAGAGGACGGCGTCGGAGTCCTGCTCGATGGCGCCGCAGTCGCGCAGGTCGGACATGACGGGGACGCGATGGCTTTCGGCCTGCTCGATGTTGCGGTTCATCTGGGCGAGGATGATCCACGGGACGTTGAGGTCTTTCTTGAGCTGGACGAACTGGGCGGAGATGTCGGTGAGTTCCTGGACGCGGTCGATGCGGCCGCTGCGGCGGTCGGGCAGGACGAGCTGAAGGTAGTCGAGGACGAAGCACTTGACGCCGAACTCGCGGACCATGCGGCGGGCCTTGGCGGCGATCTGGCTGATGGTCTGGCTGGGCTGGGAGTCAAGGGCAATGCGGGCGCCGGCGACTTGCGGGGCGGTGTTGAGCAGGGCTTGAAGGTCGGCGTTGGACATGAAGCCTTGCTTGAACTTGCCGGCGCTGACCTGGGCTTCGCCAAAGAGCATGCGGCGGCCAAGGCTCTTGGCGGACATCTCGAGCGAGAAGACGCCGACGGGGATGCCGGTCTGTTTCAGACCCGCCTCGTTGGTATGTTCATAGCGAAGGGTAAGGTGGCTGACGATGTTGAGGGCGAGCGTGGTCTTGCCGCTGCCGGGACGGCCGGCGAGGACGACATAGCCATCCTCGGGGATGCCGCCGAGGACCTTGTCCATGTAATCGAGGCCGGTGGGGAGCCCGTCGATCTGGAGGCCGCCCTTGTGGTAGTGCTCGATGTGGGCGAGGGCGGCTTGGACGGCGGGGCGGAAGTCCCAGCAGTCTTGCTGGGTGGTGACCTCGGCGGTGGCGCGGTGGACGGTCTCGGCGGCGGCGTTGACGAAGGCGCCGACGTCGGGGCCGGTGTCGGCGGTCATGGCCTGGGCGCAGACTTTGGAGCACGCGGCGATGACGCGGCGAAGGCGCCACTTGTCGCGGAGGGTGTCGATGAAGAGCGGGAGGCGGGAGCGCAAGGGCGACTCGTTCATCCACTGGCCAAGGCCGGGGAGGCCGCCGGCGGCGTTGAGGATGTCGGGCGTGGCCTTGAGCGTCTCGTAAATGACGTGGTAATCGACTGTGCGGCCGTCGCGGGCGATCTTGAGGACGACGTCGAACACGTTGCGGAAGCGGTGGTCGAAGAACCAGTCGGGCGTGGCGCCGGCCTGGAGGACGACGTCGAGCGCGGCGTGGCCGTCCTGAAGGATGGCGCCGAGGACGGCCTGCTCCGCCTCGGGGGAGTAAGGCGGGAGCGAGTCGGTGGGGGTGGGAGGGGTCATGCGAGCGGGGTTCTTCCGTGCTTCGGCGGCACTCTAGCCCACGATGCAAGCGTGACCGCAAGGTGCGTCTGGTTGAGGCGCTCGGATACGTGCTTCAACTTTCGGGCCAACCCTTCCAAGTCGGTGATGTGATCGCGCAAGGCAAAGTCCGAGCTCACGAGTTCGGCGAACTCGGCACCCGTGATCTCGCGCGGGGTGGGTGTGTGGTTCAGGGCGTCGAGCAGCAACCGGGCGTCTCTCAAGGAGAGTGGGTTCCTGAAATCCCGCATCACGATGGCGAATGGTTTGGTGTCGTGGTAGAGCTCGGAGAGGCAGTGGTTGTAGGACCACACATCCGGCGCTTCGGTGGAGGGTTCGAGTTTCGGACGGCGTATTTTTTTCATACGGGGATGGAGAACAGGCTGGTCTGAAGTTCACGTTCGCGGGCGCGGAGGGCGTGGTGCTCGGCGTCGGGGGTGGTGCCGGCGAGGGCGTCGAGCTGGTCGGAGACTTCGCGGAGTTCGCGGTTGATGGCTTCGCGGGCTTTCTGGCTGGCGATGAGGTGGACGGCGGTGGATCCGGCGCCGTTGGGCGGGGCGGCGAGGTCGCCAAGGGCCTTGGGGTGGCGGCGTTGAAAGTCGGAGCGGAAGCGGAGCAGGAGCGTGGTGGTCCAGCGGTTGAAAGAGCGGTTGTTTTCGACCATGGAGGCATACCAGTCGACGGCCCAGGGTTCGGGGATGAAAGGTGCGCCGACGTCGAGCAAGGCGCCCCGGGTCTCGGTGGTGTCGAGGAACTCGATCACGTCGTCGAGCGTCGGTGGGTTGGATGCGGAGGCGATGGGGGCAGTCGGGTTTGGCGGGGTTCCTGACTCCGCGCGCGCGCGCTCCCCCCTCCCTATCTCCCCTCCTTTCTCCTTACTCTGTGTCGGGTCTGTTGCTCGGTCTGGTGTCGTGTCCGCTGACGGGTCTGCTGCTTGGTTTGTTGCCGGGTGTGGTGTCTGGTAGGTGTTGTAGTTGGTGACGGTGATGAGGGTGGAGACGGTGTCGGATTTGACGCGGACCATGCCCTTGGCGGCGAGCTCGCGGAGGAAGCCGGCCGCTTTCTCGCGTCCCCACTGCCAGCGGTCGGCGAGGCTGACGATGCTCCAGGCGAGCTGGCCGCGTTCGACGACGACGGGGACGCCGCGGATGCGGAGTTCGTGGCGTTCGGTGTTGGCGAGGAGGAGGATGTCGATCCAGGCTTGGGCGCGGTTGAAGGGTTCGGCGAGCCATAGGTCGTGGGTGCTGAGCCTGCGGGTCAGCGTGAGGGTGCCTGAGAGGTGGTTCATGGGGGTCATGGCTGCTATTCCTCGGCTTGTTCTGCGCACCAGCCGCCGTTGCAGGCGAGTTCGTCAGTCATGGGGTTGTTCATTCGCTGCGTTTTTCTTGTTTCTGGACCCAGAGTCCGTTGCCGAATTTGATGCGCCAGCCGCGGTGGTTGGCGCCGTTGACGGCGAGGCCTTCGCCGGTCCACCTCCAGCGGACGCGGTCGCTGGGGTGATGGAGGAGCCGCACGAGGCCGCGCATCCGTAGGCGGCGCCAGGGGTTCATGGGGCGGGCTTGCCGCCCCAGATGAAGGTGACGCCCTGGCCGCGGGGGTCGTAGACGGTGACGGCGCAGCGCCGGACGATGACGGACCGTCGCCGCGGTTTGCGGGGCCGGGATGGGGGTCGGGGTTTCACCACTTGCCTTTCTGCCGCGGTTTGCGGGTGTAGTAACGGTCGCGCGGGCCGTTGGGTTTGAGGCCGACTTTCATGCCGGGGACAAACCATGGGCGCCAGTCGGGCTTGACGTCGAGCCAGGCGCGCCGGCCGTCGACCTGAAGCTCGATGACCATGGGGTTGGGGAAGTTGACGCGGGTGACGGTGCCGATAATGGGCCATTCCACGAGCGGACTTGGCGTTCCGGCGGGTTTTTCGGACACGGCGGCTTCGGAGACGGTGCGCGCGCCCAAAGGGGCTGCGTCGCCGTCCCGTGGGGCGTTGAGCCATGCCTGGATTTCGTCGCCGACGCCGAGGTGGGCGGCGAGTTTTTCGGCGGCGGCGCGTGTCCAGCGGATCTTGCGGTCGACAGGAAGCCAGTCGGTGCCTTCGGAGAAGCGAGCGCGGGCTTTTTTGAGCGCACCGAAGGGTCTGCCGAGGCGGATGGCGAGGTCGCGCTCGGCGATCGGGAAGGCGGCTTGCGGGGCGGTGTCCCCAGCGGAATGTTCCGGGCTGGGACAAGTGGTTACCTTGGCCTCAACAGCCCTGATGTGCTGGCCCTCCTTGGCCGGGGGCACCTCGCCGCAAGCGTCTTGTGTCGTGTCCATAACCCGATTTGGCCAAAATTCTCCGCAACCTGACCCATTATCCAGCATCGCCCGACGCCGAAACCGCACCCCCCCCCCCGCCACCACCCGCGGGCAGGCTGGCGGCCGGGGCCGGGCCCAGGTCGCCGCGATCCGGCGGCAGACCAGCCGCACCAAGTGCCGCACCGCCGCCGCCGACTCCACCAAAACCTCCAGAAAAGCCACCGTTCGCGCTTAATTCGGAATCAAGAGCACGCCCGCCAGCGTCCGGCAGCCCGGCCAGGTATCCCGCCACGTCCTCGCGCCGCACTTCGCTTTTATGTGCCACCCGCACCGTAGCCTCACCCATCAAAAGGAGCGCCTTGTCGGCAGCCTGGCACGCATTGAGCACCAGCAGGCCAGCCGGGATCTTGTCGACCTCGGCCGTAGCCCTCTCGACTGCCAGCCTTGCGAAGCCACGGAACAGTCCAGCTAACCTCTTCTTTTCTGGCTCCGCGGCCTCGGGATATTTCGCCGCCAACGCCGCCACGGTGTTTCGGCTGACATGGAAGGCCGCGGCGACGTGCCGGAACGAAAGCCCCTCGTGAAGCGCGGCCAGGATAGCCGCCACCCGCTCACGGTCCCGCTCGATCCGGCTCCCGTCGTGGCCACCACTCGCCGCGCGCACATCGACCGTGAGCAACTCCGCCCCCTTGGCCTCCTCCAGCTCGGGAAACTCAACTTGAAGCTCGCTCATCGCGCCACCTCCTGCACCCGCCGCCGCTCCAAGAGCCTGTTCATGCTCGGCCCGCTGATACGCGGCCGCCCGAGCTGGTAAACGTCCAGCTCCCGCGCTGCCATCTGCAATTCCACCCATCGGCGCGACATCCCAAAAAAAGCCGCAGCCTCAGCCGGCGTGTAAAGCCGCCGCTCCGCGAGCCGCTCTTGCGTCCCTTGGCTCATGCCCTCCACCCCACCGAAAAAGCCCGCTCATCTGCCATCTCCCGCTCCGCCTCAGCCGCAGCCGCTTGCGCCAACCGACGCCGATGCGCCCGCGCCTCGAGCGCCCGGACCACCAGCAAGACCACCAGCGCCACCGCAAGCCCGGCCTCGACGCCGAGCAGGAAAAAAAACAAGTCGCCCAGGCTCACGGCTTCCGCTCCTTCGGTTGAAGTTTGACCCAGCCTTCAGGCGATCGGACCAGCTCCACCCCGACCGCGGCTAGGAGCGGCCTCAAAAAAGCCGCGTCAGCGGCCCCTTGCGCCTCGCGAATCGCCATCCTCCGCCGGGTCGCGCGCCTCGCGCTCACGATGCCACCTCCGCCTTCAACGGCGCCGACGCCGCCGCGCCCAACACGTCTTGCTCGATCGTCGGCAAGCCGCGCAGCAACGCCTTCCGCACGATATGACTCGGCGTGAGCTCCGACACCTGGGCGAGCCGCTCCACCCGCGCGCGGTCCTGCGGGTCAAGCGTTGTGCTCACCGTAACCTTTCGCTGATCGTATGACATGGACAAGCTATATGCCCTATCCATTCCAGATGCAAGAGAAAAGTTGACAAATTTATTGCCTCGGGTTTTCTTCTCTGCGCATGAGCAAAAAGCAATGCGGCACCAGCCTTGAACAAGCGCTTTACGAGCGCGTTTCGCGCGTCGCCACCGTCGACCGTCGAAGCATCGCCGAAGTGATCGCCGCCGCCGTGGCCGCAGGCCTCCCACTGCTCGAGGAAGAACTCAGCCGCCCGAAGTTGAACCTCTCCGACTACCTTTTGAACGACTCGCCACGCGCCGCAGCTCCAGCCGCAACACTCCGCACCGCCAAGAAATGAACTCGCGCGCCCGCCTCGCCTCGCTCCTCCTCCTCGCCCTCGTCCTCGCCGGCCACACGCAGACCGCCTCAGCGCCCGCGCCCTCGGCCACCGTCGGTCCCGTCGGCCGCTTCACTATCATTTCCGCCACCAGCGAGATCCTGCACGCCGACACCCTCGGCACCACGCGCGTCCCCGTCATCATCAAGCTCGACACGTCCACCGGCCGCACCTGGCTTCTCGTCTCCGTCGTCAAGGACTCTCGCCAGATCGACACATGGCAAGAGATCACCCGCACCCAATAGCTCGCGCAAAAATTATTTTGCGCCTTTCGCGCTGTGGGGGTTGTCGGTTTCCATCACCTCGCAAAATTATTAGTTGACACATTCGCCGCCCCGTGAGACGCTCCCCGCGTCAACGTGAAAAGTGACACCAACAACAACGGCAGATTTCCCCGCCCCGCGGCGGTCCTGCGCGCGCCAGCGTGCAGCTTTTCACCCGTCGCGGGCGCGGGGTTCGGAGACACCATGAAAACCAGCATCATCAACCTCCTGTCCCGGCTCGTGAACGTCGGATTCACCGTCGAGGAAGCCAACACGCTACGCCGCGCAGAGATGACCCTTCACCGATGGGGAGAGCTCGAGTGTGGCGACGGCAACGACTACGCTTCCTGGTGCCTCGAGCGCGACGAGACGACGGGCAAGCCTTACCTCGTCACCTATCCGCACACGGGCAAAAGCTACCGCCGGCCCGTGGCCGACCGCGAGCGCGGCGCCCTGCGTCGGGTCGAGGCGGTTTGCAAGCGCGCCGGCCTGAGCTACTACCACCAGACCGATCCCCGCGGTTGCGCGCTCTACATCCTGCGGCCCGGCGACGTGCCCGACGGCCGCCCCGTGGACAGTTGCTACACAAACGGAATCGCAGTTTGCGCCCACGCCTGATCCGCCACTCCGCGCCCGGCCTCGAGCCGGACGCGGCCGGCGGGGCAGACCGCCCAGCACCGCCCCGGCGGCACCGACAAAGACCATGATCACCAACACCAACAACAACACCAACACCACCGTCGAGTCCTTGTTTGAAGACGCGCGTCGGTTTTCGGGCAGCATGAGCCACGGCGACGCCGTGTTCATGGCCGTGAACCAGGCCATCGACTTCGGATGGGTGGACAAAGCCGACAAATACGCGCTGTGCGACTTAGTCGCTGCGCGCCTTCGGAACTGGGAAGTGAACGGCAAGTAACCACCAACACCAAAGCGCGTGTGACCAACAACACCAACATCCGCCGTTACCTAGCCGCGGCCTTTGAGTGGATAGCCGAAAACGACGAGCCTGGCTCATCGCTGGCTTGCGACACCGCGACTGTCGAGGGATACGCAACCGTTCAGTTTGCCGCCGCGTTGTTCAATAAAACCCCGTCTTACATTGCCCGCCGCGTGGTGGCTCGTAGGATGGGCTTAGATCGGCGGCGTCGAAAGTGAGCACCACCACCACCAACATCCGCCGTTACCTAGCCGCCATCGGCCGCAAGGGCGGCGCGTCGCGGAGCGTTATTAGCGGGCGTGATACAACGGCGGCGCAGTATTAGCGCGGCTGCAAAGTGCGGGCGGGAGCAAACAGTTGTGGACAGTGCGTGCTAGCTCGCATATAGTGAAGCCATGAAAACGATCATCACTGAACTGAAAGACAGGCTGGCGCTGGTGGACATGGGGCAACTTCCTTACTGCGACAATGACGCCGGATACGTGGCACTATACAAGGATCAGGAGCGACAACTGGTGGACCTGATTCAGGTAGCCAACGATCTCCGCAGAGAGCTTGAACAAGAGCGCGAAAGCTACGAAGCCTGCCTGCGTTTCAAGTCCCGACAATGAACACCTGCCCGAAGTGCGGCCACCAGTGGCCAGACGCCAAACGCGCCAAAGGCGGGAAAGCCCGCTGGCGCGGAATGTCCAAGGCCCAACGAAAACAAGCCGCCAGCGAGGCCGCGAAAGCACGGTGGGTTAGGCGGCAGAACGGAGCGGTCGCGCGATGAAACCCAAAACACCACCCGCCGAGCTTTTCAAGTGCGACGCCTGCGGGCGCATCGCCAAACTTGAAACCCACAAACGCCACTGGTGCGACTGCAACCCGCGCGCGCCGTTCGCAATGCACAGCGTCAAGGATGCGCGCGTAACGGACGGCGTGATTTCCGCCTACCTCACCGCCATCGGTCGCAAGGGCGGCGCGTCGCGGAGCGTTATTAGCGGGCGTGAAGGAACGGTTTCCTTTCCCACCGCCAACGCCGCGACCACGTCCACGGCGCCCGCCCTCGGCGCGGCCGCGTAAATCTGCGTTGTCCTGACATCCTGGTGACCGAGCGCAGCCTGAACCGCCGTCACGTCGTTACTGCGCACCAAGACGCTCGCGTAGACCTTCCGCATCTCGTGCAGTTTCTGCCTCCGCGTCCACCCCGCCGCGATCAACCACGGCCCGAACCGGCGCGCCAACCGCTCGAACCCCGACGCGATCACCCGGTCACCCGGGCCCGTCGGCCATCCCAGCGCCACCGCGACCGACCGCGCCTCGCGCTCCGTCGCCTCGGCGCAAGGCACCTCCCGCTCTTCCCGGCTCTTCGGCATGAAGTCCGATTCAAAGCACACGCGCACGGATCCCGGCCTGAACCACCTCCACCGCATCGCCCGCAGCTCGCCCTTGCGCAGCCCCGTCTGGACTGCGAGCCACCAGAGCAGCCACAGCCCCGGCCGATCCACGCGCAACCGCTCCGCCGCCTCGAGCACCGCCGCCAGCACCGCAGGCTCGGGCAGCGAAGCCTTGCGCTTCGCCTCGCGCAGCTTGCGCGCGGCCAGGAACCCCGCGAGCTCGGGCATCACAAGCCCGGCGTAGGGCGCCCGCGCCATCACCTCGCGCGCGAAAAGCTGCCTTGCCTGGCGCACGTAACTGTTCGCGCTCACCGCGGCAGCGTTGCGCGCCTCGACCTCCTCCGCCGGCACCCGCGCCATCCACGCCCGCTGAAACCGATACACGAGCCCCTCCGAAAACACGCTTGCCGGCAGCTCACCCACGTCCTCGCGCACGACGCCGTCCGCCACGCTCACCACCCGCTTGGCCGCGAGCACCACGTTCTCGAAGGCCCGGCGCGGACGGTTCAACACCGGCGCCAGCGCGACATAAGCGGCGAACACCTCCTCGAGCCTCGCCACCGGCCGCCGCGAGTTCCGCGCCTCGACGTCCTCCCAACGCCCCGCCAGCGCGGGCAGAATGTATTGCCGAAGCGCCCGCTCCTCCGCGACCTTCCGCACGTTCGTCCCGAGCGAAGGGTGCATCATCCTCCCGCCGACGATCGCGCGCAGATACCAGATCGCGTCCCGTCCCGGCGACCCCTCGGCCCCGGCCGGCGCGCGTCGGTAAATCTTGAACCTTCGCCCGCCGTGCTTGACGTAAGCCGTCGAGTCCGGCGACCCTCCACCCGCCGCCCGCGAGGCGCGGCCTTCATCTGACATGCAATCAACCGTTCGATCTGGTGCTTGGTTTGGTGCGGACTTCATTTGCGAGACTATGCGTAGTCCTGCGAACTACTGCAACCAAAATCCGCACCAACCCCTTGCCCGCGCCACCGCAACCCCTTGCACCCCATTCAAAACCGCGTGAATTTCAACCCCTTACAAACCCCCGCGCTGGTAGCTCAATTGGATAGAGCTTCTGACTTCGGAGCAGTGTCGGGCGGGGCGCTGAGCGTTGAAGGGCAGAGGGTTGCCCGCGGGCTCCCGGCGTTGGTGCGGCGTATGGTGCGGCTCAGTCCAGCGGGCCCTTCACGCGGGGCTTGCGGGTGTCCTTGGATCCGAGGTAGCGCATGGTCGTCTCGACGTTGCGGTGCCCGAGCGCTTTCTGAATCTCCGCGATCGGCGTGCCGCGGCGCTCCATCTCGCGGGCGCTGGCGTGGCGGAGCGAGTGCGGGGTGATGCGCTTCTTGATCCTCAACTGCGTCCTCGCCGAGCGGAGCGCCCGCTGCAAGGTGTCGGGCAGCGTGTGGTGCCGGCCGCGCTTGCCGCTCGACGGGTCGCGCGAGTCCTGAGCCTGGGCGAACACGTATTGCCATCCGGTCTCGAAGTGCAGTTTGGGATTCTTGCGCCCGAGAAGCCCGGGCAGGAAGACCCAGCCGCGGCCGTCGCGCTTCTCGGCGGCGTGCTCTACCTCGCGCCGCGCCACGAGATCGCGCAACTCGCGCGCGAGCTTGGACGGCAACGGGACCACGCGGTCCTTGTCGCCCTTGGATCCGCGCACGTAGATTTCACCGTTGGCGAAGTCGAGGTCTTTCAAGCGCAGCCGCAGGCAGTCGTGCAACCGGAGCGCCGAGCCGTAGATGAGCCGGAGCGCGAGGCCGGCATCGCCGGGGACGGCGCCGACGATCTTCATGGCGTCCTCGTGGGATGCGGGGACGTCGGGCAGGCGTTCGGGCCGGGTCGCGCGGGCGAAGGCGGGGAACTGGCCGAGCTCGAGATTGAGCACGTCGCGGAAGACGAACACGAGCGCGTTGAGCGCCTGGTGCTGGGTGGAGACCGACACGCCCCGGCGCGCCTCGGCCGTGAGCCAAGCGGCGATCTTGGCCTCGGCGCCGTCGCGCAGCTCGGCCTCGGACTTCAGGCGGTGATATTGAACGAACCTTGCGAAGTGGTGCCAGTATTGGCGAGACGTGTGCAGGCTCAAATGCCTGAGCGCGACGACGTTGTCAAATCGGACTCGCAACCGTGGCTTGGGTGGCTCGACCTGCGGCATCTCGGCATTATAGCGACGTCGTGCTGTATAATCAACTGTTAGAGCGCAAGGCAGACGCCATCGGCAGCTCTGGTGTTTGGTTTCGGTGTCCTTCAATAAAACGTTCAAGGGCGGGAACCTTGTCCTGCCGTGAGGGGTCGCGGAACCAGCCAGTCCCGTCCACCGATTCGCAGCCTAGCCGGGCGCAGGCTTCGATCATTTCTGGCGCGTTCACGCGGGCGCAGTGGACACGCGGGAAACTTTGAGTCCACATTTCGAGATTGGGGAATTTCCAGCCATCGCTGCCGCCCACAAACACCACATCGGCATCGGCAGGCACATCGGCGGGAGTCATGCCGTCTTGGACACAAAAGGCTGCTGGCCAGCCGAGGCGTTTGATTTCGTCGCGGTAGATCGGCCAGTTGGCAAGCGTTGCTTCGCGGTTTGCCACCACATCCGGCACCGCTGCCCACAGCGGTTTCTGGCCGGTCATCCGTATCCATCGCAGCATCCCGCGCCACGCTTCCACGTCCCACAGTTTCTTGTCGCGCCACGCCGTAAAAGCGTCATTGTCCAGCACGAACGGCATCCACTTATCCACGGGGACTTTCTTGCCATAGGACGGGCCAATCAGCACGCCCACCGAGCCGGGGTGTCTCCCGGCCCAGTAGTGCCAGACGCGATTGGATTGTCCCATGATGAGCATCACGCGATTGCGGCGTTTAGTTTTTGGCAGGCTGGGCATTTGCCGCACGGGCCTGTTTCGGTTGGTTGGTAGCACGTCCAGATTTCGTCTGGCCGGATGCGGAAGTCAGACGCCAGCCGCGCAATCCACGCCTTTGATTTGTCGAGATACGGGGCGCAGATTTCCACGTCATATCCTGCCGCCTCAATGGCGGCATTCATCGCATCCAGAAAAGCCTTGCGGCAGTCGGGGAAGTAATCGGCATCGGCGGCATTGCATCCGATTGTCACAGTGTCCGCACCAGCCTGCGCGGCCACATTTACCGCCACGCTCAGAAAGATGGCGTTGCGGTTTGGCACGACCCACGATTGCTCATTCAGTCCACCGAGTTGCGGAAGTTCCATTCGCGTCCACAGCACTCCCGCCCGCTTCGCGTGCGTGATTGCAAACTGGAGTTCCTGCTTGTGGCGTTGCTTGTAGTCGAACAGCAGAGCGTGAACGCGATGACCTTGATTGGTTAGGTCGTAAAGCATGGTCACGGAGTCGAGGCCGCCGGATAGTAGATGGATGATGGTTTTGGGGATCATAGGATTGCGCTCTAACATCACGTTGCAGCCAACGGGCGATGTGCCGGTCAGTTCTGCGGTGTTGGTGTTGTCTGAGTTCATGGTTATTCGCGCCCGTGGCTGACCTTGGCGTTAGCCGGCCACACACCCGCACGGCATTTCGTGCGGCTCGATGTCCAGCATCATTTTTATTTGGGCTTCGTCCATTGCCAGCCAGTCCGCCCACAGGTTGCCGCCGCCACCTAGCCCGATTTTGGTGCGGTTTCTCGCCTGTGCGGCCGCCTCGATTCTCAGCGCGGACGCCAGCAGTTCGGGATGGTTTTCTTTGAGTCGCACGACTTCGCTGCGCTTGCTCGCCGGACAGAAGTAGCACGCGCTCTTTCCGGCCTGCGGTATTCCGTGGCGGCAGATTGCCGATTGGCAGTCCTCTTGCCGCCATTGCCATTCGACGAGCGGATACCAGTAGCGTTCCGTCAGACCTTTCGCCAGTTGCTTGCTCGTAGGCTTTCCGGCGACGCGGTAGCCTTCATCCGCGTGGTATCCGATACACTTCACGATTTCGCTCACGCCATTTTCACGCATCCACGTCTTTATGTATCGTTCCATCGGTTCGTGCTTGAAGCGCTGAGAGCATGACCGCGAGCCATACGCCAGAGCGGGCAGGAGTTTTTTCTTTTCGCAGTCCTGCACGATTGTCCACGGTTGATTTTTGCGCGTGGCTTGCACCGTCACGAGTTCGAGATTCCACCACTCGCGGATTTTCGCCCGCATGATTTCGACGTGCGCATAGGTATGCGGCATTTCCGCGCCGGTATCCGCGAAGATTATGAGCGCGGGTTTGATTCCCCGCGTCTTGAAGCCACAGAGCATCGCAGTCGAGTTAGTTCCACCGCCATAAGAGACGGCTAACAAGGCGCTGGAGCGAACAGCCATGAGCGCCGGGCTGGCGTCTTGCGTGATAGGTTGCGTCTCGGCGGCGCTCATGGCTGTCGCTCAGCTTGGGCGTTAGACCAAATCGCCATAGAACAGCCCGCACTTGTTCGGGGTTTTGGTTTTTGCACTAGATGAGAGCGCCACAGATAGTCCGCAACCGGCGCTATGGTGCTTTCCGATGACGAGCTTTATTTCCATCGTCATGTTTGCATCCAGCACGCTGCGGATTTCCTTGGTCACGTATTCTTGAGTGAGGTATCCAGCCATCAGCCGCATTGCCTCTTCTACGGTTTTTACGCGGCCATTGTCGCCGGATAGTTGCTTCGCCGCTTGGCGGTTTATTGGTGTTCGGTCTGCGGTAATCATAAAGGTCTAACCATTGCGTGCAGCGAACGGGCCTTCCACGCTGCGGGTTGATTCGGGAGCGCCAGCAGGCCCGTCGCTGACGCAGGTGTTCGGCGAACCCAATCGTTCGCTCATGTGTTGGCGCAGGGATTTGCTTGCGTCCACGCCGTCACGTTTCGATTTATACCACCACCAGCGGAGAAAGGCGTGTATCCATGCATCCGTTTTCACGTCGCGTCTTAGCACTTCAGCGTGCCATCTCCGAACCAAGCGATCGAGCGAACGCCGGGGAGCGCGGATGCGTCCCGGTTGCAATCGCTGCCGTTTCTTCGCGCTCCCCGTCATCGCTCACCTTTCTCGTTCCCGTCTCGCTTCATCCCGTGTATTCTGCCGAATAACCGCACGGTGTCAAGCGGCTTTCTGGGGTGGTCGGCCGCGGGCTTCGGCGCGGGCGCTCAGGCGCCGACGGGCTTCACGCCGGTGCGGCCGGTCACGACGTTCTGCCCGAGCTGCACGACGGACTGTTGCAGGTTCTTCTGGTAGTTCTCCATGAGCGCGCGGAAGCGCTCGTTGCTTTGCAACGCCTCCTGGTAGGCCGGGTTGCCGCCGCGGCCGGTCTGGTCGCCGAAAACGATCTGGCTCAAGAACTGGAGCTTCATCTGCGCGGTCGGATCGTTCTCGACGTATTCGGCCTCGTTGCCGGCGCTCATGCGCAAAACCTGCTTGTCGACCTCGTCGAACACCGCCTTGGACGCGCCGGTCTGGTCGCTCACGATGGATTGCGCGAGCGAGGGGTCGATGGCCGCGAGCGTGAGCCCGACGAGTTTATTGTGGTCGATCAAGCCGCCGCGGTCGATGGGCACGGCGAGCTTGTTCACCGCCTCGAGCTTGCGGAAGGTGTAGTCCATGTCGAGGTCGCGCGCGTCGAAGACGAGCTGCACGTCGAACTGCCCGGCGATGTCCTGCGGCGAGCGCGGGAAGTCGGGGTTGCTGCCGGCGTAGCGCTCCATCTCCTCGGGCGTGAGGAACTGTTGCGCGAGCTGGAGCATCTGCGTGAAGACCGCCTCGGCGCTGGTGAGAAAGCCATCGCTCGCGGCCTGCATCTTGGCCTGCCAGCGGGCGGGCAAGACCTCGGGCTCCATAAGTCCGAAGTAATTCGCGGCGCGGGCGCGGACCATCTTGACCACCTCGAACGCGATGTTCGGCGAGCCCGGGGGCGGCTTGAGGAAGTCGATTTCGTTTTCGCGCGCGCGGGTCACCTTGACGCCGGGGCCGATGTTGAACTTCTGTCCCATGCGCGCCGGCACGAGCAACGTGGGGTTGACTTCGAGGCTGGTGCGGTCGGTGAGCGCGTCGCACTGGGCCTTCTCCTCGTATTGCCAGGTCACGGCCACGTCGGGCACGCCGCGGGCGTCGAGCAACCGGCGCGAGACACGTTCGCGGGCGAGCTCGATGAAGGGATACTGCGCGTGATCGTAGCCGAGCGCGTAGTGCCGGGCGTAGATCGGCTCGCCGCGCTCGTCCTGAAGCGCGTAGGGGCTGAACACCGTGACCCAGACCTGCGGCACGCCGTCGTCGTCCACCTTGCGGACGTAAGCCCACAGCACCTCGACGAGATCCTGCCCGTCACGCACGGCGCTCGCGGCCATGAACTCGTTCTCCAGACTCTTGCGGCCGGCGAGCAGCGCGGCGTTCCAATCGGTGAAGCGCCCGCGGGTCTTCATGGCGTGGTCCACCCAGTTGGCATCCCAGCCCTCGGTCAGCACGTTCTCGCGCAGCTCGGTCTCGGTGAGATAATCCTTCACGAACATGACCCGGGCGCGCTGGAGCGTGGACGTCTCGATGGGAAAGAAGATGTCCTCGGCGACACGTCGCGCGGTGACGCAAGGACCGTTGCGCGAGATGTAAGTCTCGGGGAAGGTGGCGCGGCCCTGCTCGCGGAGTTCGCGGACGAGCTTGCGGGCGCGGGCGGGCTTGAGCTTGAGCACCTCGGCGGCGAGCGCGACCACGGCCGGCTCCTGCGCGGGGTCGAGGAGCATCGAAGTCAGTTGCGGCATCCCGGCGGCTTGCGCGGCGTAGCCGACCTCCTCGAGCGTGATCGTGCGGTAATGAGCGGAGACCTGGCGTTCCCAGTCGACCTGCATCACGCCGACGCCGTAGGTGAGCATGTATTGCAGCGCGAGCTCGGCCTCGCGCCGGAGGTCGCGCCGGTAGGTCGCGCGCAAGTAGTCCATCACCTTCTGGACGGCGCCGGCGCGGGCGGTGTCCTGGGCGCGGCGGGCGACCACCTTGAGCTGGGCGCGTTGGAAGGCCATGAGCAGCACCACGAGCAGGTCGTTGATGATGGCGTCCACGGTCGGGATCCGCGAGTCGGCCGCGCCTTCCCACGGAAACGGCTCGGCGCCGTCGAGGTTCTCGCGGTGCTTCTTGCCGTCGCTCGACTGGCCGGTCCAGCGCATGAACCGCACCTCCTCGGCGCGCTCGGTGCGCGAAAGGCTGTTCCAAGAGCCTCCGGCCTTTTCATACTCACGCAGGAGCCGCCGCATGTCGGGCTGCTCGGTTACTTGCAACAGTTCGTCGTGTTCGTTCGTTGTGTTCATAGTCTAATAACCTCCGCCGCCGCCGAAACATACCGGGGCCCTGGCGTCCACATATTCCACGGGAAACTTGGCGGCCATCTTCAAACAGTCGACGGGGTCCTTGCTCGCGCCCTTCTCGCCGTCGGCGCCGGTCCACTCGCGCAGGCTGAAGATGGTGTTCTCGCAATCCTCGGAGACATAAAGCTGCGGGCAGTTCAAGGCGTCTACCGGGCGCAAGGTGTCGTAGTCGAGCCAGTCGTTGATGAGCGTGGACCCCTCGTCCACCTTGCAACCGGGCGCGGGCATCCACTCCATCGGGGCCTGGGCGACCGCGCCCTGGCCGTCGAGTTGCTCGTCGAGCATCATCTGCACGATGCTCGTGCCCTCGTCGAGCCCGGGCACGGCGGCGTTGCCGGCCCGCGGGTCGATGATGCGACCGTAGACCTCCTCGGATTCCAACTCGCGCAAGAGCGCCTTGTAGCCCGTGATGCCGCGGCCGGCGTCGTTCTTCTGGGCGGGGCCCGGCTTGCCGTCGGCCTTCTCGCTTGGCAACGCCCATTCGCCGTGCGTGAGGCGCGAAGGCCACTCGCGGTAGACAAACTTGCGGCCGAGCGCGTCCACCCGGATCCAGATGAAGAACCAGTTCTTGGCGCCGCCCGGGTCGCAGATGCACCAGTTCGTGCCCTCGACCGGCACGTCGGCGCGCTTGACGATGTTGAGGTCGCCAAACTTCGGGAACACGTTGCCGGCGAGCTTGTCGGCCCAGCCGTAAGCGCGGACCTTGATCTCGGTGCTCGGCCGGCCGGCGAGCGCCTCGACAAGCTGCTTGTAGGGCGAGTAGGGATTCTCCGAGGTGTGGAAATAGACCACCCGCTGAGATTTCCTGAGCGGTTCGAGCACGTAAGGCATCGTGCCCTTAATGCAACCGGCCACGTTTACGCGGTCAAGCAGGAGCGGACTCGGCAACGTCTCGGCCACCCTTGCGCCGGCCACGTAGTCCTTGACCACGAGACTGTAACCGTTGACCGGCGTGAAGGTGATGAGCAGCTTGGCCCGGCGGGTCACGAGACGGTAGCGCAGAGTTTCAACCCAGTCGTAGGGCACGAGTTCATCGCACCAGACGCCGACGATCGGGCCGTCGAGCGCGCCGAGCTCGCCGCCCTCGATCACCTTGGGGTCTTGCATGTAGTTCATGAACCAGCATTGCGACCCGTTCGGCAGCACGAAGGTGTTCTCCGAGAAACCGTTCTTCTGGGTGTAGCAGACATTGGTCACCCGGCCGCGCTTGCCGATGTCGCGCCACTCGGGCGGGAGATACTTGTGGATGACCGGCTGTTGCATGGCCACGCTCGTGTTGGCCGAGGAGTGGAGGCACCAGGCGCGGGCGTTCTCGTGGTTGACGAGCCCCTCGACCACGAGCTTGGCGGCGAGTTCGGTCTTCGACGCGCGGTTGCCGCCTTGGATGAGCAAGTCGTCGCAGACGCCGAGCAGTTCGCGGGCGCGCTTCCACGGTCGCGGCTCGAAGCCGTGGTTGAGCGGGTCGGTCTGCTCGAGTTCGATGAGCTTCTCGCGCTGGAGCAGGGCGTCCACAAGTTGCTGGAAGCGCGCGGGCTCCTGCCGGGCGAAGGCGACCTGCGCCGGCGTGGGCAAGGGCAACGTCGGCCACGGCGTCGGCTTGAACGCCTGGGCTGGAGCGGTGGCGGTGGGCGTGTTCATTGCGCAAACTTCTCCAGCGCGGTCTCGTAGCGGCGACGGTCGATGGGGCGGACGTTGAAGCCGCCGAGTTCAAGCAGCCGTTGGAGGTCGCTGGCGACCTGCGGCGAGACCGACCGGGTGCGGCGGTCGAGCGGGCCCTCGGGCGGCAAGGTGCTCTCGGCCGGTCCGTGCTCGCCGGGCGCGCCCGTGAGCAGCCGGTCGAGCAAGCCCGTGACGTGTCCGACCCGCGCCGCGTCCCACACGCCGGGCTCGAAGCCCTGCTGCTTGCTCGCGGTCCGGCGGCGTTGGACGGGGTCAATCCACCGGATCACGAGGTCGGCCTGGCGCGAGCCGGGCACGAAGCTGTCAAGCGTCTGGTCAGTGACGTAAGCCACGGTCGGCACGCCCGAGGCGTAGGGATCGACCAGTGTGCGCTCGCGCGGGCGGTTGCTGAGTTCGCCGAGCAGCTTGGCGGGCACCTTGACCGCGGCGCCCACGCTCAGGAAATCGCTCGCCAGATCGCTCGCGGCCCGGGCGTAAGTGCGCGCGCCCTCGACCGCGCCGAACTTCCTCGCGTCCTCCTCGGCAAGCAACGCCGCCCCGGCCATGGCGATGGCGGGGTAAGACCGCACCCGCAGCCAGAAGTCCTCCTCGCGCTCGGTGCCGAGCCCCATCTGCCGGGCCCAGGCCGAGAGGTTGATGCGGTTGCTGGTGATCAGCTCGCGCGGGAGAACCTTGGACGTCACGTTGCCGTCGGCGTCGAGGTCCTTGACCACGGCCGTGCCGACGAGCTGGCGCGCCTCGGCGTCGTCGTCGTCCTTGTCGCCACGGGCGAGGTAGGCGGCGAGGATGCCGAGCCCGCCCGCGGGCCACATGAGGAAGGTCATCACGTCGGCGAAGGCGTCGGCTCGCTGGCGCGCGGGCACCTTGGAGAGCAGCGTCTTGACCGCGGCCGCTCGCCTCGCGTTCTTGGCGATGTAATGATAGCCAAAACGCGGGAAGGGCATCACGAGCTTGGAGTAGTCGTTGCTGGCGAAGTTTTCGAGCCACGCCGGTGAATCCGAGTAGTTAAGCAGCTCGAAGCCCGCCATGGCGACCGCTTGCGCCCGGTCCGACATCGGCGGGTTGCGCAGGTAAGTCTCGACCGCGGTGCGGAGCGCCGCGCCCTTCAAGCCCGCCTCGCGCGCGCGGGTCACGGCGCGGGCCTTGAGGAAGGCGTAAGCCATGCGTTGCTTCGAGCGCACGTCGATGTTGCCGTAGCGGATGGCCTGAAGCGCCGCCGCTCCGATCTCGCCCTTGCGGAGATAACTCAGCGGGTCCTCGTCCATCCGCACCTTCACGTCGGCGAGCGCGGTCTGGTCGGCGAACAGGTTGTCCGGCAGCACCTCGGCCACGGTGTCGCGGAACTGCGGGTCCACGAGCCCGCGCAAGCCGGGAAACCACTTCCACGCCTCGGCCACGAACAACTCGCGCGCGAGGCGGAGGTCCTCGGGGTTGCCGCCGGCCACGCCCGACAAGATGCGGCGCGTCGCGGCTTCGAGCGTGAAGAGGTCGTTGGTGAGCACGTTGGCTACGTAAGTGACGGGATGCGCAAGGAAGAGCCGGGCCGAGTTGCGGACCGCCCAGGCGCCGAGGCGATAGAGCATGCCGTGCTCGACCTGCGCGGTGTAACGCCGCACAAGCTGGTCGACGAGCGCCGAGGGCAACATCAACTGCCGTCCTCGCAAGCGCGCCGCCTCGCCGAAGAACGCCTTGTATTCGGGCGAACCATCATCGGTCAGGCGTTGCTCCGTCTCGGGAAACTTCGGGTTGCCGGTCGTGGGATCCACGGGCGAATGCCAGCGGCGCAAGCGCTTCACCGCGTTCCACAAGTCCGCCATGCCCGTGTCCAGCTTCGTCCAGCCGGGCGGGACCACGTTGCCTTGGATCGGCGTGGCCGCGTCCAAGACCGCCCGCATCCACTCCCTCCGCCCGCGCTCGGCGAGCATCTGAAACGTCCGCACATTGAAGCCGCTGAGCAGGTCGCGCACGTGCCCGCCCTCGCGGCTTGTGCCGCTCTTGTATCGCCGCCCCGGCGACCGCGTGCCCGCCCTGAAGCTGAGCGCGCCCCGGATCGCCCCGAGCAGGCTTCGCGTCACCAGCACGTCGGGCGTGTAAGCCGTGAGCGGCGAGAAGTTCGGGTCGCCATCGGCCATCATCGCCGCCGAGGCGAACCGATTGAACACCGGCACCTGGACGCCGTTCACCGTCTGCCTCACGTTCGCAAGCGCCGGGTCGATGAACATGTCCACAAACCACATCATCTCGGGGAACTCCCGCGCGAAGTGGTCGTAGACCTCCCTTTGCGTCTGCGCCGACACCGGCCGCGCGAGCTGATGGAACACGCGCCCCTCGGGCGTGGTCACCACCGGGCCGAGCGTGAGCACCTCGGTGACGCCCGTGAGCGGGTCGGTCGTCTGGAACTGGTCGCCCGGTTGCAAGCCCATCTGCTCGGCCGTGCCCAGGCTCATCCCGCCGGCGCGCATCGTGAAGTCTTGAAACACGAAGTTGCCCTGCGCATCGCGCCCCGTCGCGTTCAACCGCGCCGCGATATGCAAGGCTCGGCGCTTGAACGCCCGGGCCCGGGGCGAACCCACGAGCCACTTGGGCAACGCGAACCTGCCCAGCACCGTGCTCGGCGCGGCGGACTCGACCAGCTTGCGCCACAGGTCGTCCGACTGCCGCTTGACCGCGGCGGCTTGGGTGGCCTCGCTCACTTGCAGCTTGCGCTGCTCGGCGGCGAGTTCGGCCGAGCCGAGCGTGGCGACCTGCGCGCTCACGGGCGCGGCGCGCGTGAGCAAGCCGGGCGCGCCCTTGGCGAGCGTGGCGTCGTCGTAAGGCGGATGCTGCTCCAGCGGGATGTTGGCCACTCCCGCGAGCGCCTCGATCTGGTTGAGGTGCGCCTGGCCGTTCGCGCTCACGCCGTTGGCCTGCGCGTGCTGGGCCCGCATGAGGCGCGTCCACGTGGACGCAAGCGCCCTCTGGATCTTCGACCCGAACTTGCGGACCATGGCCGCCGACCACCGGGCGAAGGAAGCCGTGAACTGCCCCAGCTCGCGCAAGATGCGCGCGCCCGAGACGGCGACCGCCTGCCAGAACTTGGGATCCAGAAACGGGTTGGCCGACACCCCACCCGACAACGCCGAGGTCACGCTCCGGTCCGCCGCATCGGCTTCTCGGCCGTGAGCGGGGGATGGGGTCTGGGAGACGGGAGCTGCCGGGTGCCCTACAATCTCCAGAAGGGCTTTCTCAAACTGCTCTGCTGTTTGGAGGTCAGCTTCGGGGTTAAAGAACGTCGTGCGGCGCGGCACAGAAATTCCAATCTTCTCTGCCGCGTCTTGCAAATCTAGGGCAGCTCTCTCCACTTTCCTCTTGCCCGCTTGTGACGCCCGCCGAATTTGACCGGGCGCATACTCCCGCAAAATCCGAAGGGCGTTGACCGCCCGCTCATACGCTTTGCGCTCGTCACCCGTCCAGCTCGCTGGAGGGGATGGCGGGAGAGTTGGCGCAGCGGGCGCGGGTTTGGTTTGGGGAGCCGAAGTCGGGGATGGGGCGGGGGTGGCCGCAGGGGATGGGGTCTGGGGGATGGGGCCGGACCCGCCAGGTTCGTAAAGCGAATGCAGTCTATCTATCGCCTGCTCCGGCAATCCTTCAATCCACGGGGCGGTTCTTACTTTACCGGTGGCATCCAGCGCGTAATGGGTCTTGGCGGTGGCACTCCAATAAATCGGCTCACCGCGTTCATTCTTGCCAAGCAGTTCATCCGTCTTCGGGTCAACCTCATAAAAGAGGTCGCTCCGATGTTTTACAAATAGCTCTTTGAACCTAGCTTCGTCCGCCTTGGTGAACTTCACTCCCTTCACCTTGTTCTGTGCCTGCTGTCGCCGCAGGTTTAGTTCCTGAAATTCTTTCCACGTTTCCGTGGAACTGGATTGCTTGGCCACCGGCTTCGGCGCGGCTGCCTCGGGGGCGGCTGGCTGGATAACATTGCGCTGCGCCATTTCAATCGCCTCTCGCGGGGTCTTTCCGAGAATCGTCTTACCGCCAACCGTAACATCCCTTCCGCTGGCGTCCACGGGAACGAAAACATCATCGCCTTTGAACTTGGCTTGCCGGACAGAACCGCGCCAGTTCAAGTCTGCAACAGCGGATTCAATGCTCTCGCGCGCGGCGGCGGGCTTCGGCGCGGGCGCGGAAGTCTCGGGTGCGGAGGGGTCCACCTCCGGGTTGTAGCCGGCGCGGAGGGCGGCGATGGCGTCGGCCAGCTCGGGGTTGACGGCGGGGTCGCGTTGCAAGCCCAGCGGGGCGAGCGTGCGCGTCTCCATCGCCGCCTCGCCGCGGACAGCGGGGGAAGGTGGGGTCTCGAAGATGGGGGATGGCGTCTCGGGAATGGGGGTTAGGTCGAGGGGAGCTGATGGTTGAACGCTGACCGCTGGCTGCTCGACCGGCGCGGGCAGCTCATCCACTTCCAATCCAAACTCGGTGCCGCCGGTCTGCTCGTTCACG
>Ga0194131_10001365_pt1 | contig 41900 bp, 37 predicted proteins | sample TA2KigO120mmetaG_FD_148631 | JGI IMG/M metagenome (GOLD analysis project Ga0194131, IMG submission 148631) | Freshwater microbial communities from Lake Tanganyika, Tanzania - TA2015053 Kigoma Offshore 120m | ecosystem: Environmental > Aquatic > Freshwater > Lake | place: Tanzania: Lake...
TCTGGACGAGCGAGATGCCGTCGTTGGCGTTGCGCTTCGACTGCTCGAGCGAGCGGACCTGCGAGCGCAGGCGCTCGCTGATCGCGAGGCCGGCGGCGTCGTCGGCCGCGGTCGAGATGCGGAGGCCGGTGGACAGGCGGCGGAAATTGCCGCCGAGGCGCTCGGTGACCGTTGACAGATTCCGCTGCGCGTTGATGGACGTGACGTTCGTGTTGACTCGAAGACCCATTGGATTCCCCTGTGCGGCCTATGCGGCCTTGCCTGCCCCCATGCTCCGGCGTCGGCGCCGGCCACTTGAGTCCCGGCGTCCGGTTGGGTCGGAGTTGCTGGTTTTTTCGCGAACTGACCAAAAGTTCGACGCCGGGTGTGCCGAAACACCCCATGGCAAGGTGATCCAGCGGCGGTCCGACCCCCCGGACTGCTGCGAGAAACAGCAAGGTCGGCACATGAAGAACCTCAGCTTCCCCGGTCTCCCCCGTGTTCTGGTCGTCGATGACGAGGATGGCGTGCGCGAAGGTCTGCGCGCGCTGCTACAGAAGGAAGGCGTGCACGTCGAGACCGCCGGCGCCGCCGAGGAGGGCGTCCGCCGCCTCGATCAGCGCGCGTACGACGTCGTCTTCCTGGACCTCAATCTTCCCGGCGCCGACGGGCTGTCGATGTTGTCGCAGTTTCGCCGCGGCAACGCGCCGGCCGACGTCGTCATCCTGACCGGCTACGGCACGGTCGCCAACACGGTCGAGGCGATGCGCAAGGGCGCCGCCGACGTGATCGAGAAGCCGTTCAGCGCCGACCGCATCCTGGCGGTGGCCCGCCGCTGCCTCGAGACTCGCCAGCTCCGCAACGAGCTCGCGTGGCTACAGGATCGCGTCCGCGAACTGACCGCCACGGAGCTGGTCGGCCTGTCACCGGTGATCCGCGAGGTGCAGACGCGCATCGACCAGGTCGCCCATGCGCCGGACACGACCGTGCTGGTCACCGGCCAGAGCGGCACCGGCAAAGAACTCGTCGCCCGCTGCATCCACGAGCGCAGCGCCCGCCGCAACGGCCCGTTCGTCGCGATCAACTGCGCGGCGCTGACCGAGGCCCTGCTGGAGGCCGAGCTGTTCGGCTACGAGCCGGGCGCCTTCACCGGCGCGTCGCGCGAGGGTAAGGACGGTCTGTTCGCCGTCGCCGCCGGCGGCACGCTGTTCCTCGACGAAATCGGCGAGATGGAGCCGTCGCTGCAGGCCAAGCTGCTGCGCGTGCTGCAGGAGCGGTCGTTCCGCCGCGTCGGCGGCGTGCAGGACATCCCCGCCGACGTCCGCATCATCGCCAGCACCAACCGCGACCTGCGTCAGATGGTGCAGACCGGCGGCTTCCGCGAAGACCTCTACTACCGACTCGCGGTGATGAACGTGACCGTGCCGCCGCTGCGCGAGCGCGCCGCCGATATCCCGCTGCTGTCGCACTTCTTCCTCGACCAGATCGGCCGCCAGATGGGCAAGGCGCTCTCCGGCTTCACCGAAGAGGCGATGGAGACGCTGTGCGAATACGAGTGGCCCGGCAACGTCCGCGAGCTGCGCAACGCCATCGAGCATGGGTGCATCGTCTGCCCGTCCGGCATGATCGACGAGATTCACCTGCCGAAGTTCACCGGCGGCAAGCTCGACGGCAGCGACCGCATCGATCGCGCCGGCATGGTGCTCGAGGGCGAGAATCGCTCGATCAAGGCGCTCGAGTCGCAGCTGGTCGGCAAGGTGCTCGACGACACGCAGTGGAACATCAGCCGCGCGGCGGCGATCCTCGGCATCAACCGCACGACGCTCTACAACAAGATCCGCCAGTACGAGCTCGGCAAGCGGCCGCTGCGCGCCAAGGTGGTCTCATGACCGCGCCGGCCGCGGATCTGCTGCCGGGCGTGCTCGCGCACGAACTGCGCAATCCGCTGGCTTCGGCGATGGCAGGCGTGCTCGTCGCGCGCGATCTCGTCGACGACGACGATCCGCGCGCCGCCGTCCTCGACGGCGCGGTGCGCGATCTGCAACGCGTCGCCGATCTGACCGACGGCTGGCTGGCGCTCGCGCGCGGCCGCGCCGTGCCCGGCGGCGTCGCCGATCTCGGCGAAGCGCTCGCCGCCGTCGCCGCCCGCCACGGCGCCGAGATGTCGCCGCTCGCCGGTCAGCCATCGGTGGTCGGCCAGACAGCGCTGCTCGAGCGCCTGTTCGACAACCTTTGCGACAACGCCCGGCGCGCCGGCGCGCGGTCGCTCCGCCTCACGGCGCTTCGCCGGACGGATGACTACGTTGTGCACGTCGATGACGACGGCGCGGGCGTGGCCGCCGCCGACGCCGAGCGCGTGTTTCAGCCCGGTTGGACGACGCGCGGCGGCGCTGGCCTCGGCCTCTACGCCGTGGCGGCGACGGCCGCGGCCTTCGGCGGCAGCGTGCGCTGCGAGCCGCAACCGCGCGGCAGCCGCTTCACCGTCGTGCTGCCCGCTGCCGCCACCCGCACCGTCGGCGCATGAAGATCCTGCTGGTTGACGACGAGGACGGCATCCGCGAGGGGCTGGCCGCGCTGCTGCGCCGCTACGGCCACGAGGTCCGCACGGCCAAGGATTGCGCTACAGCGAAATTAGCGCTCGCTGGTGACTACGATGTGCTCGTCACCGACTGGCGGTTGCCAGACGGGGTGGCGGGCAGCTTCCTCGGCCTGGTCCGCTGCCCAGCGCTCGCCGTCAGCGGCCATCCCGACGAGATCGGGGTCGACCGACGGCTCGCGGCGATTCTTACTAAGCCGGTACGGCCAAAGGACTTGCTGACAGCGATCAACGCTGCCGCGGCGCGTTCGCGGGCCGGGGCCGAGGGGGCGCCTGACCTGTTGCCGGCGGTGGCCGCGGCGGTCGCGGCCTTCGCATCGGCGCTGCCCGCCGGCAGCGACACCCAACTGTACGACGACGGCGTCTTCGCCACGGTGGTGGCCGACTTGCCCGAGGGCGCACCGGTGCCGGCGGCGCCGGCGGTGGGGGACTGGAGCGTCGCCCGCCGCGGCAGGCGGTGGCGCGTGGCGTGGCGCCTGGGCCGCGACGCCCATGCCGCCGACCCCGCGGATCGGGCGGCAGATTCTGCCGACCCGGTTCATGGAAACGCCGATGCCATGCCGATGAGGAACCCGATCGGCCCCCGCCTACCGGCGGATCTTGCCGATCTCTGGAGCGAACCGTGAGCAACGACCTAGGTCATGACACGCCCGGCGCGACGTCCGTCGCGTCCACCGCTGCATCGACGCCTGCTGCGCCGTCTGCGACCGCGACCACGAACGCGACCGCGCCGACGACCGAGGCGTTGCCCAACCTGATGGCGGCCGGCGCCGCGCCCGCGCGGGGGCTAGACCTCGACGTCGAAGCGCTGCGCGTCGCGCAACAGGCGATCATCGACGGCGAGCGCGTTCTCGCCGCCGCGCGCGAGCAACTGCGCCTGCCGGCCGAACCGCCGACCGCGCGCCGCCGCCGCCGCGACCTCGCGATCGCGCTGATGATCGGCGTCAACCTAGTCGCGATGATCGCGCTGGCGATGCTGCCGCCGGCGACGGTGACCACGGTCACGACCGCTCCGCCGAAGGCGCCGCTCACCGCGCCGACGCCGACTGCGCCGGTTGCGCCACCGTCGGATCCGACCGTGCGCCGCTTTCACGAGCCCTTCCAGCAGGCGCTCGCCGCCGCCGACCGCGCTGACTACGCCACAGCGATCACGACGCTCGAGCGCTACCTCGCCGACACGCCGTCGCTGCAGCCGAGCCAGCAGCTCAACGTGTTGAACATGCTGTCGCACTACGCGAGTCTCGCCAACGACTTCAAGAAGGCGCAGGACTTCGCGCAGCGCGCCGCCGCGATCGGCCAAAGCCACTCGCTGCCCGCCGACCTTGTCGCCATGGCCAAGGCCGCGGCGGAGAGCGGCGACCAGGAGACGCTGCGCCGCGTCTGGGCGCGCTTCCTGCTGCAGCGGCGGCAGATTCCGAGTTGGCTCTACAAGCACGTCGCCGAGGCCTATCTGCAACTCGGCGACAGCTATCGCAGCCAGGCCAACGCCGCGAGCGAGGGCGAACGCGCGCGCTTGCTGCAGGAGGCCGCTGACCAGCTGAAGCAACAAAGCGCCGCGGGCGCGGAGGCGGGCAAGTGATCCGCGCCGCCATCGTCGCCGTCCTGGCCATCGCCGCTGCCGCGGCGCAGGCTACGCCGTTCGCTGTCCGCGCCGTCGCCGGTAGCCGCGTGCCGGCTCTCGTCGCCGCCGACGCGCGCGCGATCGCCTGCCTCGACGCGCTGCACGGCCTCGCCGCCGCCTGCGGCTGGAACATCACCATCGAGAGCACGCCGCTCGAGAACGATCTGCGCTTCGCGACGATCGACCTCAACCTCGCCGACCAAGACCCGCACATGGTCGCGCAGTTGGTCGCAGTCGCCGCTGGCGCCGACTGCGTGTTCGACGAGCCTGCGCCGACCGATGACGCGCGCACGACGCTGCACGTCGTCCGCACGCCGTCCGACGACACCGAGGCCGGCCGCCAGCGCCTGCGCGTGATGGCCGGCCAGTGGTACCGCTCGTTCCTGCGCGAGGAGCTGCAATTCGAGCCCGCCGTGCAGAAGGACGGCGTCGCCGCGCGCATGAGCCTCGGCGAGACGCTGGTGCAGAACGGCGACCTCGCCGCTGCGATCCCGTTCTTCACCGAAGCATGGGAGAAGCGGCCGCATGACCATGTCGCCGCCGCGGCGCTGCGCCTGTGCGAGTGCCACCTCGACCTCGCGCGCGGCTTCCACGAGCGCGCGCAGCGCAAGACCGAGTTTCAGAAGGCGGAGCTGTGGGCCCGCCGCATCCTCGACTCGATGCCGTCCTCGACCGAGGCCGGCAAGGCGACCGTGCTGCTCGGCCGCGCCCTGCTGGGCGTCGCCGCCGCCGAGGCCGACCGCGAGGCCGTCGCGGCGCAGGCCGAGGTCTGTCAGGCCGAACTGCGCGCGCGCACCGTCCGCCTCGCCGGCTCGCCGGCGATGGTCGACGTCTGGTTGTTGTGCGCCGAGGCGCAGCTGCTCATCGCACGCGCGGACCGCGTGCACGAGACGATGCAGACGCTGCGCGCCGCGCCGTGGTTCGGCGACATGACCGAGGACCAGTTTCGCGACTACCACTACCTGCTCGGCTACGGCGCGCTCGGCGTCGGCAAGGCCGACCTGGCGATGCGAGCGCTGGAATGGTTCCTGATCCACGCCGGCGCGGACACCCGGTGCGGCATGGCCAACGTCATGCTGGCCGAGGCCTACTTGGCGGTCGACCGCTACGTGCAGGCCCGCGCCGCGAGCGTCGAGGCGCGCACGCGCCATCTTGGTTCGATGTCGTCAGAGTGGCGCGAGCGCACCTACAAGGTTTGGGCGCGCAGCGCGCTGGCGCTCGGCGAGAAGGACGCCGCATTCCGCGAACTCGAGCAGCTGGTGCTGCGCGGCGACGAGCCGGAGTTGTCGCTGTTCCTGATCGACGCGATGGTGGCTGACCGGCAGTGGCAGCGCGCGATCGCCGTGGCGGCGCCGATGCTCGACCGCGACGGCAAGCACGGCGACCTCGCCCGCTCGAAGACCGTCGCCGCGCTCTACGAGCAAGCCGTTGCCGGCGACCACCTCGCCGAGTTCACCACGCAGGCGACGCGCATCGCGCCGCTGCTGAAGGACGCCGGATTGCGCAGCCGCTGCGCCACCATGATCGGCGACGCCTACACGCGTCTGGGCAAGCTGGAACACGCTGCCGACGCCTACCGGGGGATCCTGCGATGATCCGAGTCCATGGGACGTTCGTTGCCGCGCTGGCGCTCGCCGCCGCGGCGGTCGCGCAAGGCCAGGGTCCGAGCCGTTCGGACGCCGCCGAGATGCAGCGCGTCGAGCGCATGCTGCAACAGAGCAAGGCCGAGGCCGAGCGACTGCTCGAGCAGCGCCTGCGCCATGACCTTGGGTTGATCCCAAGCGCGGGCGACGCCGCCGCCGAGAAGATCTTCAAGCTGACGACGCCCGCGACCAGCGAGGCCGTCGACCGCCTGCAGCTGGAGCTGCGCGAAGAGGAATCCGCGACCGCGCTGATGCGCGAGTCGTACGCGAAGCTGCGCGCGACGGTCGAGCAGGCGCAGGCCGACGCGGCTGCGAAGGCCGCGGACAATACGCCGCTGCACCCGCTGCTCGCCGTGCCCTCGGCCGGCCGGCCGGTGCCGACCCGCGCCTCGCAGGCGCGCCGCGAGACCGAGGCCGCGCTCGCCGGCGCGCATGCGTCGACGACGCCGCACCCGGCAGAAGCGCCGTTGGTCGGCGCTGCGCCAAACGCTTCGAACACGTCGCTCACGCCTGCCGCGCCGAGCAAGCTGCCGACGCCGAGCGTCACCGACGGCGCGCCGCTGCTGGAGCCGCCGCAGGCGCAGATCCACGCTTCGAACGACCCCCGCCGCATCGCGCAGGCGCTGTTCAAGGCCGGCCAGCAACTCGCCGACGAAGCGCAGGCGACAGCTGCGGCCGGCGACGAGACGCGGGCCGGCGCGCTCGCGGCGCGTTCGACCGAACGGCTGCGCCGCGCGCTCGACGCGCTGGCGCCGCTGCTGCGGGCGCAGGAGCCCGCGTTCGACGCGCTGTTCTGCCAGGGTCGCACGCTGGAACTGCTGTTCCGCCACAGCGAGCGGTTCGAAGGCCTCAACTTCGCCAGCTCGCGCAGCGAGTGGCAGAAGCGCGAGCAGGAGGTCCGCAAGCCGTGGCTGCAAATCGCCGCGCGCGACAAGCAGGCGGTGGGCGCGAGCAGCAAGGACGAGGAGGCGGGGCCGTGGGGCCGCGCCGCGCAGGCCGCGGTCGCGCACTTCGACTGGACCAACCTCTACGGCGCCTACGACGCCCGCAAGGCGATCGAGGCGATCACCTGGCCGGGAGCGCCCGCCAAGTGAGCTCGTCGGCGCAGCGCCTCGAGCAGGGCTTCGCGCAGTTCGTTGCCGCCGCGCGCGAGCTGGAGCGGGGCTACGCCGCGCTCAAGACTCGCGCCGACGCCGTCGATGTCGAGCTGCGCGCCGCCAACGCGGCGCTGCAGCAGTCGCTCGCCGAGCGCGAGGCGGTGTTCGCCGCGCTGCCCATCGGCGTCTGCGAACTGCGCGCCGACGGCGCGCTGTCTCGCCGCAATGTCGCCGCGGAGCGCCTGTGCGCCGCCGCGCACGCGCACGGCGTCGCGCTCGAGCGCCAACCTGACGGCGAGGTCGCCGTCGGCGGCGTTGCCGTGCGCGTCCGCCGCGTGCCGCTGCCCGCCGGCGAGCTCGTGCTGCTCGAAGACCGCACCGCCGTGCAGGTGCTCGAGCGCGAGGTGAGCCGCCTCGACCGCCTCGCCGGCCTGTCCGAGCTCGCGCTCGGCATCGCCCACGACGTCAAGAACCCGCTCAATGGCGTGCAGGGCTTCGCCGCGCTGCTCGAGCGCAGCGACGACCCGGCGCAGATGCGTCGCTTCGCCGGCAAGATCGTGCAAGGCGTCAAGCAGGTCGACGAGATCGTCAAGTCGCTGCTCGCGTTCGCGCGGCCCGAACGCTTGCGCGGCCGCGCCGCGACCGTCGCCGGCGCCGTCGCGGAAGCGGCCGCGGCCGCCGGTCTGCCCGACGTGCGCCTGCAACTAGTCGGCGACCGCGACGCCTGCATCGAGGCCGACGCGCTCGTGCGCGTGCTGACCAACCTGATCCGCAACGCGCTCGAAGCGGCGCCGGCGGTGCGCCTGCAGCTGCAGGCCACGGCGCGCGGCGATCGTCTGGAGCTGATCGTGCAGGACGACGGACCCGGCGTGCCGTCGCACGTCGGCGCGCGCGCGTTCGAGCCGTTCCTGTCGACCAAGGAGCGCGGCACCGGCCTTGGCCTGCCGCTGTGCGTTCGGGTGCTCGCCTGCCTCGGCGGCGACATCCAGCTGCTCAATCCCGGCGAAGCCGGCGCGCGCTTCCGCATCCGCATGCCGCTGCACGACGAGCCGGCGGCGAGACTGCCGCAGGAGGGCGCCGCGTGAGCGCGCGTGACCTCGTGCTGCTGGCCGACGACGAGCCGTTGTCGCGCGAGTTCTTGCAGGAAGCCCTGCAGTCGTTCGGCTGCGAGGTGCGCGCCGTCGCCGATGGCGCCGCCGCGATCGAAGCGCTCGGCGCACAGGCGTTCGATCTCGTCATCACCGACCTTCGCATGCCGCGCCAGGATGGCATGGCGGTGCTGGCCGCCGCCAAGAAGGCCGATGCCAGCCGCCCGGTCGTGCTGGTCACCGCGCACGGCACCATGCACACCGCCGTGACGGCGATGCGGCAGGGCGCCGACGACGTTCTCGAAAAGCCGGTCGGCCTCGAAGACCTCGAATTGCTGCTGACGCGCATGCGCGAGCGGCGGCGGCTGCTGCGCGAGAACGGCTACCTGCGGCGCGAAGCCGCCGCCGGCGAACTCGTCGCCGCGTCGATCGCGATGCAGCAGGTCGTGTTGCTCGCCGAGCGCGTCGCGCCGAGCACGGCGACCGTTCTCATCCACGGCGAAACCGGCACCGGCAAGGAGCGCATCGCCGCGCTCATCCACGCCGCCAGCGACCGCGCCGACAAGCCGTTCGTGAAGCTCAACTGCGCCGCGATTCCCGAGGCGCTGCTGGAGAGCGAGCTGTTCGGCCACGAGGCTGGCGCGTTCACCGGCGCCAAGGGCCGCCGCGAAGGCCGCTTCGAGTTGGCCGACGGCGGCACGTTGTTCCTCGACGAGGTCGGCGAGACCTCGCCGGCGATGCAGGCCAAGCTGCTGCGCGTGCTACAGGAGGGCGAGTTTGAGCGCGTCGGCGGCAACCGCACCATCAAGGTCGATGTGCGCGTCGTCGCCGCGACCAACCGCGACCTGCGGCGCGAGGTCGACGCCGGCCGCTTCCGCACCGACCTGCTCTACCGCCTCGACGTCGTGCCGATCACGGTCCCGCCGCTGCGCGAGCGCCCGGACGATGTCCTGCCGCTGGCTCGCCACTTCGCGCGGCCTGGGCTGTGCTTCGCGCCGGAAGCCGAGACCGCGTTGCGGTCGGCGCGCTGGCCAGGCAACGTCCGCGAGCTGCAAAACGTCGTGCAGCGCCTTGGCATCCTGTGCGCCGGCGACGTCGTCGACGGCGAACTGGCGCGGGCGCACGTGGCGCCGGGCGCCGGCCAGCCGGTGGCAGCCGCGGCGAGCCCGACGGCGCAGGGGGACGAGCCGATCGTCACGTTGATGGCTCGCGACCCGGTGGGGGCGCTGGTCGGCAAGAAGCTCGGCGACGTCGAGCGCGAGATGGTGTTGCGCACGCTGGAGCATTGCGGCGGCAACCGCACGCGCACCGCCGAGATGCTCGGCATCGGCGTCCGCACGTTGTTCAACCGGTTGCAGGAGATGCTGCCAGGCGGGCTGTAGGCGTTCGCGGCCGCCAGGGCGCTCGCTATGCTGCCGCGCCCCCGATGCAGACCAAGGTCCACAAGCTGCTGCGCCGCCGCGACCTCGGCGGCGGCTCGTATGCGCTCGAGGTCGAGGGCCCGATCCCGTCGACGCAGCCCGGCCAGTTCTACATGCTGCGCACCGAGCGCTGCTGGCCGGTGCAACTGCCGCGGCCGTTCTCGCTGTACGACCGCGCGCCAGACGGCTCGTGGGGCAGCTTCTTGGTCAAGCCGGTCGGCGAGGGCACACGCGCGCTGTGCGACCAGCAGCCGGGCGAGGGCATCGTCTGCACCGGCCCGCTCGGCCAGCCGTTCCCGCGCGACTTCGCCGACCCGGTGTGCATCGCCGGCGGCGTCGGCCTCGCGCCGTTCCTGCTGCTGGCGCGGCAGGCGAAGGCGCAGGGACGCACGCTGCGGCTGCTGTTCGGCGGCCGCACGCGCGAGATGCTGTCGGGCATCGACGACTTCGCCGGGCTCGTCCGCATGCACGCTTCGACCGACGACGGCAGCTTTGGCTTCCGCGGGCGCGTCACCGCGCTGCTCGACGACATGCTGCAGAAGGGCGAGGTGAAGGCCGGCGAGATCGTCTTCTGCTGTGGCCCAGACCCGATGATGGAGGCCGTAGCGGCGCTGTGCGAGCCGCGCGGCCTGCGCTGCTTCCTCAGCCTCGAGACCTACATGGCCTGTGGCTACGGCGTCTGCAACGGCTGCACGGTCAGGGTGCAGGGCCCGCGCTTCAAGGGCTGGCCGTTCTCGCGCACTTGCATGGAAGGTCCGGTGTACGAGGCCTGCGAACTCGTGCACGACGCGCACTGACTCGCGCCGCCGCCGCGGCGGGTTGAGGCGATCCTGCTCACGACCTCCGCGGGCTCAGCCCGGGATCGCGTAGCGCTGCAGCGTGCCGAGCGCGACGAACGCCAGCGTGCGCTCGTGAGTAGACTCGAGCACGACGCGTGGCGCGGAGCCGGCTTCCATCGCCTCGACCCAGCGCGCCGCGCACAGGCACCAGCGGTCGCCGGGGTCGAGGCCCGGGAAGCCGTACTCGGGGCGCGGCGTCGACAGGTCGTTGCCGGCCTGCTTGCTGAAGGCGAGGAAGTCGTCGGTCACTTCGGCGCAGACGGTGTGCACGCCGAGGTCGTCGTCGTTGGTGTTGCAGCAGCCGTCGCGGAAGAAGCCGGTGCGCGGCTTGCTGTTGCACGGGGAAAGCTTGCTGCCGAGCACGTTGCGGCTCGCGGCCATCTCTGGGGTCATGCTTCGAGATGCTAAGCGCGGCGCGGGCTGGCGCTACCGCAGCGGTTCGACGACGGTCTCTTCGCCGGCCTGGACCGCGAAGCGATGGAAGCGCACGCCACCCCCGCGGCTGCGCCACGCCAGCGCGTAGTCGCCGGCTGGCAGGGCGATGCGGCGCGCGCGCGGCAGCGGGCACGGCTCCAGGCGCACGTCGAGGTCGGCGCGCAGGGCGTAGATCTCGACGTTGCGGCGATCCGGCTCCGGCGGCATCGCTTCGTCGGGCAACTGCACGAACACGACGCCGCCGCGCGGCAGTTCGATCGCTCCGACATCGACGTCGTGCTCGCCGTCGACGAAGTGGCGGCCGAGCGCTTTGTGGCCAGCGCCGGGCAGGCGCAGCTGCAGGTCGTAGAAGCCCGGCGGCAGCGGCATGGTCTGCCACGGTTGCTGCCCTGCTCCGTCGCGGCGCTGCAGCGGCTCGGAGAAGCCCGTCTCGACGTGCCACGCGACGACCACCGGCGCGACGTCCCCGCCCGTCGGCACCGTGCAGCGCAGCACGCTGCCCCGGCCCTTGCTGCGCGCGAGCGCCACCTCGCCGACGCCCGGCATGACGTTGCTCGCGACGGCGAGCGGCACGCGGCGGTTGTCGCCTTCCCACAGCAGCACGCTGCCGGCGGCAGGGGGGACGTTGGCGAAGACGAAGCGCCCGTCGTCGTCGGTGATCGCGCCGTCGGCCCACGAGCCGTCGGCGGCGCGCCACTGCACCGGGTGCTTGGCGAGCGGCTTGCCATCAGCGTCAACGGCGCGACCCTGCACGACGGCGCCGCGCTGTAGATGCAGCGTGGCCTTGCCGCCGGCTTCGCCGATCGTCACCGGCTGCTCGGCGAGGCCGAGCGCCTCGCCGCCAGCGCGCAGCGCGTAGTCGCCGGCCTTGCAGTCCTTGAACTGGAAGCGGCCCTGGTCGTCGGTCTCCGTGCGCTGCAGCAAGCTGGAGGCCTGGGGCGCGACGCCATCCGACCTCTCGAAGGCTGGCGACCCCTTGCCGAGCAACAGGACCGCCGTCTTCGGGGCGGGCGTGCCGTCGGCGGCGTAGACGTAGCCATCGAGGGACGGCGCGGGCGCGGCGCGAATCGGCTTTGCCTTGGCGCCAGCGCCGACGCCCGTGACGGCGCCGTCGCCGAGCGTGATCGAGAACGACGGCCCGCTCGCCTCGGCGGTCGCTGGGTCCGGCGCGACGCGGCCGAGCGCGTCACCGAAGCGGGCGTCGGGGTGCAGTTCGGGTCGCATTGCCGGCGGCGGCGTCACCCACGCGCTGAGGTCGCCGCCTTCGAGCTTCATGCTGCCGCCGTCGAGGCTCATCGTGCCGGTCCGCCCGCCGCCCTGGCCGCCGACCGTGAACGCGATCTGACTGCGCTGGCGGCGCTGCCCCAGCAGCGTCAGCTGCCGCCGCGTGCCGGCGCGCAGGACGAGGCGCTGGGACCGGTCGCGCGGATCGCGCACTTGCACGTCGAGCTGCGGCGCGCGCGTGCGCCACGTCAGCGCCACGCGGCCGTCGTCGTCGGTTGCGTGCACGGCCTCGTTCTGCGTGCACGGGAACGGCGCCAGCCGCAACCACACGCCCGCCATCGGCAGGCCCAGCGGGTCGACGACGCGGACGTCGAGGCCCACCTCATACGGGTGCGCGAGCCAGTCGTTCGGGGCAACGGCAGCTGGCGCTTCGAGGCGCTCCGGCGCCGGCGCTCCGGGCGTCGGCAGTTCGGCGCCAGCGCGCGGCGCGCTGGCGATGTCGTTGCCGGTGGCGTTGGTCGCCCCAGCGGGCGGCGCTGGCGGCGGCTGGCACAGCGCCAGCACAGCGAGCGCGCCGGCGAAGGCGACGGCCAGGGTGACGGCGGCGCGGCTTCGGGACTTGGCCATGGCCATAAGCTACGCGCTCGCGCAGTCGCAATGTCGTACGCCGCGTGTCGCGCGTTCGTCGCGCGCAACGGCTCGGGCGGCCTGGCGTGGCGGGCGCCGCTGGCGGCGCGGCGTCATGGCCTCGCCGCTGCTCCCAGGCATTGCGCTACTTGCCGTCGATCGCCGCGAGCTGGAACACGTCCGACTTGACGTGCTCGGTGCGGAACACGACTTCGATGGCCTGCACGCGCTGCGGCTGCGCCGCGGCGAGGTCGTTGGCCTCGCTCGGGTCCACGCGAAGGTCGTACAGTTCGGTTGCGACCTTCGTCGGCTGCTGCAGCTGCTTGCGCACCAGCTTGAAGTCGCCGATCCACGCCGCCTGCCAGCCGCCGTAGCCGGCGAACTCGCGGTAGAGGAACGCGCGCGGATCCTGCCGCATGCCGCGCAGCGTCGGCAGCAGGCTGATGCCGTCGAGGCCCTTCGGGACCGGCGCGCCGCAGGCTTCGGCGAGCGTCGGCAGCCAGTCCTCGAAGCCGGACGTGCGCTCGCTGCTGCTGCCCTTCTCGACGACGCCGGGCCAGCGCACGATCGCCGGCACGCGGATGCCGCCTTCGTACAGTGAGCCCTTGCGACCGCGCAGTTCGCCGCACGACGCGAAGAAGTCGACGTCGGTGCCGCCGACCGGGCTGTGCGTCGCGCCGTTGTCGCTGGTCAGCACGAACAGCGTCTCGTCGGCGACGCCGGCCTTGGCGAGCGCGTCACACAGCGCGCCGACCTCGGCGTCGAGCCGGCTGATCATCGCCGCGTACGCCGCGCGTGGCGTGCGATGCGGCGTGTAGCTGTTCTGGCCCGTGTACGGCGTCTCGGAGAAGGCGCCTTCGTAGGCCTTCAGGTCGGCTTCGGGCACATGCAGCGCGAGGTGCGGCAGCACCGACGGGAAGTAGAGGAAGAACGGCCGGTCCTTGTTGGCGGCGACGAACGCGACGGCCTGCGTGAGGATGCGGTCGGGGGCGTAGTCGCTGCCGACGAAGCGCGCGTAGGCCTTGGGGTCGGCGGGATCGGCGTCGGCGGCGAGCTTGCCGCTGCCCGGCACCGGCGGATCGTTGCGCAGCGGCAGCTTGGTGGCGTCGTCCCACAGGTACGCCGGCCAGTAGCTGTGCGCGTGCCGCTGGCAGTTGTAGCCGAAGAAGCGCTCGAAGCCGCGCGCGAGCGGATCGCCGCTGCTGCCGAACATGCCGAGGCCCCACTTGCCGAACGCGCCGGTTTTGTAGCCGGCGTCGCGCAGCGCCTGCGGCAGCAGCGTCTCGCCGGCGGGTGTCGGCCACTGGCCCTCGGGCTTCGCTTCCTTGTTGTCGCGCACGGCGGCGTGGCCGGGGTGCTTGCCGCTCATCAGCACGCTGCGGGAGGGCGCGCACACCGGCGAGCCGGAGTAGTGACGCAGCAGCCGCATGCCGTCGGCGGCGAGCGCATCGATGCGCGGCGTGCGGATCTTCTGCTGGCCGAAGCACCCGAGTTCGCGGTAGCCGAGGTCGTCGGCGAGCACGAAGACGACGTTGGGCGGGCGCTTCTTGGCGGGATCCTGCGCCGCTGCGTCGGCCGCGAACGCGAGTGCGGCGGCGAGGGCGGTCGAGGCGACCGTGGCGGTGACGGTGGGGGCCATGCCACGCAGCGTAGGCGCACGCGTTCCGGCCTGCGACGCCGTCGCTGCAGCGTTCGCGCGTTCGCGGCGAAAGTGGAGGCCGGTCGCGAATTGACGGCGCGGCCGCCGTGGGCGGCCACCGTCGTCTGCAACGGGCCGGGGTCGGGTCCGCCGCAGCGCTGCGGCGCGCGCCCGGCCTCGGCGGGGACTCCTCCGGACCACGAACCCGTCAGCCGCACGATTGCGATGCCCGCCGACGCCATTCCGTCGGGCGACATCTTGGGCGGCTGGCTGCTGGCGCAGATATGCCTCGCCGCCGTCAGCCTCGCCGGCCGCGCAGCGCATCGAGCAACGCGACCGCGGCGATCACCGCGTAGGCCGCGCCCATCGCCGTCCAGGCGTGCGCCAGCAGCAGTGGCTGGCTGAGCAGCGTCTGCGCGTCGAAGTTGCCGCCGGCGAGGCGGCCGCCGAGTCCCATGATCGCGCCGCCGACGAAGCAGTTGCGCGGTTGGCGGACGCCGTCGCGGCGCGGTCGATCGCCGCGCATGAGGCCGCCGCCAAGCATGGCGCCGCCGACGAGCGCCGCGAACGGCAGCAGCAGCGCGCCGCCATCGGCGAAGCGCCCGTCGGCGAAGCGTTCGAGCATCGCCGTGTAGGCCCATGGCTCATCTGCGGCAGCAGTGAGCACGAAGGCGATGGCGATCGCGGTCGTTGCGGCGACCGGTTGCCATGGCGCACGCACGGCGTCGCCGACGCCGTCGCGCAGCGTGCGCGGCGTCAGCCACAGCAGGTAGGCGACGAAGGCGCCGACCGCGAGCCACGCGTGGTCGTAGATCGGCGCGTGCGCCGCGAGCGCGCGCGGCGCCAGCGCTGCGGGCACGAGTTGCCATGCCAGCGCGCCGACGAGCAGCCCCGGCAGCGTCGCCAGCCACGCCCACTCGCCGTTGCCGAGCCGCGCGATCGTGCCGACCGCGCAGGCGCCGTTGACCACCGCGCCGAGTCCGAGCAGGACGCCGCCTGCGATGACGGCGCCACTGACGGCGAAGGTGATGGCCGGCAGCGGGTAACCGAACAGCAGGTCGCTGCAGGCGGCGAGGCCGGCGACCCACGCCATCGCGTGCAGGATCGCCAGCAGGCGCTGCGGTCCGCGCTTCTGCAGCAGGTCGCGCACGGCGACGACCGTGCAGGTGTTGCCGCGCTGGATGGCGAAGCCGGTCAGCAGCGCGCAGGCGACGACGATCGCGGCAGCGAGCATCGGCGTGTCAGTCGCAGCCCGGTTCCTCGTGCAGCAGCGCGAGGTCGTTGCAGGCGTTCCACAGCATCACCATCGCCTGCTTGACGTTGGCGGTGGCGACGGGCGGCAGGTCGGCGCGCCCGCTCAGCGCCTTGAGGCGCCGGTAGAGGTCGAGCAGCTCGATGTCGTCTACGGTGAGCGGGTTGCCCAGCAGGTCGGTCGTTCTGTCCATGGCGTGGTCTCCTCGGTGCCTTAGTGCGTGCGGTCTCAGTACTTGGGCCGCAAGTCCTGCAGGCGCTTGGCCTTGAGTTCGAAGCGCGGCAGCTCGCCGGTCTTGGCCTGCTCGACGTTGAAGCGCAGACCCTCGTGCGCGTCGGCGAGGTCCTTGCCGAGTTGCGCCTGCAGCCGCGGCCAGCAGTCCTGTTGGTCTGGCTTGAGCTCGACCTTGACGGTGATCTCGTCCTGCACGTTGTCGACGCGCTGAATCACGATCTGGAACTCCTCGACCTCGGCGTGCTCGCGCACGACCGCCTCGACCGCGCGCGGGTAGACGTTGGTGCCGCGGATCAGCTTCATGTCGTCGACGCGGCCGAGGATGCCGCCTTCGTAGATGTCGCCGGTGCGGCCGCAGTCGCAATGCGTGTGCGGCACCTTGCAGACGAGGTCTTTGGTGCGGTAGCGGATCAGCGGGATGAAGCCGCGGCCGAACGACGTCACCACGCGTTCGCCGCGCTCGCCGTACGACATCGGCGTGCCGCTGTCCGGATCGAGGACCTCCTCGATGAAGTGGTCCTCGATGATGTGCGGGCCGCCGGGCTGGTGGTCGCACTCGAAGATCATGATCGTGCCGATCTCGGTCATGCCGGCGGTGTCGCCGCACTTGCCGCCCCACATGTCCTCGATCATCTTCTTGACCGCGGGGATCGAGCCGGCGGGCTCGCCGCTGACGACGACGCGGCGCACCTTGCCGTCCCGCTTCAGGTCGATGCCCATCTTCTCGGCCGTCTGGCCCATGCGCAGCGCGTAGGTCGGCGTCGCGCAGACGACGGTCACGCCCATCTCGACGATCTGCTTCACGCGCTGCTCGGTCGTCATGTTGCCCGAGGCGAGCGTCAGGCAGCCCATCTTCTCGCAGCAGTAGTGGGCGCCCCAGAAGCCGATGAACGAGCCGTACGAGAAGGCGAAGAACACCTTGTCGTCGGGGCGGATGCCGAAGCCCCAGAAGCCGTAGCACCACATGTCGGCGATCCACGACCAGTCCTTGCGCGAGTCGAGCACGCGCAGCGGCTGGCGGCCCGACGTGCCGGACGTCAGGTGGTAGCGGATCGCGTCGGACTCGGGCCGCGTGATCAGGTCGCCGAACATCGGCTTGCCGGCCTGGTTGTCCATCCAGTCCTCGCGCGTCATGAACGGCAGGCGGCGGATGTCGTCGAGTGTCTTGATGTGCTCTGGGCGCACGCCGGCCTTCTCGTAGAGCCGCCGGTGGAACGGCGACGTGTGCCACGCGCGTTCGACGAGGCGCTGCAGCTTGGTCAGTTGCAGCGCGCGCAGCTGGTCCTTGGGCAGGGTCTCGGTCTTGGGGTTCCAGTACGGCGAGGTGGGGGCTGGCACGCGGTGGCTCCTCTGACGGACGAGGGGACGGAGGCGCAGCAGCGTAGGGCTCGGCGTCGCGCGAGGCGAGGACGCGCGGTGGCGCGGGGTCACGCCGTTGCCGCGCGTCGCTCGCCGTGTCCAAATCCCGCCAGGAACCGCGCCAGCGACGCCTGGTCGAACGGCTTGTCGAGCACATGCCGGACGCCGAGTTCGGCTAGCTGCTGCTGCGCCGTGTCGTCGAGGAAGCCGGTCGTAACGGCGACCGGTAGGTCGGGCGCGAGGTGGCGCGCGGCGGCGAGCAGGCGACAGCCGTCCTGGTCGGGCATGCGCAGGTCGGTGATCAGGCCGCGGAAGCGACTGGGCTCGTCCTGCAGTGCGGCGAGCGCGGCGGCGGCGCTGGCGCAGACGACGATCTCGAAGCCCAGCCGCCGAAACAGCCGCTCGGCCGTGCGCAGCACGATCGGCTCGTCGTCGACGAACAGCAGCGCGCCGCCGTGGCAGCCGCAGTGCGTCGACGAGCTGGCGTCGGCTGGCTGCGCCGCGGTCGCCGCCGTCGCGGTCGCCGCCGCCGGCAAGTAGACCGCGAACGTCGTGCCGATGCCGGGCGTCGAGTGCACATGCACGAAGCCGCCGTGACTGCGCACGATGCCGAGCGTGGTCGACAACCCGAGGCCGGTGCCCTTCTCCGGCCCCTTGGTGGTGAAGAACGGCTCGAAGATGCGGTCGAGGACGTCGGCTGGGATGCCGACGCCGTTGTCGTGCGCGCGCACCACGACGTAGTCGCCCGGTCGCGCGTCGGCGGTGTGGACGCGAAAGCCCGCGCCGACCGTTTCGCGCGTGATGGCGAAGCGCAGGTGGCCGCCGGCGGGCATCGCGTCGCGGGCGTTGACGGCGAGATTCAGCAGAACCTGGTGCAACTGCGTGCTATCGCCGCGCACCGGCGGCACGTCGTCGGCGCACTCGGCCGACGCGACGATGGTCTTTGGAAAGGTCGCCTGTGCGACGCGCACGACCTCGTCGACGAGCCGCCGCGCCGACAGCAGTTCGCAGCGGCCTTCCTGGCCCTTGGCGAACTGCAGCAGCTCGCGGACCATCTCGATGGCGCGGCGCGCGCTCTGTTCGAGCAGATCGATCGTCGCCGGGTTGGCCGGCTCGCCGCCGCGCAGTTCCTCGGCGACGACCAGCACCGGCGTCAGCGCGTTGTTGAGGTCGTGGGCGACGCCGCCGGCGAGCGTGCCGAGCGACTGCAGGCGCTCAGCGCGCCGGGCAGCGCGCTCGGTGCGCAGCCGGTCGGTGATGTCGCGCGCGATCGCCAGGAAGCGCGGCTCGGCGTCCTCAGGCGCGACGAGTTGCAGAACGACCTCGACCGGCAGCGCGCCGCCGTCGCGACGGCGGTGCACGGCGGCGAGCGTGGCGGTCTGGCGCTCGCCGCGGCGCAGCGCGTCGAGCAGGCGACGAAACGAGCCTTCGTCGACGTCCTGCGCCAGCTCCAGCGGGGTCATGCGCAGCAATTCGTCGCGCGCGAAGCCCGTCTGGCGCACGGCGCCCTCGTTGGCGTAGGTGAAGCGCAGCGACGTCGGGTCGAAGACAAACGCGCCGTCGATGGTCGCGTCCAGCGTCGCCAACAGCTCGCGGCTGTGTCGCTCGGCGGCGGCGAGGTCGGCGGTGCGCTCCTCGACGCGCTGTTCGAGCGAGAGGGCGAGACGGCGCAGGGCAGCATCGGCGCGGCGACGTTCTCCCTCGCCGATCGCAATCATCGCCTGATTGGCTACGCCGAGCGCGAACTTGACGTCCGCTGGCCGCCACTCGCGCGGTCGGCCGACGTGGCCGAGGCACAGCATGCCGCGCAGGCTGACGCCGCTGCGGATGGCGACGTCGACGATGGCGCGCACGCCGATTGGCGCGAGCCGGCAGGCGGCGAAGCTGCGCGTCGCGGGATCGTCGTGGACGTTGGTGGTGACGATCGCCCGGCGCTCGGCAGCGGCGCGGAAGTAATCGGGATGCTCGGTGGCGACGAGTCGTTCGCCGCGTTCGTGGCGGCGCGCGCTGCGCAGGTAGCGGTCGGCGCACACGAGCGCCGTGCTGTCCTCGTCGAACAGCCAGATCGCGGCGCGCTCGACTGCGAGCGTCTCCGCCAGCGTCTCGGTCGCCTCGCGGAAGAAGTCGGCCGGATCGTCGCTTACGTGTTCGCGCAGGTCCAACTGCCGTTCGAGCAGCGTCGCCGCGGGCGCGGGCGTGTCGTCCTCGCGCAGCACCGCGAGCGTGCGGCCGCAGCGCGCGTCGCGGCGCAACGTCGCCTGGAAGCGCACCGACGCTCCGCCGGCGATCTGCACGTCGAGCGCGGCCGGGGCGCGCCGTCGTCGTGTCAGCGCCGGCCCGGCGACTCGCAGGCGATCGATGGAGTCGACGCCGGCGTCGCCGGGGAGACCCAGGCGAACGAAGAGCGCGGCGTTGGCGGCCAGCACGCGACCCCGCACGCCGAGGGCGAGCGCGGGTCCGGTGCAGGCGTCGAGTGCGTCGCGCACGAGGGCATCGTGCGTTTCCATGCCGACCTGATTGGGAGGGGGTCAGGCGCGGGATGGGGCCCGCGTCGGATGGCGACGTCGGGTGATACCCTCGCGGCGCGCGCTGGTAACAGCGCGGGGCTGATTCGGCGATGCTGCGGCGGCTGCGTCGGGCGACACGGCTCGCCAACGCGCGCTCCGCTCACGCGTTGCGCCGAAGCTTGATCGGGACGATGGTCGAACAGGGCGACGGCGTTGCCCGACGGTGATCCGGTACGGGTGTAGTCGCGCCCGCTGCGGCGTACGAAGCCTGCTGCGGCCCCCTTGCCGCGCGCTCAGTAGCGTGTGACGGCCGAAAGCCGGCGGGGAGCGCCGGTTTCGAGCACGTGCGGCGCGGCCCAGGTCATGGTCGCGCGCGTCGCCGACTTGAGGTGCCGGTAGCCGCGGATCATGCCACGGCATGTTGGCTTACCGCACTGGCAGGCGAACGGCGACGCCAAGTCGTACTCCGTCGCGTCGTAGTCGAAGGTGACCTCGTCACCCTTCTTGAGCGCTGTGATCGCGCGCAGTGTGCGCCCGATGACCCGAGCCGTCGGCGCGCACGAGTGGTTGAGGTAGCGCCACAGCGGGTAGCGATCACCGTGCGCGGGATGCACCTCGGCATCCACGTGCTGGTCGACGCCGACTTGCACCGTGTAGCGGCTGGCCATGTCGGCCAGCGGGCCATCGAGACGCATCACGATCGTGCCTGGCACGATGTTGCGCCTTGCTACCACTGCGTAGTGACCGCCACGCGCAGCGACCATGACATGAAGCGACGGTAGAGGGGATCTTCTTGGATCCATAGGTGAGGCTTGATGAAGCCTACGCGAAGCATGCGATGAACGCGAACGCAAAGATGAACGCAAACGCAAAGATGAACGCACCTTCATGCGATGCATGCGTTGCGTCGCCATCGCGTCGCCATCGCGTTGGCGTCGAGAAGGCGACGGCTCGACGGCGCGCTACGCGGCGAATCCGCCTGCGATCGTTGTCGTCGGGCCATGTCTGCCGCATCGTTCGGAGCCCTCGCATGCACCGCAGCCGTCGCATTCTCGCCGTCGTCGGCACGCGTCCGGAGGCCATCAAGATGGCGCCGGTCGTCGCGGCGTTGCGCGCCGCCGATTGGGTGACGACGAGGGTGGTGACGACCGGGCAGCACCGGGAGTTGCTGATGGGGGCCTTGGCCGACTTCGGGCTGGCGGCCGACGTCGATCTCGCCTTGATGCAGCATGGGCAGGGCCACGAGGCCTTCTTCGCGGCGGCGACGGCGGCGCTGCGGGTCGCGCTCGCGGCCGAGCGGCCGGATCTGGCGCTGGCGCAGGGCGACACGACCACGGTCGCGGCGGCAGCGCGCGCGTGCCACGAACTCGGCATCGCTTTCGGCCACGTCGAGGCCGGGTTGCGCACCGGCGACCCGACGCAGCCCTTCCCCGAAGAGCAGAACCGCGTCTACATCGCGACGGTTGCGTCGCTGCACTTTGCGCCGACGGCGGGCGCCCGCGTTCACTTGCTGCGCGAAGGCGTCGACCCGGCGACGGTGCACGTCACCGGCAACACCGGCATCGACGCGCTGCTGGCCACCGCCGCGCGGCTCGGCCCGCCGGCGCCGCGGACCGACGGTCGGCGTGCGCTGCTGGTCACCGCGCATCGGCGCGAGTCGTTCGGCGCGCCGCTCGCGGCCATCTGCGCCGCCGTGCGCGCGCTCGCCGGACGTGGCGACGTCGCGATCACCTGGCCGGTGCACCCAAACCCGCAGGTGCGCGAGTTCGTGCAGCACGAACTCGCCGGTGTTCGCGGTGTGCGTCTAGTCGCCCCGCTCGACCACGCCGACATGGTCGCGGCGATGCAACAGGCGCACGTGATCCTGACCGACTCCGGCGGCGTGCAAGAAGAGGCGCCGAGCCTTGGTGTGCCGGTGCTAGTGCTGCGCGACGTCACCGAGCGCCCCGAGGGCGTCGCGGCCGGCGTCGCGCGCCTCGTCGGCACGGATGGCTCGCGCATTGTCGCCGAGACCGCGCGCCTGCTCGATGATCCCGCCGCGCACGCGGCCATGGCGCGGGTGGTGTCGCCGTACGGCGACGGTGGCGCCGCCCCTCGGATCGTCGCCGCGTTGCAAGCCTGGTTCGCCGCCCGCGGGTGACACAGACCGCGGTAGGCCGCCGTCGCGCTTCTCGACAGCGCCCATCCCATGGCGGGAAACACGACGGCCTACTCAAGGCCCCCTCGGTTTGGCCGATCATGAGTCAGGACGCGCGTACGGCGTCCACGGACCTCATCGCGGCATGGACCTCTTCAGCATTCTCGGACTTGTCTTCGCTCTCGTCGGCATCATCGGCGGCCAGGTCCTCGAGGGCGGTCACCCCGGCGAACTGCTCCAGGCGACGGCCTTCATGATCGTCATCGTCGGCTCGCTCGGCGCCACGATGGTCGCCACCCTGCCGTCCGACCTGCCATTCGCGATCAAGTCGCTCAAGCGGGTCTTCATGCCGGAGAAGCACGACTTCCACGGCCTGATGGAGAAGATCCTCGAGCTCGCCAATCTCGCGCGCCGCGAGGGCCTGCTCGCGCTCGAGACGTACGCCAGCAGCGGCCAGGGCCATCCGTTCCTCGTCAAGTGCCTGACGCTCGCCATCGACGGCAGCTCGGCCGAGGCGATCCGCGAGACCGTCGAGGTCGACATGCACATCGCCGAGGAGGACGACAAAGCGGGCCTCAAGTTCTGGGAGACGTGGGGCGCGCTGGCCCCGACGATCGGCGTGCTCGGCGCCGTGCTAGGCCTGATGCACGTCATGAGCGTGCTCGACCAGCCGTCGTTGATCGGTCCCGGCATCGCCGTCGCGTTCGTCGCTACGGTCTACGGCGTCGGCTACGCCAACGTCGTCTGCCTGCCGATGTCGTTCAAGCTCAAGCGCCACATCGAGCACGACCAGCTGCTCAAGAGCATGGTCCTGGTAGGCGTCGTGGGTATCCAGTCGGGCATCGCCCCTGGCGCCCTGCGCAGCAAGCTGAAGGTCTACCTCGGCAGCCATGGCGGCGTGGCCGACAAGCAGCGCTGACCGGAGATCTGCCGTGGGCAAGAAGCACAAGCACGAAGAGCATGTCAACCACGAACGCTGGGTCATCAGCTTCGCGGACATGATGACGCTGCTGTTCGCGTTGTTCGTGGTCCTCTACGCGATGGGCGTGCAGGACGTCGAGAAGATGAAGCAGCTCAAGCAGTCCATCCAGTTCGCCTTCCACATCGAAGGCAAGGGCAAGACCAACGACATTGGCGTCTTCAACGAGCAGTCCGGCGGCGGCGAGACATCGATGCCAGCCCCGCTGCTCACTGCGCAGGATGGGGCGATGCGCGAGTTCCTCGCGGAGACGCTTGCCGACTTCCGCGAGGTCGTTGGCCGGTCGCTCGACGTCGACATGACGAACGACACCGTGCAACTCAAGGCGCCGGTGACGCATTTCTTCGACGCGGGGCAGCCGTTTCCGCTGCGCGACGAGGTCATGACATGGCTCGGCCGCACGGTCGAGGGCTCGCTGGCGTTCACCTCCGACGTGCACGTGCGCATTGACGCCAGCGAGGCGCTGATCGGCCGCACGCCGGCCGGCGCGCCGGTCACCTCCGTCGACCAGTGCTGGCAGCGGCTGTGCACGCTGGAGAAAGCGATCAAGACCAACCCGCAGGTGCGCGACGGCATGGTTGGCCTCGAGTTCCGCCGCCAGAAGCTCGCGCCGGACGCGGTCGACTGGGAGTCGGCGGCGACGATCACGATCGCGTTCTCCAACACGCGCTCAGACAACCGCTGATCGCCGTGGCCGACTGGTCGGCCCGCCGCCGCGTCACTTCGGCGGCGTCGCCAGCATGCGGCCGAGGATCGTCTTCTGGATCAGCGACGTGCCCTCGTAGATGCGCAGGGCCTGCACGTCGCGCCACAGGCGCTCGACCGGATGCGCGCTGCTGTAGCCGCGGGCGCCGTGCAGCATGACCGCCTCCTCGCAGGCGCGCGCCGCCGCCTCGGTCGCGGCCAGCTTGGCCATGGCGACGTCGGCGTGCGTCTCGGTGCCCTCGGCGCGCCGGCGCGCGCAACGGTGCACCAGCCCGCGCGTCATGTGCAGCGAGGTCAGCATGTCGGCGAGGCGCTCCTGCACCATCTGGAACTGCGCCAGCGGCTGGCCGAATTGCTGCCGGCCGGTGGTGAACGCCACCGCTTCGGCGAGCGCGGCGCGATGCAGGCCGCAGGCGCCGGCGGCCACGGACACGCGGCCGACGGCGAGCCCGCTCATGGCGATGCCGAAGCCCTTGCCGACTGGGCCGAGCACCTCGTTCGCCTCGACGCGGAAGTCCGCGAACGTCAGCACGGCGTGGTCGCTGCCGCGGTGGCCGAGCTCGACGCCGGGCATCGGTTCGCGCCGCAGGCCCGCGCGCGCGGTGTCGACGAGGAACGCGGTGATGCCGTTGCGTCCCGCCGCCGGATCGACGGTGGCGAACAGCACCAGCACCTCGGCGACGCCACCGTTGGTGATCCAGTGCTTGCGGCCGCGGACGCGGTAGCCGCCATCGGGCTGCGGCTCGGCGTGCGTGCGCAGCGATGCGATGTCGCTGCCGGCGTCCGGCTCGGTGAGTCCAAAGCAGCCGATCGTCTCGCCGGCGATCAGGCCAGGCAGCCAGCGGCCGCGCTGCGCGTCGGTGCCGTGGCGCGCGATGGTGTCGGCGACGAGGCCGGTCTGCACGGCGCAGAAGCCGCGGGCGTTGCCGCAGGCGGCGCCGAGTTCTTCGTGCGCGATCGCCAACTGCAGCGGACTCCAGCCGCCGCCGCCGACGGCGACCGGCAGCGGGCCGCCGAGCACGCCGGCGGCGCCGAGGTCGCGCACCATCTCGCGGCGGAACGTCCGCTGTTCGTCGATCGCGCGCGCGTGCGGCGCGAGCTTGTCGTGCGCGAACGCGCGGATGCGCTGCGCGAAGGCGCGGTGCGCGGGATCGAGGTCGCTGTCGGGCAGCCAGAGGTCGGGATTCATCGGCCGAGGAAGCGCGGTTCGCGCTTCTCCATCCAGGCGTTGTAGAACTCGCGGTGGTCGTGCGCGCGCAGCAGCAGCGCTTGCGCCTGCGCCTCCTGTTCGATCGCGGCCTCAAGATCCATCGGCCACTCGTTCCAGACCATCTTCTTGGTCATGCCGAGCGCGAGGCCCGGGCCGGCGGCAAGCCGCCGCGCCAGCGCCAGCGCCTCGGCGAGCACCTGGTCGGCGGGCACGACGCGGTTGGCGAGGCCCATCCGCAGCGCGTCGTCGGCGGTCACCTTGTCGCCGAGCATCAGCAACTCCATCGCGCGGCCGGTGCCGACGACCTTGGGCAACAGCCACGCCGCGCCCATGTCGGCGCCGGTCAGGCCGACCTTGGTGAACAGGAAGGCGAACTTCGCTTGTTCGCTCATCACCCGCAGGTCGCTCGCCAGCGCCAGCACCGCGCCGGCGCCGGCGGCGACGCCGTTGATGGCGGCGACGATCGGCTGGCGCAGGCGCAGCATGTTGCGCACCACTGCGCCGGTCATGCGCGTGAAGCGCAGCGTGCCGTCGAGGTTGGTCTCGAGCAGCGGGCCGATGATCTCCTCGACGCTGCCGCCGCTGCAGAAGCCGCGGCCGTGGCCGGTCAGCACGATCGCGCGCACGGTCTCGTCGCCGTCGAGCTCGAGGAACAGGCGCTCGAGCTGCGCGTAGATGTCGAACGTCAGTGAGTTGAGCGTGTCTGGGCGATCGAGCGTCAGCACGGCGACGCCGTCGCTGCCCTTCTCGAAGCGGAAGTCGTATTGGCTCATGGGGGATTGGGGTGGCGTCAGTCGACGAACGCCGGCGGGTCGCGGTCGAGATCGTAAACGCAGCCGGCGGGCCGGTCGCGCAGCAGCTGCGCCACCGCTGCGGCGACCTCTTCGGGGGAATGCATGCGTCCGATGCGGTTCTGCGCGCCCATGCGCTGCAGCGCCACGTCGGCGGTGATCTTGCCGCGCGCCGCGATGGCGGCGGCGGCGCGCCGGGTGATGCTGGTGTCGACGAAGCCCGGGCACACGGCGTAGACGCGCACGCCGGCGGGGCCGAGTTCGGCGTGCAGGGCGCGCGCCAGGCCGACCATGCCGTGCTTGGCGGCGGTGTAGGCGCTGGTGAACGGATAGCCACGCAGGCCGGCGGTCGACGCGAGGTGCACGAGGCAGCCGGAGCCCTGCTGCTTGAAGTCGGCGGCGGTCGCGCGCGCGAACGCCAGCGGCGCGCCGACGTGCAGGTCGAACGCTTCGTGCAGGTCGGCTTGGTTCGTGTTCTCGACCTTGTCGGACGGCGCCGTGCCAGCGTTGCTGATCACCACGTCGACGCGGCCAAAGGCGGCGCGGGCAGCGGCGACTGCGGCGGCAGCGGCGTTCTCGTCGCGCAAGTCGAGCGCGCATGTCGCCGCCTTGGCGCCGCGCGCCCGCAGGTCGCTGGCGATCGCTGCCAGGGCGGCGTCGTCGCGCGCGACCAGCAGCAGGCGGTGGCCGGCGGCGGCAAGCGCTTCGGCGATGGCCTTGCCGATGCCGCGGCTGCTGCCGGTGACGATCGTCGCGAGAGGAGCCGAGGCGGTCATGGCGGGTTGTGCGTGTGGCGTGGCGGGACAGGGCGTGGTTGGGCACCGAGGCGCCCTGTGGCAAGGGGCGTGCGGCGACAAGTCCTCAACTTGGCGGCGGCGGCCTGCCGATACCAGGGGCGGGACAGGAGTGGAGGAAGGGAGTCGAGTCTGCGGACGACCCCAGAGAGGGCCCGGTGGGGACCGGGCCCTTTCGCTTTCCTGGCTACCCCGCCGGCGGGGGCTGGCGGCGAAGGCCTCGCTGGTTCGCGCGCGCCGGGGCGGTGCGCGCCGGACCGCGCGGCCCCGACCGCGCGGTCGCGGCCCGTAGAACGTGCGCCACCGCAGGCCACGCGGCGCGGCGCGCGTCCTGCCGAAGGCATGGATCCGCTACGGTCGGAGGCGGTGGAATGCCGATGCCACGGGCGCCATGCGCAAGGATCGAAACCCGTCGTCGGGCCGCCGGCCCGCGCCTTCGCTGTTCGCCGCCGCGTGCCTCCTGGCCGCGCAACTACCCGCCCAGACGTCTGCCGTCGTGCCGTCGTTGTGCGCCAACTTGCCCGGCAATGCGGCGGTGGCGATGCCGCTGCGCTGGAGCCACGGCACGCTGCAGGTGTTCGTCGACGCGGCGTTGTTGCCCGCCGGCCTCGCCGGCCAGTCGCTGACGGGACTCTGGCTGCGCCGGCCGACGTTGTTTGGCGACGTCGCCTACGCGCCAATCACGCGCACGCTGACCGTGCGCGGCGGCATGGCGACCGGGCTCGCCGCCAGCTACGGCGGCCCACTGTCGATGAACCGGCCGACCAACCTGCTGACCGTCTTCGGCCCGGCCGCCGTGACCTCGGCGGCGGTGGCCGCGCCGGGCGCGGCGACCATCGTCGGCGCCGACCTCGCGCACATCGTCTTCAGCGCGCCGCTGCCAGTCGGCGTTGGCACGCTGTTCCTCGAGTTCGAGGTCGGCAACGCGCCGCTGCAGGTCAGCGGCGAGCATTGGGTCGACGCAGTCTGGCAGACCGGCGGCGCCGACCAGGGCTACGTCGCCAGCGTCGGCGACGGCTCGTGCACGACGCGCAGCGAACCGACGCTGCTGCGCTGGACCGCCGCAGGCGGCCCGGCGGTGCCGAGCACGGCGGCCTTCGAACTCACCGGCGCGCTGCCGACGGCGGGCGCCACCACCGGGCTCGTGCTGATGTGGGCTGGCCTCGACGCCCAGGCGCGCGCGCCGGGCGCGGGCTTCCTCGGCTTCGGCGGCGACCTCGCGGTCGTCGACCCGGGCCTCGCCGGCTGCCGGCAGTGGGCGCCGCTCGACGCGACCTGGAGCGGCACGACGGACAGCTTCGGCAAGTTCGCGAGCACGCTGCCGATCCCCGGCACGGCGGCGCTCGGCCTGAAGCTCGCCGTGCAGGGCGGCTGGGTCGATTCGACACGCCCGGGCTTGCCGCTGTCACTGGCCAACGGCCTCGTCCTGGTCGTCGGCGCCGCCGGCGTCGGCAACCGCTGCAACTCCATCTACTTTCCGGCCGGCGCGACGACGTCGCCATGGCCGCCATTCGTCGGCCAGATGCCGGTGCTGCGCTTGGAGTACTGACACCGGCGAGCCGGGGACAGCGGGCGAACTGCGGCCCACGATCTTCGATCTGCGGTCCCCCGGGGGGGCGCAGACCCTTGCGCGGGCGGAGGCCGTCGCTACTCTCCTCGGCCCTCCCAAACCCGCGGCCACGTTCGGCCGCCGAGAGCAGCCATGGCCAAGCAGAAGAAGAAGAAAGAGATCGTGTTCCTGGTCTGCGAAGAGACCGGCGACCGCAACTACACGATCATGAAGAAGCCCGGCACCAACAAGCTGGAGCTCATGAAGTACTCGCCGCGCGTGCGTAAGCACACCAAGCACATCGAGAAGAAGAAGTGAACCGCGACGAGCCGGCTGCCTTCGGGGCCGGCTGCCTGCTGGCCGCCCCCTCGCGGGCGACTGCGGACTAGCGGCCCCCGCCTGGCGCGCTGGCGCCGCCGCCGGGCAGAGCGCGCTCGCGGATCGCGGCGAGCGCTGCCCGCCCGCTCGCTGACAACGACAAGGCGCCGAGCCGCCGAGTTGCCCGGTCGATCGCGTCGGCATCGCCGTGCCGTTCGAGGTTCTGTAACGCGTAGGCGAGCCCGTCGCAGCGCAGCGGATCGGCAGTCAGCGCCGCGTCATCGGCGGCCTGCAGCAGCGCGGCGAGCGCAGTCTCGAGGTCCGCGTTCGCCGTCAGCGCGAACACCGCCTGCAGCCGCACCGCCGGCGACGGGTCGTGCGCGAGCGCGGTGCGCGCGACGTCGAGCCCGGTGGCGGTGCGCGCCATGCCGACGCCGGCGACGAGGTCGGCGCGGCGGTCCGGCTGCACGTCGTCGGCGAGCAGGCGCCGGTAGGCGTCGGCGACCACATCGGGGTCGCGATGGCCGCAGACGAGGTAGGCGTGCGGCGCGCGGCCGAGCGTCGGACCGAGTTCGGCCAGGACGCCGAGCGCGTCGTCGACCGGCAGGTCCTGCGCGACGGCGGTGGCGACGTCGGCGACGAACGCGCGGTCGCCGCGGGTCTGCAGCGACGCCAGCGCAATGGCGCGGTAGCGCGGGTCGCGCAGCAGATGACGGCACGCGGCGAGACGCTGGCTCGGGTCGGCGCCGTCGACCAGCGCCAGCGCCAGCGCAGCGAGCGCTGCCGAAGATCGCTCGCCGAAGCGCTGCAGGTTGTCCCACAGCGTCAGCAGCAGCGCCGTCGCGGTCGCCTGTGGCACGGCGCCGGCGCCAGCGAGCTCGACGAGGCGCAGCACGGCCGTTTCGTGCGCGAGCCGCAAGTGCGGTTGCCGCGCCAGCGCGCGCTCGCCGACGACGGCCATCGCCGCGTTCGCCGGGATCGCCGCCAGCACGTCGTGCACGAAGCGGTCGATGGGGGAACGGTCGCCGCTCGCGTCGGCGTCGGCGGCGCGGCGTGCGCACGCGGTGACCACGACGAGTTGTAGCACCAACTCGCGGCCCTGCACGAAGCCATCGACCGGCGCGTCGATGGCCGCAACCAGCCCGCGCAGCGCGCGTTCGCCAGCGTCGGCGAACGCTGCCATCAACTCGTCGAAGCGCGCGCGCGCTTCGCGGTCGCTGGCTGCCGCGCCGTCGTGGTCGTCGTCCTGCGCGCGCTCGGCGGTCCGCCGCCCGAGCGCGACCAGTTCATCGATGCGATCGTCGAAGGTGCGCGCCGGCGCGGCGACCGGCGGCTCGGCGGCGACGCGCGGCGGCGTCGCCGGCGCCGGTAGCGCCAGCGTCGCCACCATCGCCGTTGGCGGCGACTCGGCGGTAGGAGCCGGCGGCGCCGCCGGCGCGGCGATCTTCACGGCCGCGAGGGCGCCGACCAAAGCGAGCAGCGGCAGCAATGCGGCGAACAGCAGGGCAGCGCGGCCCTGACGGATCTGCGCGGGTGTCTTCATGGACGTGGCCATGGCGCTCACGGGTTGCGGCAGGCGACGGTGATCAGCAGCGGGTAGACGCCGTACGGCGATTCCTGCTGCAGCCGGCAGCGTGAGTTCCACGGGATGAACAGCAGGTAGCTGGTCTCGCACGCGAAGTACGCGATCACGCCTGGGCGCGAACCGGTCTGCACGACCTCGGTGCGCTTGTCCGTCGGGTGCACGTCGTCGTGCTCCGGCACGATGGTCGCGAACAACGGGCAGCCGGTCGTCGTCGACAGGCTGATGCCGCCCGTCTGGTAGGTGACGCCGCTGCAGGCGACGACGGCGCCGTACTGGATCACCTGCGGCACGCGCACCGCCATGGCGCGCGGGCAGTCGCCCTGCGCAGGCGCGGCCACGATGGCGAGGGACGCAGCGAGACACGCGGCGATGGCGCCGAAGAAGGGCGGTAGGACTCGGTGGAACGTCGGCATGGCACGGCTCCTGGGCAGGCGAGGCAAAGGCCTCGGACGCGGGGAAGGGTCGGCGCGGTGGTGCGCCCGCGACGCCATCCCCCGCACGACGCAATGGGGCCGCGTCGGCGCGGGCGGTGGCATCGTGGTCGCGATTTTTGCGCGGATCGTGCGCCCGCTCCGCCGCCACGGCGACCACGCTGCGCCCGGCAGCCGCTGGCCGCACGACGTCTCCGCCGTCAGCCGCCTCGCAGTTCGCGCCAAGCCGCGGCGATGCCGGCGTCGACCGGCCCGGCGCGCCAGCCGAGCTCGCGCGCCGCCTTGCCGGCGTCGAACCAGAGGAACTTGCCGGCCAGCGTCAGGATCTCGCTGGTCAGCGGCGGTCGGCTGCCCAAGCACCGTTCCTTCCAGCGCAGCGCGCGTGCCGCAGTCTGCACCAGCGCGCGCGGGGCGACACGGCGCGGCGCCGCGCCGCCGACGACGCTGGCGATGCGTGCCAGCAACTGCGCGCCGGTCAGGTTCTCGCCGGTGAGCAGGTAGCGTTCGCCGCGCCGTCCCGTGCGCAGCGCGCGCATGATGCCGTCGCAGACGTCGACGACGTTGGCGACGTTGAGCCCGCCCGGTGGCGCGAAGCGCACGCGGCCGGTCATCACCGCCGTCAGCAGCGAGTCGTCCCCCTTGCGGCGGTCGCCGGCGCCGTACATCGACGGCGGGTTGACGATCACCGCGTCGAGCCCGCGCGCGCACGCGGCGAGCACGCGCTGCTCGGCGGCGAACTTGCTGTCGCAGTAGCCGATGTACAGCGGCCCGAAGTTGAACGGCGCGCGTTCGTCGACGGCCTCGGGTCGGTCGCGGTACGCGACGGCCGAGATCGTCGAGACGTGCAGCATGCGCCGGACGCCGGCGGCGAGCGCTGCATCGGCGAGGTCGCCGGTGGCGACGGCGTTGGCGGCGAACATCGCGCCGCGCTCCTCCGGTTGGAACGACACCAGCGCCGCGAGGTGCACGACCGCGTCGGCAGAGTGACAGCCGCGGGCCAGCGCGTCGCGGTCGGCGAGGCGGCCTTCGACGCGTTCGACGTCGAGGTCGCGCAGCCACGGCACGTCCTGCCCCGGACGCACGAGCGCGCGCAGGCGGAAGTCGCGCGCCAGCAGCGGCGCAAGGTGGCGGCCGACGAAGCCGCTCGCGCCGGTGAGGAAGCAGACGGGGGCCACGCGGTCAGGCTAGATGCCGGAAGGTCGTCAAGGCAACGGGCGCGGTTGCGGTCGCGCGCGCTCGCGGGATCGCGCGGCGCCGCGAACTGCGCCCCGACGCGCGCATTCCGCGGGTTGCGATGGGCGCATCGCGCGCCGGTCGCTACCCTCTTCGCCCCCATGCTCACTGGAGTGCTGTTCGCGATCGGTCTGGCGCTGCTCGTCCTCGGCGCCGACTGGCTGGTCAAGGGCGCGTCGCGCGTCGCCGCCGCCGCCGGCGTGTCGTCGCTGGTCATCGGTCTCACCGTCGTCGCGTTCGGCACCAGCGCGCCGGAGTTCGCCGTCAGCGTGCAGGCGGCGTGGTCGGGCAAGGCCGACATGGCGATCGCCAACGTCGTCGGCAGCAACATCTTCAACGTGCTGTTCATCCTCGGCGCGTCGGCGCTGATCACGCCGCTGTTGGTGGCGCAGCAGCTTGTGCGCCGCGACGTGCCGCTGATGATCGGCGTGTCGGTCGCGCTGTGGGCCATCGCCCGCGACGGCCAGCTGACCCGCGTCGACGGCGCGATCCTGTCCGCCTGCCTCGTCGCCTACACCACCTGGATCGTGCGCGTCAGCCGGCGCGAGACCAAGGCGGTCAAGGCGGAGTACGAGGAAGCGTTCGGCGGCGACGCGCCGATCGACCCCAACCCGCTGCACAGCGGCGGTTCCGTCGGCGCTGCGGGCGCTGCGGCCGGCAAGGAAACCCTCGCGGGTGCGATCGGCTTCGCCGTCGCCGGCCTCGCCATGCTGGCGATCGGCTCCAAGTGGTTGGTCGACGGCGCGGTCGCGTTCGCGACCTGGGCCGGGCTCAGCGAGGTCGTCGTCGGCCTGACGATCGTCGCCGCCGGCACGTCGCTGCCGGAGGTCGCCACGTCCGTCACCGCCGCCCTCAAGGGCGAGCGCGACATCGCCGTCGGCAACGTCGTCGGCAGCAACCTGTTCAACATCCTCGGTGTGCTCGGGCTGTCCGGACTCGTGTCGCCCGCCGGCCTCACCGTGCGCGAGTCGATGGTCGGCTACGACCTGCCGGTGATGGTCGCGGTCGCCGTCGCGTGCCTGCCGGTGTTCGCCCGCGGCTTCGTCATCCCGCGCTGGGAGGGCGCGCTGTTCCTGCTGTACTACGGCGCCTACACGACCTACCTCGTGTTGTCGGAGACCAAGCACGAAGCGACCGCAGGCTATGCCAAGGTCATGCTGGAGTTCGTGCTGCCGCTGACCGGCGTCACGCTCGGCGTACTCGCGGTCCGCGTGCTGACGCTGAAGAAGCCGGTGTCCGCTTGAGCGCCGACGCTGGCGCCGCGGCGCCGTTCGCGGCGGTACCCGACGCGCTGCGGCCCGCGCTGGTGCGCCGCGGCTTTGCCGCGCTGACCGCCGTGCAGCAGGGCATCCTCGCCGCCGACGACGGTGTGCGCGACCTGCGCATCCGCTCGCAGACCGGCTCGGGCAAGACCGTCGCGCTCGGCATCGCGCTGGCGCGGTCGTTCGCCGACGGCGCGCTGGCGCAGGACCGGCGCGGACCGCTCGCGCTCGTCGTCGCGCCGACGCGCGAACTCGCCGCGCAGGTCAAGGAAGAGCTGTCGTGGCTGTTCGCCGACGTGCCGGGCGCGCGCTGCGGCGTCGTCACCGGCGGCACGTCGGTGGCGCGCGAGCAGGTGCAGTTGCAACGCCGGCCGGCGGTGCTCGTCGGCACGCCCGGCCGCCTGCTCGACCACGTCGGCAGCGGCGCGCTCGACCTCGGTTGGGTCAAGCAGCTCGTGCTCGACGAGGCCGACCAGATGCTCGACCTCGGCTTCAAGGACGAGCTCGACGGCATCCTCGCCGCCCTGCCGCAGGAGCGGCGCACGCACCTCGTGTCGGCGACGTTCTCGCCCAACGTGCAGGCGCTCGCCGACCGCTTCCAGCGCTCGCCGATCCTCGTCGCCGGCACGCCTGCCGGCGCGGCGCACGGCGACATCGAGCACATCGCGCTCAAGGTCGGCGCCCGCGACCACTACGCCGCGCTCGTCAACCTGCTGCTGCTCGCCGGCGACGAACGCACGCTGGTGTTCGTGCGCACGCGCGAAGGCACCTCGGCGCTCGCCGACAAACTCGCCGGCGACGGCTTCCTGGCGATGCCGATCCACGGCGACCTCGCGCAGGCGCAGCGTACGCGCACGCTGCAGGCCTTCCGCCGCGGCGCGATCCACACGCTGATCGCCACCGACGTCGCCGCGCGCGGTCTCGACATCTCCGACGTCACGTCGGTCGTGCACTTCGATCCGCCGATCGACGCCGAGACCTACGTGCACCGCAGCGGCCGCACCGGCCGTGCCGGCCAGAAGGGCCGCAGCTACATGTTCGTGGTCAAGTCGCGCGCCAACTTCGCGCGCCGCCTGTTCCACGAAGCGCGCGTGAAGGAGCGGTGGGAGGGTTGCCCCGGCCCCGCCGAGGTGCGCGCGCATCGTCTCGAGCAGGCCGGCGATCGCGCCGCGCACGCGCTCGCGTCGGCGCCGCCGCCGGGAACCGCCGAACGCGCCATCGCCGACAACCTGCTGGCCGGCCGCGATGCGACCGCCGTCGTCGCCATGCTGCTCGGCCAGATGGCGACCGGTCCGTGCGAGCCATCGGCCGTCGCGGTCGAACGCGACGTGCCGCCGGCCGGCGCGGCGAAGGCGGGATCGAAGTCTGCGACGGGGCCAGTGCCCGTCGCCGCGAGCGACGCCGCGGCGCCGGCCGCAGCCGCAACCACGGACGCGCCGACCTCGTCGCCGCCGATCGCGAAGGCCGTGATGCCCGCCGCCGCCGCCGCGACCACATCCGCGCCCGAGGCGCCGCCGGTCCGCCGCCTCGCGCCTGGGAAGCGCGGCAAGGCCGGCGCACCGCCAGCATGGCAGCGCCAGGCCGCCCCTGAGTCGATGGGCCGCGGGCCGTACGGCAACCGCGACCGCGATGGCGGCGCCTTCCAGCGCTTCCGCATCAACTGGGGCAGCCGCGACGGCGCCGACCCACGCCGCGTCATGGCGCACGTCTGCCGCCGCGGCGGCATCGACAGCGACGCCGTCGGCCAGATCCGCGTGCAGTTCGCCTTCTCCACGTTCGAGATCGCCGCGCCCGTCGCCGACATGTTCGAACGCAGCGCGCGTCGGCCGGACCGCCGCGACCCGCATCTGGTCATCGTGCGCGACCGCTTCGGCGGGCGCTGAGTCGCGGTCGCGCCGGCGCGTCAGTTGCCGACCAGCGCCGCGATGGCGTTGGTCGCCAGGATGCCGGCCGGATTGGCGCTCGGCGCCAGCGGGAAGGCCTGCGCGTAGAAGCCGGCGCCGACGATCGACGGGCTGTTGGGCAGCGCGATCGGCGCCGTCGCCGACGCGGCGACGGTGGTGACGACGCTGGTGATCGCCGGATCGGTCCACAGCGTGCAGCCGGTCATGCCGATCGCGCCGAGGCCGAACGGCAACGGCACCCCTGCCCAGGTCGAATCCGAGAAGCCGATCGCGACGACGCTCACCGGTGCGGCGAGCGACAGGTTGGTGATGCGCAGCGTGAACGTCGCGCCCGGCTGCGGCACGCTGCCGGCGACCACCTGCAGCGCTGGCGCGAGGCCAGCGCCGCTACAGCCGGTCCCGTACTGTGCGCTCCACGGCAGACCGCGCAGGCGCGCGATCTCGCGCGATAGCGCGCGGTAGCTCGCCGCCGCGGTCGCCGACAGCGGCTGCAGCAGCAGGTCGGTGGTCTCCCACGGATCGGCGGCGAGGTCGTACAGCTCTTCGCGCACGCCGGAGCCCGTGAGCCGGAAGCGCAGCAGTTCGTACTGTGCGTTGCGCGCCATCTCGCTGTCGCCGGCGGCGGCCATCGCCTGCGACCCACTGAAGCGCTGCGAGTACGAGAGCGCGCGCGGTGGTGTGGCTCCGGGGCCGGCGAGCAGGGCGCCGACGTCGATTGTGTCGAGCGGCACCGACGCTGGAACAGCGGCGCGGGCATCGACGCCCTGCAGCGCCGCGAGCGTCGCGAACATGTCGACCGCGTGCACCAGCGCCGGTTCGACGCGGGGCGCGCCGCCGACCGCCGGACCGGCGACGATCAGCGGCACGCGGATGCCGCCCTGGTAGATCGTTCCCTTGCTGCGCGTCGAGTTGAACGGCGGCAGCGTCACTGCCGCGGTCGTGCCGTTGTCGCCGAGGAACACGATGTTGGTGTTCGCGCGCGTCGCGGCCGGGATCGTGGCGAGGAAGCGGCCGATCTCGGTATCCATCGCCTGCACCATCGCGCGGAAGAACGGCACCGGCTGGGTCGACGGATTCAGCCCGCCCAGATTCTGCGTGTGCAGGGCGGCCGGCGGCGCTTGGTACGGCGAGTGCCCGGCGTGGAAAGAGAGCATCAGGAACCACGGCTGCGCGGTCGCGCCGACCCAGGCCAGCGCCTCGTCGACGGTGTCGGTGGTCGCGTAGACAGTCGACGTCGAGGCGACGCCGTTCTCGACCTTTGGCCAGGAGTAGTAGCTCGGCAGCGTGCCCGCCATGCCGCCGGTGAAGGTGCCGAAGCCCTCGGCGGTCGGCGTCAGCGGCCCGAGGTCTTCGCCGAGGTGCCACTTGCCGATCAGGGCATTCGCGATGCCGGCGGGCGCCAGGATCTCCGGCAGCAGCAGTTCGCTCGCCGCCAGCCCGGGCGCGTTGTTCATCAGAGCGGCGCCGACGCCGGTGCGGAAGGCGTGGCGGCCGGTCAGGATCGAGGCGCGCGTCGGCGAACAGAGCGGGCAGGCCTGGGCGTTGGTGAAGCGGATGCCACTGGCCGCGAGTGCGTCGATGATCGGCGTCGGCGGTGGGTTGCTGCCGAGGCCGTAGCAACTGACGGAATCGACGCCGACGTCGTCGGCGACCACCAGCAACGTGTTGCGCGCCGGCGCGCCCTGCGCCGTCAGCGTGGCGAGCAGGCAGAGGGTGGCAAGCAGGGAGCGCAGCATGGCAGCAGATTACGCGCAGCGCGGCGCAGTGCCCACCGCCCCGGTCTCAGCGCTTGACGAACAGCAGCGCCTCGATGCGCTGTACCGCGTCGTCGAGCCGCGTGCCGACCGCCGCGCCAGCGCGGTCGTCGGCCAGCAGGATGGCGAATACCCGCGTGCCATCGGCGCCCTGCCGCCAGCCGGCGCGCGTGCGCGTCGCCGGCGCGCTGTCGAGGGCGCCGTCCTTGCGGAACACCACTCGACCCTCGTCGTCCAGGCCGTCGGCGAGCACGCGGCGGCAGGCCATGACCGTGGCGGTCGCCATGCCCGGCACGCAGCCGCGGGCGAGCGCCTGGTGAACGGCAGCGAGCGCTGCGGCGGTCGCCGTGTTGTCGCCGGTCGCGACGCGGTCGGCGAGCATGTAGCGGCGGACCTGCAGGCCGGCGAAGCGCGGGTCGCGCGCGTGCAGTCGCTGCGTCAGGGCCGGCGGGCCGCCGAAGCGCGCAGTAACGAGGTTGGCGGCGACGTTGTACGTTGCGTTGTCGACGCCCTTGCTGCTGATCATTGCCTCGCAGACGCGGTGGGTGGACTGGCCGCCGAGCAGCCGCTGCGCCGTCGCGCGCTGGGCTGGCGAGAAGTGCGCGACCGCCGGATGGCTTGCGTCAGCGAGCACGGCGTCGGCGCCGGGCAGCGGCGTATCGAGGCCGGCGGGTGGCGCGAGCGGCAGGTCGGTCAGCGTCGGCACGGCGCCGGCCTGCGCCGCGAACGCCTCGATCAGATAGGCGGCCTTGATCGCGCTCGCTGCCGGCATCGGCGTCTCGGCGTTCCACGCCAGCAGCGCTTCGCCATCGGCCGTGCCGAACCAGACCGCGGCCCGCGCCGTCGGCCCGAGCCCGGCGACAACGTCGGCGATCTGCTGGCCGAGCGCGGCCGGCAGCGCCGTCGGCGTCCGCGGCGGCGGCGGCGCGCTGCAGGCGGCGAGGGCGAGAGCGAGGGCAAAGTGGGGAAAGGTGCGAACGCGCATCGCCGCAGGATCGCACGCGGCGGCCGGCGGGCAAGCGGCGAACCGCCTTGACGCCGCCTTGCCACGTCCGCCGGTTCCCAGCGGCGCGCGCACGCGCGCTTCGCTACCGTGCGCTCCGCCATGGAATCCGCCTCGCCGTCCAAGGGCCTGTCGCTGCCGACGAAGATCCTGCTCGGACTCGTGCTCGGCGCGACGGTCGGCGTCACGCTCAACGTGCTGTACGCGCCGCCGCTCGGTCAGCCGGCGGCCGGGACCTACGCCAGCGTCGTCGCGTTCGCCGACGGCGCGGTGAAGCCGCTCGGCGACCTGTTCCTGAGCCTGCTGTTCATGGTGGTCGTGCCGGTGGTGTTCAGCTCGCTGTTCCTCGGCGTGGCGGGGCTCGGCAGCGTCGGCAAGCTCGGCAGCCTCGGCGGCCGCACGCTCGGCTGGTTCCTCGTCACCACGACGGCGGCGGTGTTGCTCGGCTTGTTGCTGGTCAACTGGTTCGAGCCGGGCCGCGCGGTGACCGCCGAGGTCGCAGCACAGATCAAGGCGCAGTACGCCGGCGACGCCAGCAAACGCATCAGCCAGAGCCAGCAGGCGGCCGGCTGGGTGCAGATGCTCGTCGACATCGTGCCGCGCAACGTCGTCGCCGCCGCCGCCGACAACAGCAAGGTGCTCGGGCTGATCTTCTTCGCGCTCGTGCTCGGCGCCGCGGCGATCCGGGCGCCGCGCGAGAAGACCAAGCCGCTGTGCGACCTGTGCGAAGCGCTCTACGACCTGTGCGTGCGCGTGCTGGCCTGGGTCATGCAGCTCGCGCCGTACGGCGTCGCCTGCCTGATCTTCCACGCCACCGCCAAGCTCGGCCTCGACGTGCTCAAGCTCGTCAGCCTGTACTTCGCGACGGCGATGGGCGGGCTGATCGTCTACCAGCTGGTCGCGATCACGTTCCTCGCCAAGGCCTGCGCCGGCCTGTCGCCGGGCCGCTTCTACCGCGGCTGCCGGACGCTGATCGTCACCGCGTTCTCGACGTCGTCGTCCAACGCGACGCTGCCGACGACGATCCGCACGGCCACCGACGAGTTCGGCGTGCCCAAGGAGATCGCCGGCTTCGTCATGCCGCTCGGCGCGACGATGAACATGAACGGCACCGCGCTGTTCGAAGGCGTGTCGGTGCTGTTCCTCGCGCAGGTCGCCGGCGTCGACCTGTCGCTCGGCCAGCAGGCGCTCGTCGTCGGCATGGCGGTGCTGACCGCGATCGGCGCTGCCGGCGTGCCCGGCGGCTCGATCCCGCTGCTGGCGATCGTGCTGACGCAGGTCGGCGTGCCGGCCGAGTTCCTGGCGTTGATCCTCGGCGTCGACCGCCTCGTCGACATGACGCGCACGATCCCCAACGTCACCAGCGACCTCGTCTGCAGCCTGTGGCTCGCGCGCCGCGAGGGCGTGACGCTCCGCGCGTAGCGTCGAGGTCGCCGCGCTCAGTTCGTGCCGCCGCAGGCGAACTCCGGCCGATCGAGCACGTATCCCATCGTCACGACGGCTTCGGGCGCGACCGGCCACAGCAGCCAGCCGGTGCAGCGCCAGCGCACCAGCACGCGCGCGCGGGCTGTGGCATCGCCCGGCGTGAAGCCCGGCCGCGGCGCGGGTTGGCGGTGCGGCGGCGTCCAGAGGTGCCACGCCGGCCAGTCCGGCGCGGCGGCGCAGCCGAGCGGGAAGGGCGCTGCCTCGATGGTCGCCGGCCGCGGCAGCGAGCCCTGGTCCGGGCAGGTCTGCGCGGTGGCGAGCGCGGTGGCGGTCAGGGTGGCAATGAACGCGGCGCCGAGCCGGCGCCGCTGGTTGGTGCGGTGGTCCATGCCCACCAGGGGAACGAACCGCTGCGATTTCGCCGGCGAAGTCGCCGGCGGGCGATCACTTCGCCGCGTCGAACTTGGCCTTCTTGCCGGCCTCGTCCATGCCGTTCCACTTGCCGAGGCAGTTCTTGCAGCAGAAGCCGACCTTGCCGCCGGCGTAGTCGGCGGTCGGGCTGCTGTCCTTCAGCGGCTCGCCGGAGAGGACGCAGCTGCTCTTGAGCAGCGACGGCGCGGGAGCGGCGGTCGACTGGGTCGAGCAGGCGGCGAACAGGATGGCGGGGAGGACGAGGTTCAGGAGCTTCTTCATGGCGCGGTGGATTGTCGGGCCGTCCAGCCCGCGCTCAAGCCAAGGTTGGCGAATCGCGCCGCCGCCCGGCGGCGTATGGCAATCCGCGCCGGCCGGAGGTCTGCTCTCGGCATGGAAATGACCGCCGCCGAGCTGGCCGTGCACGCGGACGGCAAGGTGGCGCCGTCCGAGGCTGATGCGCTGGCGCTGTTCCGCGAACTGATCGAAGGCTGATGGCCTGCGCCGAAACCATGCTCCAACCGATCGGATTTCCCCTGGTGGACGCCCGCGCGGCCACGCGTGCTCCGAGAACCCGAGTGGTTCTCGGGCGCTGAGGCGTCGTGGTCTCGTCGCATGCGACCGCCGCGCTCGCGTTCGACGCGAGCGAGTGGTTCATCGGGCAGTCGCTGCGGCCATTCCTCGCGCCGCGGCACTGGCGGCGGCTCGAGCGGCGCGCCGAAGCATGCGTGCGCGCGGCGCTGGCGATCTGCGCGGCGAAGGGCGCGCGTGCGACGTGGTTCGTGCCCGGCGCGCTGGCACGCAGCGCGCCGGGCCTGCTGCGCGAACTCGCCGCCGACGGCCATGAAGTCGGCCTCGCCGCCGAAGCGCCGTGGCCGCTCGCTGCCGCGCCGGCGGGCGAGCGCGCGGCGCTGCGGGACCGCTGGCTGCGCGATGTCGCCGCGATCGAGGCGGCGACCGGCGTCGCCGTGCGCGGCTTCCGGGCGCCGTGGACGACCGCGACGAAGGACGCGTGGTGGCGGCCGTTCTTGCGCGGCATCGGGCTCACCTACGACGCGACGCCCAACGCGCAGGACATCGACACGCCGTACGCTTATCGCCTCGATGGCGGCGGCGCCGTGCGGTTGCGCCTGTTCGCGCTCGCGGCGCTCGATGCCGAAACGCCGCCTCTCGCCGGCGTGCCGGCGCCGCCGGTCGGTCGGGCGGCGCAGGCGACGAGCGATCTGCAGGCGCTGCTCGCGCGCGGCGGCGGCACGGTGGTGGCGTCGCTCGGCACGCCGGCGCTGACCGCGCCGCCGCGCGCGCTGCTGCCGGAGCTGATCATAGTGCCGCGTGGCGACGCGCCGCGCCTCTGCGTCGTCGTGCCGCTGAAGGACGAGGAGCGCGGCGTGCCGGGGCTGCTGGTCGAACTGCGCGCGCTCGCCGACGACCTCGCCGACGTCGCGCGCGTCGAGTACGTGCTCGTCGACGACGGCAGCGGTGATCGCACATGGGAACTGTTGCAGCAGGGCGCTGCGGCGTTGCCGCGCGCCAAGGCAGTGCGCCACGCGCAGAACCTCGGCGTCGCTGCGGCGATCCGCACCGGCATCCAGGCGACCGACAGCGCGTTGGTCGCGTCGATCGACGGCGACCTGTCGTACGACCCGCGCGAACTTCGGCCGATGCTCGCCCTGCTGCAGCAGGGCGCCGACGTCGTCACCGCGTCGCCGTACGACTCGCGCGGCGAAGTTCGCAACGTGGCGGGCTGGCGGCTCTTCCTCTCGCGCAGCTTGTCGATGGCGTACCGCGTGTTGCTGGCTTCGCCGATCCGCACGTGGACGAGTTGCTTCCGCGTCTACCGGCGGGCCGCGGTCGCCGAGTTGCCGCTCGCCAACCCGCGCTTCCTTGGCACCGCCGAGTGGCTGGTGCGCGTGCTGCGCCGCGGCGGCCGGGTCGCCGAGCACCCGTGCGTGCTCGAGGCGCGGTTGTTCGGCGTCAGCAAGATGAAGACGCTGCGCACGATCGGCGGGCACTTGCGCCTGCTGGCGGCGGTGGCTCTGCGCGCCGTGCGATGATCGACGCCGGTGGCGAACTGGTTCGCCACTCGAGAGGTTGGTCGCGAGAGACCCTCCTGCCGTGCTGGCCTAGCGCGCTGGCGTTCGCGCCGGCGAGTTGGTATCGCGGATTGTCCTGGCGCGAGCCCGACCCTCATGCGCTCGACCGTGTCGCCGGATTTTGCGGTTGCGTCGCGCGGATTGCAGTCGCCGTACGTCCAGCTAATTTTAGGTTCGTACCTGCCCTGCAGCGTGCGTCGCATGACGCCGTTTTCTCGGTAGTTCAAGTTCTCACCGCCGGCGCTACGCCAGTGCCGGTCTTGTCCTGGAGCAGCCCATGCGCATCTTTTTCTCTCTGCTTGCCTTCGCTTCCCTCACCGGCCTCGCCACCGCCCAGTGCTTCTCGGTCACGACAACCACTGTCGCCGGCAACGGCCAGAACGGCACGATGTTCGACATCGTCAACACGTCGACGTCGGCGATCACGATCGGCAGCTTCGACCAGTGCTTCTTGAACGCCAACCCCGTGGTGACTTTCCAGATCTACACGAAGCCCGGCACGTGGAACGGCTCGGAGGCCAACCCCGCCGCCTGGACGCTCGTCGGTTCGACGACGAACCTCGCGCACGGCATTGCGCCAGCGCTCGACCCACTACCGATCACGGTCAACGTCACCATCGCGCCCGGTGCGACCCAGGGCTTCTACCTCACGGGCGATACGGGCACGACGGTCGCCTACACGACCGGCGTCAACCAACTCGGCACGGTGATTGGTTCTGACGCGTCGCTCCAGGTCACGGCCGGCGTCGGCAAGA
>Ga0194131_10001366_pt1 | contig 41893 bp, 33 predicted proteins | sample TA2KigO120mmetaG_FD_148631 | JGI IMG/M metagenome (GOLD analysis project Ga0194131, IMG submission 148631) | Freshwater microbial communities from Lake Tanganyika, Tanzania - TA2015053 Kigoma Offshore 120m | ecosystem: Environmental > Aquatic > Freshwater > Lake | place: Tanzania: Lake...
GGGATCCGACAAGCCGGGTTCAGAAGTCGATCCTCGAAGGTGGAGTCCACCGCCGTGACTTGTAAAACTTCTTGACAAGATGCCGATTCGGCGCACGGTCTGGCTTGAGACCTGCACGCCGTTCATCGAAGGTTCTGCAGGCGGGCGGACCAGTCAGGGCATCGGTTGCCTGGTGGTTCACCCCGAGTGTCCATCCAGTAGTTCGGCGACTCCGCACGTCCCGTGAGCATCCAGCTTCTCAATCGCACGACCAATGACGGCTCTCGTTGGTTTGCAGAGTTGCCCGAGAGTCGTTCGTTTGATGCGCTACGAGACCATCTCCGCGCACTCCACGGAGTCCGAATTACGGAGTTTCTCACCGACCACGTCACAGAGGCTTGGATTGACTTCACGTTCAGACACCACACTTTCACCATCAACAACCAGTATGGGGACTATTGGTTGTTCGTGAGAGAGCCGAGTCGCCCGGACGACATCCTGAGCGAGGTAGTGAGCCACTGTCAGCCATTCTTGCATGAGAACGTCGCCTAACCAGGGCGCTGCAGCGATCGGTTTCTCCGCCGTCCGTTCGAGCGTCGCGGGAGTTCGTGAGCGCACCGTGCGCCCCACAGTTGCACCCGAGGCCGTCCGCGACGCGATGCAGTCTTTCCTTGATGCGCCACGCCCTGTGACGGATCGTCAGGGCAGGTAGCTCCACCGAACGATCAACACCGCCGACATGTTTGCCGCCACGGACTTCCTGATCGGCGTGCTTTCGGCGCTCGTGCTGTACGTCGTGTTGTCCAGGTTCCTCGATCGCCCTCGCGCCTGAGCGCGGCACCGATTGCCGGCTGCGGACTCTTGTTGCGGACGGAACGCACGCGCGGACGGTGGCACAATGGCAAGAAGACGGGTTGTGGGGGTGGAAAGTGGCCTGAAAGGTCGCTTGCCCGACTTGTTTCGGGCGGCGGTTGTGTTACCCTCCGTATCTTGCACCCACCCTTGTTCGTGGGTCGCATGTCAAGTAAAGGAGTATCACCTAATGCAAGTCGTTCCGTCCATCTTCAACTTCACCCTCGCGTCCGTATTGATTGCCGTGCTCGGTTGCGCCGGGCGCGCCGCGGCGCAGTGCTCGGCGGCTGATATCAATCACAACGGCGTTGTGGAGGGCGGAGACCTAGGCATGCTCCTTGATGTGTGGGGCACGAACAACGCGGATGCCGACATCAATAACGATGGCGTGGTCGATGCCGTCGACCTCGCGGAGCTGCTGGGCGCATGGGGCCCGTGCAATGACATGTTCAACCAGCCCACTACCAACAACGACAACACCTGCGGTATCAGGCAAACCCTGATTGCGAAGAAGGTGCTGACCAACAACGCTGACTTCTATGGCGACATACTGGCAATGTGGCAGCTCATCTACGCCCAGACCAAACTCAACTATCCTGCCGGTCTGCCAGTAAGCGAACTAGACCAATATTTTCTAATATCGCCTCCGACTGTTTATACCCCAGCGGGGGTTAAAGCCGCAAACGGTGGGCCGCGAACACCCCCCAGCAGTATTTTGAATGTATTGAAAGCGACTGGTTACAGGATGGAGCGGTATTACATCGATCAGGATGAAATGGATCAGCACTTTACTTCTGCCTTTGTAGATGCTGAGCTCGCGATCTTTGCCACGGCTTTTCCTGACGCCGAGTCGCAGGTTGTTGACGCCGCAGCCAGTCCCGCCAGCCTGCGCTCTCTGTTTACAAACGAGGGCAGCTATTACATTGTTGTTGTAAATGATGGAAACCATTGGATTGGTGTGACGGCAGACACCATCTATAACTCACTGGGAGCTGCTCCTGTCAAGAATAGCAGCGACTTTGGAAAGCTCGACGGTGACCCGAACCAGACCGAAACCAACAGCTTCACCGGTTTGGTTATTGAAATCCGGAAAAATTGAGCCGGTAACGTTGCCAGTCACTGGGGGTTTCGACCCGCGCCCGTCCAGACAGGACGGGCGCTCTTTTGATTTGATAGGAGTTCGTCATTCCGGCGTCGCGGGCGAGCGCACTCGGCATGCACCCTGCTGGGGCTTAGACAGCTCTCGCCCAGCGGGGATGCCTCGCGCGCGGTCGGTGGCACAATGGGGCACGCGTGGTGAGGGTGGGCAAGTCGAAGTTTGCGCGAGTGAAGTGCCCAAAGGATGAGCGCGAGAGAACAGGCCTCCGCAGCGTGTTCTTCGGACCTGGATATCATGCCGTTGGTGGGGCGTTCTCGCGAAATCCGCTCAATCACCTTTTCGGCATGGGAAGAACACGATGGGCAGACACATCTCTGGAGAGCGCAAGACCGCGTACTACCTTGGCATGGGGTTGATGATCCTAGGCGGCATCCTATTCGCCTCCACGTTTGTCACCTTCGCCATGCGCTTCGGGGACTTCTCGAACTTTGAGTCAAACGCCAAGTCTGATGTGTTTCGAGCCGTGGGTGGTATGGCCCTGCTCTTCGTGGGCGTAATCATCCGTGGGATTGGAGCGCGAGGGCTGGCCGGTTCAGGGGTTGTCCTGAACCCCGAGAAGGCGAGGCAGGAACTTGAGCCTTACAGCCGCATGGCGGGCGGAATGGTCAAGGATGCCTTGGAAGAGGCGAATGCCAGCCTTGGGACAGGGGCGCAGAAAGTCGTCATGATCAAGTGCCCATCCTGCAGGAAAGTGAACGAGGAGGACTCCAAATTCTGCCAAGAGTGTGGAAGGGAAATCTGAGCCGAACAACAGCATGCAGCGGACGCCGCGATGCGCGGCGCCGCTGATGCTGAACGTTCGCAAAAACCAAATGGGCACGATTCCTACTCTCGAGACTGAGCGGTTGCTGCTGCGGCCGTTTTGTCAGAGTGACGCAGCTGAAGTAACCCGGCTCGCCGGGGACCGTTCGGTAGCCGCTACGACCAGCAACATCCCGCATCCCTAGGGGCCGATCGTGGACAGGCACGGACCGGGGGACCGGACCGATCGTGACCGATCGTGGACAGGCACGGACCGGGGGACCGGACCGATCGTGGACAGGCACGGACGGGGGCCGATCGTGGACAGGCAAAGACTGCGGACCGATCTTGGACAGGCAAGGACTGGGGGCAACGGGGACCAACCAGGCGGGCAACGCGGTCGCATAGGCTTGCGGCGAGGGCGAATCGACGCGGGATGGAGTCCGAGCTTGATCAAATGGCATGAAGGTCGAGTGATGTGCTCGTGATGCAATGTCGATCGATGCAGATAGTCGATGTTTCAAGCACGAAGCCGACTTCACTTGATTGAACAATACGCTCTAGCTCCTGCACGCCAAGAGGTATGACCGGGTCGAACGGTTCCAAACAAGGACTGCCCGCGAGGGGCGTGAGACGGGCGTGGGGGAGCACGCTTGGCACCCCTCGAGACTCGACCGACCCCCACCGGTGGGTCAGAGGTCGGCGACTGGTCGGCGACGGGTCGTTGAAGGGTCGGCGATCCTCCTCGACGCGGTGACGTCGGCTCTCCGCGGATAGCACTCGGGCCGGGCAGAGTGACTCCGAACGGGGGCGCGATTCGATTGGTCACGGGTCTCGCGAGATCTTGGCTCGCGCCCTTGCGTTCCTCGTCGAGTCGGTGCGGTCCGAGTGGGCGACCGGGCGACTAGGTGGGTCAGGTGGGTCAGGTGGGTCCCGAGTCCCGGATCCACGCTTCTTGGCGATCTCGACCGGCACCCGCCGATAACGACCGCTCGGGCAAGAGGCGTGGGGTGCGTCCTTCTTGACCGGGTTTGCTCGGTTCCCCTAGCATTTGCCCCTTCGACTTCGTGAAAAAGTTCACGATCCCGTCATCCCTTCACCCGCCTCCTGCGGCTGAGGTCATCGCGCTCCCCAAGCCCTCTCGCCCATGAGCAGATTCCTCTTCCCCAAGTGGTCGAACCTTCTCCTGCCGACGATCCTCGTCGCGGGCGCGACGGTGCCGCTCTACGCGGTCTTCTTCGTCGCGTACGGGTTCAGCCCCAAGACCCTCGAGGTCGGCTACCAGCCCGAGCAGCCGGTGCCGTTCAGCCACGCGCTCCACGCCGGGCAGCTCGGCATGGACTGCCGCTACTGCCACGCGACCGTCGAGCGGGCGGCGCACGCCGCGGTCCCGCCGACCCAGACCTGCATGAACTGCCACGTGCAGATCCGTCCGGAGAGTCCCAAGCTCGCCGGCGTGCAGGAGAGCTACCGCACCGGCATGCCCATCGAGTGGGTGAAGGTGCACAAGCTCGGCGACTACTCCTACTTCAATCACGCGGCGCACGTCGCCCGCGGCATCGGCTGCGTCTCCTGCCACGGACGGATCGACCAGATGGAGGTGGTGTACCGCTCGGCGCCGCTCAGCATGGGCTGGTGCCTCGAGTGCCACCGCAATCCCGAGCCGAACATCCGCCCGGTCTCCCAGATCACCAACATGGCGTACGACCCCGCGCTTGAGCTCACCGAGGAGGAGCGCCTCGGCCTGCTGCACAAGTTCGACATCCACCCGTCGGAGAACTGCTCGGCATGTCACCGGTGAACCCCCTCCCGACGCAGCCCGCCTCGGGCGGCTGCGCGAGCCGAGCCTCCGAGGCGGAGGCGCCCGCCTCCGTCAAGCGGGGTCTCGAGTACTGGCGGAGCCTCGAGCAGCACGCCGACGGCGCCGAGTTCCGCGAGTTCATGCACCGCGAGTTTCCCGAGGGTGCCGACCGCCTCGAAGGCGACGATCGCCGCCAGTTCCTCCGGGTCATGGGCGCTTCCTTCGCGCTCGCCGGCGTCGGCCTTGCCGGCTGCCGCCGCCTGCCCGAGAGCACCATCGTCCCCTTCGCCGCGAGCGCCGCCGACCGCGTGCCCGGCATCCCGGTCCACTACGCGAGCTCGATGGAGCTCTGCGGCGTCGGCGCCGGACTGCTCGTCAAGAGCTACGACGGCCGCCCGATCAAGATCGAGGGCAATCCCGACCATCCCACCACCCTCGGCGGCTGCGACTCGTTTGCGCAGGCGTCGGTGCTCGAGCTCTATGACCCCGACCGCTCGCGGCTCCTCCTCTGCGAGGGGGTCCCGGTCGGCGACGGCGCGTTCGCGGAGTTCTCCGCCTTCGTGACCGAGCGATTCGGCGGGCTCGCCGCGAAGGGCGGCGAGGGGCTCGCGGTGCTCTCCGAGAGCTTCGGCGGTCCCTCGATGGCGGACCTCCGCTCGCGCTTCGCGAGGCGCTATCCGAACGCCCGCTGGGTCGAGTGGGAGCCCTTCGACGACGACGCGGTCCGCGGCGGCACCGCCGCGGCGTTCGGTCGCCCGATGCGACCGGACTACCGCTTCGACCTCGCGAAGGTCGTGGTCTCGCTCGACGCGGACTTCTTCCGCGCTCCCCCGGCGAGCCTGAAGTGGACCCGCGACTACGCGAGGTCGCGCCGCATCACGAGCGCCGATCCCGCCACGCAGGAGGTCTCGCGCCTCTACGCGTTCGAGCCGTGCCTGAGCCTCGTCGGCGCGAACGCCGACGAGCGGGTGCCGGTGCGGGCGGGCGACGTGGCGGCGGTCGCGGCGATGCTCGCCGCCCGCTGCGGCGTGCAGGCGTCCGACCCGCGGCTCCGCGACGCCCTCGCGGCGCTCGGCGGATCGCCCGCGGCGTCCCGCCTCGACGCGCATGACCTCGAGGTGCTCGACGCGGCGGCGGAGGACCTCAAGAAGAACCAGGGCGGGTCGATCGTCGTCGCCGGACCGAACCAGCCGGCGGCGGTGCATGCCCTCGTCGCGCTCCTGAACGAGCGGCTCGGCAACGCGGGCAAGACGGTCCTCTATCGACCCGACGCCGAGCGTCCGGGGCGGATCGAGGCGCTCGGCGAGCTCTGCGAGGCGCTCACCAACGGGCAGGTCTCGACCCTCCTCATCCTCGGCGGCAATCCCGTCTACGACGCGCCGGTCGACCTCGACTTCGGCGGATGCATGGAGCGGGCGGAGCAGGTGATCCACCTCTCCTTCCACAAGAACGAGACGAGCGCGCATCCCGGCTGCACCTGGCACGTGCCGCGGGCGCACTTCCTCGAGAGCTGGGGCGACGCGCGGGCGTGGGACGGCACCGTCTCGCTGGTGCAGCCGCTCATCGAGCCGCTCGTCTCGCTCGATCAGGGCGGGCGCTCGGCGCTCGAGCTGCTCGCGATGGCGATCGGCGACGCGCCGACCGACGGCTACCAGATCGTGCGCCGCACCATGATGCAGGCGACCGGCACCTCCGACGCCGAGTTCGAGCGGCGGTGGCGGCAGGCGCTGAACGACGGGCTCCTCAAGGGCAGCGCGCTCCCGCCCACCGACGTCCGCGCCGACGAGGCGCGGGTGGGCGCGGCGGTCGCGTCGCTGCCGGTGCCGACCGCGGAGCCGGGGCTCGAGCTCTCCTTCCTCCGCGACGCGACGGTGTTCGACGGTCGCTTCGCGAACAACGGATGGCTGCAGGAGCTGCCGGAGCCGATCACCAAGCTGACCTGGGACAACGCGCTCCTGATGTCGGTCGCGACCGCCGGGACGCTGGGCGTCAAGACCGGCGACCGCGTCGAGATCGCCGCGTCGACCGACGGCTCGCCGACCCTCGAGGCGGCGGTGGTGCTCGTGCCTGGTCAGGCGGACGGCTCGCTCGGGATCAGCCTCGGCTACGGTCGCGGCGAGGTCGCCGGCCGCATCGCGGCGGGCGCCGGCTTCGACGCCTACCGCCTGCGGACCACGGCGCAGCCGAACCTCGCGACGAACGTGCGGGTCGAGCGCCTCGCGGGCACCTACGCCTTCGCCCGCACGCAGGACCACGGCGCCGCCGACGCCCTCGTCGAGAGCGTGCCGGCGAAGGGCATCCAGGAGCGCCTGCCGACGCTCGTGCGCGAGGGCTCGCTCAAGGAGTACCGCGACCACCCCGACTTCGCGCGGCACCGCACCCACGTCGCGGGTCGGCTCTCGCTCTGGGAGGAGACCAACCTCGAGGGCGCCCAGTTCCGCTGGGCGATGTCGATCGACCTCTCGACCTGCATCGGCTGCGCCGCGTGCGTCACCGCGTGCCAGGCGGAGAACAACATCCCCGTCGTCGGCAAGGATCAGGTCGCCCGCGGTCGCGAGATGGCGTGGCTCCGCATCGACCGCTACTTCCGCGGCAGCGATCCGGCGCGGCCCGACGCGGTGCTGATGCAGCCGGTCGCCTGCCAGCACTGCGAGAACGCCCCCTGCGAGCAGGTCTGCCCGGTCGCGGCGACCGTGCACGACGACGAGGGGCTCAACGTCATGGTCTACAACCGCTGCATCGGCACGCGGTACTGCTCCAACAACTGCCCCTACAAGGTCCGCCGCTTCAACTACTTCGACTACCAGCGCCGCGACCCGGTCCGCGAGCAGGTGGGCCCGCTCGCGGTCCAGCCCGACTACTACGTGAAGGACGGACCGAACGAGTGGCTGCGGATGCAGTTCAACCCGGAGGTCACCGTCCGCACCCGCGGCGTGATGGAGAAGTGCACCTTCTGCGTGCAGCGGATCGCCGGCGCGAAGATCGAGGCGAAGAACGCGTGGGTCAAGAGGGGCGGCGTCGACTTCGCGCCGACCTGGTCGATCCCCGACGGCACCATCGTCCCCGCGTGCGCCCAGGCGTGCCCGGCGGAGGCGATCGTCTTCGGCGACCTCAACGACCAGACCAGCCGCGTGGCGGCGCTCCACCGCAGCCAGCTCAGCTACGAGATGCTCGAGGAGCTCAACAACCGCCCGCGGCTCCGCTACCTCGCGCGGGTCCGCAACCCCGCGCTCGACCACGATCACTCCGGTCACGGTCACGGTCACGGGCATGGGCACGACCACGACCATGACCATGACCACGACCACGACCACGATCATGGACATGACCACGCTCGCGCGGCGACGACCGAGGAGGTGAGGGCATGAGCACGCTTCCCATCGGCATGGGCGGCGTCGGAGGCGGCGCCGCGGCGGGCGGAGAGTTCGACAACACCGGGCACCATCAAGGTCGCCGGGAGCCGCTCGTCCTGAACATGACCACCTTCGGCGAGGTCACCCGCACGGTGTGCCGGGTGACCGAGGCGAAGCGGCCGCCGCTCGCGTGGTACGTCGCGTTCGCGATCAGCACCATGCTGGTCGGCGTGCTGGGCGTCTGCGTCCTCTACCTCATCGCGACCGGCGTCGGCGTCTGGGGCCTGAACAACCCGGTGATGTGGGCGTTCGACATCACCAACTTCGTCTTCTGGATCGGCATCGGCCACGCCGGCACGCTGATCTCCGCGATCCTCTTCCTCTTCCGGCAGAAGTGGCGCACCGGCATCAACCGCTTCGCCGAGGCGATGACGATCTTCGCGGTCATGTGCGCCGGCATCTTCCCGGCGATCCACGTCGGCCGCGTCTGGGTCGTCTACTGGCTCTTCCCGATCCCGAACCAGATGGAGATGTGGCCGCAGTTCCGCAGCCCCCTCCTCTGGGACGTGTTCGCGGTGAGCACCTACTTCACCGTGTCGCTCCTCTTCTGGTTCGCGGGCATGGTGCCGGACCTCGCGACCCTCCGCGACCGCGCGACCACCAAGTTCCGGCAGTTCGCCTACGGGCTCTTCGCCCTCGGCTGGCGGGGCTCGAACCGCCACTGGCACCGCTACGAGCGGGCGTACCTCCTGCTCGCGGCGCTCTCCACCCCGCTGGTGCTCTCGGTGCACAGCGTCGTGTCGTTCGACTTCGCCACCAGCCAGCTCCCCGGCTGGCACACCACGATCTTCCCGCCCTACTTCGTCGCGGGCGCGATCTTCTCCGGGTTCGCGATGGTGGTGACGCTCGCGGTGCCGGCGCGGGAGATGTTCGGGCTCAAGAACCTGATCACGCTCCGCCACCTCGACAACATGAACAAGATCATCCTGGTGACGGGATGCATGGTGGGCTACGCCTACGCGATGGAGTTCTTCATCGCCTGGTACTCCGGCGCGATCTACGAGAAGTTCGCCTTCGTCAACCGCGCCTTCGGCCAGTACTGGTGGGCGTACTGGATCATGGTGAGCTGCAACGTGATCACGCCGCAGCTCTTCTGGTTCAAGGCTATCCGGACGAGCATCCCGCTGATGTTCATCCTGAGCCTCTTCGTGAACGTCGGCATGTGGTTCGAGCGGTACGTGATCATCGTCACGAGCCTCGCGAACGACTTCCTGCCGACCTCGTGGGATCGGTTCGAGCCCACCTGGGTCGACATCGGCACCATGCTCGGCGCGTTCGGGCTCTTCTTCACGCTGTTCCTGCTCTTCTGCCGCTTCCTCCCGATGATCGCGATGGCGGAGGTGAAGGCGGTGATGCCCGAGGCCGACCCGCACCACGGCGGTCACGCCGGGCATGGGCACGCGGCGGGAGGGAGCCACGCATGAGCACGCTCGTCACGACGACCGCCGGACGAAGCGGCGCCTCGGGTGATCCCGGGTCGCGCCGCCTCTACGGGGTGATCGCGGAGTTCGAGACCCCCGGCGCCATCCTGCACGCCGCCGACAAGGTGCGGCAGGCGGGCTACCGCTGGTGGGACTGCTGCACGCCCTTCCCGGTGCACGGGCTCGACAAGGCGATGGGGATCAAGCGGACGTTCCTGCCGGTCCTCGTCTTCTTCGCGGGGCTGACCGGCACCATGGTGGGCTTCCTGCTCCAGTGGTTCACCAACTCGAGCGACCTCTCGATCTGGGCGATGGTGCCGGTGACCGGCTACCCGTTCCTGATCAGCGGCAAGCCGCTCCTCTCGCTGCCCGCGTTCATCCCGGTCATCTTCGAGCTGACCATCCTGCTCGCGGCGACGAGCTGCTTCGGGCTGATGTTCCTCTTCAACGGCCTGCCGCGGCACTCGCACCCGCTGCTCGGCAACGAGCGGTTCCGCCGCGCGACCAACGACCGCTTCTTCGTGGTGATCGAGGCCCGCGACCCGCGGTATCGCCCCGGCGCCACCGAGCAGTTCCTCAAGTCGCTCGGCGCGACCGCCGTCGAGGCGGTGGAGGAGGATCCATGCCCCGAGTGATCATCTACGTGGTCGCGGTGCTGCTGCTCCTCGCGGCGGTCCCGCCGGTGCTCTTCGCCCGCGCCCGCTCCACGCCGAACCCGCGGCGCCCCATCCACCTCGTGCAGGACATGGACTTCCAGCCGAAGTTCAAGCCGCAGAGCGCAAACCCGCTCTTCGCCGACGGTCGCGCCCAGCGGCCGCCGGCGCCCGGCACGGTCGCCCGCGGCGAGGCGTTCGAGGATGCCCACTTCCACGAGGGCGTGGTCGAGGGCGCGTGGGCGACGGAGTTCCCCGCGGCGGTCGCCGTCGACGACGCCTTCCTCGCCCGCGGCCGCGAGCGCTACAACATCTATTGCTCGGTCTGCCACGGCCTCGCCGGCTACGGCGACGGCATCGTCAACAAGCGGGCGATGGACCTGATGGCGAACGCCGACGGACCGGTGGACGGCACCGCGTGGGTGCAGCCCAAGAACATCCACGCCCCCGAGATCGTCGCGCAGCCGATCGGTCAGGTCTTCCACTCGATCTCGAAGGGCATCCGCAACATGGCGGGATACGAGGCGCAGGTCACCACCGCCGACCGGTGGGCGATCGTCGCGTACGTGAAGGCGCTGCAGCTGAGCCAGAACGCGGGGAACGCGCCCCTCCGCGCGGAGGCGACCCGATGAGCCACGGTCATTCCGCCGCGATCGAGCCGAGCCTCGAGGCGCCGAACACCCGCCTCGCCCCCGCGGGGCTGAAGACGCGGCGCCTCGCCCTCGCGGCGGGGGTCGTGGGGATCGGCGCGACGGTCCTCCTCGGAGGCAGCCATGGCGGCGAGCACGGGGTGTTCCTCGCCAAGAGCTGGCTGCAGGTCTTCCTCCTCCTCCTCGCGGTCTCGCTCGGGTCGCTCTTCTTCGTGATCATCCAGCACCTCACCCGCGCGGGATGGTCGGTGACGGTGCGGCGGCCGGCGGAGCTCCTCGCCTCGAACCTCACCTGGATCTGGGTGCTCTTCCTGCCCTTCGTCGCGATGGCGGCGACCGGTCGGCTCGGCGTCCTCTTCCCCTGGGCCGACCTCGAGCACCTCCGGGCGCACAACCCCGGCGAGTACGACCTCGTCGTCAAGAAGATCGCCTTCCTCAACCAGCCGTTCTTCTGGGCGCGGGCGAGCGTCTACTTCCTGGTCTGGGCGCTCCTCGCGAGGTTCTTCCTGAAGGGCTCGCTCGAGGTCGGCGACACCGGCAGCCAGAAGGCGGAGGACCGGATGGCGAAGTGGTCCGGCCCCGCCGCGATCCTCTTCGGGCTCACCACGACCTTCGCGAGCTTCGACTGGATCATGAGCCTCTCGCCGGGCTGGTTCAGCACGATGTTCGGGGTGTACTTCTTCGCGGCGAGCGTCACCGCGGGCTTCTCGGCGCTGATCCTCTGCTGCGTGCTCCTGCAGCGGGCGGGTCGGCTGCAGGGGCTCGTCACCGCCGAGCACTACCAGGACCTCGGCAAGCTCCTCTTCGGCTTCGGCATCGTGTTCTGGGCGTACATCGGGTTCAGCCAGTACATGCTGATCTGGTACGCGAACATCCCCGAGGAGACCGGCTGGTTCCTCGTCCGGCAGATCGGCGGCTGGGCGGTGCTCAGCTTCGCGCTGCTCTTCGGGCACTTCGTGATCCCCTTCGTGGGGCTCATCTCGCGCTGGCCGAAGCGGTTCCCCTCGATCCTCGCCCTCGGGGCGGTCTGGATGCTCGTCTTCGCGTGGATCGACTTCTTCTGGCTGGTGATGCCGGTGATCCCCGCCGACCTCGCGACCGCCACCGACTACCGCGCGTTCGTGGATGCCCATGCGTCCGCGCCGACGGGTCTCCTGAACCCCATCAACCTGACCATGACCCTCGGGCTCTGCGGGATCTACGTCTGGGCGACCCTGAACCGCCTCGAGCGGCATCCGCTGCTCTGCCGCCGCGACCCGTGGCTCCAGAACAGCATCGCCTTCGAGAACATGTGAGGCGCCGATGAGCACCCCATCCCATTCCCCCTCGACCGAAGCCCTCATGGACGACCCCGAGCCGGGGTCCTCGTGGTTCATCTCCGTCGCGGGGATCGTGGTGCTGGTGGTCTTCTTCGTGGCGCTGGCGGTCATCTACTTCCGCGCCGAGCGTGCCGAGTTCGACCGCAAGGTGGTGGACCGCCCCGTCGAGCCGCTCGTCGAGCTCAAGAACGCCCAGAACCTGCTCCTCGCCGAGAGCGGCGAGTACGTCGATCCGGACACCGGGGAGACCCGCCGCCGGATCCCGATCGAGGACGCCATGAGGGAGATCGCCGCCCAACAGGGCTCCCGCTGACCCCCAAAGAGGGTTCGAAGGTCCCGAGAAGCAGTCCGGAACCTCGACCCGACGACTTCGTGAAATCCGTCACAAGGCGCCTACGAATCCTCTCCTCGACCTCCCGACGCATCTTCGACCCATCCTCGACGAGCCCTTCGCCATGAGCCTTCGAACCACCCTCTCGTGCCTCGTCGCCGCACTCGCGGCGGCGGTCGGCGCGCCGGCGGCGGGGCAGGTCTCGGCGCCGCCCTCGGAGTTCGGCGACGACCTCCCGAAGGAGCTCGTCGGCGTCGACATCATCGAGAACCTCGACCGCACGCTGCCGCTCGACACGGTCTTCACCGACGACGCGGGCAGGACGATCGCCCTCCGCGACCTCTTCGACGGCGAGCGACCGGTGCTCCTGCAGATGGGGTACTTCCGCTGCCCCATGCTCTGCAACCTCGTGCTGAACGGCATGGTGAAGGCGCTCGGCGAGGTCGACTGGAACGCGGGCGACAAGTTCCGCGTCGTCTCGGTCAGCGTGAACCCCGAGGAGCGGCACGAGCTCGCCGCCGCGAAGAAGCAGGGCTACCTCGTCGAGTATGCCCGCCCCGGCGTCTCGGACGGCTGGCACTTCCTCGTCGGACCCGAGGCGAGCTCGCGGGCGCTCGCGGACGCGGTGGGCTTCGGCTTCCGTCCGCAGCCCGACGGCGAGATCGCCCATGCCGCGGCGATCTTCGTGATCACGCCGGATGGTCGGGTGTCGCGATACCTCTACGGCACCAAGTACGACCCTTCGAACCTGCGCCTCGCGCTCCTCGAGGCGTCCGAGGGCCGGATCGGCAGCAGCTGGGACCGCTTCATCCTGTGGTGCCACGTCTACGACCCCGACGCGGGCGGCTACGTGCTGTTCGCGATGCGGCTGATGCAGCTCGGCGGGGTGGTGACCCTGCTGGTGCTCGGGGTGGGCGTGGGTGGCATGTGGTGGCGGGAGTGGCGGAGCCGGCGGTCGAGCCAGACCGCGGCGGTCTCCGCCGGGGGAACGACCTGACGCGGAGAGGACCAGGACGCCCCGCGGGGCGACGAGGACGACCATGACGCTTCCGTTCGAACTGCCGACCGTGCTCCTCGCCAGCGCCGACGAGGCGAACTTCTGGCTCCCCCGCGCCGCCTCGACGATCGCCGGCGAGACGGACTTCATGTTCCAGGTCATCAACTGGATCTGCTACGTCTTCTTCGCGCTGGTCACGGTGCTCCTGATCGTCTTCTCCTGGCGCTACCGGCAGCGGACGAAGGAGGGCTTCCAGGCCGGTCCGACCCATCACACCACCCTCGAGGTCACCTGGACGGTGGTGCCGCTGATCATCGTGATCGTGATCTTCTTCATGGGGTTCAAGGGCTACCTGAACTTCGCGACCCCGCCCCGCGACACCTACGACATCAACGTCACCGCGGCGAAGTGGCTCTGGTCGTTCAAGTACCCAAACGGCGCGAGCTCCGAGGACCTCTACATCCCCGCCGAGGAGCCGGTGCGGCTCATCATGCGTTCGGAGGACGTGCTGCACAGCCTGTTCATCCCCGAGTTCCGCGTGAAGCGCGACGTGGTGCCCGGTCGCTACAACAACCTCTGGTTCCAGTCCGACGCGCCGACCGGCGACGACCCGAACGCGGCGTACCACCTCTTCTGCACGGAGTACTGCGGGACCGGTCACTCGAACATGAACCGCCGCGTGTTCGTCCTCGACCGCGTTGCCTTCGACGAGTGGCTCACCAAGCAGAGCCGCTGGATCGAGGACATCCCCGACGACGAGCTCTACTTCAAGGCGGGTCCGAAGATCTACGCCCGCTGCTCGAACTGCCACTCGCTCGACGGCGCGGTCGGCACCGGTCCGACCTGGAAGGACCTCTGGCAGCGGACCAAGGACGGCACCACCGAGTTCACCGACGGCACGCGGCTCGCCGACCTCATCGGACCCGGCAAGGAGTACGCGACGCCGGAGGACTACCTCCGCGACTCGATCTACAACCCCGGTCGGCACCTCGTGAAGCCCTACACCAACGCGATGCCCACCTTCAAGGGACAGCTCAACGACCGGATGGTCGATGCGGTGATCGCCATGATCAAGCGCGTCGACGAGTTCGACGCGAAGGGCAACTGGAAGAACGCGACGACCAAGTGACGTGGACCACGGGGCTCGACCCCGGGAGACGACCATGACGACCCTCGACCTCGCCCGACCCGGACTCGTGGACACGCCCGCGACCGACGACTACCTGAAGCACCAGCGGGGACTGCTCTCCTGGATCTTCACGCTCGACCACAAGCGGATCGGGGTGATGTACCTCGTGTCGGTGCTGGTCAGCTTCCTGATCGGCGGGATCTTCGCGATCCTCCTCCGCACGGAGCTCCTCGCGCCCGGCGGCACGATCATGACCGCCGAGCAGTACAACCAGGTCTTCACGCTGCACGGGGCGATCATGGTGTTCCTCGTGATCATCCCGAGCATTCCCGCGGCGCTCGGCAACTTCGTGCTGCCGGTGATGCTCGGGGCGAAGGACGTCGCCTTCCCGCGGCTCAACCTCTTCAGCTACTGGCTCTGGATGTTCGGCGCGGCGTTCGCCCTCATCTCCCTCGGGATGGGCGGCTTCGACACCGGCTGGACCTTCTACACGCCCTACTCGACGACCACCTCGACCGGCGGCGTGATCCCGATCCTCACCGCGGTGTTCATCCTCGGGTTCAGCTCGATCTTCACGGGCATGAACTTCGTGGTGACCATCCACAAGCTCCGTCCGCCGGGGATGACCTGGTTCCGGATGCCGCTCTTCCTCTGGGCGCTCTACTCGACCGCGCTGATCCAGGTGCTCGCGACGCCGGTGCTGGCGATCACGCTCCTCCTCCTCATCGTGGAGCGGACCCTCGACATCGGGATCTTCAACCCCGCGATGGGCGGCGACCCGGTGCTCTACCAGCACTTCTTCTGGTTCTACAGCCACCCCGCGGTCTACATCATGATCCTGCCGGCGATGGGGATCATCAGCGAGATCATCGCGGTCCACTCGCACCGGCACATCTTCGGCTACCGCTTCATCGCCTTCAGCTCGGTCGCGATCGCGGTGTTCAGCTTCCTGGTCTGGGGGCACCACATGTTCACGAGCGGCCAGAGCCCCCTCATGAACACGCTGTTCTCGGCGATCACCTTCAGCGTGGCGATCCCCTCGGCGATCAAGGTGTTCAACTGGCTCGCGACCCTCTACAAGGGATCGATCAGCCTGAACACCTCGATGCTCTACGGGCTCGGGTTCATCTTCCTCTTCACGATCGGCGGGCTGACCGGCATCCACCTCGGGACGCTGAACGTGGACGTCCACCTGCACGACACCTACTTCGTGGTCGCGCACTTCCACTACGTGATGATGGGAAGCGCCCTGATCGCGATGATCGGCGGGCTCCACCACTGGTGGCCGAAGATGACCGGTCGGATGTTCTCCGAGCGGTGGGGCAAGATCGCCTTCTGGCTGGTCTTCATCGGGTTCAACGTGACCTTCTTCACCCAGTTCATGCTGGGCAGCCAGGGCATGCCGCGGCGGTACTACGACTACCTGCCGATGTACCAGCCCTATCACGTCATCTCGACGATCGGGTCGTACGTCATGGCGGTCGGCTTCGTGGTCATCGCGGTCTACCTCCTGCACTCCTGCTACCGCGGCCGCAAGGCGCCGGCGAACCCCTGGGGCGGTCGGAGCCTCGAGTGGGAGTGCGCGTCGCCGCCGCCCTACTACAACTTCAAGACCACCCCGACGGTGGGGGACTGCTACGACTTCAGCGGGGTCCGCTGGGATGCCGCGCAGGACGGCTACGTGATCGACCGCGAGGTCGAGGCCCGCGCCCGCGCGGCGGGCGGAGGACACTGACATGTCGGCGCTTCCCGCCCAATCGGGTCACGACGGGCACGACGGGCACCATGGGCACCATGGCCCCGACGACCATCACGGGCACTCCCAGTACCCGTTCCTCGCGCACCACTTCGAGACCCCCGCCCAGCAGTTCGACAGCGGGAAGCTCGGCATGTGGCTCTTCCTCGCCACGGAGATCCTCTTCTTCGGCGGGCTCTTCGCGGCGTACGCGGTGCTTCGGTTCAAGAACCCCGAGGTGTTCGCGTACAGCGCGAACTACCTCGACACGATCATGGGCGGGATCAACACCTGCGTGCTGATCGCGTCGAGCCTCACGATGGCGCTCGCGGTGCGCTTCGCCCAGACCAACAAGATCAAGGCGATGATCGTCTGCCTCGTGCTCACCTTCATGGGCGCGGTGGGCTTCATGGTCATCAAGTACTTCGAGTACACCCACAAGATCCACGACCACCTCGTGTGGGGCTCGACCTTCTACGTCCCCCCCGACGAGGAGGTGAAGGTCGCGGTCACGACGGAGCCCGCGGCGGTGGCGGAGGCGCCTGCCCCGACCTTCCAGACCGTCGCCGAGAAGGAGGCGGTGCCCGCGACGGCGATGTACGCGATGCCAGCCGCGGAGGCGAGCGTGATCGCGAAGCCCGCCCTCGGTCCCGCAGGCCTCGCGGCGCCGACCGGCGAGGCGACGGCGGTCGAGGCGGATCCGGAGCAGTCCGACGAGCCGGCGATGGATCACCTCGAGGATCCGAAGATGCCGGTGAACACGCACCAGTTCTTCGCGATCTACTACGCGATGACCGGGCTGCACGGCATCCACGTCGTGGTCGGCATGATCGTGATCGGATGGCTGATCTGGCGCGGCATGCGCGGCGAGTTCGGCAGCCACTACTACACCCCGGTCGACCTCGGCGGGCTCTACTGGCACATCGTCGACCTGATCTGGATCTTCCTGTTCCCGCTCTTCTACCTGATCCACTGACGCGGACCCCGCCTCCGGAGCCGACTCCATGAGTGCCCCCCACGACCATCACGGCGGAGAGCCGCATCCCCTCGTCGGGCACCTCGTCCCCGTCCGCACGCTCGTGCTGACCGGGCTCGCGCTCCTCTTCCTCACCGTGGTGACGGTCGCGGTGCGCTACATCGACGTCGGCGAGTTCAACATCGTGATCGCCCTCGCGGTCGCGGTGGTCAAGGCGGTGATGGTGATGCTCGTCTTCATGCACCTCCTGTGGGACCGCTCCTTCAACTCGCTCGTGCTGGTGGCGTCGATCCTCTTCGTGATCCTCCTCATCGCGATCGCGATGACCGACACCCGGATGTATCGCGCGAGCGAGTACAACGGGAATCCGAAGGTGGTGCAGGAGACGCTCGACGCGAACGCGCCCTACGCCCCGATCACCAAGGACCGCACCACGGGTCCCTTGGGCTATTGAATCGACGCCCTGCGGCGTCCCTCGCATGACGCCCTCCCGCGCGACGCCCTTCGATGACCCGCGCCGACGCCTCGAGGCAGGCACCCTCGGCATGTGGGTGTTCCTCGTCGTGCTCGCGGTCTTCTTCGCCTCCGCGATGATCGCCTTCGTCGTGGTGCGGCTCGAGGTCGGCTCGACGAGCGACTGGAGCCGCCATGGCGATCCTCGCCTGCCCTCGATCCTCCTCGCGAGCACCGCGGTCCTCGCCGCGTCGAGCGTCTCCATGTGGCTCGCCCAGCGGCGGGTCGTCAGGGGGGATTCGCCGCGCCGCGACCTCATCGTGACGCTCTGGCTCGGGGCAGGGTTCCTGCTGCTGCAGGGGATCGCCTGGCGCGAGCTCTGGAGCCGCGGGCTGCTGCCGACGACCGACCTCTACGGATGGACGTTCTACGTGCTGACCGGCATGCACGCGGCGCACTTGGTTGGCGGACTCATCGCGTTGGGATGGGTTCTCGGACGCCCCGAGCCGGCCGTCCCCGAGATCCGCATCGGCGGCGTCCGGCTCGCCGGGATGTACTGGCACTTCCTCGGGGTGGCGTGGGTCGCCTTCTACGGTCTTCTCGCGTGGGGGCAAGGGAGGGCATGAGCGAGGCACGCCGTCGTTGGAGTAGGGTGCCGTGATGAACCACCGACGAAGGCGTTCGGATATGCCGAAGTACAGGGGTCTTCCCGTGAGGACCCCTTAGACCAGCGCCCGTCTCCCTCGATCGACCGCCGTGCGAACCGTCCTGCTTCAGTTGTGGAAGCTGCTCGAACCCCGCCAGAAGCGGCGGATGGTCTTGCTTCAGCTCGTCTCCGTCTTCATGGCGTTCTCGGCGGTGGCTGGCATCGTCTCCGTGATGCCCTTCTTCGCGGTGCTTGCCGAGCCGAGTCTTGTCCACACCAATCGATGGCTCGCGATGGGCTACGAGTGGAGCGGGGCAACGGACGAGCGGCAGTTCGTGGTGATGCTTGGGCTGCTGCTGGTCGCGCTCGTCGTCGGCTCAAGCCTCATGAACCTCCTGGGCACGCTCGCAATGACCCGATTCTCGTTCTGGGTCGGCAACGGCTTCCAGGTCGCGCTCTTCAACGAGTATCTAAATCGAGACTACCTCTTCCATGCGCGGACCAACAGCGCCACGCTGATCAACAACACGACCTATGAGGTCGGGCGGATCCTGACCGGGGTGCTGCAGAACGGGATCGGTCTCGTCACCAACGTGGTGACGATCCTCGCCATCGTGGGATCGATCGTCGTCGTCAATCCGGTGGTGGCGCTCGGTGCCGCGGTGGCCTTGGGAGGCACCTACTCGCTCGTCTACGCGCTGACGCGCCGGCGGCTTCTCCGCAACGGTCGAATCCAGTCCGAAGCGACCGCGGAGCGATGGAAGGTGCTGAACGAGGGCTTCGGCGGCATCAAGGAGATCATCGTCCTCGGCACCCGCAGCGTCTTCAGCCGGTCGTTCGAGCGGCTCTCCTGGCAAGTGTCGAGGGTTCAGGCGAACACCCAGGTCATCTCGGTCGCGCCGAAGTTCGTGCTGGAGAGCGTCTCGGTGGGAGGGCTCGTGGTCGTGGCGCTGGTGCTGAGCGGGGGGAGTGCCGGCGATGGAGCATGGCTCGCTCAGCTGACCTTCCTGGGACTCGCCGCCTATCGACTGCTCCCAGCGATCCACCAGGTCTTCTACGCGATCGCCCGCATGAGGGCGGATCACGCATCATTCGAGAGGGTCTACGACGACCTTCGCCTGGGGGTGCGTCGAGAGAAGTTCAGCGATCGGCAGACCTGGTTGAGGCAAGCGAACGACTGGCCAACTCGCTCGATCGAGCTCAGGAACGCGACGTTCCGCTACCAACCCGATCGACCGCTCGCTCTTCGCGGAGTGGATCTCCTCGTTCCCGTCGGCACGTCCGTCGCGTTCGTCGGTCCCAGCGGCTCGGGCAAGACCACCGCCGCGGACCTGATCCTCGCGCTTCTGACGCCGGAGTCGGGGCAACTCGTCGTCGATGACGAGACGATCACCGGTTCGAACATGGAGAGGTGGCACTCGTCGCTCGGCTACGTCCCCCAAACGATCTTCCTGAACGACAACAGCATCGCGGAGAACATCGCGCTTGGCATCGCGCGGGACAAGATCGACATGGAGCAGGTCCGCCGCGTGGGTCGCATGGCGCAGATCGACGAGTTCGTGAGCGTTCTACCGAGGGGCTACGGCGAGATCGTCGGCGAGCGAGGCGTCCGCCTCAGCGGCGGTCAGCGGCAGCGGATCGGCATCGCGCGGGCGCTCTACCGAAACGCCTCCGTGCTCGTCATGGACGAGGCGACGAGCGCCCTCGACGGACTGACCGAGCAGGAGGTCATGAGCGCGATCGAGGGACTGCAGGGAGAGCGCACGATCATCCTCATCGCCCACCGGCTCACCACGGTGCGGCACTGCGACCGCATCTTCGAGTTCGAGGAGGGTCGCGTCGTGCGGTCGGGGACCTACGACGAGCTCCTCGTGCAGTCGGAGCGGTTCCGTCGCATGGCGGGAGAACCGGCGGCGCGCGTCAAGGCGTGATCGCCGCCGCGCCGGGTGCAGGCATTGCCGGTGCCATGACCGCCGCCTCCGCCGCGAACCGCAGGCAGGGGACCGCGACCACCTCGACGTCCTCGAGCAGGTAGCCCCGGGCATCCCGCGAGATCATCAGTCGCGCCTTCGGCTCCGAGACCTCCGTCCAGCCGCCGGGATCCGCCGCCCTCCGCAGCGCCGCAAGGTCGAGGACCCGCCAGGCTCCGCCGGCATCGCGGAGCATCAGCACCGGCTCCTTCGGCGCGTCCTCGTCCCGCGCGACGCCGCGCACCGGTCGTCCGACCCCCGGCGACTCGAGGTAGCGGGCGTAGTTGATCTGCCGACCACGGAGTCGGCTCGCCTCGTCGCCGACGGCGACGGTCGTCTCGGGGTGCGCGGCGAGCCAGTCGGACCAGGTCGCGAGCGACACGCCGGCAACAAGGTCGAGCGACGCGTCGGTCTCGGGTCCCGACACCGCCCGTCCGCGGAGCGGGCTCCACAACGAGGGTGACGCCCCGCCCTCCGCCAAGTCTGGCACCGGGCGGTCGTAGAGGAGGTGCGACGCGTCGAGCAGCAGTCCGCTGAGGGCGAACTCCCGCACGCGACCGCCGACATCCCGTCGGAAGACGACCGCGCCGTCCGCGAGCGGACTGAAGGAGACCGCGATCGGGACCCCGCCGAGCTCGTCGTTCACGACCTCGTGCGACTCGAGGAGCGGAAGCGGGTACGCCCGGCTCTCGCCCGCGATCGTGACGCCGACGACGCGGTCGGCGCTGACGACCGGTCGACGCCGATGCGTGCGGTTGTACTCGGCGACCTCCGCGCCGGCGATCGTCGAGGGACGATCGAGGGAGGGCAGGAAGTCGCGGGGATGTCCGGAGGTCGCGAGTCCCGGCTCGCCGCGGAGTCCCGCGAGGTCGAATCCGTAGGTCGCGGGATCGCGACCGTCGCCGACCGGTCGGCTGCGCGAGAGCCCCACCGCGAGCGCCCACGCGAGCACCGCGACCACCCCGAGCGACGCGAACGCGGTGATCCAGACCGCCGCGCCGCGAAGGTCCGTCGTCGCCGGCTCGCGCGTCACGGCTCGGTCCGCGGCGTCGCGTCGCTCGGCGTCGGTGCCTCCGGCGTCACGGGCGCCTCCGAGATCACCACCGGCGCCGGACGACCGCCGTCGATCCACGCCTGCATGGACACCGGACCTCGATCGACCACCATCAGGACGAGGAGGACCGGCAGGTACGCGAGGCTCGCGAGGAACACCCGCCGTGCCTCCGCGACTCCGCGGCGGCGCCACAGCGAGAGCGAAAGCGCCGACATCCAGCCGCCGAGCAGGAGCGAGCCGACGCCGTACCACCAGCCGGCAAGCCCGAGCCGCACGCCGAGGAGCCCGAGCGGCACCAGAAGCAGCGATCCCGCGAGCACCACCATGCTCGTCATCACGCCGTCGCGGTCGACGCCCGGGAGCATCCGAAACCCGCCACGGTCGTAGTCCTCGCGGTAGATCCACGCGAGGGCGAGGAAGTGGGGGAGTTGCCACACGAAGAGGATGCCGCCAACGAGCCACGCCGCGACGGGAAGCGTCCCGCCCGCCGACGCCCAGCCGATCATCGGCGGGATCGCGCCGGTCACGGCGCCGACGAGGGTGTTCAGCGAGGTCCGCGGCTTGAGCGGCGTGTAGACGAGGACGTAGAGGAGGAGGTTCGCGAGCGCGAGCCCCGCCGCGAGGATGTTCGCGAACTGCGCGAGCACCGAGACGCCCGCGTAGGCGAGGATCACCCCGCCCACGAAGACGGGAATCCGACCGATCCGACCGGCGGGCAGCGGGCGGTCCTTGGTCCGATGCATGAGACCGTCGCGGGCGACCTCCGCGAGCTGATTGAGCATGCTCGCGGACGCCGCGGCGAGCGCCGTGCCGACCACCGTCCAGCCAAGGCGGGCCCAGTCGATCGTCACCGGCTCGGCGACGACGAAGCCGGCCGCGGTCGTCGCCACGACGAGCGCCGAGAGCCTCGCCTTGGAGAGCTCCGCGACGACGCCGACGAGCCCGGGCGACGGGCCCCGCCCGCGGGGAGGCCCCGGCGCGACCTGATCGAGAGCCGCCGTCGGGGCGGGCACGGGTCGCGACGCGTGATCGACGGGGGAGGCAGGCATGCGGGAGAGCGGGGGCGGGTGCCCGGAGGGGGTCCATAGTATGACGGCCACTCCTCGAATCCGACCCCGACCGCGGTGCGATCTCCGCGACGGGCGAGACCCGAGAGGCTCGACGCATGACCAGCACCCTCGTTCCTCCCGCGATCTCCTCGAGTCGAGCGACCGACGCCGCGGCGCCGGAGGCGGATGCGGCGGTGCCCCAAGGCTCCTTCGCGGTCGACCTCGCGCTCGGCTTCGCCGGCACCGTCGCGATGTGGGCGGTCGGCTACCTCTGCATGACCGCCCCCGGTCTCGTCGTCGGCGAGATCCTCTTCGCCGCGACGATCGCGGCGCTCGGGGGCGTCTGCGTGGTCGCCGGAAGGCTCCGACCGGCGGGTCTCGCGCCTATCGCGCCCTGGCGGCGAGGACTTCGCGTCGGTCTCGTCTCCGCGACGGTGAACCTCCTCATCGTCGGGAGCCTCATCGGCAGCGGCTCGGACCTCGCCACCGCCGCGGCGTGGATCGGCGGCTTGTACGCGGTCTCGGTCGTGGTCGGCGTCGCCGGTGGCGCGATCGGCGGGCGGCTCGCGGCGATCCGAACCGAGACCGCGCCGCTTGGGCTCTTTGCCCTCGTCGCGGCGACGGCGGTGTCCCTCCTCCTCATCACCGGCGGGCTCGTCACCGGACTCGAGGCGGGGCTCGCGGTGCCCGACTGGCCGAACTCGTTCGGGCACAACATGCTGCTCTACCCGCTGAGCGAGATGACCGGCGGCATCTACTACGAGCATGCCCACCGGCTCTACGGCATGCTCGTCGGCGTCACCACCATCACCTTCCTCGTCCTCGCGTGGAGGCTCGATCGTCGGGTCGCGGTCCGCGCCGCGGCGGTCGTGCTTCTCGTCATGGTCTGCGTGCAGGGACTCCTCGGCGGTCTCCGCGTCACCGGCAACCTCACCCTGAGCCAGGACGCGGCGGACCTCGCCCCGAACCTCACCCTCGCGATCGTGCACGGCGTCTTCGGGCAAGTGATCTTCGCGACCTTCTGCGGCCTCGCGGCGGTCACGAGCATGTCATGGCGGAACGCCGAGGTGCGTGGCGCGGGCACCGGCGACACGGACCGCATGCTCTCGGCGCTCCTTCCCATCGGCTTCGTGATGCAGACGATCTTCGGCGCCTGCTACCGGCACCTGCAGGTCCATGGGGAGGGCGGACTCGTCGAGCATCCGGTCTGGGCGCTCCACGTGCACATCACCCTCGGCGTCCTCGTCGCGGCGCTCGCGGTGGCGGTCGGTCTGCGGACCTGGGGCGGGCACGGCGAGGAGCCGGCGCTTCGGCGCCTTGGTCTCGCGATGCTCGCGGCGATCTCCCTGCAGCTCCTGCTCGGGCTCGCGGCGCTCGTCGCGGTCTTCGTCCGACCGGGCGTCGAGATCCCGACGTGGGAGCTCCTCGTCACGAGCTCGCATCAGGCGACGGGAGCGCTCCTCCTCGGGTTGGGCGTGCTGATCGCCCTCTGGACGCGGCGCCTTGCGGCGGGCGGCGCGGCGGGCGCCCTTCCCGCGTGACCGCGAGGTCGGAGTCTCCGCCGGTCGCGCGGGCGATCAATCGCCGACCGACACCACCGGCTTGAGCGCCTCCTCGAGGGCGAGCACCGCGTAGATGGTGACGAGGTCGGGCTGACCCTCCTCCCAGCGGTCGGCATCGTTCACCCATCGACCATCGTCGCGCTGGCGGGCGACGAGCGCCGCGACGAGCTCCTCGCGCCAGTTCCGCGTCGCGCCGTCCATCGTCTCGAGCTCGGGCTGCTGCGCCGCGAGCAGGCAGCGTGCCATCGCGTGGAAGTAGTAGTAGAGGCCTTGCTGACCGAGTCCCGGATTCTCCGCGAACGTCCAGTGGCGGCGGATCCAGTCGAAGGCGGCGCGGACCCGCGGGTCGTCGCGGGTGAGCCCGGCGTAGAGCAGGCTCTTGAAGCCTGCGTAGGTCATGGAGCCTTGGCTCCGAAGGCTGCGGGGCGCACCCTCGGGGCGGATCTCGCCGTGGCGTCCCTCGCCCGACGCCTCGCTCGCGAAGCTCTCGCCGCCGTTCGCCGGCGTGTAGACGAACCCGCCATCGCCCGAGCCGGTCCTCGCCCACGGCGCCGGGTTCGCCGCGGGCAGGTTCTGCGTGCGGCTCACGAAGACGAGCGCCTTCTGCACCGCCGGATCGTCGGGACTCACGCCCGCGTCGCGGAGCGCGTCGAGCATGAACTGGGTGTTCGAGAGGTCGGGTCGTCCGTTCCGCCCATAGCCGGCGCCGCCGAACCAGTCGTCGGTCGGCTGCACGCCCTCGGACTGGTCCCATTGCTGGCGCCTGAGCCACGCGACTCCCTCGGAGACCTGCCCGGCGAACTCGGGTCGCTCGGTGGTCGCGAGCCCCATGACCACCGCCGAGGCGACGTAGTTCCCGATGCCCCCGGCGGCGAGACCGTCGTAGCCGCCGCCTGCCTCGAGCGAGCGAACCACGAAGCGAAGCGCCTTGTCGAGCGCCTCCCGGCGCTCCGGCGTCTCGGGCGCCTGCGCGAGCGCCTTCGCCCCGAGGGCGGTGACCGCGACGGACGCGGCGCCCTCGCGGGCGCGCTGGTCGGTCGGCACGACCTGCGCGCCGCGCATCCACGATCCGTCCGCCGCCTGCGAGGCGAGGAGGTAGGCGAGCCCCCGGTCGAGCGCTGCGCGAGCCGCCTTCGCCGCGTCCGCGGAGATCGGCACCTCCGCGTCGTCGAGGGCGATCCGGAAGACCGGCGGCAGCGGCGGCGCGACGAAGCGCGGCACCGCGGGATCGGGGAACGAGGTCATCTTGCCGCGGTCGATGCGGGCGTCGAGCGGCGCCTGCGCCGGCGCGAGCACGGTCGTCCCGTCGACCGCGCGGGGACTCGGCGGGGTCGCCGCCGGCGGAGTGGCGGCGGGAGCCGTGGTCATCGCGGCGAGGATCGGAAGCAGCGTCGACGTTCCGGCGAGCAGGGTCATGGGTTCGCTCCTGGCTTCGAGGACGCATCCTAGAAGCGTCGGACCGCGGCTCGATCGATGACCGCGGTTTGGCGCGACGTCGGGTACCTTTCCTCCCATGCGTCAGTCACGGGAACCGACCGCGCTTCGCTGCATCGCCGGACTTCTTGCGCCGCTCGCGGTCGCGGCGGTCGCCGTCGCGCAGCAGGGCGTCGTCTCTCAAGCCTCCTCCTCCGCGACGCCCCCTCAGTCCTCGACTCCGACCCCCTCGCAGGCAGACGGCTTCTCCACGCAGACGAGCGCCTCGCAGCAGCCTCCCACGGGTCCGGGAGCCGTGAGAACCACGCCGAGCTCGCGCCTCCCCGAGGAGGGCGTCCCCGGCTCAGCGCTTCCCTTCGAGGGAGTCTGGCCGTGGGAGACGAACCGACTCACCGGCGACTGGTTCGGAGTGCGACCGAAGCTTCGCGATCTCGGCATCGACTTCGAGGCGTCGATCTACATCGACTGGGTCGCGAACATGCGGGGCGGCATCGAGACCGGGAGCCGCTTCCCCTACCTCTGGAACCTGCAGCTCTCGCTCGACCTCGGGAAGCTCGCCTCGATCCCCGGCGGCGAGGTGTTCGTGCTGGGGCAGATCGCCGAGGGCAACAACCCAAGCGCGAACCTCGTCGGCGACTACCAGGGCGTCGACAACATCGCGCTCTTCAACGGCGTCTCGCAGGTCTCGCAGCTCTGGTACCGCCAGGTGGTGCTCGATGGTCGGCTCGCCGCGCAGGTCGGCAAGCTCGACATCCTGTTCTCCTTCGCGACGCCGAGCGCCGGCGCCAACTTCATCAACAACGGCTTCAACTACCCGGCGACGATGAACATCTCGCTGCCGACCTATCCGGAGCCGGCGTTCGGCGTGCTCGTCGAGGGCAAGCCCACCGACTGGCTCGGGCTGAAGGCGGCGATCTACGACGGCAGCGACCCGCCCGCGATCAACGCGCTGCAGAGCGGGACCGGCGGCGCCGGACCCGCGACCTTCTTCGACAACACCGCCGGCTACTTCGTCGTCGGCGAGGCCAACATCACCTGGACCCTGCCCGGCGCCCGCGCGGGCACGCTCGCCCTCGGCGGCTGGGGCGTCACCGGCGAGTACCCCGACTTCCTCGGCGGGATCCAGAAGGGGATGCAAGGCGGCTACGGCTACGTCGCGCAGGCGATCTGGCTCGCCGACGAGAAGGACCCCGCCGGTCCGGGCGTGACGCTCTGGCTCATGGGAAGCGCCGCCGAGCAGACCGCGAATCCGGCGAGTTGGGCGCTCTCGGGCGGCTCGACATGGACCGGTCCGATCCCCGGTCGTCCGCAGGACCAAGCCGGGCTCGGCGCGGCGTACGTGAACTTCTCGAGCACCGACCCGACGCTGTTCCCGGAGGGCTACGAACTGACCCTCGAGGCGTACTACCAGCTCAACCTGACCAGTTGGCTGACGATCCAGCCCGACCTGCAGTACGTGATCAACCCAGGCGGCGGCGGGCTTGGCGCGACCGAGGATGCCCTCGTCGGGATCCTTCGGATGGTCGTCACGTTCTAGAGGCTCTCGCGAGGGCGACCGCTACTTCACGAGCCCATAGACGAGGTGCTCGGAGGTGCGTGGTCCCATCGCGAAGGTCACCGGGAGCTGGAGCAGCCCGGTGAATCCGGGTCGCGGCGTGACCGAGACGGTGACGAGCAGGTTCTTGCCGTCGGACTTCTGGTCGACGAGCGAGACCGTCGCGTCGGGCGAGAGCGCGTAGACCGCGTCGAAGCGGGCGGGACCCATCTCCTCGACCTCGAGGGTGAACGCCGCGGAGTCGCCGGGCATGACGCGACCGAGCATCGAGCGGTACTCCGCGAACTTGAACGCGGGCGCGATGCGGGTCGACTCATGCCGCACGCGGAGGTCGACGAGCGGGCAGTCCTCGCGGTCGGTCTCGACGAGCAGGTACTTCGGCACCGCGTTCTGCGGGAGCGGACGGAAGTCGTAGCGGAGCGTGTAGCGCGGTCGAGGTGCATCGACCGCCGGATCGAAGCCGACGAAGACCGGTGGCGCGCCCTGCACCGCGAGCACGCGGAACGGCTGACCGTTCGGCGACTCGAGGTCGAAGGTGCCGGAGAGGCGGCTCGCCTCGAGGGCGTCGATGTAGGGGACCGGTCGCCCCACGACCGAGTACGCGACCTCCGCCTTGAGGTCGACCCGAAGCGGCGCCTGCACGCCCTCGAAGAGGAGGCTCACCGCCGCCGCCTTGATGCCCACCGCCGCGGAGGTCTGCATCGACATCGGCATCTGGATGCTTCCCTTCGGCGGGATGACCTTGCCCGCCATGTCCACCGTGGTGCACTGGCAGGTCGGCTTCGACACGAGGATCTTCACCGGTCTGTCGGAGGTGTTGGTGAGGGTGATCTCCGCCTCGACGAGCGCCCGCGGCGCGACGAGCCCGAAGTCGACGATCCCCGGCTCCGCCACGATCGGTCCAGCGACGATGCGGTTCGCGGTCGAGGGACCGTTCGACTGACCAGCCGCCGCCACGGTCGAGGAGGTCGTCGCCGCTGGCGCCGCGGCGGCAGGGGTCGCGGCAGGCTGCTTCGACGACTGCTCGCCGCAGGCGACGAGCGAAGCGCAGGCAAAGGCGCAGGAGAGGGCGCAGAAAGAGGCGCAGGAAGGGGCGAGGTTCAGGAGCATCCGCGGCAGGGTCATCGGGTCTCTCCGACGAGGAGGTAGCGGCGAGTCTAGCGGGACGTTCGGCGCGGCTCGCCCGATGGTTGCCCTCGCGCGGGCGAGCGCGCGGGCGATGGCGGGTGGTCCGCGTCTCGTACGATCTCCGCTCATGCGAGCGATCACCATCGAGCGGCAGGGGACCCCCGTGGTCGAGGCGGTGCGGTTCCGCGAGGACCTTCCCGATCCCGTCGCCGGCGCTGGCGAGTGCGTGGTGCGCACGGAGGCGTCGGCGCTCAACCATCTCGACCTGTGGGTCGGTCGTGGTCTGCCGGGGATCGACATCCGCTATCCGCACGTCGGCGGCTCGGACGCCGCGGGCGTGGTCGAGTCGGTCGGCGGCGGCGTCGATCCCGCATGGGTCGGGCGGCGGGTGCTCCTGAACGCGGCGGTGCCGCAGCCGGAGCCGGCGCGCCCGGGGATCGTCCCCTCGCCTGCGGACATCCGCATGATCGGCGAGCATGGTCCGGGCGCTCATGCCGAGCGGTTCGTGGCGCCGGCGGCGAACCTCGTCGCGATCGGCGAGGTCGATCCGGTCGAGGCGGCTGCGTTCGGTCTCACCCACCTGACGGCGTGGCGGATGATGACCTCGCGCGCCGGTCTCCGCGGCGGAGAGACCGTGCTCATCACGGGAATCGGCGGCGGCGTCGCGCTCGCGGCGCTCGGGCTCGCGAGGCACCTCGGCTGCACCACGATCGTCACGAGCCGAAGCGAGGAGAAGCTCGCCCGCGCGAGGTCGCTCGGCGCGGATCACGCCGTGCTCGACAAGGGAGAAGACTGGTCGCGCGAGGTCCGGGGCGTGACGGGACGGCGGGGGGTCGACTGCTGCCTCGACTCGGTGGGAGGTCCGATCCTGTCGCACGCCCTCCGCAGCCTCGCCCGGGGCGGGGTGTTCGTGACCTGCGGGACCACCGCCGGACCGGTCGCCTCGTGCGACCTCGCGCGGGTGTTCTGGAACCAGTTGTCGATCCTCGGCTCCACCATGGGCGACATGACCGAGTTCCGGCAGGTCGCGTCGCTCCTCATGCGCGGACTCGTCCGCCCCGTGGTTGATTCGGTGCACCGTCCGAAGGACGCCCGGACCGCCTACGCTCGGCTTGAATCGTCCGGGCAGTTCGGGAAGATCGTCTTCGACTGGCGTTGACGGAGAACTCGGGTCGAACCCTCGCCGGGGATCCGCCGACCGCTCCCCGACGTCCCTCGACCGCAACGAACGGAGTCTTACCCCAATGAGCGAGCAGACCACCATCGCGGTCGAGACGAGACCCGCCCCGTCGCGACCCGTCCCCAAGAAGCTCCCCCCGTGGAAGGTGCTCCTCCACAACGACCGCGTGAACTACATGGAGCACGTGGTGAGGACCCTCGTCGAGATCGTCCGCCTTCCGCAGGCGGAGGCGACCCGGCGGACCTGGGAGGCGCACCGGGAGGGGGCGTCGGTGGTCGCCACGACCCACCGGGAGCATGCGGAGCTGCTGGTTGAACAACTTCGCTCCAAGCGCCTCACGGCGACGGCGGAGCCGGACGGGGAGTGACCCCGGGGCATCGCCGCCGCCACGCTCGTGCTTGCCGAATCCAGGACGGCGTGGGGGGGACGGGGGAAAGCCTCCCTCGGATTCGATCGTGGTCTGGTCAAGCGCCCCGTCCCGAAACCGCGCTTTCCTTGCATGGAACGGTCGGTTTACCTTGCCCATCCTCGCATTTGGCGTACTTTGAACGGTGACCTTTACATCCCCAAGGCTGCGGTGCGCCTCGGAAGGGTCGATCGTCCACGAGTCTTGTTCCGTCACCCGGCGGTCGGTCAGAGCACCGACGCTCCTTAGGAGATCTGAGATGTCGAAGCGAACGTTGCTTGCGTCGGTCGCCGCGTCGGCCGTCGCAACGCTGGCTTGGACGCCAGCGGTTCACGCCCAGTGCACGGTCACGCCGCCCCCCGGCGCGATCGAGCAGAACGATGCCTGCGGCAGCGGCGAGGCGGGGTACCAGGACCCCAACGGCGGCTGCAACTACGCGGGCAACCCGACCCAGGCGCTCGGCACGCTGACCCCGTCGAGTTCGACGGTCGTCTGCTACGGCACCATCGGCAACTTCATTCCCTCCGGCTCGACGACCCCCTCGTCGCGTGACCTCGACTGGTACTCCTTCGAGCTCACCCAGCCCGGCACGGTGAACTTCAGCATCACCAACAACAACTCGTCTGGCGCTTCAGTGCCGATCGTGGTCTTCGTCGCCAAGGGCTTCGACTGCGACACGCAGGAGTTCCTCGTCGGCCTCGAGACGGAGTTGTGCCCCTACACCGTCTCGGTGACCCTGCCCGAGGGCGTCCACAAGCTCATCCTGACCGTGCCCTTCGAGGGCGACGGTGGCGCGCTCTGCTCGGTCGACTACCGAGCGACGGTCACCTACACGCCGGGCGTCTTCCCGGAGTGCGGTCTCGCCAAGGGCGGATCCTGCATCGAGACGCATCCGTCGGGCGGCTGCGACAACTTCGCCTGCTGCGAGGCGGTCTGCGCCTTCGAGCCCGCCTGCTGCGCGGTCGAGTGGGACCAAGTCTGCGTCGACCTCGCGCTTTCCGAGGAGCTCGGCTGCGGCTACTTCGTCTACACCTGCAATCCGCCGGCCCCTGCCCCCGCGAACGACTGCGCGACCTCCGCGACGGTCGCCGAGGTGGGCAACACGTTCGAGTTCTCGAACGTGAACGCCTCGACCGACGGCCCCAACGGCGGCAGCAGCGTCTGCGCCGCGGGCATCGGCAATGACCTGTGGTGGAAGGTCCAGAGCCCCGGCACTGGCTACCTCACCGCGACCCTCTGCGGCGGCACCGACTTCGACACCGTGATCGACGTCTACTCGATCGGCACCTCGGGCAACTTCGACCCCGAGCTCCTGCCCGACTACCAGATCGGCTGCGCCGACGACACCTGCGGCATCGTCGCCGGACCCTCCATCGTCACCATCATCGATGCCGAGCAGGGCGACTGGTTCCTCTTCCGCGTCGGTGGCTGGATCGATCCCGCCACCGGAGTGGCGGCGACCGGCAGCGGCGTGCTGACCATCGAGTTCCTCAACGTCATCTACAACACCGGCGGCACCCGCCCGGTCATCTTCAACGGCGCGCTCACCAACCTTGGTCTCTCCTCCGGCTACCTGTCGGCGGCGAGTCCCAAGCGGTGGCTCGCCGTGCCCTTCACGATCCCGACGCCCCCGACCGGCGACAAGTGGCTCGTGCAGGAGATCGCCGCGAACGGCTTCAGCCCGGCCGGCGTGGTCAACGAGACGCTGAACTGGATCATCTGGAGCCGGAACGCGGCGACCAACGCCCGTCCCGTCGACGGAGAGCAGATCGTCAGCGGCTCGGTGCCCTTCCCGGCGCCGATCGATGATCCGACCGGCAACCCCGCGAACGAGCAGCACGACATCGCCACCGACTTCGAGCTCGAGCCCGGCAACTACTTCCTCACCGTGTTTGCCGGCAACTCGACCAATGGCGTGTCGCCCGCCAACTTCGCGTGGTTCTGCAACCCGCCGAACGGGATCGTGATGACCGACGCGCAGGGCGCCTATCTCTGGCGGTCGGCGAACTTCCCCGAGCCCGGCTTCATCCGGACCACTCCGGGCTGGCAGCCGGACCCGGCGCAGACCGATCCGAACTCGATCACGACGAACGGTTTCAAGATCCTCGGCGTGCCGTTCGAGGGCAAGGAGGTCATCCCCGGCGACCTCAACGGCGACGGCATCGTGAACGGCACCGACCTGACCATCCTCCTCGGATGCTGGGGCACGGTGACCAACCCGGCGTGCGTCCCCGCGGACCTCAACGCGGACGGCAGCGTCAACGGCACCGACCTCACGGTCCTGCTCGGCAACTGGACCGGCTGATCGCGAGGATCCCAAGTCTCCCCGAACCCCCCCGGTCCTCGGACCGGGGGGGTTTTCATTTGTGCCGATTGTGGCGTTGACTCGGATTGCGCGTGGCGTCGCGGGCAGGAGGATTTACCTTTCCCAGTGGATTATGTGGACGTCCCGCGGTCGGACGGCGTGGTCCCTCGCGGCGCGACCCGTGATCCGTCGGAGATTCACCATGCGTGGCGGAAGATTGAACTGGCGGCTTGCGGCATCGACCGCGGTCGCGACCTTGGCGTGCGCCGGCCTCGCGTCGGCGCAGGACTGCCCCTCGAACTGCGTGCAGGAGCACGGTCCCGGCGGCTGCGACAGCCTCGCCTGCTCCGAGGCGGTCTGCAACGTCGAGCCGGCGTGCTGTGCCGTCGAGTGGGACGCGTTCTGCGTCGCCCTCGCCTATGAGAACTGCGGCTTCTACGAGTACAGCTGCCCGACGGGCCCCTATCCCGTGAACAACTGCCCGACCGGCGCGATCGTGGTGGGCGATGGCGACGTCATCGCCTTCAACTCAACCACCGCGACCACGGTCGGACCGGACGAGCCCGAGTGCAACTCGAGCAAGGGCGACGTCCCGATCTGGCGCGACCTTTGGTATCGCTACAACGCGCCGAAGAACCTCCCCGCGGGAACCCTGCTCACCGCGAGCAACTGCAACCAGACGAACTTCGACTCGAAGATCGCGGCGTACGACATCGGCAACGGCACCTACGTGCCCTGCGAGCTGCCGCAGCTCTTCATCGCCTGCAACGAGGATGGCGCCGGCTGCGCGGACTTCACCTCGGAGCTGCAGATCGAGGTCACCGCGGGCACCTCCTACCTGATCCGCATGGGCGGCTACCTTGATGCCGCCGGCTCTGGCACCATCAGCTTCGAGCTCGGCAGCCCGCCGCCGCCGCTGCCGCCGACCATCTTCTACACCGGTCCTCAGCAGCCCGTCGTGCAGGTCTCGACCGGCAACCTGATCTACGGTGGTCTCTCGTCCGGCTACATCACCGGCTCGCTCGCGCAGCGGTGGGCCGCGATGCCCTTCACCGTTCCCGTGCCCGAGGCGGGTGCCGGCGGCGGGACGAGCTGGGAGGTCCAGACGATCGCCGGCAACGGCTTCTGCCCCGGCGGCACCTGCGCCCCGCTTCTCAACTACATCATCTGGTCCCGCACCGGTCAGGCGAAGCCCGTCGATGGCAACCAGGTCGTGACCGGCTCGGTCCCGACCCCGGAGCCCGACAATGACCCCAACGGCGACTATGCGGGCAACGATCGGTTCCGCATCGTGACCAACTTCGAGCTCGCACCCGGCGACTACTACATGACCCTCTACGCCGACGCTGGCGCGCCCAACGTCGTCGCCAACTGGGCGTGGTTCGCCAACGCCCAGCAGGGCATCCCCCTCGAGGACGCGCAGGGACCGTTCCTGTGGCGGTCCGAGTTGTTCCCGGCGCCCGGCTTCCTCCGCTCGGTCATCGCCCCCTGGGCGCAGCAGCCGAAGCTTCCGGCGAACACCATCTACACCTGCTCGTTCGGCGTCTACGGCGTGGTGCCGAGCAGCGGCATCCCCGGCGACCTCAACGAGGACGGGGTCGTGAACGGCACCGACCTCACGATCCTGCTCGGAAGCTGGGGCGACTGCCCGAGCTCGGGCACGTGCATCGCCGACCTCAACGACGACGGCGTCGTGAACGGCACCGACCTCACGATCCTGCTCGGCAACTGGACCGGCTGATTCCAGTCCGTCCCGGTCCGATCACGCAAGGCGACATCCGATGCCCCCCGGTCCACGCAGGACCGGGGGGCTTTTCGTCTCGGCGTCGATCCTGGTCGGCGACCTCCACGAGGGGGTATCCTCCGCGCCCCTGCAACCCGAGCACCGGCGCTCCCAACAAGAGGAACCGCCGGCGACGGCACCGATCGGCCGCGTCCCGCGTCGTGGGCTCGCGCGGACCCCGGCGAGGCGACCCTCGGAGGATCGAGTGCGCATCTTCATCGTCCTGTCGGTGGTGCTCTTGGCGGGGCTGGCGGTCCTTGCCGCGACGGTCTTGCCGGGCGAGGGGATGCCCTCCTTCGACCTCGGGTTCTCCTCGGGCGGCGGCACCGGAACCGAGGTCCGCTCCGAGCGGGTGCGTCAGGGGACGCTCGTGGAGACGGTCTCCGCTCCCGGCGAGGTCGTGCCGAGCACGAAGGTCGAGATCTCCGCCGAGGTGTCCGCGAGGATCCTCGAGATTCCCTTCCGCGAGGGGGCGGAGGTGGAGGCGGGGGACGTGATCGTCCGGCTCGACGACTCCGACCTCGTCGCGCGGCTCGAGGCGGCGCAGGCGCGGCGCGAGGGCGAGCAGTTCCGCCTCGAGGCGGAGCGGGCGCGGCTTGCCGGACCGACCCACGCGCTCGAGACCGCCCGCGGCACGCTCGCCCGGCAGCAGGCGCTCTTCGACAGCGGCGACGTGAGCCGGCAGGCGCTCGACGACGCCATCAACCGGGTCCGCGAGCTCGAGGCGGCGGTGGCGGCGTCCTCCCGCACGATGTCCGTCCTCGAGAGCGGCGTCGCCGCCGCGGACGCCGACATCGAGCAGGTCGAGGAGCTGATCGCGAAGACGGTCATGCGCTCGCCGATCAAGGGGACGCTCACCATCCTGAACGCCGAGGTCGGCGAGCTGGTGATCGTCGGCACCATGAACAACGCGGGGACGGTGATCCTCTCGATCGCCGACCTCGGGCGCATGCGGCTCGATGCCCGCGTCTCCGAGAGCTCCATCGCCCGCGTGAAGGCGGGGCAGCCCGCCGAGGTCCGCATCAACGCGTATCCCGACCGCGTCTTCCCCGGGATGGTCGAGCGGGTGGCGCTTCAGCGGACCGTCGACCGCGACGGCACCGGCTACTTCAAGGTCGAGGTGCTGCTCGAGCTCGAGGGCGAGCGGATCCTCTCGGGGCTCGCGGCGAACGTCGAGATCGAGGTCGCGGAGCGCGAGGGGCTCCTGGTGCCGAGCCAGGCGATCGTCGACCGCGACGTCGAGACGCTGCCGGACGCGGTGGTGCGGTCGGGCGCGGTCGTCGACCGCCGCTCCCGCGCCATCTCGGGCGTCTTCGTCGTGAGGGACGGTCGAGCCCAGCTCGTCCCGGTGCGGATCGGACCCAGCAACCTCGTGGACACGGTGGTCCTCGAGGGGCTCGCGGAGGGCGAGGAGATCGTGACCGGCCCGTACAAGGCGCTCGAGAAGCTCGAGCACGACGAGGCGGTCTCCCCCAAGCCGCTCGAGGCGCCCGCGGTCGCCGCGACGGATCCCGCATGATCATCGAGGCCCGCGGACTGACCCGCCTCTACCGCGTGGGCGTCGAGGTGATCCACGCGCTCCGCGGGGTGGACCTCGACGTCGCGGTGAACGAGATGGTCGCGATCATGGGGAGCTCCGGCTCCGGCAAGAGCACCCTCATGAACCTCCTCGGCTGCCTCGACCGCCCGACCGCCGGGACCTACCGCCTCGACGGACGCCTCGTGAGCGCGATGTCGAGCGGCGAGCTCGCGCGGGTGCGGAACGAGCGCATCGGGTTCGTCTTCCAGTCCTTCGAGCTCCTCCCGCGGCTCTCGGCGCTCGCGAACGTCGAGCTGCCCCTCGTCTACGGGCGCGGCGTCGGCTGGGGCACGAGGCGTCGGCGGGCGAGGATGGCGCTCGAGCGGGTCGGGCTCGGGCACCGCATGGACCACCGCCCGAACCAGCTCTCGGGCGGGCAGAAGCAGCGGGTCGCGATCGCGCGGGCGATCCTCTCGAATCCCGCGATCCTGATGGCGGACGAGCCTACGGGAAACCTCGACTCGACGACGACGCACGAGATCATGGAGCTCTTCCGCCAGCTGCACTCGGAGGGGCAGACGATCCTGATCGTCACCCACGAGGACGAGGTGGCGGCGTGCTGCCGGCGGGTGGTGCGCCTCCGCGACGGGCGCATCGAGAGCGACCTGCCGATCGAGCGGGACGCCGCGGCGGCGGCGCTTCGGCGTGCGGAGGCGCGGGCGGCGCAGTCGGCGGGAGGCGTCGCCTCATGACCCTCCTCAATCCCCTCTTCTGGGTGCAGGCGGTCGCGCTTGCCCTCGGGCAGATCTGGGCGAACAAGATCCGCTCGCTCCTCACCGCGCTTGGGATCATCGTCGGCGTCGCGTCGGTGAGCGCCGTCATCGCGGCGCTCTCGGGGCTCAAGACCCGCGTGCTCACCGAGTTCGAGTCCTTCGGGGCGAACCGCCTCCTGATCTTCCCCGACCGACCCTCCGGCGCGCCGCGGAACCTCTATCCATGGGAGGAGATCCGCCTGAAGGAGGAGGAGCTCCGCGAGATCGGCGCGAACTGCCCGTCGATCCGCACGCTGACGCCGATCACGACCGTCGGCGCGAGCGTGCAGCACGGTCAGACCGTGCTCGACGGGCTCAGCATCACCGGCATCTGGGCCGCCTGGCACGACGCGGAGAACCGCAAGGTGATCGCGGGACGACCCTTCGTCCCCATCGACGAGGACAACGCCCGGCAGGTCTGCCTCATCAACGAGGAGGCGGCGACCGAGCTGCGCCTGCCGCGCGATCCGGTCGGCGAGCACATCCTGATCGGGGGCCGGCGGTTCCTGATCGTGGGCGTGGTGGAGACCGTGCAGCAGCAGATGTTCGGCATGAACACGAGCTCCGCGGAGATCTTCGTGCCCTTCGCCGTCGCGGCGACGCTGCAGGAGCCCGACTTCTTCTTCCGCATCGTCGCGATGGTGCGCTCCCCCGACGTCGCGGAGGAGGCGAAGAGCGAGGTCCGCTTCCTGCTCCGGCGGATGCGGGGGCTCCGCGGCGCCGACCCCGACACCTTCTCGGTGACGGCGATCGACCAGTTCATCGAGCAGTTCAAGGCGCTCGCGGCGGGGATCACCGCCGTCGCCGGAGGAATCGTGGGGGTGAGCCTCCTCGTCGGCGGGATCGGGATCATGAACATCATGCTCGTCGCGGTCTCCGAGCGGACCCGGGAGATCGGTCTCCGCAAGGCGGTCGGGGCGACGCCGGTGGCGATCCTCGCCCAGTTCCTCCTCGAGGCGGTCACCCTCTGCCTGCTCGGGGGGCTCATCGGTCTCTTGTTCGGGCAGGGACTCGCCCTCGTCATCTCGAGCATTCCCAACGCGGGGCTCGAGGAGGCGAAGATCCCCGGATGGGCGGTGGCGATGTCGTTCGGATTCAGCGCGGCGGTCGGCGTCCTCTTCGGGATGTTCCCGGCGATCAAGGCGGCGAGGCTCGATCCCATCGAGGCGCTCCGGCATGAATGACCACGCGCGAACGATCCTCCGTGCGCTCGCGGCGCCCGCCGTGCTCGCCGCGGCGCTCGCCGGCTGCGGCAGCGCGCAGGAGCGCTACGGCGGCTTCCAGTTCGAGTCGCGCGACTTCCAGCAGGTCGACGCCCTCGACCTCGCGAAGGCGGAGACGGCGCCGGCGAGGCCGCTTGCCGAGGTCTCGCCGGTCCTCGAGGACGCGAAGGCGCTCGCGCCGCCCTATCCCGATCGCCTCGAGATCCCGCTCGACGAGGTGCGGGCGACCGTCCTCGAGAACAACCTCGACGTCCGCGCGCAGCTGATCGCGCCCTCGATCGCCGCCGCGGACCTTGCCGCGGAGGAGGCGAAGTTCGAGTCGACCTTCTTCGTGAACTACCAGCGGAGCGACGCGAGCCTCATCACGAACCTCGACCAAGGACTTCCCGCGAGCACCGACCAGGCGAACGTCGGGGTGCGGGTGCCGCTCGCGACCGGCGGCGAGATCGTGGTCGATGCGCCCCTCGTCCGCGCCGACCAGCAGCTCTCGCCGCTCGTCGGCGACGAGCTCTGGCAGTCGCAGCTCGGCTTCTCGATCTCGCAGCCCTTCCTCCGCGGCGGCTGGTTCGATGCCACGATGAACTCGATCCGGATCTCCCGATACCAGGGGCAGATCGTCGAGGCGCAGACCAAGCTCTCGGTGATCCGCGTGCTCGCCGCCGCGGACCGCGCGTACTGGAACCTCTACGCCGCGTGGGGCGAGCTGGAGGTCCGGCGCACCCAGTACGACCTCGCGGTCCGGCAGCTCGAGGCCGCCCGGCGCCGCGTCGCGGCGGGCGACGCCCCCGAGCTGGAGGTCGTCCGTGCCGAGAGCGGCGTGGGGCGCACGGTGGAGGCGATCATCGTCGCGGATGCGCTCCTCCGAAGCCGGCAGCGCGAGATCAAGAAGCTCCTCAACCGCCCGGACCTGCCGATCGAGTCGGAGACCGGGCTCGTCCCGAGGACCACGCCCTCCCCGGTCGAGCTCTCGCTCGATCCGGGCATCCTCTCCGACAGCGCGGTCAGGAACCGGATGGAGATGCTCGAGCTCGAGCTGCAGCTCGCGGTCGACGCCTCCACCATCGCGTTCCGGAGGAACCAGGCGCTCCCGCTCTTCCTCTTCGACTTCGACTACTCCTTCCAAGGGCAGGGATCGTCGGCGCCCTCCTCCTACGACAACATCTTCGACGGCGACTTCTATCAGCTCGGACTCTCCGCGGAGATCCCCATCGGGAACGAGGCGGCGGAGGCGCGGCTGCGGAGCGCGATCCTCGCCCGGATCCAGCGGCTCGCGACCCGCGACGCGCGGAGGCAGTCGATCCGCGCCGAGGTGCTCGAGGCGCTCGACAAGATCCGCCAGAGCTGGCAGCGGATCCTCGCGGCGCGGCTCGAGACGGTGCTCGCGGCGCGCACGCTCGAGGGCGAGCAGCGGCAGTTCGAGGTGGGGATCCGCACCTCGACCGACGTGCTCGACGCCGCGGCGCAGCTCGCGAACGCGCAGAGCCGCGAGGTCCGGGCGCTCGCGGACTGGCAGATCGCCCTCGTCGACCTCGCCTTCGCGACCGGCACCACCCTCGGCGGGGCGAGGGTCGCGTTCGACGATCCCGCCGAGTGATATCCGGACCTCGCGCTCGCCTGACCGAGGTTCTCGGCGGTGCGACGCCCCGATCCGCGCGAAGTCGGGCAGATTGTCCTGACCCTTCATGCACCTCCGCGCCATACTCCGAGCGACCTCGGAAGGTCCATTGAAGGAGTCGAGGGACGAGGAGTCGCGCACGTGGCGGTGATCAACGAGTACGCCAAGGTCGTGTGGAAGACGGTCAAGCGGGCGCCGATGACCCGCCGCCTCCGGCGGCTGGTGTCATGGGAGCCGCTCCGGGATGCGACGCCGGGATACACCGTGGTCATCGCGGCGATGCATCGGCTCTGGCCGGTGGCGGTCGCCAACCTGCGGCTGATCGCGCGGATGCGGACTCCCTCCATGCGGGAGGTGATCGTCGTCCTCGACTGCGCGACCGAGGAGGTGCCGTCGCGGATGCGGGAGGCGGTGGAGGAGCTGCGCCGCGGCGGGTTGTCGATCCGGGTCCTCGGCTACTCGCCCGAGCAGCTCTCCGTGGCGCGTTCGATCGAGTGGGGCTGGGTCTACTCATGGCTCTCCTGGAGCCTCGGGATCGGAGCCGCCTCGACCCGGCGGGTGCTGCTCCATGATCTCGATGCGCTGCCCATCGACGAGGATCTCTTCGAGAGGCTGTTCTGGGCGGCGGAGCAGTCCGACGCTCACTTCCAGGGGATCCGCAACTACGTGGGCAGCGGCGTGCGAGCCGAGATGAACCTCGTCACCACGTTCGAGATGATGCTCGATGCGCAGTGGCTTCGCTCGAGCGCCGATCCGTTCGAGGGATTCAACCAGGTCCGCCTCGTGGATGGTCGCTACGTGGACTTCGACACCTGGCTCGAGGTCCAGCAGCGTGCGCCGCGCCGCCGCGTCGAGCCGATTCCCGAGCGGGCGCTCGTGCATCCGTCTCAGTTGATCTGCCAGTTCACGGATCACTGCGCGGGCAGGGGGGGGCGGACGAGTTCCTCGAACAGCCTTCCGATCCTTGCCTACTTCGTCAGCCTCGGCGATCCCGCCTTTGGTCTCGGCGACCTCGCGGTCGCGGCGGCGGATCCGCAGGCGCGGCATGCCGTGCTGTGGGGGAGACCAAGCGACATCGGCGTCATCGCGCCCGAGGGTTGGGCGTGGATGGAGAAGCAGATCCGCCGGCTCGAGCAGCACCTGTTCGGCGCGACGAGACCCGAGATCGAGGACTTCCTCGCGGGGTTCAAGCGCCGTGCCGGCGATCGTCGCAGCGTCGGCGTCGAGCCGCCCGAGGCTGGCGGCGTGCCCGATCGCTGAACGAAGGTTCGAGCATGACGCGGTGGTCCGCGCTGACGAGCGCCTCGCCGCGACCTCGCTGACGACATCATGTCACCATCGGGGCACCTTCGGCGCGGGTCGCCGCGGAGGAGGCTTCCCGCCGACGTGGAGGCGGGGTAGCCTCGCGGGTCAAGAGAGAGTGCGGGCCCTTCTCGGGGGGTGGTGGCGTTCGGGACGACGGGGCAGGAGGCGACGCCGTGGTCGACTCCACCCGTCGATCCCGGAGCCGCGGAAGGCGGTTCGGTGGATGCGCTGTGGATGAGCGGTTCAGGTCTGCGGATCTCGCCTGCGACCCGCTCGTGAACCGCGGAACGAACTCAGGATCCTCCGGAAAATCCGGCGTCGAGCGGCCGAGTCCCGAGGTGCTCCGGTATTCGTGGTTCCGCGACCGATCGTGGGGCGGTCCCCGGGAGGTCGTGCACTTCAACGGACCGGAGGAACCACATGCTCTGGAAGCAGCGACGTGATCGATTGCAATGGCTGCTCGACCTGATCCGCACGATGCGCGGGTGGACGCGGGGCGAGCTCTCGACGGCGCTGGGGCGGGACCCGACCAAGCTGGTGCCGGCGAGCGGGAATCCGAAGCTCGACTTGGTGGTGGGGGTGGCGGCGGCGCTCGGCTGGTCCGTGGGCGACGTGGTCGAGTCGATCTGGCTCGATCGGGCGGGCGAGGAGGGCCTCGCGGCGCTGCCGCAGGATCCCCGCGAGGTGGCGGCGGTGGTCGATCTCGCCCGCCGCGAGCGGCGCTGGGAGGACCTCCGCGCCGCGGGCGTCGCCCTGCGGCTCCGGGCGACGCACTCCGAGGAGCGGGCGCTCGCCGACCACGTGATCGCGAGCGCCTGGGCAGGCATGGGCTGCTTCGCCACCTCGCTCTCGGTCGCGCAGCGAGGCCTCGCGGAGCCGGGCGTGGGCTTCGACCTGCGGGAGCTCCTGTCGGTCGACGTCGCCGCGGCGCACTACGCGCTCTGGAACCTCGTCGAGGCGCGGGCGATCGCCAGCGAGATCCTGCGGAGCCTCGAGGGTCGCGAGGATGGTGACCTCCTGCGCCGGCTCGTCGCCGCCTCGGCGCGCTCGGTCCGCGGGCATGCCTCGCGGCGCCTGATGGCAGTCGACCTCCGGTCGAGCGCCCGTCACGCCGCGGAGGCGATCGACCAGCTCGAGGTCGCGGAGCGGGAGTTCCGCTGGCTCCACGACGACTTCGGCGATCCCGCCGACCTTGGTCGGGCGCACACCTGCCGCGGCGGCGCGCTGGAGGCGCGGGCGACGATCGATCCCGCCCGGGGCATCGACCTCGTCGACTCGATCGTCGCCGGCCTCGACGAGTGCGTGGACGTCGAGTCGTTCCGCGAGTCGGAGGTGCTGGAGAGCCACGGCTGGTGGTGCATCTTCGGCTGCAACGTCGCGCTTCGCGCTCCGGACGCGGACCGCACCCATCGCTCGATCGCGATCCTCACCAACAAGGCGTTCGAGATCGCGGACCGCCTCGACCACTGGGCGATGCGCGAGCGGGCGTTCACCATCGAGCACTTCCGCCGCGACCGCGCGGCGTGCGAGGTCGCGTCCTTCGAGGAGTGGGTGCTTGATCCGGAGGACCTTCGGGTCGTGATGGGCACCATGGGTCGCTTCCCCGGATTCCGCCCGATCGGCTGGCGCATCCTGCTCGAGTCCGGCGTGGTCGACGAGTGACGCGGAGGTCGGCGGGCGCGACGGGGGGAACCGTCGAGCCGCGCCGCCGACGCCGCCTCCGCGTACCCTTCCGCCC
>Ga0194131_10001367_pt1 | contig 41890 bp, 36 predicted proteins | sample TA2KigO120mmetaG_FD_148631 | JGI IMG/M metagenome (GOLD analysis project Ga0194131, IMG submission 148631) | Freshwater microbial communities from Lake Tanganyika, Tanzania - TA2015053 Kigoma Offshore 120m | ecosystem: Environmental > Aquatic > Freshwater > Lake | place: Tanzania: Lake...
CCGCGGATCCGGGTCTCCGCGCGACGCTCTGGGCGATCATGTTCTCGGTCCTGGGCTTTCTCGTCGCGATGCAGAGCTTCGACCCCTTCAACAACATCGCGGTGCAGCTCCTCTTCTGGGGGCTCCTCGGCATCGGTATCGGCACCGAGGTTCGTCTCGGCGACCGGCCGAGCGACTACCGGATCGCCCTGAAGCTCGGCTCCGACTGATCGAGAGGGCATCCCCTCTCATTCGCCCGCGTCGACGCGGATCGTTCCCTTCAGATCGGCGGCCGCGATCTCGCGGCTCCACTCGCCGGAGGAGAGCTTCACGTCGGAGGACCTCGACCACTTCGTGTCGGGGCAGACCATCTGACCGAGGGGAACCAGGGCGTCGAGAACGCCCTTCGCGTTCGCCTGCGCGAGCGTCGTACCGCCGCGCGACCGGACCTGGACGCCGCCGACGGCGTTCCCCTTCGCATCGACGAACTTCGCATCCGCGCGACGCATTCGCGTGACGGAGCCGTCGCCTTCGCAGCGGACGTCCTCGAGCTTCGTGTCGATCGCCTGGACGTCGCTGTCGCCGTCGATCGTGAGGCTCGTCGGACAGGCGAGCTCCGCCGATTCGAGCTTCGTCCCGCGCGCCTGGACCAAGCGCACGCAGGCGCTCTCTGCGCGGATCCGCCCCTTCTCGACCGTCACGCCGCTCGGGACGGCCATCGGCTCCATCGAGCCCTTCTTCCGGTAGGGCTGGACGACGACGCCCATCCCCTCGAGAGTGTTTCCCGCGATACGGATGTCGGACGAGGAGCCGCGGACCTGGATCCCGCGCCCGTCGATCGTGTTGCCCTCGATCCGCACGTTTCGCGCGTGCTTCACGAACACCGCCGAGGCGCCGCCGCCGCGGATCGTCGAGCCCTCGAGGCTGTTGTCCTCGTTCTCGAGGAAGTAGACCTGCTCGCGGTAGTTCTCCTCGACGCGCGATTTCACGACGCGGTTGCCCCGGGAACCGTTTCCGATATGGATGCCCTCGTCGGCATTGTGATGGACGTGGACGTTCTCGATGACGTTGTCGGAAGCACTCTTGGAGACGTCGATTCCGTATCCCTTGTGCGCGACGGGGTCTCCGTTGTGATGCGACTCGACGTTCTCGACGTGCGCCCGCTGCACGCCGGCGAGTCGCACGCCGCGTTCGAAGCCGGTCACCTCGAGGTTGCGAACGCGGCTCCCTCCGGCCTTCTCCTTCAGCACGACGCCCGCGCTCGAGCGCGCGCGGCTGCCGCGGATCTTGTGTCCTCCCCCGTCGAGGGTGACCGGGCCGTCGAGGATCAAGCCGTGCTTTTCGCAGGGTCCGAGGTCGGCGACGAGCTCGTAGTCGGAGACGACGCGGTCGCCGCAGCGACAGACGCGCCGGCCGCCGCAGTCGCGCGCCCACGCCGGCTCGGCGAGGCCGAAGAGGAGAGCGACCAGAGCCAGCGCGGGCTCCCAGCGCCGGCCCCGGTACCGTTGCCCGGCACCGGCGAGCGCGGCGCTCCCTGAGGCCTCGGACCGTCCGGCGAGCGTCTCGAAGGAAATGCCGTGCGCGACGATCCTCGGATCCTTCCTGTCACCGGACCCCACCGCAAGCGCCCCTCTCGGCGGTGGCTCGTCGTCCTGCTTCTGGCTCTCGTGCCGCTCCTCCTGGTGCCGCTCGTCCCGAATCTCCTCATGGTGCGGCGTACGGCCCCGGCCCACTCGGACGCGATCTACGTCTTCCCGGGACAGATTCCCGAGCGCGCCGTCTGCGCGGCCGAGCTCTACCGGAACGGAACTGCTCCTCGCGTCGTCTTCACGGGCGCGCACGTCGCGCCCGAGCTCCTCGTCGTCGATCGACCTCTGAGCGACGCCGTCCTGAACGCGCGGGTCGCGGCCGCGCATGGCGTGCCCGATGGCGCCGAGGTCGTGCTCTCCGAGGGCACGAGCACGTGGGAGGACGCGGTCGTTCTCGGCAACTGGATGCGCTCGAGCGGTGCCCGGGAGATCGTCGCGGTCACCTCGCCGACGCACTCGAGGCGGGCTCTCTGGAGCCTCCGGACGGCCCTGGGAGGTCTCGGCTCGAAGGTGACGGTGTACCCCTGCGGGACCGTCTACGGACTCGACTGGTGGGCACGCGAGCGCTCCCTCGTGCGGGTCACGGAGGAAGCCCTGAAGCTCGGGTTCTATGCGCTCCGATACTTCCTGCCCGCCCTCTTCGGCTTCGGTGTGGTCGCTGCGGAGGCGCCGGACGAACCATAGCTCCTTCCCTGTGAATTGCCAAAGCGCGCAGGCGAGACTCGCACGCAAGCCAGCTCGTGCACGGATGCAAGGTGCGCGTTTCTCCCATCCGGCGAGACAGGTCCAGAATCTCTACCTGATCCTTTCCTGCAGTGGCCCTTTTCTTGCGGTACGACCTTGCCTCGGATAAGCCCGCCGAAGCGCACCGCAAAACCTCCGCTACGGTTTCCCCTCCTCCTCCGCCCACGGCGTGCCGTAGGCCTTCGCCAACTCGAGAGAGACCCGCTGCAATGATCGACCGAACCACTTTGCATTCTCCACGGATCGGCGTACGGCACGCGCGCGGCATCGCCCGCGCGGCGCTTGCCATGGCGTTCTTCGTTGCCGGACTGGTTCCACCGACGCGCGCCGACGCCATCCCGACCAACAACTGGCGCGATTACACGGTCATCAGCCTCGACCGTCTCGTCATCGGCTCGAACCTGAACCTCACGGGCAACTACGCGACCGTCAATGCCGACGGAACCGTCGAGATCGGACTCAACTCCTTTCAGCTCGACGCCTCGCCCTCGTTCTTCGTCGCGGCGGATACCATCGATCTCGGCCCGCAGGCTTCGATCGCGGACGCATACACGAACGCGATCGTCGGCAATCCGACCGGCGAGGTTCGCGGGCAGATCTTTCCGCAGACGTTCCCGCTGCCGATCAACCTCCCAAACCTACCTGTAAATAATATCTGCAACGATTGTACTCTCGGCGCGGGGGACGTCACCGTTCCCGTGGGTGACACGGTCACGCTGAGCCCTGGCTGCTACGGGCAACTCCTCGCGCGCCAGAGCTCGCACGTCTTCCTGAACGCGGGCGTATACCGCTTCCGCAACTGGGACATTCGCAAGTTCGCAAGCATTACGGCCAACGGGCCCGTGACGATCTACGTGCGCGACAACGTCACCGACGAAGAGGGCGCGTTCTTCGGAGCGGATAACGCCCACGTCGACGACTTCGCGCTCTGGATCGGATCGCGCATCACCTGCAACCCGTTCACTTCGATCGCGAACTCCGACATCGGCCACCTGAGCGTGTTCATCGGGACTCTGTTCGCGCCGAAGGATGACGACCTCGACTTCCGGAAGGACGCCATCCTGCTCGGCACCGCGGTAGGTGGACAGGTGTTCGTGCGCGGCACGCATCAGGCTCGCCCGCCGACGCCGACGCCGACTCCCCGCCCGAGTCCCACCAAGGTTCCGACTCCGACGCCGACCCCGACGCGTACCCCGACCCCGACCCCGACGCGTACCCCGACCCCGACGCCCACGCGCACCCCGACCCCGACCCCCACGCAGACTCCGTCGGTGACTCCGACACCGACCCGCACCCCGACACCGACTCCTACGCGGACCCCGACTCCCACGCCGACCCAGACGAGCGGGCCGAGCCCGACGCCGACGTCGCCCTTCAACCCGCCGACGCCGACGCCCACGCGGACCCCGACGCGCACCCCGACCCCGACCCCGAAGGGAACGCCGACGCCGACTCCGAAGGGCACCCCGACGCCGACCGTGAAGCCCTCGCCGACGCCGACGCAGCCGGTGAACCCGCCGACGCCGACGCCGGCCGTCCGGAAGAAGCCCTGGGGCAAGAAGTCGGGGATCATCAACCCCGTCCTCCCGCCGCGCGGCGGCCCGGGCGTCAATCCCTCGATGCGTCGCCCGATGGGCAGCGCGCTCCGATAGAGCGAGCCGAGCCGGGAGCACCGCACGCCAGCCACCACGTGCGGTGCTCCCGGACTCGTCCGACGCGCTTGCCCGGCGCTCTCGGACACGCCAACGTCGACTCGTGATCCCGTTCGAGCCGGCGACGCTCTACCCGATCATCGACGTCACCCGGAGCCGGCGTCCCGAGGCCGGCCTCGCCCTTGCGGAACAGGTTCTCGCCGCGGGCACGCCGTGGGTCCAGCTGCGCGCGAAGGATCTCGGCGGCGCCGCCCTGCTCGATCTCGCACGCGCCCTCGTTCGACTCGCGTCGCGCCACGGCGGCAACGTGATCGTCAACGACCGCTTGGACGTCGCGCTCGCCTCCGGCGCGGCCGGCGTCCACCTCGGTCAGGCGGACCTGCCGCCGCGCGTGGCGCGTGAGCGCATCTGGGACCGCGAGATGGTGATCGGCGTGTCGACCCACTCCGTCGCGCAGGCGATCGCCGCGGTCGCCGACGGCGCCGACTACGTCGGCTTCGGACCGATGTACGCGACGGTTTCCAAGGCGAATCCCCTGCCGCCGCGACGCGCAACCGAGCTCCGCGCCGTGCGCGAGGCGATTCCCGTTCCCATCGTGGCCATCGGCGGAATCACGGAGGAGACGGCCCCGGAGGTGCTCCGCGCCGGAGCCTCCTCGGTCGCGATCATCTCGGCTCTCGCCAACGATCCGCGGCCGGGAGACTTCGCGCGGCGGATCCTCGCGATTCCCGAGGCCGTGCGCGCCGCAGACGCTACCGGCGAGATGCCTCAGTAGTCCGCGTAGGCGTCGCCGCCGAGCGGATCGTCCTCGCGCGCACTCAGGTTCTGGAAGAGCGTGTACTCCTTCCGGAACGCGAGCCGGGCCGTCCCCTGCGGCCCGTTCCGCTGCTTCGCGATGATGATCTCGGCGACGCCCTGATCGGGCGACTGCTTGTCGTAGAACTCGTCGCGGTAGACGAAGGCGATCACGTCCGCGTCCTGCTCGATCGCTCCCGACTCGCGCAGGTCCGACATCATCGGCCGCTTGTTCGGCCGTCCCTCGACGGCGCGGTTCAGCTGCGAGAGCGCGATCACCGGCACCTCGAGCTCCTTCGCGAGCGCCTTCAGCGACCGCGAGATCATCGCGATCTCCTGCTCGCGGTTGTCGACGTCGCGGTGAGCGCGCATGAGCTGCAGGTAGTCGACGATGATCAGCGACAGCCCCCGATTCTCACGCTTCAGACGTCGCGCCTTCGCTCGCAGCTCGAGGACGGAGAGGCCTGCCATGTCGTCGATGAAGAACGGCAGGTCCGCGAGGTGCCCCGCGGCCATCGCGAGGCGCGGGAAGTCGTCGTCCGCGAGCGCGCCGGTCCGGATCTTGATGCTGTCGATCTGCGCCACGCCACAGAGCATGCGCAGGACGAGCGACTCCTTCGACATTTCGAGCGAGAACATGCCGACGGCTTGCCGGGTCTGCTCCGCGGCGTACTGTCCGATGTTCGTTGCGAGCGCGCTCTTCCCCATCGAAGGGCGCCCCGCGAGGATGATCAGGTCGCCGGGCTGGAAACCCGAGGTGAGCTTGTCGAGCTCGATGAAGCCGCTCGGGATGCCCGTCAGCGCCGAGGGGTTCTGGTAGAGCTGCTCGATCTTCCGCACCGTACCGACGATGATCTCCTCGATCTTCGTGAACGGATTCATCTTCCGGTTCGCGATGTCGAGGACCTGCTGCTCGGCTTGATCGAGAAGCTCGCCGACGTCGACGGCCCCGGAGCTCGCACGCTGCGCGATGTCGCTCCCGGTCTCGACGAGGCGTCGCAGGATCGCCTTGTCGCGCACGATGCGCGCGTAGAAGCCGACGTTCGAGGCGGTCGCAGCGCGATCCGCGAGCTCCGCGATCGCGGCGGCTCCGCCGACCGTGTCGAGATCGCCGCGCCGCTTCAGGCACTCCGTCAGCGTGATGACGTCCGCGGGCTCGCTCCGCTCGTCGAGCTCGATCAGCGCCTGGAAGACGCGGCGGTGCGCTTCGCGGTAGAAGTCCTCCGGACGAAGCGCTTCGACTGCACGATCGAGAGCGCGGTTGTCCAGCAGCACTCCGCCGAGCACCGCCTCCTCGGCCTCGATGCTCTGCGGAGGCACCCGTCCCTGCGCGGGTGCGAGCGCCGCGGCCGTCCCGTTCGTCGTCACGTCCCACCTCCCCGAAATACCGCCCGCGCGAATGACGGGCCGAACGCTGCCTTTAGACCCAACGACGCACGTCGCGCAACAGCGTCCGACGAATTTCGCGTCTACTTCAAGCGACGGCGGCTGCGCGCCCCTCGGTCGCGACGATCTGCCAGCCGCGACGGCGCGCTTCCCGCCGCAGCAGCCGATCGGGATTCACGATCCGCGGATGTCCGACGATCTCGAGCACCGGGAGATCCGTAACGGAGTCGGTGTAGAAGTAGCTCGCGGCGAGATCGATCCCGTGCTCCTCCGCGAACGCGCGCGCCCAGTACACCTTGCCGCGTCCGTAGCAGATCGGGCCGACGGCCTTCCCCGTGAAGTGCCCGTCGACGACCTCGAGGCGCGTCACGAGCGTGTGCTCGACGCCGAGGTCGCGCGCGAGCGGCTCTGCGAGATAGTTCGTCGTGCTGCTGAGCAGCGCCACCTCATGGCCGGTGCTGCGATGCTCCTCGACGAGGCGACACACCTCGGGCACGAGCAGGGCGCGCACGACCTCCTCGTACCAGCGCTGGCAGAAGGCCGCGGTCTCGCGCTCGTCCTGCCCGACGATCAGCTCGCTCGCGCGCTCGAGCGCACGCTCGATGTCGAGCAGATTCAGCCGGTACTGCAGGAGGTAGTAGACGGTGCGGATCAGGTCGCGCCGCCGGGCGCGACCGTGCTGCCGCATGTAGCGGGCGTAGAGGGGGGCCGTGTTGACCTTGACCAGCGTGCCGTCGACGTCGAAGAACGCGGCGGCCCGGCTGCCCGACGGCCCCCCGTTCACCTCACCGCTCGACGATCATCGCGATGCCCTGGCCGCCGCCGATGCAGAGGGAGGCGACGCCGAGATGCGCATCGCGGTCCTGCATCGCGTGAAGCAGCGTCACCAGGACGCGCGCTCCGCTCGCACCGATCGGGTGACCGAGCGCGATCGCACCGCCGTGGACGTTCACGCGGTCCGCATCGATGCGGAGCTCGCGCAGGACGCCGAGGGACTGCGCCGCGAACGCTTCGTTCAGCTCCCACAGGTCGATCTCCTCCTTGCGGAGGCCGGCCTGCTTCAGCGCCTTCTCGCACGCGGGCCACGGGCCCATGCCCATGATCGCCGGATCGACGCCGGCCGAGGCCGAGGTGCGGATGCGAGCGAGCGGGCGGAGGCCGCGGTCCTTCGCCGCGACGGCGCTCATGATCACGAGCGCTGCCGCGCCGTCGTTGATGCCCGAGGCGTTCCCGGCGGTGACGCTGCCGTCCTTCTTGAACGCGGCGCGGAGCCCGCCGAGCTTCTCGGCGGTCGTGTCGGGACGCGGGAATTCGTCGACGGCGAACTGGATCGTCTCACCCTTCTTCTTGCCGGGAATCTCCACTGGGACGATCTCCGCCTTGAACTTGCCCGCCGCTTGCGCGGCGCCGGCCTTCGCCTGGCTGCGTGCGGAGAACTCGTCCTGCTCGCCGCGCGCGATCTCGTACTTCTCGGCGATGTTCTCCGCTGTGATGCCCATGTGCACGAGGTTGATCGGACAGGTGAGCCCGTCCTTGATCATCGAGTCGAGGAGCTCGCCGTGGCCGAGGCGGTAGCCGTAGCGCGCCTTCGTCAGCAGGTACGGCGCGTTCGACATGCTCTCCATGCCGCCCGCGACGGCGACGTCGTACTCGCCGAGCTGGATGCCCGCGGCCGCGTTCGCGACGGCCTTCAGGCCGGAGCCGCAGGCCATGTTGAGGCCGTAACCCGGAACCTCTTTCGGGATCCCCGCGGCGAGGTACGCGACGCGCGCCGCGTTGAGTCCTTCGCCCGCGGAGATCACGTGGCCGAGGACGACCTCCCCGACTTCCTTGCCCTCCACGCCGGCACGGCGGAGCGCCTCGCGCACCGCAGTGGCTCCGAGCGTCGTCGCTGGCAGGCTCGCAAGAGAGCCTCCCATCGAGCCGATCGCGGTTCGGGTCGCGGAAACGATCACTGCCTCTGCCATGTTGTCCTCCAATGGTCGGGCTCGGCCGTTCCGTAGCGGCTTCCGTCGACGGAAGTCCGCTCGGCCCTCGGAAGCGCCACCACCGGCGGATTCCAGAGGCCGACACCGTTGTACCAGTTCATGCCGATGCGCTGTGCCGTGCGGCTGAAGCGGGCCACGCGGAACCAGAAGGCGCTCTTCGGACCGTAGAAGAGTCTCGCGCCCATCGCGAGCCTGCGCAACTTCTTTCCCAGCGGGGACCCGGCGATCCGGGCCGTGTAGTCGGGGAACCGGAGGTCCCCGGCCGCGAAGGCGTCCCGCAGGGTCAGAGCCGCGTGCCGGCCGTACTCGAGAGCGAACGAGATCCCTTCGCCGAGGAGCGGATCGACCCCGCCCGCATCGCCGACCAGGAGCACGCCCGGCGCCGCGAGCGGCCGGCCTTCGTCGTAGAGGCGGATCGGGTGCGCCTTCCGCTCGGCGACACCTTCTGCGCGCTTCTCGAGGAGGCGCCCGAGCCGTCCGCCCTCGCCTCCGCGGCGGAGAGAGTAGACGCCGACGTTCCAGTGCGGCCGCCCCTCGATCAGGCAGGGAAACGACCACGCGTAGCCGGCGAGCCCGTCCGGGACGTCGCGGAAGTCGAACTCGTACACGTCCGGCGCCGCGGGCGCGTCGATCGGGACGTCGCTCATCACCGCCCGCGCGATCCAACCCTCGTCCGCATCGACGAGACGTCGTCGGACGAGGCTCCCGGACCCATCCGCGCCGACGACGGCGCGCGCCTCGAGCGGTCCCGCGGTCGTCTCGAGACGGATCCACTCGCCGCTTCGCGAGGCGTCCCTCACGGCGACGCCCGTCCGGACCTCGACGCCTCGAGCGCGCGCGGCGGCGAGCAGCATCGCGTCGAACTCGCGGCGCCGGATCACCCAGCAGCAGCCCGGAGACGGAATCGCGAGCGCCTCGGACCCTCCCGCCTCGACGCGGGCGTGGTCCACGCGCACGGACGGCACGTCGAGCGACAGGTCGAGCGACTCGAGCAGTTCGAGCGTGTGCGGGATGAGCCCGCCCGCGCAGGTCTTGTCGCGGGGGAAGTCCGCGCGATCCAGGACGAGCGTCCGCGCGGCGAGCTCGGGCGCGATCCGCTCGAGCGCGAGCGCCGTCCCGCTGCCGCCGGGTCCGCCCCCGACGATGACCAGATCGCGCCTCTCGATCGCCGGCACGCTGCCTCAGCCGCGCGGGCGGATGTTCGCCCAGATCCAGTCGATGATCTCCTGCGTCGTCGCGCCGGGCGTGAAGACCTTGGAGACGCCCTTCTTCGACAGCGTCGCGATGTCCTCCTCGGGAATGATGCCGCCGCCGAAGACGATGATGTCGGCGGCGTCGCGGTGACGCAGCAGGTCGATCACAGCGGGAAACTGCACGAGGTGCGCGCCGGAGAGGATCGACAGGCCGATCGCGTCGACGTCCTCCTGCAGCGCCGCCTCGACGATCATCTCCGGCGTCTGGTGAAGGCCGGTATAGATCACCTCCATGCCGGCGTCGCGAAGCGCGCGCGCGATGATCTTCGCGCCGCGGTCGTGCCCGTCGAGCCCAGGCTTCGCGACCAAGATTCGGATGGGACGCTCCATGGAGCTTCGCCGCCCCTCACCGCCCACGAAAGGTCGGCGTGCGCTTCTCGAGGAACGCGCCCATGCCTTCGCGCGCATCCTCGCCCGCGAACACGCTCGCGAAAGCCTCGATCTCGACCCGCGCCGCAGTGCGCGCATCGGCCGACTCCGCGGCCGCGAGCGCCACCTTCGCGCGCGCGACCGCGAGCGGCGGACGCAGCGCGAGCTCGTCCGCCCACGCCGTCGCCGCCGCCGCGAGCCCGTCGTGCGGCACGACTCGGTTCACGAGGCCGAGCCGCTGCGCCTCCTCCGCGGAGATCAGGCGGCCGCTGTAGACCAGGTCTCGCGCGAGTGCCGGTCCGACGCGGCGAAGGAGTCGCGCGCAGCCCCCGAAGCCCGGCAGGAGCCCGAGGTTCGTCTCGGGCTGCCCGAAGCGGGCCTTCTCGCTCGCGATCACCAGATCACAGGCGAGCATCAGCTCGCAGCCCCCACCGAGCGCCGCCCCCTGAACGACGGCGACCGTCAAGCACGGCAACGACTCGAGCGCGTCGAACGTCTCGTGACCCAGCGCAGAGAAGGTTCGCGCTTCGTCCGCCGACATCTGCGACATCGCCGCGATGTCCGCACCCGCCACGAAGACGCGGTCGCCCGCGGCCGTCACGAGGACGACCCGTACGGGCTCGCGGCCGAGCTCCGCGATCCGCGTCCGCAGCTCGAGCAGCGTGTCGCGGTCGAGCGAGTTCGGCGCGCGCGCGCGATCGATCCGGAGCGTCGCGACGTCGCCGCGGCGCTCGAGCTGGACGTTGTCGGTAGACATGGAGCTCCTCGTCTCAGTAGTCGGGCTTGAAGTCGAAGTGGTGGTGCGCCTCGATCCAGCGCACGGTGCGCGTGCTCGAGCGCATGACGACGGAGTTCGTGACGGCACCGCCGCGGTGGAAGCGGACGCCGTTCAGCAGGTGGCCGTTCGTCACCCCGGTCGCGGCGAACATCACCGAGTCGCCGACGAGATCGGTCGCCTTGTAGAGCTTCTCCTGATCGATTCCCGCTGCCTTGAGGAGACCGACCTGGTCGTTCGTCAGCGGCTTGAAGCGTCCCTGGAACTCGCCGCCGAGGCACTCGAGCGCGCCCGCCGCAAGGACGCCCTGCTGCGCACCGCCGATGCCGAAGAGGATGTCGATGTCCGATCCGGGCCGCGCCGTCGCGATCGCCGCGCTCAGGTCGCCGTCCGCGAGGAGCTGCACGCGCGCGCCCGCGCGCCGCACCTCGTCGACGAGGCGCGCGTGTCGCGGCCGGTCGAGGATCACCGCGGTCAGATCGGCGACGTACACCCCCTTCGCCTTCGCGAGCGCCTTCAGGTTCTCCGTAGGCGAGCGGTCGATGTCGACGACGCCCTTCCCGTCCGGGCCGACGGCGAGCTTCTCCATGTAGGTCTCGGGGCAGCGAAGGATCTTGCCGCGCTCGCTGATCAGGATGATGGAGAGGGCGTTCGCGCCGCCCGTTGCGCAGACGGTCGCGCCCTCGAGCGCGTCCAGAGCGACGTCGATCACGACCGAGTCCGAGCCGCCGCCCACCCGCTGCCCGAGGTGGAGCTCCTCGACCTCGCCTTCCTGCCCCTCGCCGATCACCACGACGGCGTCGGCGTTGATCGCCTCGAACGCGCGGCGCATCGCGCGCGCGGCCGCCGCGTCGACGGCGGCCGCGTCGCCGCGTCCCATGAGACGTGCCGATTCCAGGGCCGCCGCCTCGGTGACCCGGACCACTTCGAGCGCCAGATTGCGATCCATGTGATTCCTTCGGTGGAAGTGGCCCGTCCTAGATCGGGCTCTCCTCGATGCGGATCGCGACGGGCTTCCCCTGGACGGTCGGGAGCGCCTCGACGCGCGCGAGCGCTCGACGCAGATCGCGCTCACGCGTCTCGTGCGTGCGGAACACGACCGGCACGGTGCCACCGCTCTTCCGGCCGCGCTGCACGACCGAGGCGATCGAGATCCCGGCGCCGCCGAGGAGACCCGAGATCCTCCCGAGAACGCCGGGACGATCCGCCGCCTGGATCCGCAGATAGTACTCGCTCACGACGTCGCCGATCGGGCGGACACGCGCCCGAGCGAGCGACGCGACCGGGAAGCCGAGAGGCGGCAGACGCGGACCTCCGCGACCCCGCAGATCGCGCGCGCAATCGAGCACGTCGCCGACGACCGCGGTCGCCGTCGGCATCATTCCCGCTCCCTGCCCGTAGTACATGCTGCGCCCGAGGGCCTCGCTCAGGAGGCACACGGCGTTGAAGGCTCCCTGCACGCTCGCGAGCGGGTCTTCGAGTGGGATCATCGTCGGATGCACGCGCGCCTCGATCCCCTCGTCGTGTCGCTTCGCGATCGCGAGCAGCTTGATCGCGTAGCCGAGCTCGCGCGCGTAGGCCATGTCCTCCGCGTCGACGTGCCGGATCCCCTCGGTGTGGATCGCGTCGAGCGGCAGGTGCACGCCGAAGGCGAGCTGCACGAGGAGAGCGAGCTTGTGCGCGGCGTCGATCCCGTCGACGTCGTACGTCGGGTTCGCCTCCGCGAGCCCGGTGCGCTGCGCGTCCGCGAGCACGTCGTCGAAGCCTCGGCCCTCCGCGGCCATCGCGCTCAGGATGTAGTTCGAGGTGCCGTTGACGATGCCGAAGATCGCGCGGTGCCGATCCCCCCCGAGCGCCTCGCGCAGCGTTCGGATGATCGGGATCCCGCCGCCGACGCTCGCCTCGAAGCCGAAGCCCACGCCCGCCGCCTCGGCGGCGGCGAAGATCTCGCGGCCGTGGTGCGCGAGGAGCGCCTTGTTCGCGGTGACGACGGACTTGCCGCTCCGGATCGCCTCGAGCACGAACGTCCGCGCCGGCTCGAGTCCGCCCATCAGCTCGATCACGACGTCGATCTCGGGGTCGGCGAGGACCGCGCGTGCGTCGTTCGTGAGGAGGCTCTTCGGGACGCGCACCTCGCGACGCCGCTCGAGATCGATGTCCACGACGCGCGCGAGCTCGACCGAGGCGCCGAGACGTCCGGCCAGCGCCTCCCCGTTCCCGCGGAGAAGCTGGATCACCCCGGAGCCGATCGTTCCCCAGCCGATCAGCGCGACGCGGACGCCACGCTCGGCCTTTCGCGCGGGACGTGCGGGGGCGCCGCGCGCGCCCTGCTCAGCTCTCACGGGTTCCGACCGCTCGGACCGGCACCACCTCTTCCGAGCTCGCGTCGGCGGAGCCCGCGTCCGGCACCGCGGCGACGCCCGCCTCGCGCTCGCGCGGAAGGCCGAGCGGCGCGCCGCCGCGCCCGAGGGCGCGCCGGATCCCGCGGACGGCTTGACGCGTGCGGTGCTCGTTCTCGATCAGCGCCATGCGCACGTAGTGGTCGCCGTACTCGCCGAAGCCGATCCCCGGCGAGACCGCGACCTTCGCCTCGCTCAGGAGGAACTTCGAGAACTCGATCGAGCCCTTCGCCTTCCACTCGTCCGGGATCTCGGCCCACACGAACATCGTCGCGCGCGGCCGCGGCGTGTTCCAGCCGGCGCGCGTCAAGCCATCGCAGAGGACGTCGCGGCGCGAGCGGTACACCTCGCGGATGTCGTCGAGGCAGTCCTGCGGACCGTTCATCGCGGCGATCGCCGCGATCTGCACGGGCTGGAAGATGCCGTAGTCGAGGTAGCTCTTCATTCGCGCGAGTGCCGCGACGAGGTCCCTGTTCCCGACCATGAACCCGACGCGCCAGCCCGGCATGCTGTAGCTCTTCGAAAGCGTGAAGAACTCGACCGCGAGCTCGCGCGCCCCCGGCACCTGGAGAATGCTCGGCGGCTCGTAGCCGTCGAAGACGATGTCCGCGTACGCGAGGTCGTGCACGACGTAGATCTGGTGCTCGCGCGCGACCTCCATGATCCGCTCGAAGAACGCGATGTCGACGACCTCGGTCGTCGGGTTGTGCGGGAAGTTCAGGATCAGCATCTTCGGCCGCGGCCACATCTGCCGGATCGCCTCGGTCAGGTTCGCGAAGAAGTCCTGTCCGGGGCCGAGCGGAACGGAGCGCAGATCGCCGTTCGCGATGATCACCGAATACTGGTGGATCGGATACGTCGGCGTCGGCGCGAGAACGACGTCGCCCGGGCCGAGGCACGCGAGCGCCAGGTGCGCGAGCCCTTCCTTCGAGCCGATCGTGACGATCGCCTCGCGGTCGGCATCGAGCTCGACGTCGTAACGCCGGCGATACCAGTCGCAGATCGCGAGGCGGAGCTTGTAGATGCCGCGCGAGACCGAGTAGCGGTGATTCGTCCCCTTCTGCGCGGCCTCGACGAGCTTCGCGACGATGTGCGGCGGCGTGGGATGGTCCGGGTTTCCCATGCCGAGATCGATGATGTCCTCGCCGCGAGCCCGGGCCGCGATCTTCAGGTCCCCGATCACGTTGAAGACGTAGGGCGGCAGCCGGCGTATGCGCGGAAAGTCCATCCGGCTTGAGTAGCACAGCGTCCCGCAGCCGGAAAAAGCCCGCGAGGGCTCGCGTTTCGACGGCCGTGCGGCTCAGCCGACCCGGGCCAGCCCGAGGCGCCCCGCCCAGCGTGCCTCGAGGACCCGCGCGATCGCCGCCGAAGCGGGCGTGGACAGATTCGGGTCCGCGGCCAGGACCTCCTCGGCGGCCCCGCGGGCCTCGCCGAGGATCGCCGCGTCCCGGAGGAGGCTCGCCACGCGGAAGTCCGGGACGCCCGCCTGCCGCGTCCCGAGCATCGATCCCGGTCCGCGGATCTCCAGGTCCGCCTCGGCGATCCGGAGGCCGTCGCTCGTGCCGACCATCACGCGGAGGCGCTCGCGGGCCTCGGCGGACTGCGCGTAGTCGGCGACGAGCAAGCAGTACGCGGCGTCGCTGCCCCGTCCGACGCGGCCGCGAAGCTGGTGGAGCTGCGCCAGACCGAACCGCTCCGCGTGCTCGACGACGATCACGCTCGCGTTCGGGACGTCGATCCCGACCTCGATCACGGTCGTCGCGACGAGGATGTCGTAGCCCCCGTCGCGGAACGCGCGCATCACGACGTCGCGCTCGCTCGACGTCATCCGCCCGTGCAAGAGCGCGACCTTGCGGTCGCGGAACGGGCCGGAAGCGAGCTCCTCCGCCGCCGACGTCGCGTCGCGCAGATCACTCTTCTCCGATTCCTCGATCAGCGGATAGACCACGTACGCCTGCCGTCCCGCGGCGATCTCCTTCCGTACGAGGTCGTAGGCGCGACTCCGCTGCGACGTACCGAAGAGCCGCGTCGTGACCGGCTTCCGGCTCGGCGGCAGCTCGTCGATCGTGGAAAGGTCGAGATCGCCGTAGACGCTCAGCGCGAGCGTCCGCGGGATCGGCGTCGCCGTCATCAGGAGAACGTCCGGCGGGAGCCCCTCGCCGCGCGAGAGAGCCGCGCGCTGCAGGACGCCGAAGCGGTGCTGCTCGTCGATGATCGCGAGGCCGAGACGCGCAAAGCGCACCTCCTCCTGGATCAGCGCGTGCGTGCCCACGGCGAGGCCCGGCTCGCCCGCCGCGAGCGCCCGCAACGCCTCGCGCCTCTCCGCGGCCGGGGTCTCGCCCGTGAGCGTCCAGAGGTGGACGCCGAGCCCGCTCGCGACCCGCTGCACCGTCTGCCAGTGCTGCTCCGCGAGGAGCTCGGTCGGCGCCATCAGGACGGCCTGGTAGCCCGCCTCGATCGCGCCGAGTGCCGCCGCGACGCCGATCACCGTCTTGCCGCTCCCGACGTCGCCCTGGAGGAGGCGGTGCATCGGCCGGGGCAACCCCATGTCGCCTTCGATCTCCGCGAGGACGCGCTGCTGCGCGCCCGTCAACGCGAACGGGATCTGCTCGAGGAGACGACGCCGGAGTGCTCCGCCCGCCGGGAACGGGATGCCGCAGCTCGAAGCGACGGCCGCCTTTCGCAGGAGGAGCCCGAGCTGCACGAAGAAGAACTCGTCGAAGACGATCGCGCGATGCCAGCGCGAGCGTCCCGATGCAAGCGTCGCAGGATCCTCTTCCGGCGGCGGGTCGTGCACGCGCCGGAACGCCCGCCCGAGAGGCTCGAGGCGGAGGCGCGCGCGGATCTCCGGGGGCAGGACGTCCGGAATGTCGGCTGCATGCTTCCGGACCGCCGCGTGCACGATGCGGCGCATCGCCGAGGCCGGCATCGGCGTCGGCTTCTCGTAGACGGGAACGATGCGAACGCCGCTCGACGGATCCTCGTCCGCCTCCTCGAGCTCGGGATGCACGATGCGGTGAAGCAGATCGTAGCCACGCTCGACGCGGCCGTGGACGAGCCATCGCGAGCCGTCCTTCAGCCGAGATCCGAAGTAGCGGAGCTGGTGGTACCAGATCAGCTCGACCGCACCGCGCTCGTCACGCCCGACGGCGCGAAGGAAGCGTCGCCGCGTCCTTCCAGCGAGACGCTCCTGCACCCCGGTCAGCGTCAGGACGACCGTCGCCGCCTCTCCCGCGACGAGATCCGCGGTCGTGCCGATGCGCCTGCGATCGTCGTAGCGGAACGGCAGGTGGTAGAGGATGTCCTCGACGGTCTCGAGACCGAAGCGGACGAGCTCCTTCGCGCGTGCGGGGCCGACGCCGGAGATCTCGGTCACGTCTGCGGCGCGCGCGCGGAGATGCGCTTCGAGCCCCTCCGCCACGATCTTCCCTTTCGCGGGCGCGGCAGCCACGCGCGCGACGTCCTCGCGCGGCTCGACGAGACCCTCGAGCAGAGCGAGCGCACGATCGAGGAGCGCCGTGTCGCGCGGCGCGCTCTCGTCGCCGAGACGGCGGAAGATCCCCGCGAGCTCCGTGAGCGTAGGATCCCCGCCGCCGAGCCGATCGATGCACGCGAGCCAGGTCGACACCGGCAGATGCGTCCGCGCACGCTGCGCTTCGTCGGCGCCACGGAGAAACGCGAGCGGGCGCCCCGCGCTCGAGATCAGCTCGGCGAGAAGATCGCTCCGCAACCTCAGATGCCCCGCACGGCGGCGTGGTACTCCTGCAGGGTGCGCACCTCGACGGGAGCCCGCGCGCGCTCGACCACCGCCTCGGCCGCGGCGACGGCACCCTCGATCGTCGTGATGTAGGGCGTTCGTGTCTCGAGCGCCGTCCGGCGAAGCGAGAACGAGTCGACGATCGACTGCGACGAAGACGTCGTGTTGACGACGAGATCGACCCGAGCGGCCCGCAGGGCGTCGACGATGTGCGGCGATCCCTCATGGACCTTGTTGATCTCCTCACACTCGACGCCGCGTGCCCGCAGGAACCCGCCGGTGCCGTGCGTCGCGAGGAGTGCGAACCCGGCCTCCGCAAAGCGCCGCGCGACGGCCACGGCTCGCTCGCGGTCCTCCTCGCGCACGCTCAGGAACACCGTGCCTTTCGCCGGCAGGAACGTGCTCGCGCCGTCCTCCGCCTTCAGGAACGCGCGTGCGAAGCCGTCGCCGATGCCCATCACCTCGCCGGTCGACTTCATCTCGGGTCCGAGCAACGTGTCGACGCCGGGGAACTTGAGGAACGGGAAGACGGACTCCTTGACGCTCACGTGCTCGGGGACGATCTCCTCGAGCACGCCGAGCTCCGCGAGCGACTTCCCGCCCATCACCCGCGCGGCGATCTTCGCGAGAGGCCGTCCGATCGCCTTCGAGACGAACGGCACGGTGCGCGAGGCACGCGGGTTCACTTCCAGGACGTAGACCTCGCCGGCGGGCACGGCGAACTGCACGTTCATCAGCCCGATCACGCCGAGCTCGCGTGCGAGCGCGATCGTCTGCCGGCGGATCTCGTCCTGCACGGAGCGCGGCAGCCGCTGCGGCGGAAGAGCGCACGCGGAGTCGCCGGAGTGGATTCCCGCCGCCTCGATGTGCTCCATCACGCCGCCGATCAGGACGTCTTTGCCGTCACCGATGCAGTCGACGTCGATCTCGATCGCGCCGTCGAGGAAGCGGTCGACGAGCACCGGGTGGTCCGGCGAAGCCCGCACCGCGCGCTCCATGTACGAGCGAAGCGCGTCCTCGTTCGCGACGAGCTCCATCGCGCGCCCGCCGAGGACGTAGCTCGGACGGAGCAGCACCGGATAGCCGATCCGCGCAGCGATCTCGGCCGCCTCCTCGAGCGAGCGCGCCGTGCCGTTCGCGGGCTGCTTCAGGCCGAGCTGGTCCAGGAGCTGCTTGAAGCGCTCCCGGTCCTCCGCGCGATCGATCGCGTCCGGGCTCGTGCCGATGATCGGGACGCCGGCACGCTCGAGCTCCACCGCGAGACGAAGCGGCGTCTGGCCGCCAAACTGCACGATCACGCCGAAGGGCTTCTCGCGCGCGACGATCGCGAGCACGTCCTCGAGCGTCAGCGGCTCGAAATAGAGCTTGTCGGACGTGTCGTAGTCGGTCGAGACGGTCTCCGGGTTGCAGTTGACCATGATGGTCTCGAACCCGTCGTCCTTGAGCGCGAAGGCCGCGTGCACGCAGCAGTAGTCGAACTCGATCCCTTGGCCGATGCGATTCGGCCCGCCTCCGAGGATGATGATCTTCCGGCGATCCGTCGGTCCCGCCTCGCAGGGGCCAGGCTCGTAGGTCGAGTAGAGATATGGCGTATAGGCCGCGAACTCCGCCGCACACGTGTCGACCGTCTTGTAGACCGGCAAGACGCCGGCGCGCCGGCGTCGGTCGCGAATCACCTGCTCGTCGGCGCCGAGGAGCGCACCGAGCCGGCGATCCGAGAATCCGAGGCGCTTCCAGCGCGCCAGCGAAACGGCGCCGTCGGCTTCCGCGCCCGCGAGCCCGGCGTCGGCGATCTCGCGCTCGACGCGCACGATCTCCTCGATGTTCCGCAGGAACCAGCGGTCGATCTTCGTGAGGTCCTGCACGACGGAGAGGCTCCACCCGCGCCGGAACGCATCGCCGACGAGCAGCAGACGCTGCGCGTTCGGCACCTGAAGCCGCTCGCGCAGGACGTCGCCGCTCCTGTTGCCCGCCGTCGGCTCGAGCCCGGCGATCCCGATCTCGAGCGACCGGAGCGCCTTCTGCAGGCTCTCCTTGAACGTGCGGCCGATCGCCATCACCTCGCCGACCGACTTCATCTGCGAGGTGAGCTTGTCCTCCGCCTGCGGGAACTTCTCGAAGGTGAACCGCGGAATCTTGGTCACGACGTAATCGATCGTCGGCTCGAAGCAAGCCGGCGTCTCGCGCGTGATGTCGTTCTGGACCTCGTCCAGCGTGAAGCCGACGGCGAGCTTCGCCGCGATCTTCGCGATCGGGAAGCCCGTCGCCTTCGAAGCGAGAGCGGAGCTCCGCGACACGCGCGGGTTCATCTCGATGATGACCATGCGCCCCGTCGCCGGATCAGTCGCGAACTGGATGTTCGACCCGCCCGTGTCGACGCCGATCTCGCGGATGATCGCGATCGCCGCGTCCCGGAGGATCTGGTACTCCTTGTCGGTCAGCGTCTGGATCGGCGCCACTGTGATCGAGTCGCCGGTGTGAACGCCCATCGGGTCGAGGTTCTCGATCGAGCAAACGATCACGACGTTGTCCGCGCGATCGCGCATGACCTCGAGCTCGAACTCCTTCCAGCCTGCGATCGACTCCTCGATGAGGAGCTCGTGGTGCGGCGAAGCCTCGAGACCCCAGCGGACCATCGCGTCGAACGTCTCGGGATCGGAGGCGAAGCCGCCGCCCATGCCGCCGAGCGTACGCGACGGCCGGATGATCACGGGGAAGCCGAGCCCGCGGCAAACCGCCTGCGCCTCCTCGAGGCTCCGCGCGTAGCCGGAGCGCGGCACCTCGAGGCCGATCTTCTCCATCGCCGCCTTGAAGAGGTCGCGGTCCTCGGCCTTCTTGATCGCCGCGACGTTCGCGCCGATCATCTCGACCCCGTAGCGGTCGAGCACGCCCGCCTCGGCGACCTCGAGCGCCAGGTTCAGCCCCGTCTGGCCGCCGATCGTCGGCAGGAGCGCGTCGGGGCGCTCGCGCTCGATGATCTTCTCGAGCACCTCCGCGGTCATCGGCTCGACGTAGGTCGCGTCGGCGAACTCCGGATCCGTCATGATCGTCGCCGGGTTCGAGTTGACGAGGATGACGCGATAGCCCTCGCTGCGAAGCGCCTTGCACGCCTGTGCACCCGAGTAGTCGAACTCGCAGGCCTGGCCGATGACGATCGGGCCCGAGCCGATGAGGAGGATCGAGCGGATGTCTTCGCGACGCGGCATCAGGATCTCCTCGTGCGCTCGATCATGTCGACGAAGCGGCGGAAGAGGTACGCCGACTCGCGCGGGCCGGGCGAAGCTTCGGGATGGTACTGGACCGAGAAGATCGGAAGCCGCTCGTGCGCGAGCCCCTCGACCGTCGAGTCGTTCAGGTTCACGTGTGTCACCGCGCCGATGCCCTTCAGCGAATCGGCGTCGACGACGAAGCCGTGGTTCTGCGAGGTGATCTCGACCTTGCCCGTCGCGAGGTCCTGCACCGGATGATTCGCGCCGTGGTGCCCGAAGGGCAGCTTGTAGGTGCGCCCGCCGAGCGACAGGCCGAGGATCTGGTGGCCGAGGCAGATCCCGAAGATCGGCACCGAGCCGATCAGCTCCGAGACCTCCTTCTGCGCATACTCGACCGCGGCCGGATCGCCGGGCCCGTTCGACAGGAAGACGCCGTCCGGCTGCATCGCGAGGACTTCGCGCGCGGGCGTCGCCGCCGGCACCACGCGAACGCGGCAGCCCGCGTCGACCAGGTTTCGCAGGATGTTCCGCTTCAAGCCGTAGTCGTACGCGACGACGAAGCGATCGAGGTTTCGACCCTTCTCGTAGCCGCCCCGGAGCGTCCAGCGGCCCTCGTCCCAGTCGTACGGCTCGGTGCAGCTCACGCGCGTCGCGAGGTCCTGGCCTTCGAGGCTCGGGACGGCGCGCGCCTTCCCCCGGAGGCTGTCCTCGTCGAGGTCCGTGCTCGAGAGCACGGCCGATTGCGCTCCCTCGTCGCGCAGGTGGCGGACGAGCGCGCGCGTGTCGACGCCCTCGATGCCGACGATGCCGTGCCGCTTCATGTACGCGTCGAGGCTCTCCTCGGCGCGCCAGCTCGACGGCTCGTGCCAGTACTCGCGGACGATGAAGCCGCGCACGTAGGGGCGCGTGGACTCGACGTCCGCCGCGTTCACGCCGACGTTCCCGATCTCGGGATACGTCATCGCGACGAGCTGTCCCTCGTACGAGGGATCGGTCAGGATCTCCTGGTACCCCGACATCGCCGTATTGAAGACGACCTCGCCCGAGACCTCCCCGATCGCGCCGAAGGCGCGCCCGTGGAAGGTCGTGCCGTCGGCGAGCGCCAGAAGCGCCCGGCCCGGAGCCTCCCCCGCCGTCGTCGGATTCGCGTCGCTCACGCGCTCTGCCGCGTCGCTGCCGCTGCCGACGGCCTCTCGTCGTAGACGACGCGTCCAGCGACGAGCGTCAACACCGCGCGGCCCCGCAAGCGGTTCCCTTCGAACGGCGTGTTCTTGCTCTTGGTCTTGAGGCTCGCCGGCTCCACCACCCACTCGCGATCGGGATCCACCAGGGCCAGATCGGCTGGGGCGCCGACGTCGAGCCGTCCGACGGGAAGCCGGAGGATCGCGGCCGGCTCGCTCGTAATCTTCGCGATCGCGGTTGGCAAATCCAGGATGCCGTCGTGCACGAGGCGGAGAGTCAGCGGGACGAGGGTCTCGAGGCCAACGACGCCGTTCTGCGCCGTGTCGAACTCGACGTCCTTCTCGTCGCGGTGGTGCGGCGCGTGATCGCTCGCGATCGCGTCGATCGTGCCGTCGACGAGACCCTCGAGGAGCACCTGACGGTCCTCCTCGGTGCGGAGCGGCGGCGCCATCTTCGCGTGCGTGTTGTACGCGATCACCGCTTCGTGCGTGAGCCAGAGGTGATGCGGCGAGACCTCCGCGGTCACCCGGATGCCCGCGGCGCGCGCGTTCCGGACGCGACGCACCGAGCCGGCGGCGCTGATGTGCGCGATGTGGAGGTGTCCGCCGGTGAGCTGTGCGAGCGCGATGTCGCGCGCCACCATCACCTCCTCGGCCTCCGCGGGGATTCCCCTCAAGCCGAGGCGCAGCGAGATCGCGCCCTCGTGCATGCACCCCCCGGCGGCGAGGCTCGGATCCTCCGCGTGGTCGATCACCGGGATGTCGAAGAGCTTCGCGCACTCGAGCGCGCGACGCATCAGCTCGGCGTCCGCGACCGGCATGCCGTCATCGGAGACCGCGACGATGCCTTCCTGGCGCATGCCGGCGAACTCGGCGAGATTCTTTCCCTCGAGACCGACCGAAACCGCTCCGATCGGATGCACGCGCGCCGCGGCGGCGGCCTGTGCCCGCTCGAGGATGAAGCGCGTCACCGCGGGACAGTCGTTCACCGGACGCGTGTTCGCCATGCAAGCGACGCTCGTGACGCCGCCGGCGACCGCGGCGCGCGTGCCGGACTCGATCGTCTCCTTGTACTCGAAGCCGGGCTCGCGGAGGTGGACGTGCATGTCGACCGCGCCCGGCATCACGATCAGGCCGGTCGCGTCGATCGTCGTCACGCCGACGATCGGTGCGATCTCACCGGCCGGCGCGACCCTGGCGATCGCGCCGTTCTCGATCAGGACGTCCCCGCGGAATTCCCGCTTCGCGACCGGATCGACGACCGTTCCCCCGACGATCCGAACCGTCGGACCGCCCTCCCCTTGCAGCTCTTCACTCACCCGTTGCAGCCCTCCGCAGCAGCACCGCCTCGGGCTGCTCCATCGCTCCAGACTCTTCCGCGTCGCTCGCTTCGTCCTTGTCCTTGCCGCTCCGCCGGCGCCCGACGAGGACGAACAGTGTCGCCATGCGGACGGCGACGCCGTTCGTCACCTGATCCATGATCACCGAATACGGCCCGTCCGCCACGGTGCTCGAGATCTCGACGCCGCGGTTCATCGGCCCTGGATGCAGGATGATCACGTCCTCCTTCGCCTTCGCGACCGCGTCCGCCGAGAGGCAATAGAGCCGCGAGTACTCGTTGAGAGACGAGAAGTATCGGCCCGTCATCCGTTCGCGCTGAATGCGGAGCATCATGATGACGTCCGCGTCGCGAACGCCCTCGTGCAGATCGTGCACGAGCTCCGCTCCGAGCTCCGCGAAGTGCGGCGACACGAGCGTCGGCGGCCCGACGAATCGCACGCGCGCGCCCATCGTCCGGAGGCCGTGCAGGTTCGAGCGACCGACGCGGCTGTGCAGGAGGTCGCCGACGATCGCGACCGTCAGGCCCTCGATCCGCCCCTTGTGCTCGCGGATCGTCAGGAGATCGAGCAGCGCCTGCGTCGGATGCTCGTGCGCGCCGTCGCCCGCGTTGATGATCGGGCAGTCGACGTGGCGTGCGAGGAGGTCCGGCGCGCCCGAGGACGGATGGCGCACGACGATCGCGTCCGGGCGCATCGCGGCGAGGTTTCGCGCCGTGTCCGCGAGGGTCTCGCCCTTGCTCGCCGACGACGCCTGCGTCGACAGGCTCACCGTGTCGGCGGAGAGGCGCTTCGCCGCGATCTCGAAGGAGATCCGCGTGCGCGTGCTCGGCTCGAAGAAGAGGTTCACGACGGTCCGCCCGCGCAGCGCCGGCACCTTCTTGATCTCGCGCTCGGAGACCTCCTTGAAGGACTCCGCCGTGTCGAGGAGGAAGGTGAGCTCGTCGGCGGTCAAGCCTTCGAGCCCGAGCAGATGCGGCCTTTGGAACAGCATCGCTAGCTCCCCTGGGCGCGCCCGCGCCCCGCTGGTTCGGGCACCCGCCCGCCGCGGCCCGCCGCGTTGGCGTTCGGCCAGTCCGGCCGGATGGCGACCTCGTCCACGCCCTCCGATTCGGAGAGCCGCACCTCGACGTTCTCGGTCCGCTGCGTCGGCAGGTTCTTGCCGACGTAGTCGGCGCGGATCGGCAGCTCGCGATGGCCGCGGTCGACGAGCACCGCGAGCTGGATCGCGACTGGCCGTCCGAAGTCCATCAGCGCGTCGAGCGCCGCGCGCACCGTACGGCCGGTGAACAGCACGTCGTCGACGAGGAGAACCGTGCGTCCGTCGACCTCCCACGGGATCTCCGTGATCTGCACGAGCGGATGGTCGGCGCCGCGATGGATGTCGTCGCGGTAGAGCGTGATGTCCATCGCGCCGTAGGGTACCTGCGCGCCCTCGAGCCGCTCGATCAGCGACTGCAGGCGCCGCGCGAGGAAGTCGCCGCGGGAGCGGATCCCGACGATCCCGAGACCGTCGACTCCGCGGTTCCGCTCGACGATCTCATGAGCGATCCGGACGAGGGCGCGCTGAACACCCGCCGCGTCCATGATGACACGCCTAGGGGCGTGCCCGATGTCTTCGCTCATTCATCGACCTTTCCGAACCTCTCTGGATCCGATTAAAAGGCGTGTGCGGTATGAGCGGTTGTTAGCGCTTCGCGCCCGCGCGTGTCAACCGAGCTCCCTGCGCCCCGTGTGACGCCGGCCGAGGCGAAGGTCCTCCAGGCCACCGCCGGCGCCGACGGACGGGCATCGGCGAAGCTCAAGGCCATCGGGGCGGGCATTCCGATGCCGCCGATGCCGCTCGTCACGCCGGTGGTCGTCCAACTCCGCGGCGAGAACGGCGTCTGCCTCGGGGCGTCGTACTCATCGACGAGCCGGAACGACGAGCGCCAGTTCCGCGCGAGCGCGGACTGAGCCGGAGAAGCCGAGCGCGAAAGCGCGGCGCCCGGCTCGTTCAGCGCTTCTTCTTCTCGCGCGCCTGCGCGAGGAGATCGCCGAACGTCGACAAGCTCCCGATCGACTGCTCGCGCGAGTAGCGCTCGACCTCGGCGCGCTCGGCGCGTCGGATCGCACGCTTGCGCGAGAGCTGCGCGCGGCGGCCTCCGCCCTCGACGCGGACGACCTCGGCCTCGATCTCGCTTCCACGCGGGAACTCGGCGCGATGATCCGTTCCGCGAGGCGTCCCCATCTCGGGGTGCGGGATCATCCCGACCTGCCCCGGACCGAAGCGCACGACGATGCCGGTGGCATCGACGTCCTCGACGCGCCCGCTGACGACCGATCCGGGACGGAGCGCGACCGGCTCGACGCGCTGGCCGGGCTCGAGGCCGCGCGGCGCGGCCGCAAGCGAGACGCGCCTCCGCACCGTGTCCACCCCGAGAATCAAGACGGACATCAGAGCGCCGCCGCGCGAAGCTTCCTCCAGCTTCTCCAGCGCACCGGGCGGCAGCTCGCTCGCGTGCAGCAAGCCCTCGATCCCCGGCTCGACCTCGAAGAAGGCGCCAAACTCGGTCACGCGCACGAGGCGACCGTCGGCGACCTGCCACCGCGGCCAGCGCTCCGAAGCGCGCGCCCACGGATCCTCCTCGGTCGCCTTGATGCTGACGGCGACACGCCCCGACGATTCGCCGCCACCGCGAAGGACGACGAGATCGACCTCCTGCCCGACGAAGAGCAGGTCGCTCGCGCGCTCGAAGCGCCGATGGCTGATCTCCGAAAGAGGAACCAGCCCCTCGACGCCCGCGACATCGACGAAGACGCCGAAGTCGGCGATGCGCGTCACGCGGCCGCGCACGCGCGCGCCCGACGTCAAGCGGCGACGCGCCGCGCGCGTCGCTTCGCGCGCCTCCTCCTCGAGGAGACGACGCCGCGAAAGCCGGGGACGCGGAGACGTCGTGGCTCCCGGTGGAACGTTCAGCACCTCGAACTCGAGCTCCCGCCCGAGAAACGAGGACGGATCGCTCACCCGGCCGAGCGAGATGTGCCCGAGGCCGCAGAAGGCGGTCTCCCCGTCGATCTCGACCTCGAATCCGCCCTTGACGAGACCGGCGACGCGGCCGCGAACGCGGGCTCGCTTCCCGGGGGTGCCCCCCGCCGGGCTCTCGCTCTCGACTGCGGCGTCCGCGCCGAGATCCTCTCCGTCGTCGGCCATCCGCCCTCCGTAACGGACGTCCCTGCCCCGGCGCGCTTTCCTTCAGGCGGACTCGGCGGCCAGCGCGAGCGGCGGCGCGAAGGGCGCGGGTGCGCCGAGCTTCAGGATCCGCTCGCCGAAGCGGCCCTCGAGTCCCCGCGTCGAGTTGCGCGTGTCGACGATCAGCCGCGAGCAGGAGACGATCCACGGGATGTCGAACGCGCCGTGATCCGTCAGGATCACCACGCAGTCCGCGAGGCGAAGGTTCTCCTCCGTCAGCGGAACGCCCGCCATCGAGCCCGACTCGAGGATCAGCTCCGGCACGTAGGGATCGTGGTACGTGACGCGCGCGCCGCGGTCCTCGAGGAGCTTGATCACGGTCAGCGCCGGCGATTCGCGCATGTCGCTGACGTCGCGCTTGTACGCGACGCCGAGAGCCAGCACGCGCGAGCCCTTCACCGGACGGCCCTGGTGGTTCAAGCCGGCGGTGATCTTCTCGACCACGAGGTGCGGCATCTGGAGATTGACCTCGGCCGCGAGACCGATGAAGCGCGCCGTGAAGTCGTGCGCCTTCAGCTTCCAGGCGAGGTAGTGCGGGTCGATCGGGATGCAGTGACCGCCGAGGCCCGGACCCGGGTAGAACGGCAGGAAGCCGAAAGGCTTCGTCGCCGCGGCGTCGATCACCTCGTACGCGTCGACGCCGAGGACGTCGCACATCGAGGCGAGCTCGTTCACGAGCGCGATGTTCACACTGCGGAACGTGTTCTCGAGAAGCTTCACCATCTCCGCCGTGCGTGCGGACGAGACCGAGACGACGCGATCGATGAACTGCGAGTAGAGCGCCGCCGCGAGCTCGGTGCAGCGCGGCGTGATGCCGCCGACGACCTTCGGCGTGTTGCGTGTGCCGTGCGTGCGATTTCCGGGATCGATGCGCTCCGGCGAGAACGCGAGGAAGAACTCGCGGCCCACCTTGAGCTTGTCCGTCTCGAGCTCGGCGCGGATCAGCTCGTCCGTCGTTCCGGGATACGTCGTGCTCTCGAGCACGATCAGCTGGCCGGCGTGCAGGTGCTTCTTGATCGAGGCGACGGCGTCGAGGATGTACGAAACGTCCGGATCCTTCGTCTTCGAGAGCGGCGTCGGCACGCAGATGCTGACGGCGTCGACGGTCGCGAGCACGCTCGTGTCGGTCGTGGCACTGATCCGCCCCTCGGAGACGTGCTTCGCCAGCACCTCCGTCGGCACGTCCGAGATGTACGAGCGGCCGGCGTTGATCTCCTCGACCTTCCGGCCGTCGGCGTCGATTCCGACGACGGTGAAACCGGCTTCCGCCATCTCGACGGAGAGCGGCAACCCCACGTAGCCGAGACCGATGACGCCGAGCTTCGCCTTGCGCGACGCGAGCTTCTCACTCAGTTGCATGCCGACCTCCCGCAGATTCCTTCGCGGACGATGCGCTCCATCCAGATCGGTTCAGTGGACGAGGCTGCCGATGCGCGACCAGCGCACCCAGGTGTCCACGCCGTCCCACGACCAATAGATGATGAACGCTTTTCCTTTGATGTACTCGAAGGGGACGAATCCCCAGAATCTCGAATCGAAGCTGTGATCCCGGTTGTCGCCCATCACGAAGACTTGGCCGGGAGGGACCGTCTGCGGCCCCCAGTTGTCCCGAGCACCCGCTTCGATCTCCTTCGTGTAGTGCGCATAGGGCTCGTCGGATCTATCGACCGGTTTCCCGTTCCGATAAAGCTGCTTCCGCCGGATCTCGATGACGTCGCCCGGGACCCCCACGACCCGCTTGATGAAGTCCTTCTCGTGGTCTTCCGGGTAGACGAATACGACGATATCCCCTCTCTCCGGCTCGAAGAAGCTCAAGTATCGCGTCCCGAGGACGGGTACGCGGATTCCATACAGGATCTTGTTGACCAGGAGATGGTCGCCGATCTGCAGGGTGGGGAGCATCGAGCCGGACGGGATCTTGAAGGCCTGGACGAAGAACGTCCGGATGAACAAGGCCAGCGCCAGGGCGACGATCAGTGCTTCCGCGTACTCGCGGAAGGCCGACTTGGTCTTGGTCCCGGAGCCGGCCGTGGCCTCCGCCGCCCGGGGCTTCCGCGCTCCGGTGGCGCTCACGTCTCCACCTTGAGAGCGGCGAGGAAGGCCTCCTGCGGGATCTCCACCCGGCCGACCTGCTTCATGCGCTTCTTGCCTTCCTTCTGCGCCTCGAGGAGCTTCCGCTTGCGCGAGATGTCGCCGCCGTAGCACTTCGCGGTGACGTTCTTGCGCATCGCCTTGACGGTCTCGCGCGCAATGATCTTGGTTCCGATCGAGGCCTGGATCACCACCTCGAACATCTGCCGGGGGATCAGATCCTTCATCCGAAGCGCCAGGTCACGACCTCGCGCGTAGGCGCGGTCTCGATGCACGATCAGGGACAACGCATCGACGACGTCGCCGTTGATGCGGATGTCGAGCTTGACTAGATCACTCGCGGTGAAACCCTGCAACTCGTAATCCAGCGAGGCGTAGCCACGGGACACCGACTTCAGGCGGTCGTGGAAGTCGACGACGACCTCGTTCAGCGGCAGCTCGTAGGTCAGCACGGCGCGCCGCTCCGCGACGTAGCGGATCTCCTTCTGGGTGCCGCGCCGCTCCTCGCAGAGCTTGAGGATCCCGCCCAGGAACTCCGCAGGGAGGTGGATCGTCGCGTGGATGACCGGCTCCTCGACCTCCAGGGTCTCCTGGACCGGGGGGAGCTTCGCCGGGCTGTCGACGAGGATCGTCGCGCCGGCCGTCGTCGTCACGCGGTACGCGACCGTCGGCGCGGTCGTGATCAGCGTCAACGCGAACTCTCGTTCGAGGCGCTCCTGCACGATCTCCATGTGCAGGAGCCCGAGGAACCCGCAGCGGAACCCGAAGCCGAGCGCCATCGAGCTCTCGGGCTCGTACGTGAACGAGGCGTCGTTCAGCTTCAGCTTCTCGACCGCCGCGCGCAGCGCCTCGTACTGCTTCGTGTCCGCCGGATAGAGGCCGCTGAACACCATCGGCTTGACGGACTGGAACCCCGGCAGCGGCTCGCTCGCGGGACGCGAGACGTGCGTCACCGTGTCGCCGATCCGCGCGTGCGCGATCTCTTTGATCGACGCCATCAGCACGCCGACCTCGCCCGGCCCCAGGCTCTCGACCTCGCGCGCCGAGGGGACGAGGACCGCGAGCCGAGTGACGTCGTACTCCTGCTCGACCGCCATCAAGCGGATCCGCTCGCCGCGGCGGACGGCCCCGTTCATCACGCGGATCAGGATGACCGCGCCGTGATACGGATCGAACCACGAGTCGAAAATCAGCGCCTGCAGCGGCCGTGCGGTGTCGCCGCCCGGCGGCGGCACCCGTTCGACGATGCGCTCGAGGATCTCGCCGATCCCGACACCCTGCTTCGCGGATGCGCAGATCGCGTCGGAAGCGTCGAGGCCGATCACCTCCTCGATCTCGCGGCGCACGCGATCGGGCTCGGCCGATGGCAGGTCGATCTTGTTCAGAACCGGGATGATCTCGAGGTCGTTGTCCAGCGCGAGGTACACGTTCGCGAGCGTCTGCGCCTCGACGCCCTGCGCGGCGTCGACTACCAGGATCGCGCCCTCGCAGGCGGACAGGCTCCGCGACACCTCGTACGAGAAGTCCACGTGGCCGGGCGTGTCGATGAGGTTCAGGACGTACTCGCGTCCGTCGCGGGCGTGGTGCACCAGGCGGACCGAGCGCGCCTTGATCGTGATCCCGCGCTCCCGCTCGAGCTCCATGTCGTCGAGGAGCTGCGCCTGCATCTCGCGCGAAGCCACGGTCCCGGTGTGCTCGAGAAGCCGGTCCGCCAGCGTCGATTTGCCGTGATCGATGTGCGCGATGATCGAAAAATTACGGATGAGCGCGGTGTCCACGAAACCGCCATTGTTACCAGACGGGATCCGTCCGCGCCCGCTGCTTCCGGCCTAGCCGGCGGACCGCCGTTGGCGGAAGTACTCGGCCGTCCGCGCGAGCCCGGCGTCGAGGCTCATCTCCGGCTTCCAGCCGAGCACCCCTCCGGCGAGCTTCGGCGAGATCGCGCTCCGGCTCTGCTCGCCAGGCTTGGCGGGGCCGTGGTTCTCGGGCAGGTCCGCTCCGCAGGCGCGGCAGATGCCGCGGTAGAGCGTGTTGACGTCGGTCTCGACGCCGGTTCCGAAGTTCATCGAGCCGGAGAAGCCGTGCGTCGCGAGCGCGACGTTCGCGCGGACGACGTCGCCGACGTAGACGTAGTCGCGCGTCTGCCGTCCGTCGCCGTTGATCGTCGGCGTCTCCCCCGCGAGGACCTTCTGCGTGAAGATCGCGACGACGCCCGCCTCGCCGTGCGGATCCTGCCGCGGCCCGTAGACGTTCGCGTAGCGCATCGCCGCGTACTCGAGCCCATACATCGCGCGGTAGCACGCGAGGTAGAGCTCGCTCGCCATCTTGCTGACCCCGTAGGGACTCACGGGCTCGATCTTGTGCGTCTCCGGGGCGGGGAACTCGGTCTGCTCGCCGTAGCCGGCTCCCCCGGAGGAGGAGAAGAGCACGCGGCGAAGGCCGCTCCGCCGACCCGCCTCGAGGAGGTTCAAGAGACCGCCGACGTTGACGCGCGCGTCGAAGCCCGGATCCGCGACCGAGCGCCGCACGTCCATCTGCGCCGCGTGGTGGTCGAGGATCTCCGGCCGCTCCTTCGCGAACACGTCCGCGATGCCGGGGTCCTGGATGTCCATTTGATAGAAGCGCGCGCGCTCGGGAACCTGCGCTCGCTTTCCACCGGAAAGGTCGTCGACGACGACGACGTCGTGCCCCTCGGCGAGGAACGCGTCCGCGACGTGCGAGCCGATGAAGCCGGCTCCTCCCGTGACCAGGATCTTCATCGCGGTGCCCGCTTCCCTCTCAGCGTCCGCCCTCGTCGAAGAGGCGGCGGAAGTAGTCGATCGTGTGCCGGAGACCCTCCTCGAGCGGAACCTTCGGCTCCCAGCCGAGGATCTCGCGGGCCCTCTGGATGTCCGGGCGGCGGACCTGGGGATCGTCCTTCGTGCGCTCGTCCGTCGGGCTCACGTGGACGAGCTCCGAGGTTCCGCCGGTCAGCTTCTGAACCGTTTTCGCGAACTCGAGAACGGTCATCTCGGTCGGGTTGCCGAGGTTGATCGGCTCCGTCTCCTTCGCGGCGAGGAGGCGCAGGATGCCGTCGACGAGGTCGCTGACGTAGCAGAAGCTCCGCGTGCGCGAGCCGTCGTCGTACACCGTCAGCGCTTCGCCGCGGAGTGCCTGCGCGATGAAGTTCGTCACGACGCGGCCGTCGTCGGCGCGCATGCGGGGCCCGTAGGTGTTGAAGATGCGGAAGATGCGCGTGTCGAGGCCGTGGTAGCGGTGGTAGGCCATCGTGATCGCTTCGGCGAAGCGCTTCGACTCGTCGTACACGCCGCGCGGACCGACCGGATTCACGTTCCCCCAGTAGTCCTCCGGCTGCGGGTGAACGAGCGGGTCGCCGTACACTTCCGACGTCGAAGCGAGCATGAAGAGCGCGCCCTTGTCGCGCGCGAGGCCGAGCGCCTTGTGCGTTCCGAGCGCGCCCACCTTGAGCGTCGGAATCGGCTTCTTCAGGTAGTCGACCGGGCTCGGCAGCGAAGCCAGGTGCAGCACGACGTCGAGCTTCCCCTCGACGTACACGAACTCGGTCACGTCGTGCTTGATGAAGCGGAAGCGCTCGTGCCCGGCGAGGTGCTCGATGTTGCGCGTGTGGCCCGTCGCGAGGTTGTCGATCGCGATGACGGAATGACCATCCGCGAGAAGCCGGTCGGCGAGATGCGAGCCGATGAAGCCCGCCCCGCCGGTGATCAGGATCCGCATGCGCTCAGCCGAGGCGCACGGGCGAACGTCCCACGGAGTAGTAGGTGAAGCCCTGCGCCGCCATCTGCTCGGGCTCGTACACGTTGCGGCCGTCGAAAACGACCGGGCGGGCGAGGAGCTTCTTCATCCGGTCGAAATCGGGCCGCCGGAACTCGTTCCACTCGGTCACGAGGAGCAGCGCATCGGCACCTTCGAGCGCGTCGTAGTTGAGCCGGTGGTAGGTGATCCGGTCGCCGAAGACGCGCTTCGCCTCCTCCATCGCCTCGGGGTCGTGGACCGCGATCTTCGCGCCGGCGGCGAGAAGCCGCTCGATGATGATCACCGAGGGAGCTTCGCGCATGTCGTCCGTACGAGGCTTGAACGCGAGGCCCCAGACCGCGAAGCGGCGGCCGTTCACGTCGCCGCCGAAGTGCTCCATGACCTTGCCGACGAGGAGCCGCTTCTGGCGGTCGTTCACGTCCTCGACCGCGCGGAGAAGCGTGAAGTCGAGCTGGTAGTCCTGCGCCGTCGCGATCACGGCCTGCACGTCCTTCGGGAAGCAGCTTCCGCCGTAGCCGACGCCGGGGAACAGGAAGTGGTGCCCGATCCGGCGGTCGTGTCCGATGCCGCGACGCACCAGGCCGACGTCCGCGCCGACCTTCTCGCAGAGGTTCGCGATCTCGTTGACGAACGAGATGCGCGTCGCGAGGAGCGCGTTCGCGGCGTACTTCGTCATCTCCGCGGAGCGATTGTCCATCGTGAGGATCGGATTGTCCGTGCGGACGAGCGGCGCGTACAGCTCCTTCATCTTCTCGATGGCCGCCGCGTCGCGTCCGCCGATGACGACGCGATCCGGCTTCATGAAGTCGTCGATCGCGGCGCCTTCCTTCATGAACTCCGGATTCGAGAGGACCTCGAGCCGGTGCTTGCCCGTCTCCTCGATGACGCGGCGGACGCGGTCCGCCGTACCGACGGGGACGGTGCTCTTGATGACGACGACCTTGTCTTCGTTCGCCGCACGCGCGATCGACTCGGCGACCGCCATCACGGCGGACAGGTCCGCGGCGCCGGAGCGCCCCATCGGCGTGCCGACGGCGATGATGCAGATCTCCGAAGCGCGCACCGCGGAGTCGAGGTCGGTCGTGAACGAGAGTCGATGCTCCTCCGAGTTCCGCCGCACGAGCTCTTCGAGTCCGGGCTCGTAGATCGGGATCTCGCAGCGCTTCAGCGCCTCGACCTTCTCCGGAATCACGTCGACGCAGGTGACGTCGTTGCCGCACTCCGCGAAGCACGTGCCCGCGACGAGACCGACGTAGCCGGTCCCAACAACACAGATCCTCATTCGCGAATCTCCCGGAAAGCCGCCCTGCTCTCAGAGTCGAGAACGGGCGAGAGGGCCGCAGTCTCGCTCAGTACGCGTTCTTGTTCACGAAGCCGCGTACGAACGTCAGCATCAGGATCTTCAGATCCAGGCGCAGCGACCAGTTCTGGATGTAGTACAAGTCGTGCTCGATCCGCTGCTCGATCGACGTGTTGCCACGCCAGCCGTTCACCTGCGCCCAGCCCGTCATGCCGGCCTGGACCATGTGACGCAGCATGTAGCGCGGAACGCGGCTGCGGAACTGCTCGATGAAGACCGGCCTCTCCGGCCGGGGACCGACCAAGCTCATCTCGCCCCGAAGGACGTTCAGGAGCTGCGGCAGCTCGTCCAGGGACAGACGCCGAAGCCACCGGCCGAGGCGCGTCCGTCGCGGATCGTCCGCCGTCGCCCAGACCGGGCCGCTGTCCGCCTCCGCGTCGCTCCGCATCGTGCGGAACTTCCAGACGCGGAAGACCCGGCCGTCCAGGCCCATGCGCTCCTGCGAAAACAAAATCGGCCCGGGCGAGCCGAGCTTCACCAGGACCGAGATCAGCGCCAGCACCGGCGAGAGCAGCACCAGGGCCAGCCCCGCCAGCACGAAGTCCATCACGCGCTTCGCGACCCGGTTCCAGCCCATCAAGGGAGTCGCCCGTAGGCTGATCAGCGGCAGACCCCCGAACTCCTCGATCCCCGAGTGCAGGCTCACGAACCTCTCGACGTCCGGGACCACCTTCACATCCACCGCCGCCGAGTCCAGGCTCGCGATCAGGCCCCCGAGGCGCGGCAGCGCCTCGAACGGCAGCGCGAACACCACCTGATCGATGCCCCGCTTCGCCACGATGTCCGGCACGTCGTCCCATTGACCGCAGATCGGCACCGACTCGATGGTTCCACCGATCCTCGCGGGATCATCGGTCAGGAACCCGCGGACTTTTAGCCCGAACTCGGGGTGGCGAGTCATGCGCTCGTACACGGCGCGCCCGAGGTTCCCGTCCCCGACGAGGAGGACGTGACGCAGATTGTAGCCGCGCCGGCGCGCCTCGCGGAGGACCTCGCGCAGCGTCGCCCTCTCGAGGATCACCGCCGCGGTCGCGAGGACGTAGAAGTAGAGAAGCGTCAGACGCGATAGGGAGAATGCCTTCTCCACGCCGAGGAACGTCACCGCCGTGAAGATCAGCATCGCGAGCGACGAGGCGCGCAGGATACGACGACGCTCCGCCGCCTGGCTCGCGGCGCGCATCGGGTCGTAGAGTCCCGAGCCGCGGAAGACGAGCCCCCAGATCGCGAACAGGAGCGGCAAGAGCGCCAAATAGTTCTCGAAGGGCGGCGTCCCCTTGGTGACCGGCACGAGGGGAAGCTCAAACCGTAGGACGTACGCCAGGACCCACGCGAGGCCGATCATCGTGAGGTCGGCGGCGACGAACAAGCCGACGAAGAGCTGGCGTCGCTCCTTCAACATCGTCCTGTCCCGCGTCTGGTTTGGCCCAGCACCCCTACTCCCGTCACGCCGCGCTCGTGAGCGCCCGCTCGTAGGCGGCCAGGGTGGCCCTCGCCGTTGCATCCCACGAGAACTTGCGTGATTGCGCGAGACCTCGTTGGATCAAGCCTGCCCGATCACCCCCCTCGAGCTCGACGGCTACTGTATAGAGCGCCCTCCGTAGCTCGGCAACAGAACCGCTCCGGAAGAGGATCGCCCCGTCTCCGACGACCTCGGGGAGCCCGCCGGCATCCGAGGTGGCGACCGGAACCCCGGCCGCCATTCCTTCGAGGGCCGGAAGCCCGAACCCCTCCTGCCGGGACGCGACCACCACCGCACGCGCCGAGGCGTACGCCAGGCGGAGCTCCCGGTCGGAAAGAGCGCCGAGGACCAGGACCGAGCCGGAGAGCCCCGAGGCCTCGACCTGGCGCAGGACCTCCGGCCGGTCGGATCCCTGGCCGGCGAGCACGAGACGGATCCCCGGAAGCTCCTGGAGCGCCTCGAGCAGGAGGTCCAGCCCCTTGTGCGGCAGGCCGTTCGTCACGTTCAGGACGTAGGGCAGCTCGATCCGCAGGCGGCGCAGGAAGGCCTCGACCTCGGGCCCGCTCGAGGGGGCGGTCCAGCCCTCGGCGACGGCCGGGGGGATGACCTTGATCCGGGCGGGCTCGACGCCGGCGACCTCCTCGACGTCCCGCGCGACCGCCTTCGAGAGGGTGAGGACCAAGCGAGCCTGTGCACGCACCTGCCCGAGCATCCAACGGCAGTAGCGAGAGTGCCAGCGGGTCCGCGGAAGCTGGCAGTGGATCAGGTCGTTCACCGTGACGACGAGGGGACACGGGATCCCCCGCGGCACGACGTAGTGCGGCAGGTGGAGCAGGTCGAGCTTCAGGCGCTTCACCACGCGCGCGATCTCGAAGTGCTCCCGCAGCGAGTAGACCCGCGAGCGCACCGCCGCGACCTCGAACGTCGGCGCGCGCCCGCGGATCTCGGACAGGTCCTCGGGATGCGCAAGGATCACCATCTCCTCGTTCCGCACGAGCTTCGGATACGCGGTGAGGAGCGCCGAGATGCACCGCCCGATCCCGCCGTTCCGGAGATAGCGCGCGTCGAGGCCGATCCGAGGCAAAAGGACCTCTGCTAGGACCGCCCGCGGTCGAGGATCTCGCGCACGACGTAGACGGGCTTCCCCTGCGACTCGTGGTACGTGCGCGCGAGCATCTCGCCGAGCAAGCCGAACGTGATGAACTGGAGGCCGGTGAGGAAGAGCACGATCGCGAGCAGCACGATCGGCCGGCCGGTGAGCTCGATCCCGAAGAAGATGCGCTCGATCCCGAGGCCGAGCAGCATCACGCCGCCGACGAGCGTGACGAGCAAGCCGACGAGCCCGAACACCTGGATCGGCCGCGTCGAGAAGTCGGACAGGAACTTGACGGTCAGGAGATCGAGGATCACGCGCACGGTCCGCGTCAGGCCGTACTTCGAGCGGCCGAGCGTGCGCGCGCGGTGGTTGACGGGAAGCTCCGTCACGCGAGCGCCGAGATCCGCCGCGATCGCGGGCAGAAAGCGGTGCATCTCCCCGTACAGCCGGAGCGCCTCGACCACCTCGCGGCGATACGCCTTGATGCCGCAGCCGTAGTCGTGCAGATGCACGCCCGTCACGCGCGAGATGATCGAGTTCGCGATCTGCGACGGCAAGACGCGGTCGAGCCGGCCGTCGCGCCGCTCGTGGCGCCAGCCGGAGACGACGTCGTGCCCCTCGTCGAGCGTGGCCAGGAGGCGCGGGATGTCCGCGGGATCGTTCTGCAGGTCGCCGTCCATCGTCACGACGATGCGTCCACGTGCATGCGCAAAGCCCGCGGCGAGCGCCGCCGTCTGACCGAAGTTGCGCCGCAGCCCGATCACACGGACGCGCGGATCGCTCGCGTGCACGGCGGCGAGGCGCTCGAAGGTCCGATCGTGCGATCCGTCGTCGACGGCGATGACCTCGGCGTCCTTGCCGAGCCGGTCGAGGCAGCCGAGAAGCTCGCGAAAGAACGGCTCGACGGCGTCCTGCTCGTCGTAGAACGGGACGACGACCGAGAGATCGCAGCGGTCGTCCGCCGCGACGGCCGTCATAGATACTTCCCGGCGATCACGCGCAGACGCTCGCGCGCTTCGGCCGGGATCGTGCTCCGATCCGTCACGATCGCGCCGTCGAGAGCGTGACGGCACGCGCAGTCGCCCTGTGGCAGCGTCCCGGCGAGCTCGATCATCGTCCGCGTGGCGAGCTTCGCGTTCGCGTGCAGCACCGCGAGGATCGCGGCGACGTCGACCTCGGCCTCCGACTCGTGCCAGCAGTCGTAGTCCGTGCACAGCGCCAGGCTCGCGAAGCAGATCTCCGCTTCGCGCGCGAGCTTCGCCTCCTGCAGGTTCGTCATGCCGATGATCGAGGCGCCCCACGTGCGGTAGAGGTTCGACTCCGCGCGCGTCGAGAACTGCGGCCCTTCCATGCACACGTAGGTGCCGCCCTGGTGCACCTTCGCGCCGGACGAGCTCGCCGCGGCGGACACCGCGCTCGCGAGCTTCGCGCATACCGGATCGCCGAACTGGAGGTGCGCGACGACGCCGCCGCCGAAGAACGTCGCCGTGCGCCCGAACGTGCGATCGATGAACTGATCCGGAACGACGACGTCGCCCGGCGCGATCTGCTCGCGCAGGCTTCCCACCGCACCGACGCCGACGAGCTGGCGCACGCCGAGCTGCTTCATTGCGTGGATGTTCGCGCGGAAGTTGAGCTCGCCCGGAAGGATCCGATGGCCGCGCGCGTGCCGCGGGAGGAACGCGACGCGGACCCCCGAGAGCGTGCCGAGCACGAATTCGTCGGAGGGATCGCCGAACGGCGTCGGGAGCCGGATTCTCCGTACGTCCTCGAGCTCCGCGAGGTCGTAGAGCCCGCTCCCCCCGATCACCCCCAGCGTCGCCTGCGCCGCCTCACCCATCTCCGCTCGCCCTTTCGCACACCGCCCGAGCGGCGGCAATTCAGACCGGCGTGGCCGGCGCTTCGCTCTGCTTCTCCTCGTCCGCTTCGGCGCGGGCGGCGAGCTGGCCGCAGGCGGCCGCGATGTCGGGCCCGCGGCTCTCGCGGACGCTCGCAGGAATGCCGTGATCGAGGAGCAGGCGCTGGAACCGCTCGGTTCGCTCGCGCGAGGCGCGCTCGTAGCGGCCCTCGGGGAACGGGTTCCAGTAGATCAGGTTGACCTTCGCACGGATGCCGTGCAGCAGCCTGACCAGACGCCGCGCGTCCTCGTCCGAGTCGTTCTTGCCGGCGAGAAGCGTGTACTCGAACGTGATCCGCTTCCGCCGCGGCAGCGGCAGCCTGCGGCACTCTTCGAGGAGACACGCGAGACTGTACTTCCGCGTGACCGGCATCAGCTCGCGTCGCGTCTCCTCCGTCGTCGCGCCGAGAGAGACGGCGAGATGCACCTTCGTCGACTCGAGAAGCCGCCGCATCTCGGGCACGAGCCCGACCGTCGAGACCGTGATGCGCCGCGGGGAGATGCCGAGCCCCCACGGCGAGACGAGGATGTCGAGCGCCGGCAACAGCCGATCCAGGTTGTGCAGCGGCTCGCCCATCCCCATGAAGACGATGTTCGTGATGCCCGTTCCGTCGGGCCATGCCTCCGCGGCCTCGCGTCGCGCCTGCATCACCTGCCCGACGATCTCCTCGACGGAGAGCTGCCGCCGGAGACCGAGGAGCGCCGTCGCGCAGAAGCCGCAGCCCATCGCGCAGCCGACCTGCGAGGACACGCACAGGGTCAAGCGCTCCCGGTCCGGGATCAGGACGCTCTCGATGCGCTCGCCGTCGGCGAGCCGGAGAGCGAGCTTCCGCGTCCCGTCGGAGGACGTCTGGACGCGATCGACGGCGAGCGCGGGCGGCCCGAGATGTTCGCGCAACGCTTCCCGCAGCGCCGCCGGAAGGTCCGTCATCTCCTGAGGGTCGTCGACGCCGCGCCGGTAGACCCAGCCGAGAAGCTGCTCCGTGCGATAGCGCGGGTGCCCGAGCTCCGAGAGAAGCCGCTCGGCCGAAGCCGGATCGAGCGCGTGAACGGGCAGCACGCGATCTCCCTCAGCGCTCTTCCTCATCGTCCGCAATCGGAGTCTTGGTCTAAGTGCAGCACGAGTAGACCAGGTGATGCCAGTCCGCGTCGTTCCGTGCCAGGCCAGCGAGCCCCGCCGAGACGGCCTCGAGCTCTCCTCGCATGTCCACCATGGCGCGCTCCTCGACTGGCTCGATGTAGGCGACGTGCCCTCGCAAGCGCTTGTTCGTCACGGGCAAGCTCTGGCCGAAGCCGTTCGAGATCGAGGTCGTGCCGAAGTAGCTGCCGAGAGAACGATCGCTGGGTCGGGTGAGCGCGCGGAGGATCTCGAGGGATCGTCACCGGCTCCTCTGCCGGCGCATGAGGTGCCGCGCCGCGCGAGCGAGCTCCGGGAGCCGTCTGACGAGTCCGGCGGTATGCGCCCAGCGGAGACGAAGATCGACCGAACGCGCGTTCGCGAGGCCGAGACGCGCCGCGAGCTGCTGCCGGGTGGGCAGCGCGATCCGTTGGGCGGTCTTGAGGAGCCTCCACCAGCGCGGCTCGTCGCTCAGCCAGTCGAACACGTAGCCGATCGCCAGCGAGCGGCGGTAATCGGGATCGAGGGAGCTGGCCAGAACGTGATGCAGCAGTGCGCACTCGGTGCGAGGCTCGGAGCGACCGACGAGGCCATCCAGATCGCCCTGCTCCAGCGCATTGCAGAGCGAAACGACGGCTTCCAGCTCGAAGGCCGGTACGTCCTCGGCGATCCACTGCGCGCTCTCGAGCCCGATCGTCCGGCGGTCTCTCGGCAGCACGTCGATCACGTCCGCCAGCGCCCGGCTGACCGGGTAGGCATCCGCTCCTCCGTGGTGCGCGAGCCCGTGTGCGATCGCGTGCGCGGCGAGTAGGCCCGGCCGCAGGCGGTAGCAGCCGTCGCAGAGTCCCGACGACGGCTCGAGACCGCCACCTCTTTCGAGGGCTTCGAATCCAGCGAAGCGGCGACTTCCCGGCTCTCGTAGGCCTGGCAGGCGCGTGTGGAGCTCCACCACCCGACCCTGGCGATCGAGAAAGGGCGGCAGATGGTGCTCGGCGTAGGTCGTTCCGGCCGCGATGAACCCATGGCCCGCGAGGATGTCGACGGCCCTTTCCACGTCGCGTTCGCGGACAAGCACGTCGATGTCTCCGGCCGCACGCGAGCCCTCGGCGACGTATCCCCCGGCGTGCAGCGCCGCGAACTTGAGGAAGACGATCGAAATCGACGCGTTCGATGCGGCAGTCGCGAGCTCAGGGACGAGGTCGCACAGCCCCCCGACCTTTGCCATGACCTGCAGGCGCGACAGGGCAAGCTCACGAGCGGCCTCCCGCCCGAGGTCCGCGGCGAGAGTCGACGGAGGGACGCGGGCTCCGATACGTTCTACGAGACCGAGAGCCCCCGCGACTGCAGAGGCTTGCGCGCCGTCGATGGCCTCACCGAAGCGCACCTCCGGCGAGGCAAAGGCGCGCAGCAGCACCCAGCGGATCTCCGGTGTGAGAGCTCGGCGCGGGGCTCGATGCCAGGTCTTCGACCACATGGAGCGCTCGCGCCCGCTCGCCCACCCCCGCCCATCGCCCCGACGAGAGCGGCCCGGGGCGGCATCAGGGCGAGACGTGCTGCCAGGCGCTCGAGCGCTTGCCGCGGGCGGTACCGGACTGAGAGGTGGTCAAGGAGCCACAGTTCGTGCCCACAGGGGCGATCGGGACGCAAAAGGTCGCTGGACCGCAGCAGCCCAGCGTGAAGCAAACGGTTCCGGGAGGGCAATCGGCGGTGGTCGTGCACGGCGCGACGCAGGTCGGCACGATGCAGACGGTCGCCCCTTCCGTCGTCGGCACGCAGGCGCGTCCCCCGCGCAGGTGAACGTCGCACAGCTGTCCTGAGGCTGACAGGTGACGGCACTCGCCTGCGCGTGCGCCGGGGGCGCGACCACCGTCAGGATCACCGGCAACAGGGCGGCCCCGGCACCCAGCCGACCCAGCATCTCGCGCCGGGAGATGTCTCCCGAGGCGGGCCGCTCGAGCGCTCCCTCGAGCAGCTTTGCCTCGTCGAGCTGCTCGAGAGCGAGCCACACCGTTTCCTCGTCGGCGGGGGCGTCCAGCTCCTCCTGCAAGCGCGCCACCATCTCGGACATCGAGATCTCGCCGTCGAGGTTGCGCCAGACGGCGGCCGCGGGCCGGTTCAGGCAGTGCCCCTGGTGCTGCCTCGCGTCGTACACCACGAGCTCGTCGCCGAGATCCGTCGACCACACCCCCGTCTGCAGGGCACGCGGCAACACCGTCGCCGATGCCCGCACCTCGCCACGCCCTCGTCTGCTCCTCTCGCTCATCCTCTACTCCCGCATTCTCAGCGCCGGAGTGGATTCCCGGCGCGCTTCCATCCCTGTCGAAGACCCGAGAGCCTGGCTCAGGAGCCTCTCGACCGCTTCCTCAACCTCGCCGCGCACGCCCTTGATCACCGGCGCACGCGTCACGACCTCTTTCAGAGTCCGGAGCGTCGCCTCCGGCCGATTTCGCACGGGCAGCGTGTGCTCCATCACGGCGAGCAGCGCTTGCCCCGGCGGCAAGATCTCCCCCCGCCATCGCGCCCCCGGCCGGTACTCAGTGAGCGCGACGAGGCGAACCGGCAGGGGCCGCTTCCCGATGCGCAGCTCCGAGGGCTCTCGCAGCGACGGGGCAGGCGATTCGCCCGGCCGCGCGCGAAGCTTCAAGGCTTCGGCGAAGGGATGCGCTCGACCGGAGCGTCGAGCACGGCGTATTCGTCCGAGTAGTAGGTCGCACCCGCCCGGATCAGGGCATCGACCAAGGTCGACTTGCCGGCGAGCGAGCGTCCCGGCAGGAGGATCGCACCGCCACGCCAGCCGACCACGCCGGCGTGCACGAAGACTCGCGACCGGGCTCCTTCGGCGACGTGCAGCCGCAGGTCCGACTCCAGGATCTGGTACAGCTCGTCGCTGTCGTGGGTGCGCGCGATGCGCTCTGCGCCGCGGTAGAGAAGGTGGAAGCGTCGCACCTTCCGCCCCGAGCTCCCTACGACCAGCGAATACAAGCATTCCACCTGCGGCCGCGCAGTCGGTTTCACACCGGGCGGGAGCAAGCCAGCGATCCGCGCCAAGGCGCTCGTCTCGCTCACCCGGATCCCGATCCGATGACCGTACGCGGCCATCGCCATCCCCCCCGCCCAACCTAGGCGGTCGATCTTCTGCATTCAAGCCGAGGTATATCGCAGTTTTGGGAGATCCACGCGGCGTCGATACGCGCTTCAAAAATGAGTGTCAACGAATCGCGAGGATCCCGACGAGAAATTGCGAAAGCTCGTGCGCGGGCTCAGGCGAGCTCGAAGCCGGCAAAGAAGAACGAAATCTCGACGCGCGCCGTATCGGGACCGTCGGAGCCGTGCGCGGCGTTCTTCTCGACGTCCGTGCCGAACGCGGCGCGGACGGTGCCGGGAGCCGCCTTCGCGGGATCGGTCGCCCCGAGCACCTCGCGGTAGCGGGCAATCGCGAGGTGCTCGGGGC
>Ga0194131_10001370_pt1 | contig 41807 bp, 39 predicted proteins | sample TA2KigO120mmetaG_FD_148631 | JGI IMG/M metagenome (GOLD analysis project Ga0194131, IMG submission 148631) | Freshwater microbial communities from Lake Tanganyika, Tanzania - TA2015053 Kigoma Offshore 120m | ecosystem: Environmental > Aquatic > Freshwater > Lake | place: Tanzania: Lake...
CATTGAACTCGCGTTCGAAGGGGCGGGCGTGTTCGAAGGTGGCGCGATAGACAATCTTCACCGCGCGAAACGTGCCCATGACATTGCGCGCCAGCTAAACTTCGCCGTAGCTGCCCTGGCCGATGCGCGTCAAAAGTTCGTGATCGGGAATGCACGGGACCCGTTCGCTCACTTCTTTGGCGTCGGCGAAAGAACCAGAGCCTGCCCAACGCGGACCCCCTTTCGAGTCGGCAGCGTAATCGAATCGCCGGCCGTTGTGTTCGTTTGAGCCTGAGTCTCCCGCGCGGCGCTCGATTGAGGTTGACCGGGTGGGTTGTCCATTTCGACTATGGCCTGACAAGACGATTTTGGCCGTAATCCCAGCCACTGCGGAGGGCGTGGTCAGTTTTCATTCGCGAGACTACCGCAACCACCGATTGCCTGTCATGCTCATTAATCAGTACACGCATCCGTTTCAACCGTTTTGGAAAAATCGTTCTGGCAAAACCCGATTTCGTTTCTGAGCGCCGCCGGGAGGTGGTTTTCGCAGGAAGAGATTTCATGTTCGAGGAATGGGTTCGACCCATTCTCCGCGCTGAGTTCTCACCGCCTGGCGTCCGACGGCCTTAACGGCTAACCGCGAACCAAGCAAGGCCTGAGGGACTTCACTAATCAAGGTTTCGGCCTTCAACGAAAGACAAAGCTTTTCCATGGGGAAGACGAAGTTCACGTGTGTGCCTCGGAGGTCCGCATCCGTCAAGGTAGTGCTGCCGCTAACGCTGACCTGACCGTAGTGCAACACCAGATGAAATCGTAGTCCGGCGTGGGTCTGGAGGTCTTTAAGGGCCAGCAGAGCCTGAGCGATGGCGCTCCGCCGGGCCTCATGATCCGGCCAGAAATCGAAATGTTAAACGGTGCGAACCGATGACCACTTGATCGCGGTCGAACAACTGCGACGGCTGATTGATCCGCTGGCCGTTCAACCAGGTCCCGTTGACGCTGCCGGCGGAACCGGAGAGGGCATCTGAAGGGCGCGACAGCATTCGGAGTGCGTCTGGCTGGCCAGCGCTTTTTTGGACGAACCGGACCATGCGAAAGCGGGAGCAAGCTCCACGCACTCCAAACGCTGCCGCGCCCTCGGGAGACCGGCGTCCGGAAAGAACCGAACCGTCCTAACTCACAGTTCAGTCCATCCGCCTGATTCGCGTATAATAAAGTGCAGGCACCTCCATCCATTCCAGTGAAGGAATCAGGGCCGAGGTGGACCTCCGCGCTCCCACGTTCGCATTCAGCAAAAGGCTCCATTTCACACTTTCTGTTTCTCCAGCTTCTTGATCTCCTTTTTCACCAGTCCGGCGACCTTGTGGCGCGCGTAATAAACTTGCGCCAGGCTCACATGAAGGCGTTTGGCGACGGTGACTGCCGACCAACGCTTGCTCACCAGCAGATCGAAGATTTGGAATTGTTCCGGTTTCATCCGGCCCTTGACTCGTTCGAGCGCAGCCTCCATCAGGTTCTTCTCCCATTCCGCGTCCCATTCCGTTTCCAGCAGGAGATTGGCTGGATCCGGCACACGCTCGATGGTCGAGGTTCGTGCGGTGTCGTCCGAACGCGGGGATTCTGCTGCAACGGCAGCGTGCTTTTGGCGTTTGCGCAACTGATCGATAATGCGCCAACGCGTGATATTGAGCAGCCAGCTTTTGAACGAACCGCCGGACGGGTCGGTCTTGAACTCACCCATCTTGCGCGCGACGGAGATGATGACCTCTTGGACCACCTCTTCCGCCTCGGTGTGGTTGAGGCCTCATTTGACGCCGGTGTTATAGATGAGCCGCCAGTAAGTGTCGAAGAACTGACGCCAGCTTTTCTGGTCGTCCCAGTCCTTGAGTCGGCTCAATAAGCTCCAACGCGTCGGCAGAAATTCTTCGCGGCTGCTCGGCATAGGATAACTCCGTCACACCGGCACATAGCACGGGTGCGATTATACACGGAAGCGAACGACTGGCTTTAGGAAATAGTTTGGGAATATTGGCATAAATAATTGCGAGCGATCATTCGTTTTGCGAGGGCAAAGGTAGACCGTGCGCCAATTGCTGGACGCTCTCGGAATCCAGGAAATTGTCCAACGGCTCGAATTCGGGAGCAATCTCCTGCAGCGGTTCGAGAACAAAACGCCGCAGCACCCATCCGCGGTTAGAGTGCTTTTCAGCCTTCCTTTTCGCAGCTCTGGTTCTATGCTTTTGGGCATGCCATCGTTCGATATTGTTTCTGAGGTTAATTCCATGGAAATCCAGAATGCGGTGAACCAAGCAAAGAAAGAGCTCGCCAATCGATTTGATTTCAAAGGCTCCAAAGCCGAAATTGCGCTCGAAAAAAACGAGATCAAACTTTCCGCCGAAGACCAATTCAAGATCAAGGCCCTCGAAGAGATCGTGGTGACCAAACTGGCCAAGCGGCAGGTCAGCCTGAAGAATGTGGACCGAGGTCAGCCGGATGTCTCGCCACTCGGACACGGGCGTCAGATCATCAAGATCAAACAAGGCATCGAGACGCCGGTGGCCAAACAGATCACCGGATTCATTCGCGACAGCAAATTGAAAGTGACCACGCAAATCCTGGGTGATCAGGTGCGGGTTTCGGGCAAGAGCCGAGATGATTTGCAATCGGTGATCGCGGCTGTGCGAGCGCACGATTTTCCGGTGGCGCTCTCCTTCCAAAATTATCGGGACTAGATCGAAACAAGTGGGATTGGGACAGTCTCTCGTGCGGTAATCGGAGCGCGGATGCCCACATCCGCGCAGTTCGTTGCACCCGTTTCGTGAATTTCTTTCGGCTTGTGATGACTGATGGCGGGCAATCCAACTAAGTCGCGCGGCAGCTCGATGTACACGGGCCGTTTGTAACGCAACGCCATATGCAGCACGCGATCGATCTCCTGAAAAGCGGTTTGTGGATCGCTCAGAATGGTCGAGGCCACAGTGATCTGTTCGAAAACTTTCTTCTGGGTGTCGAACTCGCGAACCTTGTGGTGCAAGAGCGGATTCTTCTCGCGCTCTTTCATTCCTGGCCCGCCACTGATCACTACGACCGGCGATTTCTCCGCGAACGCTTCAGCGGTGGTATTGGGAACCTTCAGCCCGCCCACGCAGTATGTGACACAGACCACCCCCATCCCACGCACTCGGGCGTGCGCATCAGCCGCAAAGCCGGCGCCCTGTTCATCGCACGTATTGATGATTTGCAATTTGCTCCGCAGAAGCTGGTCATAGAAACCAAGCACATAATCGCCGGGGATGCCGAAGACGTGCCGCACCCCGTGAGCATAGAGCTGCTCGATCAGATATTCGCCGATGTTTGCGCGATTTTTCATGCAAAGACTCAGCCGGCGATCATTCTGTTACGCAGCACCCCAATGCCCTCGATTTCCGCCTGGACTTGGTCGCCGGGCTTTAGGTACGTCCCCGTGGCATTTCCCACGCCGGAAGGTGTTCCGGTCGAGATGATGTCACCGGGTTCCAGAGTGACAAACTGCGAGATGAATTCGATCACCGCCGCAACGGGAAAGATTTGCTGGGCCGTGGTCGCGTTTTGTTTGATGTCGTCATTGACTTGCAGGGTCAATTTCAGTTTCTGCGGATCGGGCAAGGAATCAGCAGAACGAATGCACGGTCCCATCGGACAGAAGCTGTCATGCCATTTGCCGTGCAGCCAATCGAAGAATTTGTCTTGTTCGCGCAATTCGCGGCCCGGGTTCGGGCGAAACTTCCGGTCCGAAATGTCGTTCACTACGGTGTAGCCCGCCACATACTTCAAAGCTTCGGCTTCGCTGACCCCTTTGACCCGGCGGCCCATGACCACCGCGAGTTCCACTTCCCAATCGATGTGGTTCGGTGAAACGCGTGGAATGGCGATTGGCATTTCCGGATCAGTCAGCGTGGTGGTGGGCGGTTTCATGAAAACGTACGGAAACGTCTTTTGACGGGCGACAGCCGTGCGGCCACCCTCTTCGATATGCGCCGCGTAATTGCCGGCGAGCAGCAAGAGCTTCGGCGGACGCGGCATCGGTGTCAGAATCTTTACTTTCGAGGTTTCCAACGCGGCGCTATCCGTGATGCCCCGATTGCTTTCAATCCAAGCAGCCAGTTCGCGCGCCGCTGCAAAATGTTGGCCGTCGGGGGGAAGATAAAGAAGAAGATCATCGGCAATGGGCAGGGGCAAATCGCGATGAGTCCGCTCTTTGTGCGCGCGCACGACCGCTTCGAATGGGACGATCTGATTGTCGAAGTAAAACGCCGGACGCGGTTCGTTACCTTGGGAAAAACGGCATAGTCGCATAAGGGGTCTGGATTAGTGGTTAGGGCTCGAGTTCGCGACCTTCAAGAGTTTATCGATGTCCGAATCCATGTGCGCGAACCAACGGCCGATGAAGTGAGCCATAGCCGTTGGCTGAAGACAAACCAAATTGCGCGCCGGATTACCAAATGAATGTGTCCCAGAAATGGAGGCTTTCCATGAACCGCGAGGTAGGGCTGCGGCGCTCCGCAGGCTGCGAACAGTAATGGCGGCGGCGCAGCAACGCCGCCCTACCACGTGTTGGTTCATGTTCCCAATCCGTGCGCAAAGCAAATGGACGTTCCCCATGAACTGGCTTGTAGAACAATTCGTCTCCCTTGCAGACAATCATTTTCTTCCCGGGCACGGATCCGGACATCCGCGTTCACCGCGTTTTAATCAACCAAATGTTAAGCTTGCCAAAACCAGGCCCACGCATAGATTTAACGGCTCTAAACAAAAAACGTGAACTTTTTTGGACTGAATGCCTTGCTCGCTTTGGCGCCGCCAGCTCCACCTGGAACGCAGGCAAACCCTACAGGGCAAATGGTCTATACACTCGGGATGTTCCTCATTCTCGGGTTCATGTTTTACTTCGTAATGATCCGGCCTCAGCAAAAAAAAGCCCGCGAACATGCTGAACTGTTGAAGGCTCTGAAACCAGGGGATAAAGTGCTGACCAGCGGTGGGATTCTCGGCGTCGTGGTCAGCGTCAAAGACAAAAGCGTCTCGATCCGATCGGCCGACGCGAAATTGGAAGTCCTGAAAAGCGCCGTTTCAGAGATTACCGAGAAAGCCTCCGGCTCGGCGGAAGCATAAGTTTGTTCATTCATGAATCGAAATCTGTTTTGGAAGTTTATCTTTGTCGTTTTTGTTTTGGCTTGGTCGTTGTGGGAAATCTATCCGCCAACCGCTCGCCCTTTGCTGTCGGAATTCGAAAGCCGGGCTGTCAACCGCGATACTAATTTTACAGCCATCGTTGAACAGGCGCGCAAACTGGAACAGGCCAGCCCGACGCGGAGTTTTCGCAACCTCCGCCAGGCGATCGGCACAAACGATGGCACCAAGTATTTTCCGTCTATCGACGTCAAAGCCGAGAAAGACGCGGCGCAAGCGATATTGTATCGGCTGCAACAAGATGCGGCCGGCAAGATCAAGCTGGGATTGGACTTACAGGGTGGCAGTTCTTATCTGGTCAGGTTGGACACCAGCAAACTCGAAACGAACCGCGTGGATGATATCGAGAAGCGCAAGATGGTTCTCTCGCAGGCCGTAGAAGTGTTGCGGAAGCGCGTCGATAAGTTTGGCGTCGCCGAACCTATCATCACACCGGTTGGGGAAGACAGCATTGAGATTCAGCTTCCGGGCCTATCGGAGGCCGAAAAGGAAAGCGCTCGAGCCCAGATCGAGACGGCAGCCTACCTCGAGTTTCGTTTGGTTCATCCTGAAAGCGATCAGTTGATCCAGCAAGGGTTGACTGCGCCGGGCTATGAAGTGTTGCAACTCAAGAACCGAACCAGAGATGGTCAGGAGATATCGCAACCGTTCCTGGTCAAGAGGAAACCCGAACACGGTCTGACTGGAAACTTCGTGAGCCGCGCTGGCGTTGTGCCGGATCCGATTACGAACCAACCGGAAATCTCTCTGGCCTTTAATAATGCTGGCGCCGAGATCTTCGGCCGCGTGACGCGAGAGAATGTTGGACGTCTCCTGGCAATTGTTTTGGACGGCGAACTTTATTCGGCCCCGCGAATCAATGAGCCGATTCCTGGTGGAAATGCCTCGATCAGCGGGCAGTTTACCGTCCAGGAGGCGTACGATTTGGCCAACATTCTGGAGAACCCTCTGGAGACCCCCGTCAAGATTCACTCAGAAATAAGTGTTGATCCTTCATTGGGCGCCGACTCGATCCGGAGCGGCATCAATGCGTCGTTGTACGGGACGATTGCGGTCGGGTTGTTCATGGTCATTTTTTATTTCTTTGGCGGGCTGGTGGCGAACCTGGCGCTATTGCTGAACATGGTGATTACATTGGGCGTGATGTGTTCCATCGAATCGACGCTCACGCTGCCGGGCATCGCCGGATTCGTGTTGAGCGTCGGCATGGCTGTCGATGCCAACGTGCTTATCTTCGAGCGTATCCGGGAAGAGTTGGCGGCCGGGAAATCGTTGCGCGGGGCGTTGGCGGCGGGCTACAACCGGGCCTTTGGCACAATCTTCGACTCACACGTCACGACGCTCATCTCGGCCATTATTCTGATCATTATGGGGACAGGGCCGATCAAGGGGTTCGGTGTCACATTGACTATCGGCGTGGCCGCAAGCTTGTTTACCGCGCTGGTGGTGACGCGTTTGATTTTTGATTTTCTCCTCGCTCGAAACTTGATGAAATCGCTGCCGATGATGCCGATCTTGCGTCTCACCAAAATAGATTTCATGGGCTGGACCAAACCGGCGTTCGCGCTTTCGATCGCGCTGATTGTGGGCGGATTGGGATACGGACTCTTCGTGCGGGGTGAAAAGATGCTGGGGGTAGATTTTAAGGGCGGCGACGCGCTAATGTTGGAGTTCACTCAGCGAGTGGAAGTGGATAAGTTGCGCGACGTGGTGACCAAGCTCGGCGTTGGAGAACCGACCATTCAGTACCAGAAACCGCTCGCGGGGACTGAGCGGGAGACCTTGCGCGTGCTGGCCGGTGAAAATTCCGACCAGAAAATCGAAGAGGCGTTGAAGAAGGAATTTCCGCAGGCAGGCTTCAAGCGCGTGGGCACAGACAAGATTGGCGCGACGGTGGGGAAAGAGATCCAACGTTCCGCAATTATTTCATCGCTCTTGGCGATGCTTGGAATCTTGTTTTACGTCGCGTTTCGGTATGAGTTTTCCTTCGCGGTCGCAGCGGTTGTGGCTACGGCCCACGACGCATTGTTGACGATAGGAGTTTTTGCGCTGGCCGGCGGTGAGCTTAGTTCGCCCATTATGGCAGCCATTCTGACGATTATTGGTTACTCGATTAACGATAAGATCGTGATCCTGGATCGTATTCGGGAAGATTTGAAACTAGGCGTTCGCAGCAGTTTCAGAGACTTGATCAATCTGGCGCTCAATCAGACCTTAAGCCGAACGTTGATTACAGGCGGCTCCGTAATCCTGGCGACGTTATCGTTGTACGTTTTCGGCGGCGGCGTCATTCATGATTTTGCATTCACATTTCTTGTGGGCGTGCTGGCCGGCACTTATTCGAGTATTTTCATCGCGTGCCCTGTTCTGCTCTGGTGGCACAAAGGCGAACGGCCGCGATTCAGTTCGCAGGTTGTCATGGACAATGCGGCGACCGCCCGCGTTTGATCCGGTCAATGCTTGCCATCACGGAAATCACGACGTGGCATTGGGTCGCATTTATCGGCGGTGTCCTAGTCTTCGTTTTGCTTGACCTCTTTGTTTTTCACCGGGGCGCCCACGCTATCACCTTCAAGGATGCGCTCATGTGGACAACGATCTGTTTTGTCCTGGCGATGCTGTTCGGGGCGGGATTTGTTCCTCTGCGGGGCAAAGAGGAAGCGCTGCTGTTCATCACCGGTTATATCATCGAATTGTCGCTTTCGATGGATAACGTGTTTGTCATCGCGCTGATTTTCGGTTATTTCCGCGTTCCTTCAAACTTTCAGCATCGAGTTCTCTTCTTCGGCTTTATCAACGCGCTGATCATGCGGGGAACCGTTATTGCGGTTGGGACTGCGATTATCGCGCGTTTTCATTGGGTGCTTTATATTTTGGCCGTTTTCCTCGTGTATAGCGGCATCAAGATGATGTTCTCGAAAGAAGAGGGCGTTCATCCTGAGAAGAACCCGGTCATTAAACTCGCCCAAAAAGCCTTTCCAGTTTCGACACATTTTGACGGCGCGAAGTTCTTTACGCGGATCAACCGCCGCTTTGCTTTGACCCCGCTGGCTTTAGTCTTGCTCATGGTGGAAACGACCGACCTGGTCTTCGCCGTGGATTCGATTCCGGCGATTTTCGCGGTGACCACTGACCCGTTCATTGTTTTTACCTCGAACATTTTTGCCATCCTCGGACTTCGTTCTCTTTACTTTGTCCTGGTCGGGGCGATTGAATATTTCCGTTACTTGAAAGTCGGTCTCTCGTTGGTCCTGGTTTTTATTGGCGCCAAGATGCTTACCGAAAGCTGGATTCATATTAAAGTCGGGTGGTCGCTCGCCGCCGTCGCGGGAATCATTCTCATGTCGATTGCGGCCTCGATTATTATGGTCAAGCGCGAACCGCTCCCCGAAAAACTAACGTCAACGGAACCGTCGACCGAATAGCGAAGTCCGCGGTAGGACAGGCGTCCCGCCTGTCCCAAACAGAGGCTCGCCTGCCCAGCGAAAAACAGTTTGGCGATCAAATATTGTGCTGAAGTACAGGTGGTCAGTTGCCGGCTCACAACCGGCGCCAGTGGCGACTCTGGCCAAGGAGTTAGGCATCTCACCTTTGCTCGCGCAATGTCTTCTCAATCGTGGCATCACTGAATCGGGCCTGGCGCTCCGGTTCCTCCAGCCGCGGCTTAAGGACCTGGCAGATCCGTTTCTGATTCCGAACATGCCCCAAGCAATCGACAGGCTTTTCCGCGCCCGGTCAGCGTCTGAATCGCTCGTGATTTTCGGGGATTACGACGTCGATGGCGTCACCTCAACGGCATTGCTGGTTGAGGTAATGAGAAAGCTTGGATGGACGGTCCACTTTTATCTGCCGAGCCGGATGGAGGAAGGTTACGGCTTAAGCCAGGATGGCATTGAGAATTGCCTGAAAAAGTTTCCGGTTTCGCTCGTCCTGGCGGTCGATTGTGGATCGACCGCTGTCAGCACAGTCGATTGGCTCCGGCAACAAGGGGTCGATGTTCTCATTCTCGATCACCACCAAGTTTCGACTCCCGCGCCATGCGCGACTGCGTTGTTGAATCCGCAACTTGGTCCCAGCGCAACTGGCGCCTTTCGCGAACTTTGCTCGGCCGGTTTGGCTTTCAAGCTGGCGCACGCCCTCGTCAAGCGCGGCCGGGAGATGGGGCTCTCCGAAGCGTTGCAGATCGACTTGCGTGAATTCCTTGACTTGGTGGCTTTGGGAACAATTGCTGATTTGGTTCCGCTGAATGGAGAGAATCGCATTTTGGTTTCCGCCGGTCTCGCTCGTCTGACTTCGACGCAGCGTCCTGGCTTGGTTGCGCTGAAGAACGTGGCTCAGGTGACCGGTGCGGTTGGCGTTTACGAGGTCGGTTTTCAATTAGGTCCGCGGTTAAACGCGGCGGGACGGTTGGAGAACGCCCTCCGTGCGCTCGATTTGCTGCTCGCGGCAACGGTGGCGGAGGCCGAACCGATCGCCCACGAGCTCGACGCGCAGAATCGCGAGCGCCAGAAAATCGAACGCAGCATTGTGGACGAAGTTCTTGGGACATTGCGCAGCAGATTCAATCCGGAGGCGGACTTTGTGATCGTGGAAGGGCGCTTGCTTTGGCACATCGGAGTCGTTGGCATTGTGGCCTCGCGCGTGCTCAGGGAATTTTATCGTCCCACTGTGATTGTGGGTGGGGAAGGAGACGAATGGAGAGGATCGGGCCGCAGCATCGAGGGGTTCGATCTTGCGGCGGCATTGCGCTCGTGCGGGGACGTGCTGATCCGTCACGGCGGTCACGCTTTGGCGGCGGGCCTGACCATTCGCGCCAATCAGGTCGAGACGCTGCGCGCGCGTTTGAATGAGCTGGCGCGCCAGACTTTGAAGCCCGAATTGCTGCAGCCGGTTCTTCGGCTGGATGCAGCAGTGAGGCTGTCGGATCTCACGGTTGAGTTGGTGAAAGAATTGCAGCGCTTGAAACCATTCGGCCAAGGAAATGCATCGGTGCAGTTACTCGCTTGCGGCATCGTCTCGGAAAAGCCGCCTCAGCGCGTGGGTAAAGAGCAGCAGCACCTCAAGCTCTGGGTGAGCGACGGCGACGGCGAGAAAAGCCACGAGGCGCTTTGGTGGAACTGCGCCTCACAGAGCCCGCCGGCTGGCCGGTTCGATCTTGCGTTCGTCCCGGAAATCAGTGAGTTCAACGGCCGGCAATCGGTTCAATTGAAGGTCTTGGATTTGCGAAGCTGCATGGACTGAGGGAAAGGAAGCATTCGGTCGCAGCACCATTCATTTCATCGGCTGCCGCGGCTTGGCCGGCCGAGAACCAGGCCACGTTTCTGCTGCCGCCTCAAGATCAAGACGACTGCGTATTCACCGCGTCGCCCAGGAAAACACGAGTGGCGGACAAATCGTTGCTCCATTCGATCAATTCGTCACGCTTTCGTCACATCACGAGATTCGCATTCTTCATCAACCTGGGTTCGATATTCCAACTAGGGAAAATGCCTACAACTGGTGTCCCGATGTATGGCGCGGAATGGGAAGATCAAATGACCCAGATTCTGATTGCCTTTGCGAACTGCGAATCGCCCGCAAGTTCGAGCGTCCTCGAAGGCATGGAAGGTCTGCCGACTGCAAGTCGGCGATACAGCCGACTGAAAGTCTGCGCTACGACAATGCAGGTGCGTTAAACGCTTGCGTTAATCGGCGAGGTCGCGCGCGCTTTGGAACCATCGACGCTCTGCGGATGGAATCCTGCAAAACAGCAGACTGGGGCAGTCTGCGCTACCCTCTTCCGACTTTTGTGCTTTGGACTTTCGATCGGCGCCCTTAGATTTCCGACATGGTTTCAGCGATCATCGTGGCGGCCGGTAAAGGAACCCGCATGGGACTGGGAGTGGACAAATTGTTTCTGGAATTGGCGGGAAGCCCGATCGTCGCTCACACGTGGCGGCGGTTCGATTCCCATCCTGCGATTGATGACATCGTCCTGGTGATTCGAGATGGTTTGCAGGGCGCATTCCAGGAATTGGCGGCACGCGAGCAGATGACGAAAAAGTTTCGTTTGGCTGCAGGCGGCCGCGAACGCCAGGACTCGGTTTGGAACGGGTTGCAATCGGTGTCATCCGGGACAGAACTCGTCGTTATTCAGGATGCGGCGCGTCCCTGCACTTCACCTGCGCTGATCGATGCGACGATTCAAGCGGCTCGAGAGATGGGTGCGGCTGTCGCTGCTCAACACGTGACAGATACAATCAAGGAATCGGACGGCGGAACGCTCATCCAACGGACGGTCGATCGCGCCAAGCTTTGGTCCGTCCAAACGCCGCAGACATTCCGTCGGAACGTGATCGAGAGGGCGCTCACAGAAGTGAGGAGACAGAGTTTGCTCGTGACCGACGATACGGCGGCCTGCGAATTGATCGGGCAGCCAGTACGCTTGGTCGAAAGTGTCGCGCCAAATCCAAAAGCAACTTCACCGGGCGATTTGCCGTTAATCGAACTCTTGCTGAAAAACCTCGCTGGCGCAGAGGTGCGATAACCGTGGGGTTCCGACGTGTGATCAGAACGGTTGGCCAACGGACCGCAGGGTTCACGCTGCAGAAACGTTCGCAGAGTCGAAAGGCACCGAAAGTTTCGAGCCGTCCGGCAGCGTTCACGTTTCTGCAGCGTGAACGCTGCGGTCCGCTGACTGACAGCTAGTCACACTCCGAACCCAGGGAGCGTCTTTTCTGGCTGTAGCGGCGTCTCGCAAGAGCGCCGCGAGCTTTGGCGCGAAGAATGCGGCGCTCTTACGAGACGGCGCTACAAGTGAACGGACGCGTCCTGCTCCAAACCAACCAAACCAAGGCAGGCCTTGCCAACAGGCCCCATCCCATTTACTTTCCCTGGAAAGTTTTAACGACTTCGGCATGAAAAAACGCATTCTATACTCCGTTCTCTTCACGGCGCTGGGCCTAAATCTATTTGTGGGGGCGCAAATCTATCTCAATTCAGCCCAGGCGGCCGAAAAGAACGACTTTCATCATCACATCGAGTTGTTCATACGTGTTTTGGAAAAAATACGGCAAGAATATGTCGATCCCGAAAAGGTCTCGTACGACGAACTGATGCGCGGTGCTTTGAGGGGGATGTTGAGCACACTCGACCCGCATAGCGAATTCATGGAGGCGCAAAAATATGAGGATTTGCGCAATGACACCGAAGGCGCTTATGGAGGCGTCGGCATTCAGATTGGTTTGCGTGACAAAGATAACATTCTGACCGTGATCGCTCCCATGGAAGACACCCCAGCTTTTCGCGCCGGGATTTTGGCTGGCGACAAGATCGTAAAAATTGAGGGGAAGAGCACCGAAAAGATTTCACTGACGGAAGCGGTCAAGAGACTGCGCGGCGAACCCGGCACTCAAGTAACCATTACCGTGTCAAGACCAACTCTGCCGCAACCGAAGGATTTCACGTTGAAGCGAGTCGTGATCAAAGTGGACACGGTGAAAGATATCGACGGGCGGCGGTCCTTTCCGCTGAGCGAGAATAAGATTGGTTACATCCGGATGACCCAATTCGGCGAGCAAACTACCGCAGAGTTGCAGGACGCCTTGAAGAAGCTCAAAGAGCAAGGCATGGAAGGATTGATTTTGGATTTGCGGAACAACCCCGGGGGGTTGCTCGATCAAGCCGTGAAGGTTTGTGAGTTATTCGTGCCGCGCGGGCAATTGGTGGTTTCGACAGAAGGCCGCGGATCGCAGGCCAAGTATGGGTATGTTGCGAAGGGACGCGACCTGTATCCCAACGTGGCGATCGTGATTCTGGTCAACGGCGGCAGCGCCAGCGCATCCGAGATTGTAGCGGGTTGCTTGCAGGATCGTGGCCGCGCCTTTGTGATGGGCGAGCAAACGTTTGGCAAAGGTTCCGTGCAGAGCATCGTGCCGTTGCCCGAGGGATCGGCGTTGCGGTTGACCACGGCCAAGTATTACACGCCAAGCCACAAGGTTATTCATGAAAAAGGGATTACCCCAGACAGCATCGTTCCTATGTCGCCGGAAGAAGAGGAAGCGCTGTCTTACAAACGTGCGGCCGGAAGCTTGGATGCGCTGGATGAAGAGAAGCGGGAACGGGTGCTGAACGCGCGCGATATTCAGATGGAACGCGCCACGGATTTCTTGAAAGGGGTGCTGCTTTTCAAAGATCGAACGCAGGATGGACGCAAATTCGCAGCTGGAAAACGTTAGTGAATTTTTTTAGTGGCGCTTTTGCTTTCCTTTGCTACATTCACCCGCTCTCGAATGGCGGAGCCGTTCAGCGAAGCGATGCCTTTGGCGAGAGAGCGTTTATTTTAATGGCATAGTGACTACGAAGAAACACATGGTAAAGAAAGCACACGCTTCCCCGGCAGCGCGCCCCAAGGCGGTGGGCGCGGCAACAGCCGCCTCGATCCTGGGCCAAGCCGTATCAGCATCGTCCTCGAACGGACAGCCCAGCATCAAGGCCGAGTGGGCCAAGTACTACAAACACCTTCTTGAATTGCGCGAGCGTCTCCTCAGTCAGATGAGCGGGCTGGCCAAGGAATCGGCCCAGGAGATGCCTGGTTACAGCTTGCACATGGCGGATTCGGGCACCGACAATTTCGATCGAGATTTTGCCCTCAGTCTCCTTTCTTCAGATCAAGACGCCATTTATGAGATCGAGGAGGCTCTCAAGCGGATTGAAAAAAACACGTACGGGATTTGTGAATTGACCGGAAAACCGATTCCGAAGGCGCGCCTCGACGCGATTCCTTGGACGCGTTTTACCGTCGAAGCGCAGGCCCAACTCGAACGCGAAGGCGCCTTGCGCCAGCGCCGGCTCGGAGCTTTGGGCACGGTGGATAGCACCGGCGCCACCGAGGTCGAAGAAGACGAGGAAGCCGAAGAGAAACCCGCCAAAGAAAAGGAATAAATCATGCCGCGAGAAATTGTTACTTTGGAATGCACGGAGGCGCGCAAAGAGGGCAAACCTCCATCTCGTTATCTGACAACTCGCAATAAGAAACTGCAGACCGAGAAGGTGCAGCTGAAAAAGTACAACCCTTTCTTGCGCCGCCATACGGTGCATCGCGAAATCAAGTAGGTATCTATGCCACGCAAAACGCACACGGATAAACCAAGCCGAGATCGCCAGGGCCGGGGCCGAAGTTCCACAATGGAGGTTCGAACACCACGACCAAAGCCCAAGATTGATTTCACCGTCGATGCATTGGATTACAAGAATGTGAACCTCCTGAAGCAATTCGTGACCGACCAAGGCCGAATCCTGCCCCGCAAATACACCGGCCTTCCGGCGCATTACCAGCGCCAGCTCAATCGCTCGATCAAACGCGCGCGCCAGATGCTGCTGATGAAGTAGCGCTCGCTCCATCCCTCTTCCTGAACGCACGGAGCGCGGACAGCCTTGTCCGCGCATTGCGGGCACCTCTTGTAGCGCAGAGTTTGGACATTCTGGTCACGGCATTGTCGATATTGTGACCAAGACCATAATCTAATCTTCTCCCGAAGGGAGAAACTGATAATAGCCCGGCGTTTGAAACTGGAACCCGGCAGTCAACTGCCTGGCTGTTATCAAACTCTCCCTCTCCTCTGGGAGAAAAATGTCCAAACTCCAGTGCAGAGTGAAACTCTGCGCTACGAGGAGGCACATCCAGTGCGGTCAGCAACGCCGTTGCCAGCCGCTGTCTTTCGAATGCTTGACTTTAGGGGAAATAATTTCCATCGTGCGAGCGATGTTAAGGATTCGCCACGCCGTCGCCAAGTGTTGGATTAATTAATCGAATCTCGTATCAAACTTCATAAGCCGACATCACCTGTTGACCGAGCACAGCGTCTTTGCTCGTGTGCGTTCACGTTGATTGAACTGCTCGTGGTAATCGCCATCATTGCGATACTTGCCGGCATGCTCTTGCCGGCTCTGAGCAAATCCCGACTCAAGGCCGAGCAGTCCTTTTGTCTGAATAACATGAAGCAGATCGGCCTGGCCGTAACCATGTATTCGTCAGATTTCGAGGAACGGTTTCCACTCTGCAAAAACTGGGGTCGTTCCTGGGGTGACAGTTTCAAACTGCGCAACGACAACATTTGGATGCCGGAGATACTCGAACCGTACATCGGAAAAAACCAAATCAAGCCAACCAACTACACATCGAGAACGGTGACGCAGCCAGCGCGAGCCACGTTTGCTTGCCCGACGGGCATTCGGACGAAAGATCCCGATGTTTCGCGACTAAAGGACTTCATCCGCGACAATGATCATGTCAGTTACGTTTGGAACCATATTTATCTCAAGAAAGACAATGCCACGTATGAAGAGAAACGCCCGGTGAGCGGCCGCCGGGTCAGCGACGTAGCGAGCGCGTCACGAGCTGTCCTGGTTTGGGAAATGCCTTATTGGAACCCGCGCATTTCTGCGCATCGAACGGCCTTGAATCTGGTGTTCGCCGACAGCCATGCCGAGCTGGAAAAACGCAAGATGGACGAGCAGGACTGGTGGTCGTACCACAGCCGGCGCGGCTGGGAGGACAGCGATCTCACCGGCAAAACGCAAAAGCAATGAGAAATTGGCCGGTGGTTTGACCCCGTTTTGCGGGTGAGGCGAATGAATCGCCCTTGGTTGCCGGAGCGCGCAGTCGATGAACCGCTCGCCTGCTCGCTGATTGAAAGGCAATTCCCAGATATCGCGCCGGTCACCTTGAAATTGCTCGGCGTACGCTGGGATAACACCGCTTCCTTGGTCAATAGCGCGTGCGTGTTTCGTTCCCCGAGGCGGCAGGCAGCCGTCGATTTGTTAGAGACCGAGCGCCGATTGCTTCCAAGTCTCGCCCTTCAACTTCCCCTGCCAATCCCGGTCCCGAGTTGGCACGGCGAACCGAGTGACGCGTATCCTTGGCCGTTTGCCGGCTATCCATTTCTCGAAGGACGGACGGCCTGCGACGCAACCCTGAACGAGCAGCAGCGGATGAATGCCTGCGACCCAATCGCGGGCTTTCTTGTGAAATTGCATGCCAGTCGCGCCGGCGACGCCAAGAGTTTTGGTGCGCGCCCTGATGCCCTCGATCGTCTCAACGTCGTTCGCCGCACACCTCCGCTTCGTCAACGACTCGAAGAATTGAACAGACTCGGATTGCTCGATAACCTCCCCCGGCTCCTGGAGCTCCTTGATTCAGTGCAGGCGGCGCGGCGACCAGCCGGGACGACGCTTGTCCACGGCGACTGTTACGCGCGGCACTTGCTCGTGGACAAGGCCAATCGGCTTTGTGGCGTTATCGATTGGGGAGATGTTCATCTTGGTGATCCAGCCATTGATCTCGCGGTGGCGTGTTCGTTTTTGCCGCCGTCTTCCAGAAGCGCCTTCGAGCGCATCTATGGGAGTATCGACGAGGAGACATGGAAATTGGCAACGTTCAAGGCGCTGCAGACGGCGGCGTTCATTGTGAGCTACGGACATGACGCAGGTGATAAGGCGCTTGTTGAAGAAGGCCGCACGTCGTTGCGTTATCTCGCGACTTGATCAGAGTGCGCTTGTGAAGGCATAGGCATTGGCGATAAATCGTCGAAATTTCGCCTCCAAACTCTTGTTCGCTGTGCTATAGAAATTCCGAATGTTGCCAAAAGAAGCCGAGCATCGCCACGCCGAACTCGTCGAGCAAATACGGGCTCACGATTACGCCTATTACGTTCTGGCCCATCCGACGATTGCCGACCAGGAGTACGACCGTTTGTACCGCGAACTGGTTGATCTGGAACATAAGTTTCCCGCGCTGATCATGCCCGATTCGCCGACGCAGCGCGTGGGCGGCGCTCCGTTGACGGAGTTCAAGCCAGTGCAACATTTGACGCCGATGCGGAGCTTGGACAACACGTATTCGCAGGATGAACTGCGGGAGTTCGTGCACCGAGTCCAGCGGCTCGTTCCCCGCGAGAAGCTCGAGTGGATGGTGGAACCCAAGGTGGACGGAGTTGCGGTCAACTTGCGCTACGAAAAAGGCGTGCTGACCATTGGGGCGACGCGCGGCGACGGCACAACCGGGGATGACATTACTGAGAACCTGAAGACCATACGCACGGCGCCACATCGGTTGAAGGCGCTGAAATTATCGAATGCGCATGGCGATGCCGAAAGCTCCATTCCCACAGCGTTGCAAACGATTCCCAAGGTCATGGAAGTTCGCGGTGAAGTGTATATGACGCGGGCCGGGTTTGCTCGCCTCAACGCCGAGAGAAAAAAGCTGAGCGAAGAAACATTTGCCAATCCGCGTAACGCTACGGCGGGATCGCTCAAGCAGCTTGATCCTGGCATTGTCGCCAAGCGCCCGCTCGACTTGGTGATCTACGGGCTGGGCTTCGCCGACGGCGCAGATAATCAAGACCTGCAGCGTCACGATTCTGTGCTGAGCTGGCTCAAGTTGCTCGGATTTAAGACGCCGGAGAAAACGTGGCATTGTCGATCAGTTGAAGAATTGATTGGCGCGATCGAGGAGTTGGACCAGTTGCGGCAGAAATTCAGTTACGAGACCGATGGAGCGGTGATCAAGCTGAATTCTTACGCGCTTCGCGAAAAGACTGGCTTTACTTCGAAAGCGCCTCGTTGGGCCATCGCGTATAAATACGCCGCTGAGCAAGCCGAAACGAGGCTCCATGGGATCACAATTCAGGTGGGGCGCACCGGCGCGCTCACGCCCGTCGCGGAGTTGGAACCGGTTTTTCTCGCGGGCAGCACGATCAGTCGCGCCACCTTGCACAATGAAGATGAACTGCGGCGAAAAGACATTCGGATCGGCGACACCGTCACAATTGAAAAGGCGGGAGAAGTAATCCCAGCGGTGGTGGGCGTCGTCTTAACCAAACGAACGGGAAAAGAGAGGGCCTTCGAATTTCCGAGCGTTTGTCCGGAATGCCAGTCAGCTGTTTCGCGTTCGACTGGCGCGGCCGTCGGAGAATCTGCAGTGGTTTGGCGCTGCACGAATGGCGATTGCCCGGCGCAAGTTCGCGGCCGCCTCGAGCACTGGTGCAGCCGGGGCGCAATGGATATCGAAGGCGCCGGCGAAGTGCTGGTCGCTCAACTGGTCAAGCACGCCCTAGTGCGCGACGTGGCCGATCTGTATTCGCTCACTCTGGAGCGATTGGCAAACCTTGAAAGGATGGGAGAAAAATCGGCTCGCAATCTTCTGGCCGGCATCGAAGCGAGCAAAGAGCGTGACCTTTGGCGGCTGATATTCGGCTTAGGCATTTTGCATGTGGGTGCAGGAGTGGCGAAATCGCTGGCCCGCCGTTTCCCGTCGTTTGATGCTCTTAGTCAGGCCACCATCGAACAGCTGACACAGATCGAGGACGTCGGTGGCGTCATTGCCGAGAGCTTGGTGGACTGGTTGGCTAAAAAGCGCAACCAGCAATTGATCGAGCGACTCCGTGCCGCAGGCCTCAATTTTCGTTCAACACAATTTGATTCGAAATCTGCTCTTGGACCGTTTTCCGGCAAGACATTTGTTCTCACCGGGACCTTGCCGAAGTTGAAACGCGACGATGCCGCCGCGAAAATCGAGACGCTCGGAGGCAAGGTCAGCGGGAGTGTCAGTCAAAAGACTGATTACGTTATCGCCGGTGAGGAAGCTGGCTCCAAGTTAGAGAAAGCCCGAAGGCTTGGGGTGACGATTCTGGACGAAGCACAGTTCCTGAAATTGTGCGGGCAATAACTGCGCAGCGTTCCTCGAACGGCCGAGCTAGCTTAATTAGAGCCTGTCCCAAGGATTGAGTTTAGCGCGATGACGCGCGTTGGTCAGCGGCGCCTTGGGACAACGACGCTTTTCTGGACAACTCTCTCCAATCCTGTTGTCCATGTTGTCCGGCGTGTTCAAAATTGAGTCGCCTTTCCGGGGCTTGGTAGGATGCGGGCCATGACAGCGTCCTCCGCCGAAGCCACTTATAAAGTCTGGGCAGTCGACAACATGGTTTACGGTCCGATTAGACTTCCGGTTTTAGCCGAGTGGGTCCATTCGCAGGTTGATAACGCTTGGCGGCGCGCCATGGAGAGCGAAGTCTTGCGAGAGATTTTCAATCCCAAACCCCCCGATGCCCCTGCGGATTGGCGTTTTCTGGGAAGCAAAGCCAGCCCCGACGAGTTTCGGCAGTTTGACCTTTTCATCACTTTGTCGGATGCGGATCTGGAGCAATTCATCCGTTTTGGTGAGTTGGTCGAAATGAAAACTGGCGAAGTGGTCATCCACAAAGGAGATCCGGGCGATAGCGTGTTCTTCGTATTGTCCGGCGAAGTCCGAGCGCGCTTGCTGGTCGGGCTGGAACAGACGGTGCCCTGCCGCATTCCAGCAGGCGAGTTTTTTGGCGAAATGTCGATGTTCAACCAAAGCGCGCGATCCGCTGACGTCATCACCGAAGTGGAGAGCCGCCTTTTCCGTGTCAGTGCCGAGGCTTTCCTTTTGTTAATTAAACAACTGCCGCGATTGGCCGCGCCGATCTTGTTTGGGATCGCGCGAACGATGACGAACCGAATCACAGCCGCAAATTTCCGGCTGCAGGGCAACGTCGCTGCGGAGTTCGTTTGGCGCTGATTCAGTCCACGATGCGGTTTGGAGCAGCGCTAAACCGAAGCACACAACATTGCCACAGTCCGCGGTTGGTAGGGCGAACCTGCCGGTGAGCCGACAGGAGCATTGCGTGATTACTGTTTGTCGGCTCACCGGCAGGTTCGCCCTACCTTACCTTAAAACTGCCTTGTTCAATCTAAAGGCGAAATGTAGCAATGTCATAAGTCTCGATTTAGTTAATCGTGAGGGAGACCAACAAACCCACTGACATCGCTACTTGGTCTTCTTCTTATCGGGTGGAATCGGAATTAGGATGGTTGTGCCAGCCTTTATTTTGTTGGCCTGCAGACCGGGGTTAGCTTGCTCCACCTGAGCTATGGTAATCCGAGCCTTGCCATCTTTGTCAAAGCCCGCGTTATACACCGCGACGATTCCGCCTAACGTGTCGTTGGATTTGACGACATATTGGTAGTGTTCTCCAGTCAACTCCGGCAACGGTTGCTTTGGAGGTTTCGATTCAACGGCAGGCGGGACGGCAGTTTTGGCCAAATCGCGAAGGCTATTAAGACTATCGGTCATTAATTTGCGATCGGTTTCGCGGCTCTTTTCCATTTCCTTCATTTTATCGACGACCCTCTTCAGGTCTTCGGCACTGGCCCAACGAAGGCTGCCGCGACTGCTTTCTTCTTTCAGATTCACGATTTCGCGAGCCAATGCATCGCAGCGCTGTTGAAGTTCGTTCTGGCGTCTCAATAAAACTTCCTGATTTTCCGTAATCTCACGGATTTGGGCCGACAATTTTCGATAGCGCTCTTCTTCCGCATTTCGATCGAAAGCTGCGGCCGAATTGTTCTGAGCGCGCACAGCCGGAGGCAACCACACAGAAAAAACAAGCAAGGCAAGACAAGTGCATTTCATGATGCCGAAAATAGAAGTGTGCGAAATCGTGCGCAAGAGAGAATCGCAAAGCGAGAGTGGGGCATTATCCCAATGCGCGCTCATTAAGGCGCTGAAGGTCGGCGATAATCAAATCTCGAAGTTGTCGGTAGCGGCGGGCATCCTGCCTGCCGTAGAGGGCGTGCATCTTGCCGTCCGGAGCGACGCTTGAAACGAGGAGGCTGCGTTCTAGTGCGTGCGCGTGATCCGCCGGGCAAGATGCCTCGGCTCTACGGCAAGCAGGATGCCCGCCGCTACGATTGTGCCGACAACTTCGGGATGCACCGGCCGGCCGACTGGATAAAAGATTTTGAGTGCTTTTGCCCGAACGAGCGTATAATAGACATGCTCAACCAAGAGACTTATGAAAAAATTCAAATACATAACTGTCAGTACCATCCTCATTGCCTGCCTTGCCGCTCCACTGGCAGTGTTGGCTGCGGACAAAAAAGCTGAGAAGAAAACTAAACCTTATCCCTTGAATGCCTGCGTTGTCTCCGGCGAGAAACTGGGCGGCCATGGCGACCCTTACGTGTTCGTTCATGATGGCCGCGAAGTAAAACTCTGCTGCAAAGACTGCAAAGGAGACTTCGACAAGACGACGGCCAAGTTCGTAGCCAAGATTGACGAAGCTGCCAAGAAAGTGAAGGCGTACCCGCTCAAGATTTGCATCGTCACCGACGAGAAACTGGGCGGCGACCACGGCGAACCGTACGCCTTTATTCATGACGGCCAGGAAGTTCAACTCTGCTGCAAAGAGTGCAAAGGCGATTTCGACAAGAAACCAGCGAAGTACCTCAAGAAGGTTGCCAAAACAGACGCCAAAGCCGATCCCAAGGCCAAGAAGTAACATCCTTCTCGTTCACGCATAGTTTTCGATCATAGCTGCAGTTCCTGCCACGATTGGAACTGCAGCTATTTTGTTTGATCAATTCTCGAATTCTGCGCACGTGCGCAAAATTGGGAATCTCCTAATATGCAGCAACCCTAGCGAATGGAACTACGGGAATTTGCGGAACAGGTTTTGTTTGCGACCACGCTCGATCAGAAGCTGCAATGTCCTGAGCGGATCGTGGATAAGAATCCCGGGCCTCCGGTGTTTGCGCCCTCAACGCCGGGAAGGCCGAGCGCGTTGCGCTTCAAACAGCAGGGCTCAAGTGGCGGCGACTTTCCGGGCGTGCATCGCCTGGACCACGAAGAGGAGCGCGGCCGTTTGCTGCACTTCTTTGCGAATCACGAATTGCTGGCGACGGAGTTGATGGCCCTGGTTCTGTTGCGTTTTCCCGACGCGCCGGCCGCCTTTCGGAGAGGAGTGCTCCAGACGCTCAAGGACGAACAGGTTCACACAACACTCTACATCGAAAGGATGCGCCAATGCGGCATCGAATTCGGCGAACTGCCGGTCAGCGGGTTTTTCTGGAAAGCAGTTTCCCGGATGGAAAGTCCGATGGATTATGTGGCGAGGTTGAGCCTTACCTTCGAACAGGCCAACCTCGATTTTGCCCCCCACTTCGCCCAGCGTTTTAGTGAGGCCGGCGACCTTGAGACGGCACATTTGCTTGACCGAATTTATCGCGACGAAATTGGGCATGTGGCTTACGGCTTGAAATGGTTTCGGCGCTGGAAGACTCCGCACGAGAGCGATTGGGATGCTTTTTGCCGGCACTTGAAATTCCCTCTGTCACCGCAGCGTGCTAAAGGAATCGCACTGGACGTCGAGGGCCGGCGTGCCGCAGGATTCGAATCCGAATTCATCGACAAATTGAATGTCTACGCGCAGTCCAAAGGACGAACGCCGAGCGTTTTTGTCTTCAATCCATTCGCCGAAGGGCGGATCGCGTTCGGCAAATCGTTCGCGCCGGTGAAACACCAGACTTTGCTGGCGCGCGATCTCGCGAATCTGCCGCAGTACCTTTGCCGCCAGGACGACATTGTCCTCGTGGAAACGCGCCCATCAGTCCAATTTCTAAGTGGCCTCAAGCAAGCAGGGTTTGCGTTGCCCGAATTTGTAGAAGTGAACGGCTTGCGCATTGATGCCTCGATCGGTTTGACCCAGCGCAAGATTGGGCGGCTGCGTCCTTGGGCCTGGGGACCAGACAGCCTCGAACTGCTTGAACCGCTCTTTCCTAACGTCACCGGCGAACAGCGTGAAGCGAGCCAGCGATTCAACGAACGGATCGCACAGCTTTATTCCAAAGCCTGGAGCGCCGATCTGCTACGAAAAGTTTTGACACGGCACGAACCAAGGAACACACATCCAAATACACTGGAACAAAATCAAAATGCCCCTGGCTCAGCTTCGGCGGAGCCCTGGCTCTGCGCGGAGTCTGAGGTTGGTGTCGCCGTGAACACGCTCGATGAGGCGTTGCAAGCAATAGCTGCGATTCGGCGACGCGGACATCATAAGATTGTCGTGAAAGAAGCGCTCGGCTTGGCCGGACACAATGCGATCCGGCTTTGGGAAATGGAACTTCAGGAAGCGCAGCGCCGCTGGATGGTGCGTGCAATGCAAAATGGCCGGCCACTCGTCGTTGAGCCATGGCTGGAGCGTGAGCGCGACTTCTCTGTGCAGTTGGAGATGACAGCGGCCGGACTCAAGCTGTGCGGCTACACGGGACTGATCAATGATCGCAAGGGCCAGTTCCAGGCGAATTGGGCCGCGCCAAATTACGATCGGCGGATTCCGTCACAGGTGGCTGGCCTTTGGCGCGTGCCAGCCGACATCTCAGGCCGGCTCCAACATCTCTATCTCCAAATCTTTTCCATCCTCGAACAAGAACTACGCAGCATCGATTATCTTGGACCGATTAGCATCGATGCATTCGTTTATCGCACCGCACATGGTGGCTGCCGTCTCAAACCAATCGTTGAGATCAACCCTCGCTGCACGATGGGGCGTTTGACCGTCGAACTGATGAAGCGAACGGCTCCGGGAAGCTTTGGCTTCTTCCGCCTCGTCAACCGTGCGACGCTGCATAGGGAGGGTTTGGGGAGTTTCAACTCCTTCGCCCGTTCCCTCAGTGAACAAAGCCCCCTTTGCCTCGAAGGCGAGCCCGTGCCGAAAATCAGCAACGGCGCCGTTTGCCTGAACGACCCCGCGCAAGCGCAAGTTTGTCTGGCCGTATTTCAGGTGGGCCGCAAACTCAGCGAACTTGAGCTTTGCTCAATCTCTTGAACTCGAAAGCGGCCCAAATCCACGCGTAAGAGAATCGATTCCAAGTAGAAGACCGCCAATGAACGCGAGGAGAGGCGAATCGCGAGAGGGTCAAGCTCGTGCCACCGTTTGCCAACACCTTGTCGATAACGCCTCTCGAAAACACCAATCCACTCGAAGCCCATTTATATTCGCGTTCATTCGCGTCTATTCGCGGTTTAATTTTCTTATCCGTGGTCCGATTGTTGCAACTTTGTGGCCGGTTCCAGCACGGACATGCGAACGGCTTTGCGGCGTTTGCTATTTTCCCTGACACCGCCCCAAACCATCCACCAGCCCGTGTCATTCTGACCGGGTATCGGTTTTGCGATCTTGTTAATCCAAAGTTATAAAATTAGTGGCGAAGCGTTCTGGCGTCAGATGAGGATCAAGCCGCAAGTCTTCGAGTGTGACGGCCGAAAGAGGACGAGAAGCGACACCACCAACACCAAGCTGATGGAAAGGAGCACCATCCAAAAACCAGTGAAACGCTTTTCGTGCAACGCTCTCATCCGCTGCCGCAGACAAAGCAGCGCTGGCGCCAAAAGGAACGCATGAGTGGCCAGCCGAACTTTTTTGTTCTACACACTTACTTCGACACGGCGCAAAAGAATCCAGGTGGAGCGGCTTGGCCAACGCCTTCCAAGTGTCTTGAATGAGGACTGCCGTGTCTCAAACTGATACAGCGGCACCTAAATCAAAACAAACGAGATGGGGACACTTCTTGGCACCTCTGTTTGAGATTCAACAGAAGGAAACGAAGATAACGAAGAGCGAACAGGCAGTTCATCTTTGTTCCCTTCGTTGCCTTCTGTTCCAATCTTCGGTGCTTAGATTTAGGGCTTTTGGCGGGCTCGATAGAAGCGTGAAGAGGAGCGCGTCGCAGCGGTATCTTGAAAGTCGAGGATACCGCCGGTTGGAGCCGTGACCTCACCGATCGATTGCCACTGCCGCAAATCGATCGAGGCCTCGATCAAATAGGTCAACCCCTGTTCGCCATAAAGGCGCAACTGAAACCGGCCATTTGTCGAAAACCCTAATTGCTCGATCACAGGAGGAATGGACGGTGTTGCTTCGGCGGTAACGAGATAATCATCAAAGATCATGTAGTTATTTCCAGGCGAGCCAACTTGATGAATCGCCCAAACGGCGTCAATGTCTCCCAAATTCAACGCAGCACCCTTCGTCGTAATCGGTTTTGAGTTGATGATGATGGATCCATTGAGCGCCGCCGACCAAAGGTTGCGGGCGAAATTCATCTTGATGACCAATTCGTAATAGCCCGCATTGTCGAAGCCCAAGCCAGTCGAGATGAAGCCTTTCGTATCGTCGAGAGCGTAAAAGATGTCCCGCGAGACATTATCGAAGTTCACCGTAAAAAGCCGGGCTTCGTTGGTGTTATACACGCTCCACCGGAAGTCATCGAATTGGTTGTTGTTGGAGTCAACGAGGTGCATCAGCACAGAGAATGTAACGAGGGTCTGATTGCTGCTAATCGGCGCAAGACTTAGCGGCCGCCAGACATTGAGAAACTCATCGCGCCCTTCGGGAGCAGCAAATCCAATGTAAGCGGCTTGGCCCGAACGTGTGAATGAATTCGTCAAGATTCCATTTCCTCCTGACCCTGATCCCACCCAACTGGATTGCCCGATCAAAGGGAGAGCCGGATCGAATCCTTCATCGCGCTCAAAACCAGTGGAATAAACGACCACCGGTTGCGGCGGACGGTTGCTCTGAGCTTGCAACGAAGAGTGACTGACTAAGGCCGAGCCAGCAACCAGAAGAACCAAACCACTTCTGAACGATGAGGATTGAAAGTTCATAATGCCTGGACAGGCGGGACGCCTATCCTACTACGCAGGTTCATGGGCAGAACTGGCGGATGTTCCGACACAAAGGATAAAGTTACGTTAAGTCTATTTACCTGTTTGCTTCCTGACGCCGGCCGCCTCCTCCTGAACTCGAACGGCTCGACGGCTGTGATGGCGATGAATTAACCGAGGGAGAAACTTGCCGCGACTGAATCTGCACCGGCGGAGAGGATGGCGCCCCGACCGATGGTCGTGATTGAATTGATGGCGCCGCAGACTGGCGCGGCGGCACCGGTGTGTACTGCGGAGGCAGGCTGCCAACATTACGCGAAGGGCTAGATTGATAGCTGGGCGCACCATAACTCGCCGAGGAACCAGATTGAGACTGGTAACCACTGCTGCGTTCAAAGCGTTGTCGCTCCGGCGGAACAATCGTGACCGGTTTCTGCAATTCCTGTCGCGAACTCGGAACGGGACTCGGTTGAAAGGATGGCGGCGTATAGCTCGGCGCCGGCTGGCTCACAGGCGGTGCAATTGGCGTAATCGTCGCGGAACGAGACCTTTCTGGCCTCGAAGAAAACCCGTTGGGCTGCTCGAAACCCCGGGACCGAATGGTTGGCCCTTGAGACTGTGGCTGAGCAGTCGAACCGTTCGCCGCCGGAGTAAAGGACCGGGTTTCAATCGACCGTCGCGAGAGCGGCGAGCGTGCGCTTTCAGCGACAGGGACTGACGGCGCTGGGATGACTGGCGCAGGTGTCGATGGAATTGGAGTCGAGTACGTTGCAATCGGTTGTGGCCGTTCACGACGTTGATTCGGATTTGCGTTGAACGGCGTCTGAACCAACGGAGGCGGCGTGCTTGGGGTGCTTCGAACTTCCTGCGCTGATTTAGGACGTTGCGAAGTCGTCTCAGTCCTGGTTTGGGGTGCTTCAGCAATACCTCCGGTAATTGGAGGTGGAGTAACAGGATTGACCACCGCACCGGCCTGCAAAGCTGGGCTGATTGAAACTGGAGGGCTGTCCGTCCTCGCGGAGCGATTCGCAGCCGGGAATCCAGCAATCGGCGTCGAATTGATAGACCGGATTCTACCAGGCTGGGCAACGTTCCCGGATGGCGAAACTGACGGCGTCGGCCCGGCAAGGTTCTGTTCCGTCCTGTGCGATGGGATCGTTCGATCGGTTGATCGCACATTGCCTCCGTTTTCTCTCGGTCTGAGAGTTTGCATGGGAGCCGCGCTGCCGATCGACGTCACCTTCGCCGCCGACGATTCGGCAGGGATTCCGTTGCCTGTCGGACGCTGGACACTCCTCAGTTCTGCGTTTGCGCGTGTTGTTGACCGCTCTGGGGCATTTGGAATCTGCGGGCGAAAAACGGCTAACTCCGTGCCATTTTTGTCGAGGCGCTCTGACCGGATAGTTCGGCGCGCCTCACTCGCGGGCATGTCACGAATTTCCACTTTTCGAATTTCAGATCGAGTGAAGCGGGCAATGTTATCTCGGCCAACCCCTTCGTTAATGACCGTGTTATTTGAGCCTGACACGTAGTTATTTACGACAGTGCTCTTGTTGTAAATTTGCACAACATCGGCAGAGGCGAGTGAATGACGCCAGGGCGCGCGATCGCAAAAGCGGCTCTTCGGAACAAATGTGTAACAATCGCGCCGCAGGCCGAAATCGAAGCTGATCCCTACGTTGGAGTCGAAGTAACTAATACCGAAGCCGTGGCGGAAGCGAGCGCCAGGCGGCAACGGGGCCCACCCACAATGCGCATCAGTATTGCGCCAGGTGACCCAAGCTGGACCCCAGGTAGTATCGGGCATCCAGACCCAACCACGGCGTGGATGACTATGCCAGCGGCCATAATGAAACGGAGCCCAACCCCACGAATAATCCGAATGCCAGTACCATCCGCAATCTGTGTAGAGCCAGCGCCCGCGATGACAATAGGGCCTCCAGTACGGGTCGATCACTGCAACTGTGGGCTGCCAGCAATATCCATAATCCGGGAGGTCAACCCAGGAACCGTAAGGCGCCAACGAGCTGTAAAAATAATTGTATTCCACTTGCGGCGGCGGAGTGACGTACGTGACCGGCGGCGGCTGAACCCCAGCTTCAAATTCGGGTGTCGCTGTGATCGAGACGGATGGAGCAGTCGTGACAACCGCAGCGCTCTGGACCGTGGCCGGCGGAGGGGCTACCGCGTTGGTCGCGCCGTTGCCGGTTTTTTCCGCAACATTTTGTGGCGCTTTGCCATGCTTGATGAGCGCGGCAATCACCGCTTCGGAGAAGCCAAGATCGGTCAAATAGAGAATTTCTTCCGCTGTCAGACGGTAGTTAAACGGCGAGTTCTCGATGTAAGCGATTAAGATATCGTCACCGACACCGCGCTCGGCCATATCGATAACTTCCTGCAATCCGGGGGAAAGCTTAATCTCTCCCGCCAAAAGCTTTTCGCCAAAGGTATTGGGCGTTTGAGGCGCGGCATTTGTGGCTGCGATCTGCGCGGGATTGGCGTTGGTTAGGGCATTCGTCAGCCCAGGCGCAGTTGTCGCCGCAGTCTCCTGGCCGGCCTTCGTAGATTGGGCTCGGCATCCCAGGAACAGCAACGTTGTCCCGAGAACAAGACCGAGCTTCAAAGACGGCGCCAAAAACAAGTTCATCATCATGTTGCCCGGAAACTTACTGGATCGGAGCGGTCTGTCAAAGCGACCCCGGATTTGAGTGCTGACGATGGCCAGCCCATTGGGTTGAGTCTGTGGTGTCGCGGAGTGCTGTGTTTTCATGGGAGAGCCTTTCGGCTGGGCTGAGTTGAAGCTGGAGACTATGTGACGATGCGCTTTTAGTTGCGTGAATCTGTCTAATTGACTCAATTAGGCGTGCCAGTATTCAAGCCAGCATTTCGGCTCAAATGCAAGTTGCTACAGTTGGACAGTTGGATGGGCGTGATTTAAACTGTCGGTCAGGGACCGCAGCGTTTGCACTACAGAAGCGTTCGCAGAACCGAAATGTTCCGAAGAGTTTCGCGCCATTCGCCAATTTTTACGTCTGCAGCGTAAACGCTGCCTAAGCGCTGCGCTCCCCTGACCGGAGTTGGCTGGCCGACAGCGAAAAATATTGCGCGTCAGGAATAACTTCATCACCTTATAGCGAATCGGTGGAGAGATGGCTGAGTGGTTTAAAGCGCACGCCTGGAGAGCGTGAGTGGGCTTATACCCCACCGGGAGTTCGAATCTCCCTCTCTCCGCCATGATTGAATTTCTCGACGACCCCTTCAGGACATGCTACGAAGCGCAAATCCGAAAGGCAGGTTAAGACAAGACCAAGCTCTCACTGCTGTGCGCTCCTGTGGTCGTGAACCGCCAACGGCACAAAGGTTGCTCAAAGGGAAGAGCAACTATGTCCTCTGTGATGTAAGGCGGCTTCGAGTGGAGTCGCCTTTTTGTTTGTCTTTCGCCGCCCCCTTTTGTAAAGAAACTTCCAAGTTTTCGCATCCAAGCTTTCGCAATCAGGAGAATTCTGACATCTGCGAAAGGCTAGGGCATAGCACATGCTTAGCTAAAGATTCGGACGTGATCCACGATCTAGTCCTCGTTCAACAAGTAAAGCGGCCCCGTGGCGGGGCCGCTTCCTCCCCAAGCAGCCTCCTCTTGACCTCTTGACTCTTACTCACAGAACGGCACAGCGCCTGCTTAATGTCTCAAGCCTCAAGTTCATCTTCGTTAATTCAACTGAAGGGGGTCAAGGGCGGGTTCTGGTGAATGGACTTAGCCCTTTTATGCCCGCCTCGCAAGTCGCTAGACACAGGTATTTCAATGCGAGAATATTGCAGCAGTTACCCGGCTGGGGTTGCTCTTGAATCAACCATTCGATGTGTTCATCAAATCAGTCCAAGTCCTCAAGATCAAGATGTGCCGAAAGAATTTGCTTAGGGAAACATGTCCCAGAGTTGGCCCAATGTGTGAAGATTTCGTCAGCTATTACGTCTCGTCATTTCGACTGACAAACCGCAGCTCACTTTGATGAGGGCCTCTGCCAATGCTCGCCAATCATCCTCCGTTGTTTCCCAACCACTGCTGAAACGAAGCACTCGACTCGCTTCGCGCGGCGAATAACTCATCGCGGCCAAAACGTGTGACGATTCCTCGCGACCGCTGGCGCATGCCGAACCAGTCGAAACGGCGAAACCGATTTTGTCGAGTTTAACGACCCAGCGTTGCTGACAATCGGTTTCCGGCATTAAGGCTGAAACAGTGTTCCACAATCGTTCCTGGCTTGATCCAACAATTTCGCAACCAGCCAGATCATGACCAAGGCGCCGCTCGAAACAGTGACGCCAAACGCTCCGTTTCTCAGTCTCACCTTGCGCAATAGATCGTTCCCGTGCTTCCAACGCAGCAAGCATCGATAGAACGCCAGCGACATTTTCCGTCCCGGAACGCCGGCCTTCCTCCTGCGGGCCACCATGCAACAGCGGATAAACGCGGCCTTTGGATGGGCACTTCAAGAACCCCACCCCTTTGGGCCCGCCAAACTTGTGCGCCGAGCCGCTCACAAAATCACATTCGCCCAGACCATGGCATGTCGATTTGCCGATCCATTGCGTGGCGTCACAAAAAAATGGGACTTCATATTGACGGCACATCGCGAGAATTTCACGCCAAGGCTGGAGGACGCCGGTCTCATTGTTGGCCGCCATCATCGCGACAAACCCTGGCCGCGTTTCGGCGAGATGCTCGCTGAGCCAATCCAAGTTCGTCGTCCCCGCGCGCGTCACAGGCATTAGACGGAGCCGGTTCGGGAAATAGTGTCGCGCAGCTTCGAGGACGCAAGGATGTTCAATCGCAGAAACCCACGCTTGAACGCATTCATCGGAAGCGAAGTGATGCAGCGCCATGTTGTTCGCTTCGGTGGCGCCCGAAGTCCAAACAATGTCGAGCGGATCACAATCAAGTTTGATGGCCAGTCGCTGGCGGGCTTCTGTCAATGCGGCGTCCGCGCGCGCTCCGATGCGATGTGGGCTCGATGGATTGCCGATGAATCTTTCAGCCGCTTCGAGCCAAGCTTGCCGCGCTTCGGGAAGCATCGGCGTCGTCGCATTGTGATCGAAGTAAATCATCCGAGATCGCTTAACGCTTCTACGCGTGAACCAAAGAGCTGTTGAGCCTCCGTCTTGGAAAAGTAGGTTCTTTGCATGCGTGAATAGTCGTCCGAACATCGGATTCAAGCAAGAGCGTTTGGCCGGCAAACTAGACTCTTTCTTGAGACAGATTTCTGAACAGGTGGGGAAGCGCTGCTGCGCTTCCGGTGGAGTTTGGACATTTTCTCCCGGAGGGAGAGTTTGACAATAGCCCGGCAGTTGACTGCCGGGTTTCCAGTTCGCGATTGCATTAAGTCCCGGAAGGGACGGTTGAATCTGATTCATGTCCTACGTCCGACTGCAATTCCGCGTTCGTGCCAGCGAGAACTCGGACTTCGACCTTCCTTCGGCGTTTGGATGAACCGACGGGCTCGACCACGCCGTCCTCGATGACACGGAGAAGCTTCGCCTGCAAGTCCAGCGGCATATCGCCGACCTCATCGAGAAACAAAGTTCCGCCGTCGGCCTGGCAGCCTGGATGATCCGCCGTCGCGCCACTGAATGCGCCTTTGACATGTCCAAAGAACGCGGACTCGCCGAGTTCCTTCGGAAGCCAGACACACCCCAGCGCCGCGCTTCTTGTTCCGATAGAATGGAAAGCTGTTGGTCGGCTTTCGTCAAAGCAGCTTCAGCCCGCTCTCGCCGCTCCACCTCCTTTTGGAGCGCACGCGTGAGGCGATGATTCTTCAAGTGTGTTTCAATTCGAACGAAGATCTCTTCCTCCTGAAACGGCTCCAGCATGCGCCGCGCAAGGAGGACGAAAGGGGCGAGGACTTCATCGTAGGATAGGCGTCCCCCCTGCCCAGCATTTGCCCAGGCCACGAGCAAGACAGGCCGGACGCGCTGTCCTGCCGCGTTCATGGGAGCAATGCAATCTAAGGAACCCCCTTCAAACAGTCCAACCGGCGCGATACGGCGGATTGATCAGTTGATTCGCGGTCTCCGAATTGGTGAACCGGAGATTGGGCCCGTCCCAGAGCAGCTTTTCTTTCGTTCGAATCGCGATGTTGCCCAGCAAAACCACCTCCGCGAGGTGCGCCGCGTGATCGACGAAATTTGAACCCGCCGGCGCGCCGCCTTTGCAGGCTTGAACCCACTCGACGTAATGGCCGGGCGAACGTTCGAGCACTCGAGGAGGCTTGCCAAACTCCTTTGCTTTGACGGAAGGAATAAGCTGATCGCCGTACATCTTCCCTTTATCGCCGATGATCAGTAACCAATCGCTTTCGGCAAACTTGCGGCTGTCTTCGAATTCTTCGGGACAGGGCGGCTTCAGGCCGCCGTCCCACCAATGGACCGTGAATGCCGCGCGACCGCCGCTGGCCGGGAAGGACCAGCGCGTGATCGACGAAGCCGGAGCGGTTTCGTTCGCGATCTCAGGCGGGCATTGGTGATTGGAAGAACAGGCTTCAACCCAGGTTGGATGGTCTGGCTTGAGCGCCTTGAAGACTGCTGATAATTGATGGCAGCCGATGTCGCCGAGCACGCCTGTCCCGAAGTCCCACCAGCCCCGCCACGCGAACGGATGATAGGATGGATGATACGGCCGTTCGAGCGCCGGCCCGAGCCAAAGATCCCAATTCAAGTGCGCCGGCACAGGAATGTTTTGACCCACGTCAATGGCCCTGTGTGCGGTTTGCCTTATTCTTAAATCCGGGCCATTGGGCAGACGTTAGTCCAGTTAAGGCTACATCGTCAATGACTGCCGCCACCGAATCGCAACTCGGCGAAAAAGCAGACATCTAAAGGGCAACTACTCTCCTGCCTCTTTGAGAGCGGCTTCAACCAATTCTTCGCGTATGAAAATGCCGTTCGCCACGAGCGCGTCGAGGGCTGGTTTGAGTTTCGGAATCAGTCCTTCACGTCTTGCTTGCCCGAGCAATGCCACTGTCCCCATTCGCCGCAGCCCGAGCCGCTCCGTCAACTTCCGGGCGCGAAGGTCATCCAATCCAACAACAAAACGGCGGACGATTCCCGTTGCGCAAGGGCGATGGCCTCAGCGCGGCCACTGCGGCAGCCCCTGGCGCATCGGCTCGCGCCGCCGTCACTTCCGCATGGACCGCATACGGCAGGACGATTTGTCTGGCGAGTTGCGGCAGAAGCCCAAGCTGCCCGATGCGCGCCAGTCCTATGAGCGGACTGCTATCCGCGATGACGATTTCCTCGGATGGCACTTAGTTCCATTTGGATTTCCTCGTCGTCCAGATTGACGACCGGGACTTTGAGCCGGCCCAACTCGTCCGCAAACTGAAGGCGATTCCAGCCCGCGAGTTCGGACGCCTTGCCCAGCGACAACTGCCCCACCTCGAAAAGCCGCACGGCCAGTTGGAACTTCAACTCCCGCTCGACCTCGCTGCGCGGCTTGCCACTTGCAACCAGCAAATCATCCGGATACTCCAACGTTAGTTCTGCCATGCCAGGAATGTAGCCCGAACGGGCGGCTTCGCGCAAGGATGCCGCAGCAGTTCACACGAGCTATGATTGAGTCAAGATTCGGAAGCGCTCCCGGTCAGCGCACATGGACTGTTGACGTTGGTTGATTCCGGCGCCTCCGTTGAGGTGCACCATGGCAGGCAGGACGCGCTGGCCTGCGAGATTCATCGTCCATCTAAATCTAAGTCCCCAGCGGTTCCGCACGAGCTTCCGAGTTGGCGCGACCAAAAGGGAACAGGCTCAACCATCCACCGCGTGAGGGATGCTGAGCCTGTATCCGTATGTCTAACCGAAAGCGATCAAGCCAAGACGTTCATTGACCCAATAAGCAAATTCGCCTGCCGCAAGCTTTGGACGCCTGCTTGCAAGATCAGCTTTGATCCCGCAAAAAAGCGGCTCTCTTCAGCAACATCAACGTCGTTCAGACGGCTGCCAGCAGCGGAAAGATTCTGGCTAAGGGCTGCATTACTTTCCTTCGCGAAATTCAAACTCTGCAGGTTGGCGCCTGCATTAGCTCGCAGATTCGCCACGTTCTGGATTCCGCTCTTGATCGTATCCAAAGCGCTGGCCGCGGCTGCTGGAGTGGAAATGGATGCGCCGCTGATCACTTCGGCCAAGCCGCCGGAAGCAACCGGCGCCGCCAAATCCGCGCCGTTGAGAGTCAGTTGGTTTCCGCCGCTATCGGCGGTCACTTGGACATCCGAGGAAGAAAATAAATTAACGCCGTTGAAGGTTTGATTTCCGATGTCGCTCAGAAAATTCTGCAACTGCGTGAATTCCATTTGGTAAATTGCGCGGTCATCAGCGCTCTTGGTTTGGTCTTGCGCCAGAATGCTCAGTTCACCCATGCGATTTAAGGCAACCTGAGATTGCCCGAGCATCGCGTCCTGCGTTTGGCTGAATGAGACCGCGTTGGTGACATTCGTTTCGGCAGCGCTGATTCGGTTTATCTGGGCGTCCAACTTCATGAACTGCGCCAAACCCGCTGGGTCGATTTCAGGCGAGACATTCTTGATGCCCGCCGACAACCGTGAGGCGGAACGTTGGGTGCGCATCGTCACCTCGGCCAGGATGCGAACGATCTGTTCCGAGGCCGCACCGGACCCAATCGCGTTGATTGCTTCTATAGCCATAAATGCCTTTTCACGCTTAATTCATGGAGATCTTCGCATTTCCGCAAGTCTTGGGCGAGCATCGTCTGTGCCGTTTCATGTTTGTGAATTCGCCCTCGGCAGGTGCAGAGCTAATCATGTTGGCAATCGGTTTGAACCCAAACTCTTCCACGAACTTATCAACCGAAGCTCTAATCTCTATCCGCCGATGCGTAAACGGATCGACATAGCCTAAAACGACCGCTCGCAAGCCTAACGGCCATTCTTTTTCGCACGGTTGAGTATCTCCCGAAGCAGTTTTTGCCATCGTATAGGGGCCGGGACGGCCCGTCCCCGAATGCGCCAGCGGGCTTTGCGGCGACGAGCCGTCCCCGCTCCCATGCGATGGTCGAGATTGTCCGTACAGCGGGTCGCCCACAATCGGGCAACCTGATTGCGCGAGATGAATCCGAATTTGGTGAGTCCGGCCTGTGACCGGTCTCGCCTCGATAAGCGTCCGCCGGGCGGCGCGCTGCAGCACTTCAAAATGTGTTTCGGCTTCCTTGCCTCGACGCGCCTCAACCTTCATGCGTCCAATTTGGTCCGGGTCCGGCGCGAGCTTCAGATGACAGGTCCATCGGTCCTGCTTGGGATTGCCTTCGACAACGGCCAGATAGGCCTTTTCCATCCGACGCGATTCGAACAAATCGCTGAATGTGTCCAAAGCCCCCTGGCTTTTCGCCAGCAACAAAATGCCGGTGGTATCGGCATCCAAGCGATGAATATGGCGCAAGTATTTTAGGTTCCGCGAACGCGCCCAGAAATGTCCCGCGCCGATCGAGGATGAGATGGCAGCTTGCAGATTGCGGTCGGTTTTTTGCCAGGAGAATGGCACGAGCATCCAACCAGCCGGTTTATCAATCGCGATCACTGAACGGTCCTCGTAAAGGATGGGAATGCTTTCTCCACTCCCCAATTCGATGTGCCGTGGCTTGGGCATGATCAATTAGGTTGAGGCTGTAGCTGCCCCAATGACGAAAGGATGACCAATGACCAAATGACGAGGTTCGAATCGATCATGTGTTCGTACTCAATAGTCATTGAAACTTCGACATTCTTTCGTCCTTCGTTCTTCGACATTCGCCATTGCTTCTCTCAATGCGGTCCCGGCTACTGGGCAGTCAACACAACATAATTTCGTTTGCCCTTGCGAAGAAGAAGATGCTGGCCGAAAAGCAGGTCGCTTAGCGTGATGGCCCGCTGAATGTTCGATTCACGCAGGTTGTTCAGGTAAATGCCGCCCCCTTCAATGTCCTTTCGCGCTTGGCCTTTGCTCGAACAAAGCCCGCTATGGACGAGCAGCTCAAGGAGGAGTGCGCCCGCTCTCTCGAGTTTCGCTTTCTCGATTTGCTTCGATGGAGCCTCACCAACAATTTCGAGGAACGTGTTTTGCGAAATGCCTTCGAGCCCGCCGCCAAAAAGGATTTCGCTGGCTCGAATGGCTTCTGAAGTTGCGTTTTCGCCGTGAATCAGAGTTGTGACGGCCTTCGCGAGCGCCTTATGCGCGACGCGACCTTCCGGTTTTTCGCGATGTTGAATCTCCAACTCCTGGACTTCTGCGTGCGGCAGAAACGCAAAGTATTTCAAATACCGGATAACGTCGCGGTCATCGGTGCGAATCCAGAATTGGTAAAAGCGATAGACACTCGTTCGTTTCGGATCGAGCCAGATGGCGCCTGCTTCAGTCTTGCCGAACTTGGTCCCATCTGCGTTCGTGATCAGAGGCAAGGTTAAGCCATAAACCTGTTTGCCCAATTTCTTCCGGCAAAGGTCGATGCCTGCGGTGATGTTGCCCCACTGATCGCTGCCGCCAATTTGCAGTTCGCATTGATGCTCACCGCACAGATGATAAAAATCGAATGCCTGCAGCAGCATATAACTGAACTCGGTATAGCTGATCCCCGTTTCGCGGTCTTCCATCCGCGCGCGCACGCTTTCCTTGGCAACCATCATGTTCACCGAAAAGTGTTTTCCGATGTCTCGCAGGAAATCGAGAAAACTCACCGGGGCTGTCCAGTCGGCGTTATCGACGAGTCGCGCTGGATTGATGTTGGTCTCGAAGTCGAGCCAGCGTGCCAACTGCTGTTTCATGCTGGCGATGTTGGCTGACAATGTCTCCTTGGAAAGAAGCTGCCGTTCGGCTGTCTTGCCGCTTGGATCGCCAATCGAACCCGTTGCGCCGCCAGCCACGGCAATCGGGTGATGGCCCGCTAACTGGAAGCGGCGCAGCGCCAAAAGCGGCACCAGGCTCCCGACGTGCAAACTGTCGGCGGTTGGATCGAAACCGCAGTAAAGCACAATCGGTCCAGCATCCAGCCGCTTTTGCAATTCGGTGACATCGGTGCAATCGGCGACCAAACCGCGCCATTCCAGTTCTTCGTATATCGAATTTTTGTTTCCCATCCGGGTGACAAGTTATCACGGGTGGCAACTGGAATCACAAGCGGAAAGCGGCCCCCAAGGAACGAACCACTTCTTTGCTGAACTCCGTATGCAGCGCCGTAGTGAAGCCAACGCGGCGCATTAGGGTCCATTGACCTAAAGCAATTACTTAGGCAGCCTCTGCCCTTCCGGTTACGGACTATTTCAACGTACGTTGGAATAATCCGTACACAACCTCCTTCGATTTACCGAATCAATCTTGTCCAAAAGTTTATCGATTCACGTCGCACGCTCGCGTGATGGTAAATAGCGGGCCATGAAAACGTGCGATTGGAACATGGCGGTGGCGTGGCTCTGGATTCTGTTCGGCTTCGCGTCCGGCTTTGCGCTCGGTCTGAATTTCCACCGCGAAGATTGGCTGGGCGGTTACGGCAGCCATCGTCGGCGGCTCTATCGGCTCGCTCATATTTCGTTCTTCGGCTTAGCCATCATCAACCTCTTGTTCTATTTCACGGCTCGCGAATTTTCCGTGACCCAGTGGCAAGTTGTGGCCGCTTCGCGGGCCTTCATTGTCGGGGCAATTTCGATGCCGATCTGCTGTTTGATAATGGCGCACGACTCGAAGTACCGAACGCTCTTTGTGATCCCGGTCAGCAGTCTGATGCTCGGAGGCATATTAACATTTTGGGAGGTCATCAAATTATGAAAATTGGATTCATCGCCATGAGCGGTGTGCGGGCGCACAACGAGGAACTTACCAAACTGGGCTTGACCTTGCCGGGTTTCGTAGACCGCAACAGAATTATTGCTTCGATGCCGAGCCTGTCGCTCTTGACGCTCGCGGGACTGACTCCGGAAAAGTTTGATGTGGAATACCGCGAAATCGCGGATTTGCGGACCGCGGGTGCGTTGCCCGAAGACTACGACCTCGTTGCGATTAGCACATTCACCGCGCAACTGCACGAGGCGTACAGCGTGGCTGACTTTTATCGAAGCAAGAACATCCCCGTAGTCATGGGCGGATTAACCGTCTTATCACTGCGTGAAGAAGCGAAGGAACATTGCGCCAGCGTCGTCGTGGGTGAAGGAGAGCCTCTTTGGCCCGAAGTGCTGGCGGATTTTGAACGCGGGGCGTTGAAGCCGCTTTACGTTCAGGCGGCTCCCGGTTCGTTCAATCTGCGCGATGCGCCGATGCCGCGCTTTGATCTCTTGGATCCCGCCAAATACAACCGCATCACCGTCCAAACCAGCCGAGGGTGTCCGCACAAGTGCGAGTTTTGCGCGAGCTCAATTCTTTTGACGCCCAAGTACAAACTCAAGCCAGTCGACAAAGTGATCGCGGAAATTCAAGCGATCAAAAGGATCTGGCCACGCCCGTTCATCGAATTCGCCGATGACAACAGCTTTGTCAATTATCGGCATTACAAAGAGCTGCTGCGTCGCCTGACCAAGGAAAAACTTCGATGGTTTACTGAAGCCGACCTTAACGTCGCGAAGGACGACGAACTTCTCGGTCTCATGCGCGATTCGGGTTGCCAACAAATTCTCATCGGATTGGAAAGTCCACGACGACCGAGCCTCCAGAAGGTGGAGTTGAATTCGAACTGGAAAGCGCGCCAGCAAGACCATTACAAAGCCGCGATTGCAAAGATCCAATCATACGGGATCACAGTCAACGGATGTTTCATCTTAGGGCTGGACGGTGACACACCGGAAATCTTCGACGATGTTCTCACGTTTGTTCGGGATTCAGGTTTGTACGAAGTCCAGATCACGTTCCTGACCGCATTTCCTGGCACACCGCTTTACGACAGGTTGAAGCGCGAAGGCCGAATCATCCGGGATAAAGCGTGGGAACTTTGCACGTTGTTCGACATCAACCTCACGCCTAAAAACATGAGTGTCGATCAGTTGCAGCGCGGGTTTCTCGGCCTAGCGGAGACGCTCTATTCAGCGGAAGAAACCAACGCGAGGCGGCGGAAGTTTAAGAGGATGTTGAAGGGCTCGCCGAATTTCGGTCGCAGCCGCTTTAATTGCCAAGTGAAGGGGTAGGTTGTCGCGGTTGTGAGTGCTGAATTCTCCAAACTTGATTGGAGCAGCCGATAAGGAGGCATTGGGATTTCCGTATTTGCCAGAGAACAAGTGAGCCTCCTCACGTCGGCTGCTACCAAATCGGAATTCCTAGGACACTACGACAGGCTGTGGATCAGATCAGCCTGGCGTCTTGACCAAAGCAGAAGCGAGGCTGTTGTCAGCCCCGCTTGGTGCTTTCTAAACTTTGGAATTGCTCAGCGGCTACTTCGCCTCATCCGCCGCGTCAAACGCGTGTTGGAGAGCGACCAAATCTTCACCGGGCTTGAGCGAATCGAGCACGGCTTGTTCGGCTTTGAGCTGTTCCTGCGAGTAATTCGCAGCCTTGATTGAGAGACCGATACGGCGCTCGGCCTTGTCGATCTTGATGACGCGCGAGGTCACTTCCTGATCGACCTTGAGCACGTTCTTGATTTTGTCGATGCGATCTTCGCTGACTTGCGAGATGTGCACCAACCCATCGATGTCATGCTGCAAACCGATGAACGCGCCGAAGCTGGCCAGCTTGGTGACCTTGCCGGTGACCAGATCGCCGACTTTGTAGTACTTGTCGATGTTGTTCCAGGGATCTTCGCTGAGTTGTTTCAAACCAAGCGAGATTCGCTGATTCGCCTTGTCGATTTCGAGCACGACGGCTTCGACTTCTTCGCCCTTCTTCAGGACTTCCGATGGGTGATTGATCTTCCGTGTCCAGGAAATATCGGACACGTGGATCATTCCATCCAAGCCATCTTCGAGTTCGATGAAAGCGCCGTAACTCGTCAGATTGCGGATGCGACCTTTAACGCGGCTTCCGGGCGGATACTTCTCAATGGCTTTGTCCCACGGATTCGTTTCGAGTTGGCGGATGCCGAGCGAAATCTTTTGTTCTTCCCGATTGATTCCGAGCACGACAGCTTCGAGTTCCTGATCGACCTTGAGCACGTCAGAGGGCTTGGCGATGCGTTTCGTCCAGGAAAGTTCGGTAACGTGCACGAGGCCTTCGACGCCAGGTTCGAGTTCGACGAAGGCGCCGTAAGGCACGAGATTGACCACACGGCCTTTGACACGCGCGCTGATCGGAAACTTCGTTTCGATTTGGTCCCAAGGATTGGCCAACTTCTGTTTCAGGCCAAGGCTGACTCGTTCTTTTTCCTTGTTAATGTCGAGCACCACGACATCGATATCCTGGCCCACCTTGAGCAATTCAGACGGATGTCCAATGCGGCCCCATCTCATGTCGGTGATGTGGAGCAGGCCGTCGATTCCGTTCAGGTCGATAAACGCGCCGAAGTCGGTGATATTCTTGACGGTTCCCTTGCGGATATCGCCAGGAGTCATTTCGGACAGCAGGCGGGCGCGTTTTTCGTTGCGTTCCTGTTCGATCAACTCGCGGCGTGAAAGGACAATGTTCTGCCGGTCTTGATTGATTTTGACGACCTTGAAGTCGTACGTATTGTTGACGAGCGCATTCAAATTCTTGGGCGGGACAACATCAATTTGAGAAGCGGGCAAGAAAGCCTCGACTCCGATGTTCACTAACAAACCGCCTTTTACGACGGCCTTCACTTTGCCGGCGATGGTGCCGCCTTCGTTGCAAATGGTCAGAATCTTGTCCCAGTTCTTCTTGAACTCCGCCTTTTCTTTGGACAGGACCACCATTCCTTCCTTGTCCTCCAGTTTCTCGATTAAGACATCTATTTCGTCACCGACCTTTACAGTTTTGATGTCATCAAATTCGGCTCCGGGAATGACACCTTCGCTTTTGTAACCGATATCTATAAGCACTTCTTTAGGACGAACTTCAATGATGGTGCCTTTGACGATTTCCCCGGCCGCAAAGCGCATCGAGCTTTGCTTGAGGGCCTCTTCCATCGTGAGCATAACAGTGATTTAGTATGGACTTCCAGCGGAGGCTTGGTCGGCGTTGATGCGCCTACGAAGACTCCATTGCCTAACGGACCAAACGTTGCATGGCAACGGAGGGTTAAAGGTTAGGTTGCGACGTTAACTTTTCTTTTCTCAGCCTTTACGGACAGCCGCACACGCGGCGCCCAGGCGACCGATAAGATAGGCGCGGCATTTCGAGTTGCAAGAGCGAAATAACCAAAGGACCAAAGGACCAAGGGACAGGGGCGTATTCGCCCGAATGGATGGCGGCGTTTGAGATAGGTGAGAGGCATCGGTTGCGTTAGACAACGTGAAGGCCCAATTTGCAGGTCCGGAAACCGCCGGAACTGACTGAACTTTCGATTTACCTTTGTCCCTTGATTCTCTAGCCTCGCGTCATGTTTTCACACGTTGTTATTTTTTGGACGGACCCGGCCAAACCACAGGCCGCCGACGATCTGATTGCCGGCGCGGAGCGTTACCTGAAACCGATTCCGGGGGTGATGCATTTTCACATTGGGAGAATGGCGCCAAGCCCGCGACCGGTTGTGGATCAGACGTACCAGGTCGCGCTCAATATTATCTTTCCATCCCAAAAGGCGCAGGACGAATATCAGATTCACCCGCTGCACGTGGAGTTCGTCGAAAAGGTTTTCAAGCCGGCTTGCCAGAAAGTGGTGGTTTACGATTTCGAATAGGCCCGGAAAGTGCTGGCGATTACCCGAAAAACGCGGGCAATCGAATTCGTTTGGCAGAGGGCACGTCTAACAAGACGACCTCGCTTTTAAACGTTTAACGCTTATTTTAGGCTGAATTGCCGCACGCGAGGTTAGCGGCTCATGTAGAGCGGCCGCAAGTTTGCCCCGGCTCTTTCATCTGGAAAAACAGGCTGTTCGCCCGGAAAAGCCGGATGAGATTTGACTAGACTTTTGGAACGGGCTTTGGCAAACGCTTGGGATGCCAAAAGTACAAATTCCTTCCGAAACCGGCGTGCTGGAGCGCGTCTCTGTGCGGCTGCTGCTCCCTGAGGAGCGGGAACGATT
>Ga0194131_10001373_pt1 | contig 41741 bp, 46 predicted proteins | sample TA2KigO120mmetaG_FD_148631 | JGI IMG/M metagenome (GOLD analysis project Ga0194131, IMG submission 148631) | Freshwater microbial communities from Lake Tanganyika, Tanzania - TA2015053 Kigoma Offshore 120m | ecosystem: Environmental > Aquatic > Freshwater > Lake | place: Tanzania: Lake...
CTGCTGCTTCTTGCAGTATCTTCTCTGATTCTGCATTTGTGGTTTCATCTACACCAAATGATGCATCACTGCTCTGGAATGTCTCAGTCATCAAGCCGCTTAGCATTTCTGTCATTCTATTCAATTCTTGATCTGCGCCTGGCATGAACTTGATTAGTGAAGATTTGAGACTCTTCATCAGGCCGATTGTTGGCATAATTGTTACAACTGTATCACCAAGGTTGTGGAATGTGGTTAATCTTAATTCGATTTGTTCAAGAGCTATTCGTGCATTCCCTAAGATTCTACTTACTTTACGAATTTCAGCTAGCTCATTTGATAATACTTTACTAGTTGATGTATCATGTTGTTGAGTAGCAGTAACAACTCTCTGGAAAAGCTGTTCGTCTCGTTGTTTTAGTTTAGAGAGCATGTTGTCTAACTTTCCAATTTGTAGTTGAAGTCTCTTGATGGCTGTTTCTACTCTAGGCTTTAGTGCACCTTTAGGTTTTAATGCATCGTTGATTCGTTCGCCTAATCCCTGTGTTTGTGGTTTAGACCATTTGTTTTGAAAGCTAGTCACGCCACATGCTGCAATAGTTGATTCTTAATTCAAGATGTGAATTATACTTAACAGTGCACTAAATTTAGCTAACAAAAATTAGGGAGAAAAGATTTAGTTTTTAGACCTTTAGTAGAGTCGTTCTCTGTGGGTGAATCTTTCGGATGTGATTCGGTATTCCCGATGGATTGTTTATCAGTTCACCACAAAGTGGGCACTTTTCCATTTTCTGTTTGTGAGTTAGAACATTCGTATTTAAATATTGCTTTAAAAGGATTTTTCGTTCTAAAAGAGTAAAAAAATAAACAAAAAATCAAGTTTTGTTAAATCTTCATTTTGAATCAAAATGAAACTTTTCGTATTTTATGTAGCAGACAGTAAATGTCACAGAAGTAACTATACGAAATAGATACAAAGGCTTGAAATAAGCATTAAAACCTGATCTTTTCCCAAATTTTAAAATCCATTAAGACAAGATTTCTCTAATGAAAAAGGGTATTTTTGGGGTAGCTATAGCAGTGATTATTTCCTTCCTAGCAGTACTGGTTTTTTTTGATTTTGGACAGCCAGAATTTAAAAAAGCAGACAGGATTTACCATGTAACGTTAGCCAGTCCTGATTTATACAAAGAGGGAGTTTTTGTTGATTCCTTTCTTATTCAAAAAGGTGAATACCTCTTTAGATTTGTACCAAATGGAGATAGCCCAGAGATATTATCCATCACCTTAACTGGAAGTTCTTTTTCTTTTTCAGAAGATTTTGGATTAGAGGGAAGTTCTCATGAAACTGGCATTTCGGTGTATTATACATGGGATTACATTGGTGAAAAACAATTATCGATTCCAGATGAACAGGAGTTAGAGATTCTAATTAATCCTCATGGTAATATTCAAGGTCCTGTATCACTTGACATAATCAAGATGTAAAGAGTAATGGCGTGACCCCAGATGCAGAAGTTTGAGAGATTACCTCTCATGTCAACGCTTCATATGCGTTTGACTGCCCATCTTTCTGCGAGGCCACGCACGTTCAGTCGTTAGGATTTGCATCCTTCCGCATTAATTATTATATGATTTTAAAGTATTTAAGATTTTATTATAAATTTTACATATAGACAAATTTTTTATTAACAAATATCAAAACTGGAAGAAAAAAGTGTTGTTGTTTTGATTGGTTGGTAATGGATTGTATCTTTTATCGTATATGTAGAGATGATATTGTTAGCAATAACATTTTGAATGTTTGTTAGACTCTAAAATCTAAATGATAGTGAATTATAGAGTTGTTAATCATATGAAACCTAAGACAAAGAAAAAGCTTGAGATAATTATCTTACTTTCACTTATATGGTTTGTAATAACCCTCCCTCTACCTTGGATAATAACAGCACCACCTGATGATGCTAGGATACAGTTAACTGTGATTTTACAGATTACTGCCTTGATTTCTGTTCCTTTTGTCATACTTGCCATAGTATGGACCATAAGACCAGAATTGACAACCTAGGTCAGTTTTTAAACCACGGTTGTTGCTCTAGATAATCAATTTCTTTTATTATTTCTTGAATCTTTTTTGTTATGGTTATTTGGGATTGGAACTGTTCAAACATTGCAGTTTCCGCTTCTTGTGATAGAACCTCTTTTTCTGTTTTTGAAAAGAATTCTTCTTCCTTAGACAAGTGATCTTTTAGGTAAATCGAATAGGTTCGTAAAAACCTTGCAACAGGTTCGCTTGTGTTAGTACCATTTTTCCATTGTTGGAGGTATTTTGCTATGTTTTTTGCTATTCTACGGCTAAACTCATGCTCTATCATAAAGACTCTAATTTCCTTTTTAAGCGTACCATAACTTCCAACACAAGCAAAATACGAATCCTCCTCTCTTGAATAGTGAATAGAATCCAAAAATTCTAAGATGATGAGGTTGATTTTTTCAAGATCCGAAAATGGGATTATTTTTTGTTCGTAAATACTCTTGTAACACTTTAGGATGATTTTCTCTAATCTTTTAATTTGCTCGTGATCCTTTCTAAGTACATTTGTTGCACTCATAGTTGTTTTAAAAAATTGATTTGTATATAATCCCATAATGGATTATGTTACAGTAAAGAGGATGATTTTTTTTGGATTATATTGAATAATGCCAAAATGAATCTGGCCAAATCCATTACCGTAATATCCTTCTGGGCCGCCAAGACCTAATCGAATTAGATAGTTGTTAGTTTTCTTTATTTCAAATTCTTTTTTCCCAAGTAAGAATTTCCCAAATTTCTCAGTTTCTGTTTTAGTTGAGTTATAGATTTCGTTAATTAACTCGTCATCTTGTTTTATTGCAGTTTCCAAATGTTGATGACCGCATAATATTACAAAGTTATCAAGGTTTTTCCTACTTTCTTTAAATGCAGACAATGCAGTATAATGATATCCTGAATAGCTAAAGTATTCAAATTCTTCTTCAGAAAGCCTCTGCCATGTTCGTTGGTACAACCATGATTCTTGGCCTGCGTTTGACGGTGTTATTTTTTGTGGATCAAGTGTACCACCATGAACAAACACTAGACCGTTTTTCTTATCGATAAACTGTTGGCAGCCAAAAGTTTCATCGTCATTTTGTTTAAAGAATCCAAGCTCATTTTCAGTTAATACTTGATGGGCTGCAAAGCTTTCAAGTGTGCTTCCGCTTACACGTCGTTTATACAGAAAAGCTTCATCGTGGTTTCCCATAATGGAGATTATGTGATAGGTTTTTTCGAGCAAGGTCATTTTTTTTAAAACTTCGCTTGGATGTGTGCCACGTTCTAAGATATCGCCTAGATTAATAATTCGTGAGTATTCACCATACTTTTTTTTGAACTCTGACATATTTGCTATATTCAAGATTGTATCAAGTGCATTAATGTCTGCATGAATATCAGAGAATACAAGATCCATTGTTTTGTTTTTTGTTTGTAGGTTAATTTCTAATTTATCAAAGATTTATAATAATTAATGGTAGTTAAATTGTTAAAGAATCCTTTAGACCTTTGTATCTATTTCGTATAGTTACTTCTGTGACATTTGCTGCTTCTGCGATATCTCTCTGAGTTTTATCCTCTCCATTTTTGACACATGACAGGTATAGTGCTGCAGCGGCAAGTCCCATTGGATCCTTTCCTGCTGAAACCTCATTTTTTTGTGCGTCTTGGAGTACTTTAATTGCATAGCGTTTTGTTTTTTCTGCAATTCCAATAACGCTTGCAATTCTAGCTACGCATTGAATCGAGTCCGTAACTGGCATCTTTAGATCCAATTCTTTTACAAGAAGTCGGTAACACCTAGCAATGTCTTTTCGTTTGATGTTTGCAGCAATTTCTATATCTTTTAGGTTTCGTGGAGTAGCTGTATCACGACAAGCAGCATAAAGTGCAGCTGCCATTAATGCAGATATTGATCTTCCCCTTACAAGACCCTTGTCCAAGGCCTTTCTGTAGATATATGCTGCTTTTTCTATTACAGCGTCAGAGATTGCTAGTTTATCTTTTAACCTGTTAAGCTCGCTAAAGGCCTGTCTAAAGTTTCGATCTACTGGTTCATGGACCTGACTTCTGCTATCCCATGTCCTGAGACGCTCAATTGTACTTTTCATTGATGCAGTTAGCGGTTTTCCAGATGCATCTTTGTTTATTGGATCAATTATTGTTGCAAGGCCCATATCATGCATAGTAAGTGATGTTGGGGCACCTGCTCTTGCTCTATCTCCATGTTCATCTTGTGTGAAGGAACGCCATTCAGGGCCTGACTCTTGCAATTTTTCTGACATAACAAAGCCGCATTTTGAGCAAAACAGCTCGCCTGATTCGGTATCAGTTACGAGTTTACCCCTTCCACAGCGTGGACATCGTTCTTTGGTATTTACTACCTCTTTTAGCATATTCTCACTATAGTAGTGTATAATGTAATAATTGGTATTTATGAATCAACGCCATTTTTGGCTATAGATATCACTAAGATTGGTTGTTAGGCAAATAATTTTGAATTAATCAAATACCAAAGGAGGACTACAAAAAGCCGCATAAGATGTGTATTTAGTACGATTAAATGGCAACAGTCAAATTTGAACCTCTGTTCTATTTGTATTCATGCAAAAATCCCTAGTATTCATTATCAAAACATCCTTTGTATATAGTGCGTTAGCGTTTTTGTTTTCTATAATTGGATTGTTTTTACCTTCTACAGTAACCTATGTTGTTGGTAATCCCCTAGAAGTCAGTGCTATCAGTGTTGAGCATGTAGTTGGCCATATTGTATGGGGATTGATGGTTTCTGCGTTAAGCCTTGGTCTTAGATATTTTGTTTTAGGAGGTATTTTTCCAATAATTTTAGATTCAGATCATCTAATTCAATTCTTTGACCTAGAAATGGTGCCACGAATGGCACATTCTATTTCATTTGGATTTTTAGCATTTTTTGTCTTGTTATTGATTTTTGGAAAACGTGATTATAGGTTAGCTGGTATAGCTTTTGCAGCAATGCTTGCACATGTATCTTATGATATTTTGCTTGGTGGAACAACTAGTTTTCCATTTTTAACACCTTTTGTAGCAGAATCACTTACATTTCAAGGTCATGACTGGATTGTTATACAGCTCATAGCTGTGGCAATAGTAGGAATTTGTACCATAATAACAAAAATAGAAGCTAGGAAAAAATTGGTTGTTTAATCTAAACAGCCTTAGATTATTCTGACTATATCAAAACTTAAGAATGTCTTTTTGTTCGTTGACTTGATGTTTACTACAGTTATAGGTGGAACTGCCTCTCAAGGGCTTGCGAAAAAAATTGCAAAAAGACTCAAAGCTCGATATCTTAGCTCAGAACTAAAGATATTTCCTGATGGAGAATGTAAGATTACAATTCGAGGCAAACCAAAAGGAAGAGTGATTATTGTGCAATCTACATATCCTCCTGTTGATTCAAATCTAATTCAAGCACTTGCGCTCATTTCAAAAACAAGAGAATATTCACCCAAGACAATAGCTGTAATTCCATATTTTGGCTATGCAAGACAAGATAGAGAGTTTTTGCCAGGAGAGATTGTAACAATGAGGGTAGTAGCCAAGTTATTCAAGGCAGTAGGTACAACAAGAATTGTTATTATTGATGCTCATAGTAAAATTGCACTAAGACATTTTACAGTTCCTGTTAAGAACATTTCTGCAGTACCAGAACTTGCAAAATATTTCAGGAGATTACAACTAAAGAACCCATTAGTTGTTTCGCCTGATTTTGGTGGGATTGCTCGAGCAGGAGAATTTGCAAAGATTCTCAATACTGATTATATTGCTCTAGTAAAGAAACGAGATAGAAAAACAGGCAAAGTCGAAATAAAGTCTTCAGATCTACGAAATGTTAGTGAAAGAGATGTGATAATAGTAGATGATATGATTAGTACTGGTAACAGTATAATCAAAGCAGCCGAATTTTTAAAAAAGCAGAACTGTGGACGTCTTTTTGTTGCATGTACTCATGCGTTGCTAATCAATGACGCAGAGAAAAAGATCAGGCGAGCAGGTGTATCAAAAATTATTAGTGCTAACACTATTCCTAGCAAAACTTCTGTTGTAGATTCATCTGAAATTATTGTGAATGCTATCTCATAAGTAGGAAATTTGTTGTAATATGAGATTAATATTTCTGGGAACGTCTGCTGCCCAACCAACTTCTGAACGTGCTTTGACATGCATTTGTTTAGAAAAAGATGGCGAGGTTTTGATGTTTGATGCAGGTGAAGGTGCACAAATCTCGTATCTAAAATGTGGTTTAGGTTGGAACAAGAAAATGAGGATCTTTGTTACTCATCTTCATGGCGATCATTGTATTGGCATACTTGGATTATTACAGACAATGACATTACAAAACAGAATAGAGCCTGTTGAGATTTATGGTCCTGTAGGAATAGAGGAATTCATTGCTTCCAATATCAAAATCCTGAATTTTGGATTGTCATTTCCTGTGATTATTTCAACGGTAAATGATGGACTTGTTTTGGAGGATAAAACATACTTTGTTCATGCGTGTGAGGCAGATCATTTCATTCCAGCCTTTTCTTATTTATTTCAGGAAAAAGATAGACCAGGTAAGTTTTATCCAGAAAAAGCAAAATCACTAGATATTCCTGAAGGTGAGTTATGGCATAAGCTTCAGACGGATCATGAGATAAGAGTTGGAAACAAGACGATTAGACCTTCTGATGTAATGGGTGAAAAACGTCGTGGAAAAAAAATAGGAATATCTGGAGATACTAGACCCACAAAGAAGTTAGAGAATTTTTTTAAAAATTGTAATTATCTTAGCTTTGACTCTACATTTTCAGATGAGTTAAAAGAAAAGGCAATTGATACGTGTCATACTACTGCAAAAGAAGCAGCAATGCTTGCAAAAAATGCCAATGTAGAAAACTTGATTTTAACTCATTTTTCAGCCAGATATAAAAATGAAGATGAGTTATTAGCGGAGGCAAAAACAATCCATGATTCTGTAATAGCTGCAAAAGATCTTTTAGAAATTGAAATAAAATAGTAGCAAGACAGATGTTTGAATTAGTTTTAGACAGATTAAAAGTAGCAAGAAAAATTGTTTTTGTTACTGGTGCGGGAATATCTCAAGAGAGTGGCATTCCTACCTTTAGAGGAAAAGATGGATTATGGAGAAATTATGATCCTATGAAAATTGCTACTATTGATGCATTTTATGAGAATCCTAAACTTGTATGGGAATGGTATGAAGATAGAAGAAAAAATATCGTTATAGCACAACCAAATCTTGGTCATAATGCTATTGCTGAGCTTGAGAAATACAAAGAGGTCGTTGTTTTAACCCAGAATATTGATGGATTGCATCAAAGAGCTGGAAGTACCAAAGTCTTGGAGCTCCATGGTAGTATAATTAGAATAAAATGTACTACTTGTAGTTTTCAAGATTATATTACTTCTAATTTTGATATACTTCCTCCTCTATGTAAATGTGGAAAAATTTTAAGGCCAGATGTAGTATGGTTTGGTGAACCTCTACCTCAAGATATATGGACTGAGGCTACATCATATGCAAATTCTTGTGATGTTATGATAATAGTAGGAACATCGCTTTTGGTATCTCCTGCAAATACTTTACCACTATATGCCAAACAGAATAATGCTCTCTTGATTGAAATTAATCCCGAAAATACTGTAATGTCAGTTGATATGGATTTAACAATTAGAGGAACTTCTTCAGATATTATTCCTAAACTTACTAAGATGTTTTCTAAATTAAACTAGGGTGTCATAAAGACACCATTTATCATACTATTTAGATTTCCTGCTGGTTTGTAAACTGAAGATGTAATGGTGCCAAACTCTTTGTGTTCAACAATCATTTCTATTATGTGATCTGTGTTTGAGATATCTGTTATCGATGTTTCAAAATTTGATGCATAAAATGTGCCTGAGAATAATTCTCTTTCAGAATTTTTCAAGGTAAACTTGACAGATATTGTATTTCCTGAGTTATCAGAATATTGTACTTTTACATCACCATTGTCTTCCTGCGTGGTTGTTAGTTGTAATGTTTTGAGAAGTTTTGTTTGTAGTTGTTCCTGAGCTGAAGGACCATTGTTAATGAGTTCTGGCTCTTCTGTTGTTTCAGTTAATGTGTCTTCTTCTGTACTCTCCTCTTGTGATATTAGACCATCATCTTGTGGAGTAATGTCATCGTTCTGTATTGGAGTCTCGTCTTGTGTTGTTACTTGTTCGTCTTCAGTTGCTTCACCATAGTATGTATATTCTTCAGCTATCTCGGATTCTTGTTCTCCAGTTATTTCCTTATCTGAAAAGAGTTCAGCTGAGCCATCTTTTACGTTATCGAATTTTTCTCCAATGTTATCAATCGTATTATCAATTCCATTCTTTAATCCATCAATGTTCTGTTCTACTTTGTCGATAACTGCAACCTTGTCTTTTAGTGGATTAAATGAAGCAGGTGCAAAAAGAATGAAACCTACTACTAATACTGAAAAGATTAAGGCTAGTTTTAATTTCAATTCTTTCGAGTTTCTTATTAATAATAAAAGTTGGGAAATTCAAATCAATTGAGCAAATAAGGAAAAAAGCTGACTATTAATTGAATAGAAGTAGGAATTAAGATTATTGAGAACTTGAGATAAGCCAGTCTATTATGTTCTCAATATGTTTAGATTGTAAGATTACTTTGATAGGGCCTAGAGGGGACTCATCTGCGTTCTCACATAATGTGACTACGTCTACAAATGCTGCCTGTTTATTCAGATAAAACCATGTAGAATCATCAACTAGGTTTCTTTTCAGATTACGCCCGTAAACTTTGTGAATATTACGGGAATGAATTATTTCATGAATATGGAGTAGGCTCTCCAGTGTTTTTGAAGTAGCCTTAAGTGAATCATCTTTTATGTGAATATCAATATTAGAAAGAACGTTTGAAATTGCATGTTCGACTTTTTGTGGATCTTCAGATGGATTGATTTGACAATAGGCACTAATCTGACATGAGATATTTGTAATATTCAGCTTATCCAACCTTTGATGATTTTGTATGCTGTATCAATGAGCTCATTTATTGTCATGTTGTTATTTGAGATACTTTCATCTGCAAGTGCAATGGAATTACTTACCCCAACTCCAATTTCTCTTGCATCTCTTTCATTGAATGTTTCTTGGTTTTGTGGATCATCAGATCTTCCTCGCTTTGTTAAGAAGCTATAACGTGTATTTGTTGAAGCATGAATAGCAAGAATCTTTACTATCCCGATTTTTCTTAATACATCGATCTCTGCATTTGATCTAATTCCATCTATAACTACTACAGAAGCATTAGATGCTGTTATCTGTTCTATTATTAGCTCTGCGATTGCGCCGGGACCGTTTTTTTCTCGAAGCTCAAGCATTAAATTGCCTAGGTTTTCTCCAGTTGGTTCTAGATTTCTTTTTTTTGCTTCTGCTCTTACTGCATCTCCCATATTGATAACATCAAATCCTTTAGATTTCAGACCGTTTGCTATGGTAGATTTACCTGCTCCTGGCATTCCAGTAAGACAAACAATTAGTTTTGACAATTCACATCATCTCATCATGACTGCTCTATGAAGGTACCGGAAATTATTATAAAGATATGATCAAAAACTTGTAATGCGAACTTTTGTTGCAGTAGAAATTAGCTGCAAAGATGTGTTAGAATCAATTAAAAAAATTCAATCAAGCTTAAAGATAAATGCAAAACCAATCGAGCCACAAAATATGCACTTTACTCTTCAGTTTCTAGGAGAAGTATCAGATAGTATGTTAGGGAATATTCAAGATGCGTTAAGTTCAGTTGAGTTTGAACCTTTTGATGTTAGTTTTGAGAGCATTGGGGTGTTTCCAAAACCACGATTTGCACGTATAATATGGGTTGGTGTTGATAAAGATGGAACAGAATATCTTACAAATCTTGCTAGAAAAGTAACTATGGTGTTATCTCCTCTTGGTTTTAGTCCAGACAAACCTTTCCAACCACATGTAACTATCTTTAGAGTTAAAAATAAGATTAATGACATCACAGATGAATTGACAAAGATCAAAGATTCATCATTTGGGATTCAGAGAGTTGTTGATATCAAATTAAAAAAAAGTTCTCTCACTTCTAAAGGACCTGTATATTCAGACTTGTATGTGGTGAAAGCAAGACAATGAAACAGATTCTTGATAATGCAAGAAGAATAGCTATTCCGTCAATTAGATTACAACAAGAAAAGACAAAGACTGCTAACCTTGCTTTTGGATTAGTAAAAGAACAGACATCAAAATATCAAGAGATAGTAGCTATTGAATTTGGGGGTTCATATTCAAAGAGTACGTGGTTACCAGACAAAGCTGATATCGATATATTCATCAAGTTCGAAAAATCAGTTTCTGAAGAAAAGTTCATTGAACTTGCAAAAAAGATTGGGTTTGACTCACTAAAAAAATTCCACCCATATGTTAGATATTCAGATCATCCTTATGTAGAGGCAAAAATTCAGGGGACAAAAGTCAATGTGGTACCATGTTATGATATAGAAAAGGGACAGTGGAAAAGTGCTGCAGATAGATCTCCTTTTCATACACAGTTTATGCTTGAATCTCTAACAAATACAATGAGAGATGAAGTTAGACTGCTTAAGGTATTTCTTAAGACTGTCAGAATCTACGGAGCAGAGATTGCAAAGCAAGGATTTAGTGGATATGTTGTTGAAGTATTGATTTTGAATTATGGTACTTTTGAAAATGTCATCAAGGCTTTTGCAAATGTAAAACCAAATCAAATCATAGGTAATGCATCCAAAGGGTTTGATACTGCTGTAATTATTATGGATCCTATAGATAATACTAGAAATTTAGCAGCCGCAATTTCAGTTGAAAGTATTGGAAAGTTTGTACTTGCCTGTAGATCTTTTTTGAAAAAACCGTCACTATCTTTTTTCAGACCTAAAATGAATTCAAAGATTTCAAAGAAAAATTTAGAAAATGTTCTTGTTGTTACATTTAACTTCAAACCAAGAAGCCCTGATATTATTTGGGGTCAGATAAAACGTGCTGCTAATTCACTTGCAACACAAATGCAGATTGAGGAGTTTAACGTTCTAAGAAGATCAGCGATAACTAATGAAAAAACAGAGGCCGCATTACTTTTTTTACTACAATCAACTAGAATCTCTGAGTTGTATACTAGGGAAGGACCTGACTTTTACAGTGAAACGGATTCTAGTATGTTCATAACAAAGAATGTAAAGAAAAGTAGAATTATGTGGGTAAATACTGATGGAAGAATTCATTCGTTACAGAAGCGTAATCAAAATGATGCACAATTATTTTTACAAGATTTATTAAAAAATCATTTAGATAAAACTGGCATACCAAAAGGACTCAAATCTGATTTAAAAAAAGGGTTCAAAATATTTCCTGCAAGCAAAATTACAAGTAAATTCATTAAAGAGGCGTTAACAGAACTTGTCACGACAGATAATGCGATATTTTCTTCCACTTGACAAGTTATCTCTAGAGCCTTATTCTGCAATAATTGGATATCCAAAAGCTACTAAAAAGCAAATCAAGGCAAGAATTATTGAATTAAAAAAACTAGGCATACAAAATGTGTCTTTTCAAGGACCGTCAAAGATTGGTAGCTTGAGCATTTTGGGTAAAGGCTATGTTGGCATTGTGGTTTTGGCTAAAATAAAAAACAAACTTGTTGCAGTAAAAATTCGTCGAACTGATGCCTCAAGAACCAATATGACAAAAGAGGCAGAATTTCTAAAAATTGCAAATAATGTAGGTGTTGGTCCATTGCTGATAGCAAAAAGCAGGAATTTCATAATAATGGAATATTTGAATGGTAAAAAAATTGGCGAGTGGGTAAATGAGCTAAAGAGTAAGAGTGATACCAAGTTATTAAAATCAACAATGCAAAAGATTTTGAAAGACTGTTATAGTCTTGATGTAATTGGTCTGGATCATGGAGAGTTAAGTACCATTTCAAAACACATAGTTATTGGTAAGTCAAAAACAACTATAATTGACTTTGAGAGTGCCAGTACTCAAAGAAGGGTTTCTAATGTAACGTCTGCTACTCAAGCAATTTGTATTGGTTCTGGAATATCAAAGACTGTTAGAAAGATATACAGACTTCCTTCAAAAAATAAAATTATCAAGGTTTTAAGATCATATAAACAAGCACAGGGTCAGCAAAACTTTGAAAAAATTTTAGAGGTTTTAAGGTTATAAAACTAAAAACTTTGTATTAAAGAATTGACAGACTTTCTATTAATGGGACCGGCAGGATTTGAACCTGCGACCTCCAGCACCCCAGGCTGGCATCATGGCCAAACTAGACGACGGCCCCTAAATGTTGAAGCAAAAAGTGAAATTATTAAATCGTCGTATCGATTAACTAGAAGTATTGAAGATTTGCTCTATTTGTCATAAGATTTCAGCATCAGATGAGGATCACTTAGATTGTCAACAAAAAAGAAGAATTGAATTAGAAGATGAGGATCTAAAACTAAATCTGCCTGAAAGATTTAGCGTTGCAAAGAATATTGATGATCTTAATACTGAGATTAAAGCTATTTTAGAACATATGACAAAAGAAAAGGAGAAGCTATAGCCACTTTTCTAATCGACCCGCTTCAAATTTTTCTTTCTCTTGCATGTGTTGTGTTGTAGGATTTTTTAGTAAGGTGAGGGGGTTTAGAAAACATGTCTACTTCAATATACCCTGCCTAATTTGTTCCCATCTCAACAAAACATCCACCTTTTCCGTCAGACTGCTCTTTCTTTTTCATGTGTTATTTTTGCAATTATGTTTCTTGCAAATGTAATTCCGTGCTCTTCAGCAAAAATTCCTTCTCCCAGAATTAGGATATGAACCGTTGATCAGACAAATTATCTTTCTTGAGAAGTTGGTCTTATCAAAACTTCATTAACATTTACATGGCTTGGGGCTTGTATTGCAAATAAAATAGCATTTGCAATATCTTCTGCTTTCAATGCACCCATTTTCTTTGTATTTTCAATAAATCCTTTTAATGAATCATCAGTTATCGTGTTTGTAAGCTCTGTTGCAACTACTCCCGGCTCAATTGTTGTAATCCTAATGTTTGATCTTGGGCTCAGTTCTTGTCGTAATCCTTCACTAAATGCAGTTACGGCATGTTTTGTTGCACAATAAACACTTCCTGCTGGAAAAACAATTCGCCCAGCTACTGATGATATGTTGACTATATGGCCCGATTGTCTTTCTAACATGTGTGGCAGTACTGCAGCCGTACAATACAATACACCTTTAATGTTAACATCAATCATTTTATCCCATTCATCAACATTCAGCCGTTTTACAAAACTCAGAGGCATTAATCCTGCATTATTTACCAGAATATCTACTGTTCCATATTTTTTAACCGTAGCTTGCACAAATGAATCACAGTCTGATTTTTGTGTTACATCCAATTTTTGTGAAAAAACATCTCCTCCATTTTGTATAATCTCATTTTGAAGTTTAGCTAGTAGGTCAGTTCTTCTAGCTCCGATTGCAACTTTAGCACCATTTTTTGAGAGTGTTATTGCAGTAGCATAACCGATTCCACTACTTGCACCTGTGATTATTGCAACCTTTCCCTCAATCATAATAATCTATAACAAGCTTCTTTGTATCGTAAATATATTTTAGTAATAGTGATTAGATGATAATACCTTTACAAAATTGTTTTTTAACTATGATTTATTAAAGAAAAAGAGATTAGCTTCTTCATGAAGGCAGCAAAATGTGCTTATTGTGGGGAGATGCAAGATATGCCTTTTGAATGTAATTATTGTAAAGATCCCTTTTGTGCTGAACATAGACTGCCTGAAGAACATAGATGTGTTAAGTTATCTCAGCTTAGAGTCAAGAGGTTCGGAGAAAGAAAAGTGATCCGAGACAAAGGCAATGCCGGTTTTTTTAAAAAAATGTTTGGCAAGTTTAGATAAAGTTAGTATATTGATTTATCAGGATGGATCTTTGCACGTCGCGCTTGATAGAATAGTGTTATAGATAATGCAAACAAGACAACCGATGTAAGCCAATGTGCAGTTATTGCTGTAATGTATACTATTGCAAATGCTACTGAGATAATTCCTTGTGCAACTAGTTTTGACCAAGAAGGAATCTTTAGCCTCCTACCAATTATCTCAACTATAAAAAGCCCTATTACTGGATATATTGTTATTAAAAGGAAATCGACTACATCTACATCAAGATGAGACATTATTCAGACGGATTCTAGGTGTAATTTCTATCTAGTCTTCCAAGTGAATTTTTACTACAATGTTTTTTGTTATGAGTGCTTGAGCATTCTCATAGGGAATTGTTGCTATATCTTCTACCTTAAAAGGACCATATTTCTCTAGATCCGCACCAACTATTTGATCAATCTCTTTTAAAAAACGTACTACAATAGGTTCTGTTTTGTGTTTCTGTGATATCGATTCTAAGAATTTGGATTTTCCATTTAATAATCCAGAAAGGATCATTTCTTTTCTTTCTTCCATCTCAGTTTGTGCGTCAAGGATAAATTTTTCTTCATTCATCAAGTTAGTATTTGTGTTTAATGCTTTTCCAAGTCTAATTTTTAAAAGAAGTGAGACAATGTCGGTAATAATCATAATTAATGCATCTTTTACTTTGGATTCAATACCATCATATCCTTCACTTTTTAGTTTACTAACAAAATTAGAAATTGAGATGTAAAGATCTGGGGAAACTTCTTGCACTGTATCGTTTTCAGTTTCTCGTAACAAAATACCATATAATGAATTTACATCAATTTCTGTTTCTTCCATCAAACATCAACAACCTTAAATGGTGGAACTATTTGTGTTAGCTGGAATACAAAATTGCCATATAAAGTGATTGGTGGAAAGGCTACACAAATAACATATTCTCCTGACGAGGTTTTTTCGAAAATAAAACATGAGCAGATCAGGTTTATAGATCTACAATTTTCTAGCTTACTTGGCAGATTTCATCATACTACAATATCTGCTGACATGTTCACACCAGAACAGATGCAAGATGGGCTACCAAAACTTGATGGTTCATCAATTGTAGGTTTTACTACCATTGATGATTCTGATCTTATACTCAAACCAGATCCAAACTCTTATGCTGCTATACCATGGATGACCGAAAAGAAAACCGCACGACTTATCTGCGATGTTTATTGGGGGGGTGGAAGAGGAAGATTAGAGCGAGATCCTCGAGGCGTAGCACAAAAAGCAGAGAGCTATCTTAAGGCTCAAGGTTTTGATTATAGTTCATGGGGTCCTGAAGTAGAATTTTTTGTTTTTGATAAAGTGCATTGGGATGTATTAACACCTTACAAGGGTCAATCATACTCAATTGAATCAATAGAAGCGCCATGGAGCCAAGAAGGAACTGGATATCCAATGGGTCTTAAAGAAGGATACTATCCAAGTACTCCTTCTGATACTTTGACACCATTTCGTAATGAATGTGTAGATGTGTTAAACGAATCTTTTGGGATTTTATGTGATAATCATCATCATGAAGTTGCAACCGCTGGCCAGTGCGAAATTGACATAAAATATGATTTTCTAACAAATGCTGGAGATGCAACGCAAACCTACAAGTTTGTAGTACGAAACATAGCACAAAAATTCCATAAAGTTGCTACAATGATGCCAAAGCCCATTTCTATGGATGCGGGTTCTGGAATGCATACCAACGTCAGTTTATGGAAAGATGAGAAAAACGCATTCTTTGATGAAAGTGATAAGGATGAGCTTAGTCAAGTTGGGAGATATTTTTGTGGAGGTATAATTAATCACGCAAAGGCTCTTTCAGCTATTACAAATCCTACTACCAATTCGTATCACAGACTCGTACCAGGTTACGAGGCTCCTACTTACATAGCATGGAGTGCAAGTAATAGATCTGCAATAGTTAGAATTCCTCAACATTTCAAAGGTACAAAGTATTCGTATCTAAAAAGACTAGAGTTTAGAGCTCCAGATCCTTCATCAAATCCTTATCTTGTTTTCTCAGCAGTATTAGCTGCAGGTCTTGATGGGATTAAGAAAAAGTTAGATCCTGGTGATCAAATTCATGAAGACATTTACAAAATGACAAAGGTGGAACGAAAGAAAAGAGGAATAGCTGTTCTTCCATCTAGTTTAGGAGAAGCGCTTGATGAACTTGAAAGTGATAGAAAATTCCTTAATCCAATTTTTAGTAATGATGTTATAGATAAAATAATTGAGTTAGAAAGAAAAGATCAGCGGGAGATTTCATTAAGACCGCATCCTCACGAATTTTATCTTTATTTTGATGTATAGAATCTAGAAAGTGATTAGGGGTTTTCCCATTATATCATAAATGAAGATTAGTGATATTGTGATTAACGCAAAACCGCTTCCAAGATAAATCATTCTTCGTTTTTCTGATGTAGCAGCTTTGTAAACGAGAATTGCGCCTCCAAGTCCCACAAACAATATTATCACTCCAATTATTACAAGGTCAAACCCTTGACCGGTAATAAGTGGGCTAAAAAATCCTGCTAGTAATGCAAAAAAAACAGTTATGTAAACATATTTTATACCGCTAAGAATTTTTGAGCTTTTCTCAGTTGTTAGTCTTTGTTTAGGAATATTTTTTTCACTATCACTGGTTGAATGTTTTACAGTTTCTTCTTTTTTAGAATCTGTTTGTTTGATTTTTTTATAAAAAAAATTTTTCTTTTTAGCCAATGTCTACATATCCATGCCGCCCATGTCTGGCATGCCGCCCATACCACCCATGCCGCCCATTCCCATACCCGGCATACCACCTTCACCACCATGTGGTGGACCTGCAGCTTTAGAAGTAGCTATTACATCGTCAATTCTTAGTATCATACAAGCTGCTTCAGTGGCAGCAGAGATAATTTGTTGTTTAACGGCTAGAGGCTCAATTATATCACTTGATTTCATGTTCGCTACTTTTGCTTTCATGACATCAACGCCTATCCATTTTTCGCCCTTTAGTTGCTTTGAGCGAAGGTTTGTAAGCGTATCAATTGGATCCATTCCTGCATTTTCAGCTAGTGTGAGTGGAATAGATTCTAACGCTTCTGCAAACTTTTCGGCTGCTAATTGTTCACGGCCTTCCAAAGTCTTTGACCATGTCCTTAGTTTTGTTGCAGTATAGGTTTCAGGTGCACCACCGCCTGCAACTATAGAAGGCATTTCCATTACGTCTTTTACAACCATTACAGAATCATGAACTGATCTTTCTACTTCATCAACAACTCTTTGTGAACCACCTCGTAGTAAAAGGGATACTGATTTTGGATGTCTACAACCTTCAATGAAAACCCATCTGTCCTCTTCAATCTTTCTTTCCTCTACTAGTTGAGCGGTACCGAGATCTTTTTCAAATAGATCATCAAGGTTTGTTGTGATCCTAGCGCCTGTTGCTTTTGCAAGTTTTGTCATATCACTTTCTTTTACTCGTCTTACTGTTAGTATTCCTGATTTTGTAAGGTAGTGTTGTACCATATCATCAACGCCTTTCTGACAGATAAGTACCGTGGCACCTGATGCAACAATCTTATCAACCATGGTTTTTAGCATCCTGTTTTCTTCATCTAGAAATGTTTTCAATTGTTGTGGATTTGAGATATTAATTTTAGCATCAGTTTCTGTTTTATTAATTTCAAGTGCGGTGTTTATAAGTGCAATTTTTGCCTCAGAAGCTTTTTTTGGCATTCCAGCATGAACTACTTCTTTATCAAGGACTATGCCCTCAATTATTAATGAGTCTTTAATCGATCCCCCTGCTTTCTTTTCTACTTTGATATCATCTTCATCAACACGATATGCCTCACCATCTTTTTCAGCAACAGCTAGTACAGCTTTAACAACTATGTCAGCAAGATGTGTGGAATCCTTTCTAACAAGTTTTGTTTGCATTGCTGTTTTTGCAATTTTTTGTAAAAGCGTTTTATCGTTTGGAGAAACAGTATCAGCTATTTCCTGCAATAATTGCTTTGCTTTTCTTGCAGCCTTCCTATATCCATCTACAATAATTGTTGGATGAACGTCTTGATTTATCAAAGATTCTGCGCTTTCTAATAATGCACCGGCTAGCACCACAACGGATGTTGTTCCATCACCAACTTCATTATCAGTTGTTTTAGAAATTTCGACTAGCATCTTTGCAGCTGGGTGTTGAACATCGATTTCTTTTAAAATGGTGGCACCATCATTAGTAATTGTAACATCACCTAGATCATCTACAAGCATTTTATCCATTCCACGTGGACCCAAACTGGTATGAACAATTTCGGCGATAATTTTAGCAGCCGCAATGTTGTTTTTTTGAGCCTCACGTCCCTTAGTTTCGGTTGCACCGTCTTTTAGTAAAACAACAGGCATGGTTCCTTTAATACTCATTAATCGACAAACGACACTTTCCCTTTTTATATCTTCTTGGCATTGTGTAGATCTTGAAAATTATATCAAACGGTGTTTTTAAATTGGGAAAATTGCTTCGCAAAGCATGACAAGTTCTTACAAAAATTCTTACACGAGAATTTTTTCAATGCTTAAAGAACATAACAAATGGTTTGAGAACTCCATTCCTCTAATAGCAAGTGAAAATATTCCTAGTCCAGCAGTAAAAGAAGCAATACTTTCTGATTTTGGAAACCGTTATGCGGAAGGATGGCCAGGCGAACGAGTTTATGCTGGCTGCATATACATAGACAAAGTAGAGTTTGAATGCATGAGGCTTGCAAAGACTCTATTCAAAGCAGAATTTGCAGATGTGCGACCCATTTCGGGAGTTGTTGCAAATCTTGCTGTATATTGTGGATTTACTAATCCGGGAGATGTAATGATTGCACCATCAATTCCTGCTGGTGGACATATTTCACATGGAAAAAAAGAACATTCAGGTACTGCGGGCTTAGTTCATGGTCTCAATATAGAGTTCTATCCTTTTGATGCCGAAGAAATGACAATAGATGTTGATAAGACAAAAGACAAAATTGAAGAACTAAAAAACTTGAACAAATTGCCTAAAATGGCAATGTTTGGGGGATCGTTGTTTCTGTTTCCTCATCCTGTAAAAGAGCTAGCCGATTTTCTGAAAAGCTATAATATTCATATTAATTATGATGCTGCTCATGTAGCTGGACTAATTGCTGGGGGGCAGTTTCAAGATCCTTTACGAGAAGGAGCCGACACCATGACTATGAGCACTCACAAGACTCTATTTGGTCCACAGGGCGGTTTGGTGTTAGGTTTTGAAAAACATGCGGATGTAATCAAAAAAGCTACGTTCCCAGGTCTTACAAGTAGCCATCACATACATCACATGGCTGCAAAAGCAATAACGTTTGCAGAGACATTAGAATTTGGAAAAGATTATGCTAGACAAGTAATTAAAAATGCTAAAGCATTGGCTGAAGCATTAAGTGATTTTGGTTTCAAAGTGCTTGGGGAGAAAAGAGGTTTTACAAAATCACATCAGATAGCTGTGAATGTTCTTGATTATTCTGATGGTGGAAAAGTAGAAACAGATTTAGAAAAAGCAAATATTATTGTAAATAGACAGTTAATACCTGGAGACATCAAGGCTGGGCGAAATTATTATCATCCTGGAGGAATTAGACTTGGTGTATCAGAGATAACAAGACTTGGAATGAAAGAAGGAGAAATGAAAGATGTTGCATCTTTCATTAAGCAGGTTGTAATTGAAAAAAGAGACCCCAAAAAACTTGCACCAAAAATAAAATTATTTAGAAGAACTTATCAAAAGGTTCATTATTGTTTTGATAAAAAACTTGGCGCTTATGAATATGTAAAACTTAGATAATATGAATTAGGCATAATCTGTAAGAAGAAGTTGATCACCTTTATTTTTGCCAAAGATAAGATCAATTTCATCTGCTAATGTTTGGACTCTAGTTTTTAGATAAGTATTAGTTTCGTATTTTTCTGTCAGTCGTTTAGCAAGTTTTAGATATTTTTCAACTGATGCTCTTGTAATTGTTTGGATAAGATTGTTACCACAACTACATTTTTGTGTTAGTGGAATTCGTCTGAAACTCCGGCCACATGCAGTACATCTAAAACTCTGTTGTCCATATGCTCTGAGATTTCCCATAATATCTGGTAAGAGGTGAGTTGTGATCACATGTGAGACAATTTCGTTTGTATCTACTGCGTTGATGAGATCAGCATTTCGAATTTGCATGTCAAGTTTTTCAATCATAGAACCGAGTGTTGAATATGCACTCCTAGATTTAGTTGTAGTAATGGTAGATGTTGGATGTGTGTAATGATAACCATAAAATTCCTCTTTTGTTTCAAGTCGTGATTTGAGTATATCGATTGTAGTTATACTTGTAGCTTTTTGATTTAATGTTGTTGATTCATAAAATGAGAGTGGAAATTTTTCTGTGACTTCAAAGTTATGAGCTTGTGGTTGTGACTCATGTGGTACAACTATCGGTTGTATAAGAAGTGGTGCATCCATAAGACCACCTATCCTGTCTGAGAGAAATTGGCGAGAGAAATTTAGTAGACTATCCATTAAAAGCATAATAGAGTCGGCGTCTCCATCAGCATCACGTCGTTTAGCGGAATGCCATATCGGAGTTGCAAAACAAACTTGTGTATCAGTAAACCCAATAATTCTTCCAACAATACCAACAGAGGTATGTGGCGCCAGTCCAATTATTAGATGACCTAATAGCTCGTCTATAGTTTTAACATTATAAAATTCGGTTTTTCCGTAAAGTTTTGTTAATTCTGTATCTATGTATCTACAAGCATTAACTAGATATTTCCCACACTCCACAGGAAGTACTACGTCTTGTATTTTTAGCTCAATTATTTGATCCGAATTATCTAGAGGATGACCGTCTATGTCATGAGTATAATCTAGATTCTTTAGTTTTTCAATCGATGTTCCAATCCAAGATGGTTTAAAATGAGTGAGTGGGCAATTGGTTGCATCAAATCTTACAGTGCCATCTTTGAAAACTGTCAGATCATATTTTTGTCTAATGAGTCCCTTTTCAAGTGGTTCGGCAATTTTGTCTTGGCTGATTAGTTCTTTTACTCCTTTGAAAGGCTCTTGTGCGCGAATTGATGTTTTTTCTTGTGCCAGGAGCAATGATGTTTTTAGTGGAAACAGTTTGTAGGAATGTGATGATGCTGCTTTTTTACATTTTTGACAAAAAGGTAAGGCAAGGTTTTCTCTACATATCCGGCAAGTGTATACAACTAATGTTTTATTACCACATATTTGGCAGGCTATACATATAGAAGGCTCGTTACATTTTTGACAAATACGATTCTGAATATTAGAGTAGAAACTATCATAGTTTGAGGCTTTTAGCAAGTCTCGTGTAGGGCCACCCTTATCACCTACTGGAAAGAGCACGTGTACAGGAGGCTTCATTTGCCGTAAGGCAGCCTTTTCTGGTCTTCCAATTCTGACTCCTATGGATGTTGAAAATTTATTACGAATTATAATTCCTGAAGTCTCTGATATTAGTTTAGGTATAGTAAGTGAGCTGTCTAATTTGATTGGATTCCTGAAAAGTAAATTAAAGAAAATTTTAGCTTCAATATTTTTTAGTATGATAGTATCATCTAAGACTTCATGTGGTGTTCCAAGTTTTTCTAAAATAGGTTTACAGAATTTTGGATAGTAAATAACATCGTTCTGAATATCAAGTGGATGTAATATGGTCTTTAATTCATCTATGGTGATTTGATCCCAATAATACAGATAATATGGGTGCAGTGGAATTTGAAAATTTAATGAGATTATTATTGCCTCATCTAAAGTGGGGATTTCATTTAGAAATCTAGATAGATGTGTGTTTTTATCATCTGGCTCATATTTTGAAATCTTTTCCCGTAGTTGTTCTGTCCATATTTCTTCCACATAGCCAGTTGGTACAAGTTGTGCATTATTTTCTAGAAAATCTCCAAATGAGATGAGAATGTCTCCTAAATGAAGGATTTTTTCAATCTCGTTTTTTATTTTAATTGCGTGTTTAGTATCATGAATTTTTATTACGTTACCATTTTTGAGTCTGACTATTGGTGTTTCTATCGAATCAACAAATGCTACAGTTGCGCCTTTGCCAGGGATATCAAGTTTAACTTGGGTTCCAACGGTTATGGTATGATCTAAAATTTCCGCTATTACAGGATGAATCCCAATGCATGCAAATCCCGTATTACACGCTCTACCATATCGGAGTCTAAATCCCCCGAGTTTTTTTGGCAATGATAAAACTGATCTTCCGACTATTACTTCTTCCATTCTCTTAGCTGCCAAATCTTCTTTGTCTCCTGTCTGAATAGCACCTTTTAGTTCGCTTAACCATCCCCAACCTTCTAGATCATATTGTTGAATCCTTTGGAGAAGTTTTTTAGATCTGCCTATAAGACCGTCGTTTAGAACACGTAAAGCACCGCCCCTTACTCGATCAGTTTTAATACGTTTCATGTTTTTGTGATTAACCACTTCAAACGGATCTGTATCAACACCATCAAGTTCTACAGGCAAGTTTGAAATTGTCGTTACTACGTCTTCATCAAGAACATGAAATTGAAAACTTCCCTGAGCCTCTCTTTCATACACTCTTAATTCCTCAATAAAACGACCTGTTTCATCATCAAAAGAATTTGCTTGATATTTACCGAGTCCTACTGCCTTTCTTACATGATCAGCTATTAACATGGTTACTGCCGACTCTGTGCCGCCCGCTGATCTCATTGGCCCTGCGATAGACACTGATAGATATTCAGAACCGTCTTTGTTTTGTTTGATTTTAACCTTGTTTATCCCTTGTAATGGTGCAATAGTTACTCCTTCTGTTACTATTGCAAGACCTACTCTAACTGCAAGATCAAGTCTTTCTTCAAGTGAGGTATTAGAAGGTAAATGCTTCCCTAATGCAATGTCTTTTGAGATAATTAGTGCAGATAGCTCCTTGCCGTTTGTTTTTAGAAGGTCCCTTAAGTTGTCTGCTATATCTATGTCATGCATTTTTGCTACACGATCAGCCAGATCAAATGCAATTTTTGGCTCCACTATTCCTGATGAATCTACTAGTGTTGATTTGGCATTTGCGGCTTTCTCAAAAATAGCATAGGCTTCTTTTGAGATGTTGGTATAATAATCAAAATAGTAATCCGGCATTAAAATTTCTTTTATGCGAGATATTGCATGGTTTTCAGACATTTGTTATTTTTTTATGTTTTGAATGGATTTTGAGATTTCTGCTAGTTTTTGTAGGCTGTCCTTTTTCTCGAGTAAAGTACCAATTACCAAAACATCTGCTCCTGCTTTCACAAGTGTTTTAGCAGTTTTTGAATCTTTGATACCACCTCCAACAATAAGAACCCCACCAAAGGCCTTACGAACTTCCTTTACCATTTCTGGTTTTACATTCGAAGTCGCGCCTGAGCCAGCTTCAAGATATACAAATCTCATTCCAAAAAACTGTGCTGCTAAAGAGTAGGCTACAGCAATTTTTGGCTTATCAAAAGGAATCCCCCTAGCAGCACCTACAAACCATGCAGATGTTCCTTCTCCAATCACCAGATATGCTGTTGGGAGTGGCTCTAAACCAAATTTTTTAACGCTTGGTGCACCAAGAGCCTGTGCTTGAGAAATAAAATAGGGGTTTTCAGAATTCATTAATGAACTAAATAAAATCGCGTCAGCGTGTGGAACTACACCTGTAATATTTCCAGGAAATAGAATTATTGGAATTTTAATTGTTTTTTTTAGATTTTTTACTAGTTCTGCCATCTCAATCTGATCCGTTGCGGAAGAGCCTCCCACTAGTATGGCTGATGCACCTAGTTTTTCTACCTCTTTTGCAAGCTTTGCTGCTGAATTTACATTAGAACCCTCAGAGTCGATTAAAACAAAGAGTAATGCTGATTTTTTTGTTAATTGTGATTTTAGGTTTGTTTCAACACGACCGGCCATAATTGAGGTTTTCTCGTGACTCTTTAAAGTTTAATTAGAATAAGGTATACAGAATTGTATAGTTATGGGAGAATCTGAATTTTATAGATTTAATAATATTATTAAAGAGATTATTAAAAAATCGTTGTTTACAGAACGACAAATTGAAATAATTTTAAAACATAAAAATTTGATAGAAATTAAACTTAGCATCTCAAAAGGTGCATATTATAGACAGGTTAGTCAGTCTAGAGAAAAATTGTTAAGGTTTTATTATTCGGTCATTCTCCTTCGGGGTTTAGGTATAATATTACCTGATGATATTGATATGATGTCTCAGCTTTCTGAGCAGGTTTCTGTGATAAAAAATGGTGATGTTTTTCCTGAGCGAGAGTTAGAAATCATTGATGTGATAGATAAAATGATCAAGCAGTTAAACAAGATGTGATTTTTGTTCTAATATACAAAGTATAATGGGGATTTATTGTGATTATTTAATGATGTTTTCTTTCATGTAAAGTGTGAAATTATGTTGTTCTATTATGATAAATCACAAACAAAAACAAATGTTTGTGATGTTAGTTGAGATTCCTGATCCTGAAGTTATATTGAGTATAGTTATTGCATTTTTTGTTGGATTGTTTGCATTGTATTTATACACAAAAATTCATGTTTTAAAGGCTAATTCATCTACGTTAAATTTAGAGCGTTTAGATTATTATGAAAGGCAATTAATTGATATGAAAATACGTTTAGATGCATTAGATTTATTGGATGCTGAGCCATGGTCTGAGAGTAATAACTATGATTTAAAGCCGGTATTAGAGAATTCACATAAAAAACAGGAATTAATTAAGGATGTTAAAGATTCAAAAAAACAACGACTGCCTAATTTGAATTCTAATGATATGATAGATGTGATATTAGGATTAATCATGGATAAGCCAATGACATCACATGATATACAAATCACAATAGGTAGAACTAGAGAGCATGTTTCTAGATTAATGAAAAAGCTTTACCAAGATGGATTAGTGGAAAGAAATACCAAAACTAAGCCATTTGCATACTCTATCACAGAGTCAGGTAAAGCAAAAGTTAGTTTATTAAAAAACAACCCCATAACAGCCTAAATTCTCCCTATAATTATATTAAAATCATAAACCAATAAACAATGAAATTATATATATTAGAATTTTATGAATTAATGTATGGTAGATGAAAATGTTGAGTTGGTAAAAATAACGTCTGGGGGCACCGTCTCTATACCAAAGCAGTTCAGGCGCTATTTGGAGATGCAGAAAGGAGATTATGTAAAGATGGTTTTAGAAGGCGACCATTTATTGGTTAAAAAAGTAAATATTTCCTAAAATTCTGGGTGTTTTTGTGAAATTTTTATAATTTGATACGTCCATTCCCTGCCTGTTTTTAGACGTTCTATTCTCCCTTTGGAAGCAAACCTGGATAGATATGTGGAGATTATGCTTAGTTTGATTGGCTCTTCATATTCGTCTTCATATTTTTCAAGTATCATAGATGATGTGAACTTGCCTATAGGGAAGTGTTTGTCTACTATATTCCAAATTTTTCCCCCCACTGAATCTAATTGGGCTGCTGCTTCCTGACCTTCTATATTCATAAGATTCATTAACTCAAATATTTTGAGTATTTTTTCTCTGGTTACATTACCTTCAATGTTAAAGTTGTACTTTGCTCCTTCATGATCCTCTAAGTCTATTCGTATACGCTTCCTAGCCATTGTGATCAGTGACAGTAATACGTTAACAGTTGAATGGATCCGGTAAGATTTGTTAACAAGCTAGTTTGTTAACATTGACTGTGTAAGCCACGCCTAGTGGGTTTTTTGTTTTAACAACTTTGTCTTTTTGTATACTTAAAATTAGTGGTTTTTCATGCCTGGAGTGGAAATAATAGGGTCAAACCTTTGATATTAACAATGTTAACATTCATTTTCATGCCTGGAGTGGAAATAATAGGGTCAAAATTCATTATTTTACCATTATCTTAACAGGAAGTTAACATTTAGTTATTATTTTTACCCACACACCTATATTTCCACTCTTTTTCTTTTAGAATTTTTTTAAAAAGGAAAAATCTAACTAAATATATTTAATTCTAAACTAAATTACAGTTAGTTTTCTATCCTAAACATAACACTTGTAGGATTTGTTATATTGAGTAGAAACAAAGGTGTGTGTATTTATGGAAACAGATCCTGTTGATAAATTATTAGACGCTGTAGAGTCTGGCAAATCACTAATTACTAATAGAGAAATCTTACACTTTACATACATTCCAGACGCAATTCCACACAGAAACTCTGAACAAGAACAAATCACTCAAACCTTAATACCAATTTTAAAACACTCACGTCCATCAAACCTCCTCGTATATGGAAAACCAGGTACTGGGAAAACCCTAGTTGTAAAAAAAATCCTATCCCAAATCCAAAAAAGAGTTGAAAAAAGTAATTTTCCAATTAAACTTGTATATGCCAATTCAAAAGAAGAAACCACACTTTATGGCCTTTTAGTAAGTTTTGGAAGAGAACTAGGATTGGGAGAAAAAGAACTACCATCCACTGGTTTAGCAATAAGCGAAGTCTTCAAAAGACTGCTAAAAACTATCGAGGAAAATCACTATAATGTAGTTTTTGTAATTGATGAAATTGATCATTTAGTTCATCTAGTATCTAAAACTGGAAATGATGTGCTTTACCAACTCACACGAGCTAATGAGAGATTGAAAAAAGCAACCCTGACTTTGGTAGGCATATCAAATGATTTAACCTTCAAAGAACGGCTAGATCCAAGAGTTATCAGCAGTCTTGGTGAAGAAGAAATTGTATTTACAAACTATACTGTCGAACAACTAAAAAAAATATTGGGAGACAGAATTCAACTGGCCTTTATAAAAAACGCAATCGAGGAAGCTGCAGTTAATCTATGTGCTGCAATGGCAGGAAGAGAACATGGCGACGCAAGAAGAGCAATTGATCTTTTACGAGTGGCAGGCGAAATAGCCGAAAGAGAACAATCAAACATTATAAAAGAGGAACATGTTAGAAAAGCCTCACAAAAGATAGAAGAGGATAAAGAGACTACAGCTCTTCGATCTTATCCCTTACATGAAAAACTCCTAATTATCGCAGTAATGAAGGCTTCAGGCCTTTCAACAGGTGAGATCTATACAGCATACAAATCCCTCTGTAAGGTAATTAGACAAAAAGAACTCACACAAAGACGGATAACCCAAATGCTAAGCGATGTAGAGCTATCTGGAATTATCACTGGTAAAATCATTCATCAGGGAATTCACGGAAGGACCAAAAAATACAAACTAACCATATCCCCTGAGATGGTAAAAAACACATTCAAAGATGAATTGACATTTGAAGATATTTTATAATAACTAACTTTCAATTTTGAAATCTTTTCTATAAACTTTGAAATTTTTTAAATTTACAATAATAGCTATTCCTGGGGTAGGTGTTATGCCGACACTTGTCTGGAACGGTGTTTGATACTGCCATGCGCCAGAATTTATCAATAAAACTCCTTTATACAAATCCAATCCCACAACATGAACATGTCCTACATGAAAAATATCTGGAACTTCATCAACTAACATCATATCTTCTACTTCTGGCGCTAGGGGAGTTTGACTACCATAAATAGGACTAAGATGTCGTGCTTGCAATAGGTGACGCATTACCTTGGTAGGATTATCAAAACTCAATCCTGGTGTAGTTCTTACAATATCATCAATACTTTGTCCATGAAACATCAGAACCTTAACTCCATTTAATGATATTAAGGCAGGATTTCCAATCATGAAAAAATTTTCACGGTTCCATAAATCTAAATTATATTTTTTTGGAATGGCAGGCTGAGGTAGCGCCCTTCTTCCAGGATCATGGTTGCCAGGTATGATAAACACCTTGATATGTCTTGGAATCTTTTCTAAAATTTCTAGTGCCCTCTTTAATTGTTCATCCACATTTGTAAAAATCAACTCCTTTTCCTGATTTGGGTATATTCCAATACCATCTATCACATCTCCTGCCACTAACACAAATCGAATTTTACGTGCAATAGGATCAGGCGAGGCAAGCCATAAAACAAATTTTTCCAATTCTTTTTCCATAAAATATTTACTTCCTATATGTAGGTCTGACAGGAAAACAGCATAGGTTTCTGTTTTAGAAAAGTTTGGAACATGATCCGGTATGTTTGGAACTATAATATCTTTAATAATAAAACCACCATTCTTACTTACTGAAATTCGTTCCATTACAAATTGATCTATTAGAAGGCCGTTTGCAATATTTTGTAAATCTTTGTCAAAAACAATACCTTCTAGGCTCCCAGTAGGATCATCTATAACTAATCTGGTAACATTTCTTTCTGAATTCCGTTCAACTAACAATCCACAAACAAAGACATCATTATTATCTGATTTTGAAGCTATTACAAACGAAATTGGTTTTAGCAACTTGGCTTCAGGACGATTAGAAACCATTTTTTTTAATTTTAAAAAACGGTTTGAGAAAAGTGCGCCAAATCCTATTATTCCTTCTGAAGAGGTAATCTTCAGAGTAGGGTCTGATAAAATTTTATGATCAGAAATTAACTCTTCTTCATCTTTTAGACCTAAAAAAACTTCCAAATCTTCTTGATTTATATGAAATACTTTTTGTTTTGTTTTTTCACGAACGATATCTCTAATAACTTTCTCCAAATCTCTAATCTCTATTTTTTCGAGAATTTCAAATGCATTGGGATGGATTTGAAACCCTTTATTTAAAGCGTAATTTAATGCAAAAACAACATCTTTTTTCATCATCAACAAATAAAATGTGTTTTAATTAAATTTGCTTAATACTAACCCTCAAATATCATTTTATAAATAAAAACACATGTCTGATAAAAAAAGATTAGTTACATTTTTTATTTTTGTTGGATTATTTTCCGTTTCCTTTGCAGCAGGTGCGGAAACAACTGTTTCTGAGGAAGAAGCTAAACTATTTCTTGAACAATTTGAGGCACTAGTTGAAAACATAGATTCTGTTGGAATATTTTTGCATAATCTTACAATAGCATTACCAATGTTTATTCCTGGATTTGGGATTGCTTGGGGATTTTTTGCATCATGGCAGACGGGTGTTGCTTTTTCTGCATTTAAAACAATTAATCCGGCCCTAATCCAAATCCCATCATTATCAGTGCTTTATCTAACTCCATTTGGTTTGATGGAGCTTGCAGCATATTCAATAGCAATGTCACGAAGCTTCCTTTTGGTACAAAAACTCATTAAAAAAATTCCAATAAAACTAGACAGTAAAATTACAGGCATTGAAGTAGGCATAGTTGTAGCGTTGTTGCTAGCTGGCGGTTTTATTGAGGCATACATGATTGAATTATTTGAAAAAGGTGAATTACAAGTACCGGAAATCTAGTTTGTTTAGATATAATACATGATTAATCTAAAATAATTTAGTAGCAAATTATAAACTAAATAATCACAAAATAAACTAATGCAACCGTTCAAGATTCTAGTATTAATGATTTTAGGAGTAACAATTAGTCTATTTACACAAGAAGCGCATGCACAAATTATCTCAAGTAATGCATTTTCATTAGAAGGTGCAGGATTTGCTGTCACAGAAAACTCACTCAAAACATCTCAACTCGATCTATTTCTATCTACAACTACAAAAACAACAAGAGATACAAATTTTGTTGTTGATGATGGCATAATCACCATAAATAACGAAGATTTTATTGCAACTGATCTGAGTGGAACCATTCTAAGAGATGGTCGTTTTATCAGATTGCAAGGAACAGCAGAAAACCCATCAGGTGGTGAAATCTCACTTCAATTTTTCGGTAGATTGATAGAAAAATCTACTCAAGGTTCTGTTTATGGTTTTACAGGAAGCTTAACACAAGATGGTAGTACATCCAAAATAATCTACACGACAAAAATTTCACTATTTGAAAAAGTAATAAAGACAACAACTACAACGAAACAACCTACAAATGTTATAGTGCATATACTGAAAGGGTCAGCAGATCCAGGCAGTATAACATACAAAGAAAAACTAGGACAGGCTTATACAACATTCAACTATTATTCAAACTCTCGAATCACTATAACACCTGGAACCACTGTTACTTTTGTAAATGATGACATTGTCTCACATAGTGTAACAAGTGGTGCTGGGTTAGGAACAAATAGCAGATTTATTGAAGCAGGAGTTTCTGGTAAACAATTTGCTTGTGAAGGTGATACATCCAAACTTAGAGACTCTGGATATAGCTATGTTCAAAAAGACTGTGTTTTTGTAATTGATGGAAAAATAAAAAGTGGCTCTATACCATCAGGAGGACAGTGGAGTACAACAATAAATGAAATGGGATTTTACAGGCTAGTGGATATTGATTACCCATGGATGAATATAGTGATTTATGCGTTTCCACAATCTAGCTCAGTTACTATAGGGACACCTGATCCAGACGATGCTAGGAAAAACTAGCGTATGATTCCAAATTGGTTTGATTAAAAACCATAACCGTCAGATCAGAAAACACCTTTCCCCCTAATTCATTAACTGTACCAACAAACGATGATTCGTCAGGATTTGTTAATGATTCAAAAACATGAACTTTAATTTTTGAGGTATTAAATCCGTTTTTTCTTAGATAAATTGCGATTTCTGACGGCATAAAATTTTTCTTTGGATCTTTCGGCCAAGGCCTTGGAACAACAATTACACTAAAACCATCTAAAAGTGCTTTTTGTAGCTCGAGCTTTTTCTCTTCGATAGAAGTTGTTATATGCATTGTAATTATCTTGGCTTTATCCAGAGGAACTCTGGCTTTTGTAGCTGCTACCTGAATGGAGCTTATACCAGGAATAATCTGAACCTTGCCAAAAATCTCGATTAATCTATCAACAACTTCAGACTCTGAAAAATTTACATCACCAGTAAATGGTACTACCAATGTTCTGTTTCCCAACTCAGTCTTGATTTTCTGATAAACTTCTTCTTGTGCTTGCATTGTTATTTCATAAACTTCTTTATTTGAAAGAAGGGGTTCAATTGTTTTTAGAGTATATTTGTAACCAGCTATAACATCAGAATTCTGAATCGTTTTTTTAACAATATCAGTAACATAATCTTGAGATCCTGGACCCACACCAACTGCATAAACAACTCCCATTTTACTTCGTGATCTTTTGTCTTTCTTTAACATATTGAACAAAGGGAGACCAGTCTACTTTCATAAATTTAGTAGGATCTTTTGCAGGATACTTTACCCAATCTAAAACAATAGAAAACTGATATTTTTTTCGTTCACTATTTTCATTTAGTTCAACATTTAACACACTTCCCCATGATTTCTCCTCACTATCCATACTCCAAATATTATCAAAATCCACCTCTAAATTTTTTTTATTTTGTAAATCTAGTCGTAAATTTTCTTCATTATATCCATCATGACGACTCATCACATTTTTTGATTTAAGTAAAGTTATAGCTTGTCTTTGTGTTGCTGCTTGCCACCATTTCATTTTTGCTTCGGTTTTGGTTACAAACATTAAATGCCTGTCAGTTAAAAACAACATTCCTTCTTTACCGCTAAATGAAAAGAACTTCTTTGTTTGTCTCCAAACTGACAAAATATGGGCTTGTATACGTTCATTGGCATCCATGATGAAAAATTTATGTATACTCATTAAAAACTAATGTTTACATAGCTTTTATTTGAGACATAAACCGAAATCTTCAATGCATTTAAAATTAATTATTGTCTTTTCACTTTTACTTATTCCACTTCAATCATTTTCACAAGAGGAGAAATTAGTTATTTTTTACACTCCATCAGGAAAGCTTGTAATTGAACTATTTCCAGAAGATGCACCAAAAACAGTTGAGAATTTTTTAAAATTAGCAGAAAGTAAATTTTATGACAGAACAATTTTTCATAGAATCATAAAAGATTTCATGATACAAGGTGGTGATCCTTTAACAAAACCTGGTGCTTATGAACACGTCTCACAGTGGGGAACAGGTTCAGCAGGATATACGATTCCGGCTGAATTTAATGAGATAAAACACAAAAGAGGCATTGTTTCAATGGCACGTGCAGTTGATCCAGATAGCGCAAGCTCACAGTTTTTCATAGTACATAAAGACGCAAGTCATCTTGACGGAAAATATACAGCGTTTGGCCGCCTTGTCACTCAGGAAAGTTATGAAACACTTGATAAAATTGCTTCACTTGAAACCGCACCAAATGGTATAGCATTTCAGTGGGGTGACGCAGAAATTCTAAAAACTGAAGTTGTTAGTCGCTCACAGGTATCAGATCTACTGGAATTAGGTAAACTAGAAAGAATGGAAAAACCTGTAGGCGAAATTTCTGGTTCTCAATATTCTAATAAAAAATTAGGATTTTCATTTTTAGCACCAGAAGGATGGGTACTACAACAACCTCAAAAGACACAACCTACCATTCCAGATGTAGCTGCCGTAGGCCCTAAGGTAAATGGTATTCCGCCTGCAATCTACATATCTGTAAATGAAAAAAATGGTAAATCTTTTGATGAATATATCACTGAAGTAAAAGATTCGCTCCAAAAATCAATAGAATCAGGAGAACTTGTGATCTTAAACGAAAACAAAACAACAGTTAACGGAAAAAACGCATATGAAATCAACGTAGTACAAGCTTTTGCTAATGAAGCGGGAAATATTGTAAATATGAAATTAAAATCAATTGTCATTTCAAGCCCTGACAAATTTTATACTATAGGATACGCAAACAGTGAAGAAAATTTTGATTCTAGACTTGATCTTTTTGATGAAACATTAAATTCATTTACTATACTTTCAAATGAAACAAACTCACAAATAAATAATGAAATACAAAATAACGGCGGAGGTTGCCTTATTGCCACCGCAGCTTTTGGAACCGAGCTTGCACCCCAAATTCAATCACTAAGAGCAATTCGTGATAATGTAGTACTTGAAACGTATTCTGGTATAGCATTTATGTCGGTTTTTAACTCATTTTACTACTCATTTTCTCCCACAATAGCTGATCTTGAACGACAAAATCCAATGTTCAAGGAAGCAGTAAAGATTGCAATAACTCCACTTATCTCAACATTAGGTATTTTGCAACATGTAGATATTGATTCAGAAGCTGAGATGCTAGGTTATGGAATTGGAATCATTCTATTGAATATTGGAATGTATCTCGCGGCGCCTTTATTATTAATTCATAGATTTAGAAAATAGATTACCAAACATCGTCAACTTCATCAAGTTCTTTGTATTCCTTTGAGCTTTCACGTTTAAGATACTTTAATCTTGAAATATCTCTGTCAAAAAACAAATCAATCGTCCAATCAAGTAAAACCCTTACCCTTTTCTCAAGTCTTGATATCTTTGACAGATAGACACTTCTCCACAGCCACCAAGCCAAGAAACCATGAATACTCATACCAAAAACAGACGCAATTCCAGACCTTTTCCCAATTATTGCCATCTGCCCTTTTGATTTATACTCAAAATTCTTTTTTTGTTTATTTCTGATCAACGCATATAGATTATGTGCAGCAATTTTTCCATGTGCTTCAGCAAGTTGAGCCGTAGGTGCATAAGGTTTCTTGGTAACTGGATCTATAGTCTGGCAACAATCTCCAATTGCAAAAACACCTGAAAAATCTGGAATCTCTAAAAACTCATTAACAACAATTTTTCCCTTTTCAGTTTTAAAAATCGAATTTTTAATGGTATCGACAGGTGTAACACCGGCAGTCCAAATCAGTGTCTTTGTTTGTATTGCTTCTATGTTCTTATTTTCACGATTTTCTAGCGATTTTACAAGTACTTCGGTACCATCAAAACTAGTAACAGCTGTATTAAGTCTGATATCGATTCCGCGTTGTATTAATTTTTCATATGCAAACTTTGCAAGTTTTTCACTAAAACCAGGAAGAATACTTGAGAGTGCTTCTAATACCACCACACGAATATCTTGCTTACTAATATGAGGATAATATTTGCGTGCATCCAAAACAAAATCAATTAACTCTCCTGCAGTCTCAATTCCTGCAAATCCTGCACCTACAACAACAAACGTTAAAAGACTCTTTCTTAGAATTGGATTTGTTTCATTTTCAGACTGTTCTAACATATCGATTATTCTATTTCTTAAGATCATAGCATCGTTAAGCGTCTTCATAGTGTAAGCATGTTCTTCTACATTGGTTAAACCAAAAAAATTCGTCTGACTTCCTAAAGCTATAACAAGAAAATCATAATGTAATGAAATTCCTCTTTTCTCACTTGTTCCACTTAAAGTCACAATTTTGCCAAAAGGATCTATGTTTCTGATTCTGTCTTCATAGAAAACTGTTTTTTCTATCAGCGCCCTGATAGGCATTATGATATGTCTTGTTTCAATCATACCTGAGGCAACCTGAGGTAGCATCGGAGTAAAGAGGAGAAAGTTATCTTCGCTTACTAGGACAATCTCAATATCAAAATCTCTCATAAAATAAGATTCTAATCTTCTAATACACTCTAAACCTGCAAACCCTCCGCCTAAAACAACTACTCTCTTTTTTGTTTTTGCCATATGTGGCCCTAAATGATCAATGAATATAACCTCTAAGTTGGTAGACTATGCATGTATTGGACAAAAAATTATTGTGTTCAATCCCTTTTATCTTGATATCTCTGCTCTTAGTAATTCATATGCCCTTGAAGCATCTTTTTCATTTAATACAATCACTATATCATCTTGGCTAAAGTATGCATTGATTAGCTCTATGCCATTACCATGCAGTATTTCTGCAACGTAAGACACTACATCAGATCTATTCTGATCCTGAGGTATTCGTATCTTTATTTTTGCTAAACCTGTATTAAAGAAATTTTTAACTCCTGGAAACGATTCAATTAATTGTCTTACATCAACTAAATCTTCTGTTAGTAATCTAAAGGAATCCGTTAGTCTAAAAAATTCATAATCCGATTTTAACTCAGAAAATTTGTTCATCAAGTTCATAGTTTCCTTCTCGCCAATTTCATCTAAAGAAAAACTTACATCTAAAATTCCATCAGTTAATGAGAGTCTTGCATTTTTAAGGACTGTCTGTTCCTTTACATCCTCTTTTATCTCAAAAGAATCAGCGTATCTTTTTATTGCAACAACTATCGTGTTTAGATTTATAGGATTTCCAAGAAGCCTTTCTACTTCTGGTTGTATCTTGACTGCAAGGGCTGTGTAATTTATGACATCCATTTTCATACAATCATAAATAGAACGATTTCTGGTAATGATCTCTCGCACCACATCTGGTACGGATAGGTTTGCCAACCTCATGAAATAATTATATATAGTCAGTTATAATAATATTATGTAATATTTATAAATAATAACCAAAATATTTATATAATGTAATGTGTATTACATACAGTAAGTGATTATGACATGTTTATTGATGACGAATTTGACAGACTATTCAAAAAAATGTCAAGATCCTTTATGGATTTAGAAGACATTTTTGAAGACAAGAACATACACAACCTCCAAACATTTGGACCAGTCTATTATGGATATACAATGACTATCGGACCAGATGGCAAGCCAATAGTTAAGGAATACGGAAACGTAAAATCTGGACTTCTTCCAACATCTGAAACTAGAGAACCACTAGTTGATACGCTTGTTGATGAAAAGGAAGGCCTAGTCAAACTAGTAGCTGAAATGCCAGGTGTTGAAAAAAAAGACATCAAAGTTGTGGTACAGGAAAAGATAGTACAGATAGATGCCGAACATGGTGATAAAAAATACCATGTAAAAGTACCAGTAAAACCCAAATTTGATGAAAACACGGCTAAAGCCAGCTATACTAACGGAATACTAGAACTAGTATTCAAGTTAAAAGAGGATCCAAAACCAAAAGGCAAAACAGTGGAGGTTGAATAAACCTCTTTTTTTATGGTGATAAAATGAAGGAAATTACATTAAAAATAGATGAAATCTCACAACGACATGTTGGAAAGGCAATTGCTATTGTAGATCCCAAAGTCGTAGAGGAAAACAACCTCCAAAGCGGCGATATTCTTGAGATTATATCAAATAGAAAAAGTCATGTAAAATTATGGCCAGGTTCAGCAGAAGACTATGGAACAGGCATTATACGAATAGATGGTCTAACACGACATAATATTGGAGCCAGTATTGGGGAAAAAACATCTGTTAAAAAAGTTGAAGCAGGCGAAGCTGACGAAATAGTCGTATCACCAACTGAAAAACTAGCAATAGACGGTCTTCATGAATACATGTTAACAAATTATGAAGGACATGTTTTTACAACCGGCGATACAATAATCGTAAATACACTTGGTGGTAAAATACAGCTAATAGTTACTAGCACCAAACCATCAAAAGCTGTTATCGTAACAACAGAAACTAAATTCAAGCTTGGTTCAATGACAAAAGCAGTAGAAAACTCCATTCCTCGTGTTACTTATGACGAGCTAGGTGGTTTGAAAAAAGAAATACAAAAAGTTCGTGAAATGATCGAACTTCCTATGAGACATCCGGAGCTATTTGAAAAAATAGGTGTTGAAGCGCCAAAGGGAGTTTTGTTATATGGGCCACCAGGAACTGGAAAGACATTACTAGCAAAGGCTGTTGCTGGTGAAACCAATGCACACTTTACCACAATAAGTGGGCCTGAAATTATAAGCAAGTATTATGGTGAAAGCGAGGAAAGACTACGAGAAATATTCAAGCAAGCCGAAGAAAATGTTCCAAGTATAATCTTCATTGACGAAATTGATTCTATTGCACCAAAACGTGATGAAGTATCTGGTGAAGTAGAAAAAAGAGTAGTATCACAACTTCTTTCACTAATGGATGGAATGAAAAGTAGAGGCAAAGTTGTAGTAATTGCTGCAACAAACAGACCTGACTCAATTGATCCTGCCTTACGTCGACCAGGAAGATTTGATCGAGAAATTGAGATAGGAATTCCCGATGAAGAGGGAAGACATGAGATACTTAGCATTCATACACGTGGAATGCCACTAGATGACAAAGTTGATCTCCAACAAATCTCAAAAGTAACACATGGATTTGTAGGCGCAGACCTAGAAATCCTTGCAAAGGAATCAGCAATGAGATCCTTGCGGAGAATTCTACCAGAAATTGATCTAGAACAGGATAAAATCTCAACCGAAATACTACAGAAAATCAAAATAACAAGAGAGGACTTTAGGGAGGCACTAAAAGAGGTAAGACCATCCGCACTAAGAGAGGTTCTAGTACAAGTTCCTAACACTACATGGGATGACATAGGTGGATTAGACTCACTAAAAGAAGAGCTCCGTGAAGCAATAGAGTGGCCACTAAAACACAAAGAAGCTTTTGATCACTTGGATGTAACTTCACCAAAAGGCATTCTATTACACGGACCGCCTGGAACTGGAAAGACATTGATAGCAAAAGCAGTTGCAAAAATGACAGAATCAAACTTCATTAGCATTAAAGGACCTGAACTACTATCAAAATGGGTTGGCGAATCAGAAAAGGGTGTAAGAGAAATATTTAGAAAAGCAAGACAAGCTGCACCATGTATAATATTCTTTGATGAACTTGATTCACTTGTTCCACAAAGAGGCGGAAGCTCCGATTCACATGTAACAGAAAACGTTGTATCGCAAATACTAACAGAGATAGATGGTCTTGAGGAGCTTCATAATGTATTGATAATCGGTGCAACAAACAGACTAGATATCATTGATCCAGCATTACTACGTCCTGGAAGATTTGACAGGATTATCGAAGTACCAAAACCAGACGCAAAAAGCCGCGAGCATATCTTTAGGATACATACAAAAAAGAAACCCCTTGCAAGTGACGTTAACCTTACAAAACTAGTTGAACTTACGGAAGGGTTTACTGGCGCTGAGATTTCCGAGGCATGTAACAGAGCTGCATTAATTGGTATGAAAAGATATGTTGGAGGAAAAACACAGTCAATAAAAGATGTCAAGATAACTCAGGCTGAGCTAGTTGAAGCAATACAAAAGATCAAACCAACAACACGAACACTAGACCCTATAACACAATATCAATAAATAAGAAAAAGAATTTCTGACCGGACTTAGTCTATTAATTCAGTCCAGCCTTTTACGAATACGGAATTTTTGTAGAGTGGTACTGGTTGACCTACGGTAAAGTCCATTGGTCTCATCCAAAAGATTGCCTTTGTTGGGCAAACTCCAATGCATGCTCCGTCTGAGATGCATCTTTCAGGATAAAAGACAAATGCCTTACCTCTTTTCCAGCCTTCAACCGGCTTTACTCTAAGTACGTCTGGTCCCAGTGTTGTGCATATTTCAACGCATAGTGCGCAACCAATGCACATCTGTTCACCAATGTCTGGTAAAATTGCTACTGGCATTCTAATCCAATTTTATTGTCGGATCTTAATATAACTTACCCAAAAAATGCAAATTATAACGGCGTTAGTACATTTTATAACAATGTTAAGAATTTCTTGATCGCGTTCACATTTACCTAAGCTCAAAATCAATAGGGATTACAAAAGAAGCATCTTCTGAAGAAACAACATTCATTTTAATTTTTGAATTTTCTTGCTCAAGTTGTATCTTTGACATATTCTTTGCATCAATGATTTGTCTACCTATTGTTGATAGCACCCATCCTTGCTCTTCTTTTTTAGCCATACTTGCAACAACAACAGTAGAGCTTGTCATCTTTGCGATTGCAGATATTAACATTATAGAGGAATTAATGAACATTCCAACATCTTTTTTATCATTAAACATGCTGAAAAATCCATTTAATGAATCAAGAATTAGAATTGTTCTTTGTCTAGAAATATCTGTAATTATTTTTCTAAACAAATCATTCCATCTATCTCTGGTTGGTTGAAACAGTCCTAACTTGTCATGTTTTGGGACAATTTTTGCCGTAACATAGCCACTATAAAGTAGATCAAAATCAAGATAAATTACTGGCAAGTCTAACAAATCAATTAACTTGATAAAAAAAACAGTTTTTACATAAGGATCAGAATAAATTATTGAATTTAAGATATTTTGCTCAAGTGTTATTTTTATGTCATAAGAATGTGTGCGCTTAGAATCTTTATTCAACACTGACATGGTCTGTATCTGGTATAATAACGAATTTAAAATCAGACTGTGTACGAGACTTTTTTTATTATTAGCAAAAAACCTATAGTTTTTCTTGTTCTTCTATAACCATCATAGTCAGCGTAGACTGGACCTTGTTTATCTTTCTAATCTTGTTGGTTATAACTGAGCGTAGGTGATCTGTTGTATCTGTTGTTATCTTTAATACAATATCATAAACCCCATAAACTCCTTGAATCTCAGACTGGATATTTTTTTCAGACGCAAGAATTTTTTTGGCTTCAGCTATGATTGATTCATCAGAACCTAGATCAGAATTAAGTAATACATAAGCAGTTGGCACATTCGGAATTTCATTGAACAATATTTAACCTTTCATTAAATTCAAAAACTGAATAATCAGACCATATACTCTATAACATGAAAATAATAGATCTCACTCTTACAATATCACAAACAATTCCGACATTTTCTGGATCTCCAAGACCAAGATTCATCTCTTGGTCTCAAATCAAAAAAGATGGATACAACCTGGAGCTTTTATTTTTTAGCTCACACACTGGAACCCATCTTGATGCACCTTATCATTTTAATGAAAATGGCATGAAAATTCATGAAATACCACCTGAACGTCTGATATCTGATGCTATTTTGATTAGAACAAAAAAAGAAAAGAATCAATCAATTCAAAAATCAGATATCACAAAGTTTGAAAAAACATATGGTAAGATTCAGAATAAATCAACTGTTATTTTTTTCACTGGATGGCAAAAAAATCTAAAAAAATCAAACTACTTTACAAAAAATCCCGGCCTTTCAGCATCAGCTGTAACATATCTAATATCAAAAAACACAAATCTAGTTGGAATCGATTCTCCTAGCATAGACTCTGGAAAAAATAAAAATTTTCCTGCTCATAAGATCTTATCCAAAAGAAATATCCTAATTGCTGAAAACCTGAAAAATCTTGATAAAATTTCTACATCGAATTTTAAATTAATAATCCTGCCACTAAAACTACAAAATGCTACAGGCTCGCCGGTTAGAGCAATTGCCTTTCAAAATACGAACTGAAATCTCTTGCGTTTGTATTTCTCATCCAATGTTCCAGTGATTGGAATCTGATTACCACATAACTTGCATTTGTTATTCTGATCTAAATTCCACTCAACTATATCAAATCCATATCGCTTCACAGCGATTCCATTACAGCCAGCACAGTAAGTATGTTCAAGTGGATGACCAGGCACATTTCCCAAGTATGCATATGAAAGCCCTTCCTCCTTTGCAATCGCATAATGTTTTTCAAGAGTTTCAACAGGTGTGGATTCAAACTCCATCATTTTGTAATCTGGATGGAATCTCAAAAAATGAATTGGCATTTCTGGCCCAAACTCATCATAAACAAACTTACACAATTTTCGTGCATAATCTAGATTGTCTCCAACTTGTGGCACAATCAAGTCTGTTATCTCAACATGGATCTTTGTCTTGTCACGAATCTCTAACAAGGTATCAAAGATCGGTTTTGGATCAGGCACTCCAATATATCGTCGTGTAAACTGAGGCTCAGCACTTCCCTTAAAATCAACAGTTATGCAATCCAAAAATTCATTCATCATATTCACTGTTTCAGGTGTATCATAACCGTTTGATACAAAAATATTGTACAATCCATTTTTTCTTGCAATTACTCCACAATCACGTGCAAATTCGATGAAAATGGAGGGCTGATTATAGGTGTAGGCAATACCATCAGCACCATATTCTAATGTGGTCTTTACCACATCTTCTGGAGTCATATCCTGTCCCTCGATCTTTCTTCTCTGGCTAATGTCATAGTTCTGGCAGTATTTACAAAGCCAGTTACATCCAGTTGTAGCTATAGAGAAAACCTTCGAACCAGGTCTATAATGAATTACAGGTTTTTTCTCTATTGGATCAACATGTCCAGTAATGACCTTACCATATACAAATAACTCTAACTTGCCATTTACATTTCCTCTAATTCCACACAATCCAATTTGGTTCTTGTTTACCTCACAGTACCTAGCACAAGCAGTGCAGCGAACCTTGTCGTTTGGCAATTTTTGATATAGAATCGCTTCTTTACTCATCAGATTAGTTAGATGTCTTTTACCAATATAAGCACAGCATATAGCAAGCTAAAAGTAGAGAAAAACAAAAAGGTAGCTAGCATGAGTAAAGCAGGAAACTTCTGGAGAAAAGTCCACGGTAGACTAACAAAGAAACCAACAAACTTTTCGTGGCTTTTAGATAACCAGCTGGCTGGATGTGGGATGCCAACCTCAATTGAAGAACTAAAATGGATCCAAAATCAAGGCGTCAAGTCTATAGTTACAATGACTGAAATTGCACTACCGCAATCATGGATAAAAGATCTCAACTACTTA